>Ga0075428_100003361_pt1 | contig 17500 bp, 19 predicted proteins | sample RhiMetdeltSRZDD2_FD_75291 | JGI IMG/M metagenome (GOLD analysis project Ga0075428, IMG submission 75291) | Populus rhizosphere microbial communities from Tennessee, USA - Rhizosphere MetaG P. deltoides SRZDD2 | ecosystem: Host-associated > Plants > Roots > Rhizosphere > Soil | place: USA... | reverse complement strand
CGACGACGTGCATCTGGTCCGAATGGAAGAAACCGCCGCGCGCGAGCCACGTGTAGTCGTTGAACGAGGTCGAGTCGAGCACGAGCGTGTCGCCTTCCCATTTCCCGAGCGTGTACCCGTAGTACTTCGTCTCTAGCCCGTCGCGCTGGTTACGCTCGCGGCCATCCGTCGGGATGATGCGGAACTCCGCCTGGCCGCCGCCGCCATCCATGTACTGTCCGTAGAAGAAGATGATGTCGTCCGCCGTTTGGACGATGCGCCGCGGCGGGCCCTGCCGCGGAACTCCGAGCGGCTGACACGTCATGACGGGATCTTCCTTGTTCGTCCACTGATCGAGCGCGATGACCTTGTCCCAATGCTCGGGCTTGTACAGCGGCCGATTCGGGCCGAAACGCGACGGCGCCTCGTACTCGAAATCGAGAGTCTGATTCCACTCGGGCGAGCACCCTGCGAGCTGGGTCGGCGCGCAACGTCGATTGCCGTAGCGCCAGTTCATTCCACCGGCGCCCCAATTGCCCGTGAGGTCCGGCTTGCCGTCGGCCGTGCGCGGCGTCGCCGCCGACGACGCGAGCACTGCCGTGCGGTCGCTCGGCAACAGCGGGAAGCCCGGCGACTTGCCGACGCTCTTCGGCACCGGCATGACGACATAGACGCTGCCGGTTTCGGTCTCCGTCGTCGTCAGATCGCGAATGACGGTGCCGTTCCGCCGCTCGACGATCTTGCCGGCGTAGTACGACTCGATCTTGTTGAGCGGGTTGTTCCAGTCGTCGTAGTTGCTGTAGGTGAACTCGGTCGTCGTCGAGCCTTGCGTGACGACGACGCGCTCGGCCATGAAACGATTGTCGAGCGTGGCCGTCGCCGTCGCGCCCGAAACGCCGGGAATCGGGAACGTCACGACAGGCTTGTTTCCCTCCCACGCGACGCTCGTGTTGCCGATCTTCGCCGGCCCCTCTTGCAGTAGGCCGCCGGGATTGCGATTCATGGCGAGTAAATCCACGCCGGCACCGGCCAACGCGGCCTTCGCCGCACCTTGCGGGCTCGCCCACACGCGTATCAGCCGTTCCTGCACGGCGCGCGGCATCGGGGTGGCCTTGCCCTCCCCCGGAACGAGCTCGGCGCCGGGGCGGTCTTCATTCCACGCGAACGCGCCGCTGACGACCTCGACGTTCGAAACCGTCTGGCCATTCGGCCGCGTGCACGTGTACTGAATGCGCTGGCCCGGCGTCTGGTAGTTCGTGCTCGCGCGGTACTTCGTCAGCGTGCACGGCTGGCCGTTGACCTGGATCGTGCCGTTGCCTTGGTACTCGAGCGAGACGGTGAGCTCGTGCTCTTCGACGCCGCGCAGCATGCCCATGTGCCACGTCCAGTTGAACAGCACCGACTTCAGGTCCTTGGCAGCGGCCGCGGGCGTGTACGGCGGCGGGCCCGGAGGCCCAAATTGCGCCGCAGCCAGCATCGGTAAACCAAGCGAAAAAATGACCCCGAGCGCAAGGCTCGGGCCCATGACCCGTCGTCGAAGTTCCATGCAGTCCCCCAGCGGGCTTTTCTTAGTCTTCGCTGCTGCCGCTCGAGATCTGAATCTCGCGCTTGTCGGCGAGCACGATCGAGCGGATGAAGCCGAGCGGCTTACCGTTTCGCGCCGGGAAGTACGTGATCGTGACCGCGTCGCCGGCCTTGACCGTGTTCGGGCCGCCGGTGCCGAAGCCGAGGTTGGCGAGCGTGTTCGCGGAGCCCGTGGTCATGACCCAGTTGGTGACCGTGCCATCGGCGCCCGTGACGTCGAGATACATCGCGCCGTGCGGATTCGTAAAGGCGACCTTCGTCAGCACGCCCGACACCGAACCCGAGCCGCGGATGTCGTAGACGCCGGCGAGCGAGTGGTGAGCGAGAACCGACCCACTGGCGAGCAGCGCTCCACCCAAAACGAGAGACCCCAAAGTCCGCTTAAGCATGTCGTCGCCCCCTAAAAGGTTGAATCCGCGGCAGATGCGATCCAGTTGCAATTGCGTGGAAAGGATCGACCCTGTGCGCGCGAGCGTACCAGTGGGAGCGCACCGGCTCAAAGGGGCTTGAGACTTACAGAGGTTGGCCCGCCCGATGCCTGCCGAAATCGCGGCCGGGGGGCTAGTTGTCGAGGACTCGCCCGGCGATCCGAATGCTCCCCGGCGCGACGCGCACCACCTCAATGCCTTCGAGAATCAGCGGATGGTTCGGGAAGGCGAAGCGAATCACCCGCTTCGTGCGAACAGCATCCGCCAAACCCTCCAGCGTCTCCTCGGTGACGGGACTCAGCGTGCAGCGAAATACAGCGCCGTTCGCGCCGTGGCCGACCGACGCGGACTTGAAGTCATAGTCGCCGCAGTTGAGCTCGAAGGGCGTGGCCAAGGTGATCCGGATAAGTTGCTGCGAAGATCAATACACGTTCGGGCCGACCAAGTGGTTCCATTCGTGAAATCGTGTCGTAGCTCTTGCCGCGCGAAGTCCCTACCATGGCCATCGCGAGGCAACGTCCTCCCCCAAGCGATTGGGCACAAGTCCGGGACGGCCCGGCCCTGGAGTTCAACCTGGAGGGCCGCCGATGGCCTGGATTCTGTTGGTAGTCGCCGGCCTGTTCGAGGTCGTCTGGGCTTACTACATGAAGCAGTCGAGCGGCTTCACCCGAGTGTGGCCCACGCTGATCACGATCTCGACCATGATCGTCAGCTTCTTGCTGCTGTCGTTTGCGATGCGAACCCTGCCGCTCGGCACGGCCTACACGGTTTGGACCGGCATCGGAGCCGTCGGCGCGTTCGCCGTCGGCGTGACTGTGCTCGGTGAGCCGGCCGACGCGACACGGATCGTCGCGGCCGTGTTGATCGTGTGCGGCCTGGTGCTGATGAGGGTTTCGAGCACGCAGTGAGTGCGTGCTCGACGCCCCGCTCCACTACTCCGACAAACCCTGCACCAGATACATCGCGATCAGCATGGGCGAGGGTTTCACGCCGTTGCTGCCGACCCAGTTCTGGTAGATCTGCGCTTGGTCGCCGTTGCGAAAGATCTCGGCGAGCTCGCGATCGACGACGGTACGGAAGTCGGCGTCGTTGCGCCGCACCATGAACGCGTACGGCTCGTACGAGAACAGCGCGTCCGCGAACGAGAAGTTGGCATTCTTGTCCTTCTCGAGCGCCTCCAACGCGTCGCCGAGCAGCACAATCTGGTCTCCGGCAAGCGCATCGACGTCGCCGCGCATCAAGCGAGCCATACCGGCTTCGCGGTCGTCGACCTGGATGACGCGAGCGTCGACGGAATTCTCTTTGAGGTAAGCCTCCAGCGCAGTCGCCGTCGAGGTGCCGCGCGACACGGCCACTCGTTTGCCGGCGAGGTCGGCGGCGCCGCCGATGCGCTTGTCGGCTTTCGACAGGAACGTGCCGCCGGTCACGAACGTCATCAGCGTGAAGTCGACGCGCTCCATCCGCTTTAGCGTGACGGTCGTCGCGCCGCACTCGATGTCGATGTCGCCCTTCACGAGCGCGTCGAAGCGGTTTTCCGTGGTGACTGGCACGTAAACCGCCTTCATGGCGGGCATGTTCAATTGCCCGCCGATGCCCGCGGCTACGCGTTTGCAGAGGTCTACGGAATATCCGGACGGCGCACCGTTCTCTTCGAACGACAACGGCCGTGCGTCCGTGCGATAGCCGATTCGGAGCTCGCCGCGCTCGCGAATTCGATCCAAGGTGCCTTGTCCCATCGCCGAGGCGCTGGACAACAGAGCTGCTAGTACGAGAAGCACCGACGTCGGCCTGTTCACGCTACGTTCTCCTTGGTGACCGAGACGCAAGAACGCGATGGCCGAAAGGCCTCGCTTCGCGCGGACTATTTCAGAGGGCTAGCCGAGCACGGAATCGGACCTAGGTCCAGTGTCCTAGTGGCTCGTGGAGGACGCGGCTCGCTCGGCGAACCGGCGCAACACCTCAGCCAGGGTGCCGTCGACGTCAAGGCCGCGGTCGCGACATTCAAGGACGACGGATCGGACCTCTGGCGACGACGCACCGATCTTCAGCAGCTGCAGCAGGCTCAGCTTCTGGAGGTGTGTCATCTCGGTAACCAGCCTGGAAACGGCGTCTGACTTCATGCGGCGTCCACCCATCGGTGCTGCGATTCTTGGTTCCAATTTCTTCAATCCGAACCCGCCCCCGAGCGCTATGGCCCTCTCTCCATGGCATTTCGGGCATCCCGGGCGGACTTCCGAGTCACGCCGACCCTGGGTTCTGCAAGATCCGTGCACGGCGGGGCACGGTCGGCCGGACTCGAAGCTCCACCTCCGATCCCTTTCGTCGTCTTGCACGGAACTTGCACTGTCCCGCGCCATGGGGACGTCGGTGGAATCTGACCGCGTTGGATCCCCGGACACCGCGCCGGACGCGGCGTCGCGACAACTCAAGAAATGGAAGTCGGGGTCGGTAGTGCAGCTAGAGTGGTTCAAGGGGGCGGGCGGCCAGTGGCCGGCCTTCGAGTTCGTCGATCCGCATCAGCTCGAGGAACACGGCGTCTTCGTGATCTGGCGCAATGGGGACACGGCCAGAGTGTCGACGGTTCTCTACGTCGGACGCGGGCCGATCAAGCAGGAGCTCGCGAGGTGCCAACGAGACCCCGTCTTTCGCGACACTCGCCACCTGCACGTGACCTGGGCGAAGGTCGAAGATCTCGACACCATCGACTCCGTGGCTGCGTACCTCTATCAGCGACTACGCCCGCTCTGGGGCGAGATCGTTCTGGTGCCGCCGCAGGCCGTCAACCCACCCTGGGCAGCTTAACGATAGAAACCTTCAGCGAGCTTCCGGCAAGGTCTTCGCGACGCGGAAGCTTAGGTAGTTGCGTCCGCGTTGCGTCGCCGGGTACGGCGCGCCGCGTCTAGCGGAGCGCTGCATGTAGGCGTTGCTCATGAACGTGCCGTTGCGGAAGACGCGGTTCGCACAGTTGCCTTCCTTGTTCGCCGAGCCGTCCGCGGGCGTGTGCGCGCGGTCGGCTTCGTAGCAGTCCTCTGTCCACTCGAACGTGTTGCCGTGCATGTCGTAGAGACCGAACGCATTCGGCGGAAACGACGCAACCGGCGCCGTCTCTGCGACCCAGATGTCGCGGCCCTCGGCCTTCCCGCCGAGTCCGCCCTCGGCGACGCCGAAGTTGCCGTAGTCGTAGTCGAGCTGTGCGCCCCAGGGGAACGCTGTCGACGTGCCCGCTCGCGCGGCGTACTCCCACTCCGCTTCTGACGGCAGCCGGTACGCGTCATCCTCGCCCGTCTTCTCGTTGAGCCAACCGACGAACGCTTGCGCGTCGTACCAGCTCACTCCTACGACGGGCCGCGTGCCACGACCCCAGTCCTTGTAGTCGGGATTCGGCTCACCGTTCTCGCCGGTTCGTAGCGCGATGTCGATGGCCGCGCCGTCGCAGCGGCGATCGCGGACGCACGCCTCCCACTGATCCCAGGTCACCGCCGTGCGCGCGATTGCGAACGCGTGCGCGAACGTAATCCTTTTCTGCGGCTCGTTGTCACGACGCAGCGGCTCATCGGGCGGCGACCCAATCGTGAACGAGCCGGACGGCACGACCATCATCTCCGGACAGTGGCGACATTCGGCGAACGTCTGTCCCGGCTTCGCGGCGCCTCGCGGTTTGCCGTCCGCTTGGCCATGCGCCGCCGAGGCCGCAAGCAGCGCGAGCGCCGTCGCGACGATCCGCAATCGATATCGTGCTCGCTGCATATGGACCCCCGCATCGATCATCGCCAGCGCTCGACGTGACGGTCAAGCCGTTTCGCCAACGGTTGTGTTCTTTCTATCCGTGGATCGTTGTGCTGAACTGGCCGTCGCTCGAGCTTCCGCTCCACCCATTAGAACGAACAAGGAGAGATCGCTCCATGGCCCAGAAGACCACCGCGTGCGTATTGGCCGGCCTGCTGTTGGCGGGCGCCGCCTCTGCGCAGCAAAACGCCGCCACGCTCCCGCCGGACGTCAATCCCGTGACGTTGACGCGCCTACCGCAGCTCACGCGCGCCGACTTGAACGAGGAAGGCAAGGCGATTTACGACAAGATCGTCCGCGACGGACCGGTGCCGACGACGGGCCCCGTTTCGATGTCGCTCTATAGCCCGAAGGTGGCGCTTGCGATCAACGACCTGAACAGCTTCCTACGCTACAACGGCGACTTGAGCCCGCGGCACACCGAGGTCGCGATCTGCGTCGCCGCGTGGGAAATCGAGCAGCAGTACGAATACTCGGCGCACGAGCCTGCTGCGCTGCGCTACGGTGCTCCGCAGGCCGTCATCGACACGATCAAGTACGACCGCGAGCCTGTGGGACTCAGCCCCGAAGAAACGGTCATCATCAAGGTCGGCCGCCAAATCATGCGCGAGCACAAGCTCGACTCCGAGCTCTATGCCGAAGCCGTGCGGATCTTCGGACGAAAGGGCTTCGTCGAGCTCGTGACGGTGATGGGCGACTACGTGATGGTCGGGATGGTGCTGACGGCGATCGATCAGCACTTGCCGCCGAATCGGCCGGCGCTGCTGCCGCCGCGCTAGACGGCGAAGCTGGTGCCTCTTATTAGTGCCGCATCTGCGTGAAGACTTCGCCGTGCTCGCTATCCGAGCAGCTGCCGCGCTCCGCGATGATCGTCGGCTGGTTGGAGATTCTCAGCGTCCGCTGATTCATGACCCACGGCTGCACGAACATGACGGGATCTTCGATCGTCACGTCGTAAGTCATCAAGTTCCCGGTGCGCGTGAGCTTCTCGATGATGCGCATCTGGTCGGAATGAATCTTGCCGCCGCGACCGAGCCACGTCTCGTCCGTGAAGCCGATCGAGTCGAGCACGAGCGTGTCGCCTTCCCACTTCCCGACCGTGTAGCCCATGAAGGTGTACTGGAGCGCGCGCTGCGGATCGTGCGGCTGCCCGTCGAGCCGGATCATGCGGAAGTCCGGATAACCGCCGCCGCCGTCGACGCCGCCGCGGTACATCATCAGGATGTCGTCGTTCGTAGCGTAGATGCGCGACGGCGCTCCCGCGCGCGGGTTGCCGAGCGGTAAACAGGTCATGACCGGGTCGTCGCGATTCGTCCACTGGTCGTGCTCGATGACTTGGTCCCAGTATTCAGGCTTGTAGAGCGGCTGGTTCGGATCGAGTCGCATCGGCGCCTGCCACGCGAAGTCGATGCTCTGATTCGTCCACTCCATGCAGCTCTTGACCTGGAACGGCGAGCACCGGCGGAACATCCCGCCCGGCGCGTTTCGCTGACCGCCGCCGGCGGCCTGCCACGAGCCCGTCAGGTCAGGCTTGCCGTTCGGCAATCGCGGCGTCGGGGCCTTGGCCGCTTCCGCGTTCAAAGCCGCTTGATTGCCGCCGAAGCCGCCAGGTTGTGCCTGCAGCGATCCGACGCAGAGAGAGAGGAGCAGGCCGAACGCAGCAACGAGCGGCGTCCCGATGATTTGCTGTTTGCTCATGAGATGAATCCCCGCGTCAGTTTCTTCGACCGCCGGCCGACCGCACACTGGCCGGCACGGCCACCTGCACGTAGATCTGCCCGGTCTCGGTCAAGGTCGACTTGATGTCGCGAACGACGGTGCCGTTCTTTCGCTCGACGATGGTGCCGGCGTACAACGCTTCGGCCGGGTGCAGCGGGTTGTTGAAGTCCTTGTAACCGCCGTAGCGCCATTCGTACGTGTTATTGCCGTGTTTGACCACGACGCTTTCCGCCAGGAAGTCCGGCGTCAGTGTCGCCGTCGCCGTGGCACCCGCGACGTCCGGGATCGGAAACGTCAGGACGGGCTTGTCGCCAGCCCAAGTCAGCGTCGCCGTGCCTTTGACTCCCGCCGCGGCTTGCCGATCGAGCAGCACGGCCGGGTTTTGCACGAATGCGTCGGCCAGCGAGACGCCCGCCGCCGCCGCGAGTGCCGCCTTCGGCGCGCCTTGGGGGCTCGCCCACAAGCGGATCCGTCGCTCTTCGAGCATCGCGGGCTTCGCCGTGGCCTTGCCTTCGCCGGCAACGAGCTCGGCGCCGGGCCGATCCTCGTCCCAGGCATACGCCCCACTCATTACCTCGACGTTCGAGTACTTCTGGCCGTTGCCGCGCGTGCACTCGATCTGCGTCCGGTAACCCGGGGTTTGATAGTTGATTTGAAGCCGCAGCTTCGTCGTCGTGCACGGCTGGCCGTCCACCTGAATGGTGCCCTCACCGTGCCAGTCGAGCGAGCCGATGAGCTCATTCTCGGATTGGCCACGCAGCTGGCCCATGTGCCAGAGCCAGCTATAGAGAACGGCCTTCATGTCCTTGGCGCCGGGCTCGGGCGTGTACAGCGGCGGTCCACCGCCGAAGCCACCGCCACCACCGCCACCACCGCCGCCGCCACCGCCGCCCCCGCCGCCACCAGGCGGGCCGCCCTGAGCGTAGACAGGCAGCAAGCTACTCATCGCGAGAGCTGCAGCAAAGGCGCCCGTCGCGACATATCGTCGAAAAGACATCAAAATTCCCCCGCGCGCCAGTTAGAACTGGCTGTTAGTCGATGACGAGATTGAACTGTTTGTCGCCGAGCTCGAGACGGCGAACGAAACCCGCCGGGTTTCCATTCCGGGCCGGAAGAATCGTCATCTTCAGGCTTTCTCCGGGCTTGATCGACGTCTTGTTGATGCCCCGCGCCGTCAAGTTTTGAATTGAAGCGGTCGTCAGAGTCCACTCGGTCGCCGTGCCATCCGGATTTGGAACCGCGACAATCATGCTCGGGTGCGGATTCACGAAGTTCAGCTTCACGAGCTGCCCCTCGAGGACGACCTCTTTGTTCAGGTCGTAGACACTCGCTACGGCGTGATGCCCCTGCGCCTGGGTGCCGACCAACAGGAGTCCCCCCAGTGCGGCCAATCCAGTACCCCATCTGTTCATCGCTGCTAAATCCTGTGTTTAAGGTGGCGCCAATGATCGTAACGAACGTGCTGCTCGAGCCGCAAGCCTTCGCGGCCGTTATGACGGTGAACTTATGTCGAGAAAACGAGAGAAAGAGAACCGTTCCTCAGTATCGAAGCCACTGATTCGTCGATCACTTTCGCGGCGAGCTGCCGTTCAACGCGCCGCCGTCTTCGGGCCCGCGTCAAGCTTTCGGTTGGTACCCGAGAGGGCGCGTTCCGCCGCGAGCGCGAACTCCGCCAACGCACCATCGACCATGGCGTCGATGCGGGCCAGTTGCCGCAGCAGGCGCATGCCTTCTTCGAGCACCGTGACCGCGTTGCGCGGACTGCCCGCGGGAGCTCGGTGCAACGAATCGGACAGCGTCGCGTTCTCGGCGAACGGATCCGGAATGTTCTGCAAGTCCCTACGCAAGCCCATCTGCAATTGCTCGTTTACATTCGCTTCGCTGACGGCGTCACGAGCACGTTTCGGATCATCGGGAAATACCGATGCCAGCCGAATGAGAAGCTCGAGGCGCGCGGCGCTCGCGTGCAATGCCTCCGCATCCTTCTCCGTGTCGCCGATAGCCGCGTAGATCCGTCGCAGCTTGTCCAGTGCGTAGCGGTCGGCGAGACCTTGTCGAGCGGCGAGCTCGAGCGCGTAGCTCAACCGCTGCTCTTGCAGGTCCGTGCAGCCGGCGAGCAGCGAGCGAAGCTCCGCTTCAGACTCTTGGTGAGCCGCGAGCTTGCGCTCGATCGCGGCGGGATCCGCGGTCTCCAACCTCACCGGAAACGCGGCCGGGTTCACGTCCATGCCCGCGCGGCGCAGGAACAACGCCTGGCGGTAGTACCGCAGATATTCGCGCTGCGTGCTGAGATCCTTGAGCGCGTCGCCGAATTCGCCCTCGCGCTTGCGAAGCTCCGCGACCCGCGCAGACAGCGACGCAGAAAGCTCACCGTCCTTGATTTCTTTCAACGTTGCTTGCGGTACCAACCGTGCGCGTTGCGGAAGGTTAACCAAACCACCGAAGTAGTCCGTGCGCATCTGAATCACGCGCGCGAAGGTATTCGACTCCGCCTCGGTTCCGGCCACCGGTTGCAGTGCGGCGGGCGCGACGTTGAGCCCATGGGAGCGGTACCACTGGACCGTGGCGAGCCGGCTCAGGCGGTCGATCTCGGTCAGCAAGCCGACTGCGGGACCCTCGAGCACGAATTGCGGCTCGGCGTCCGCGTCTACCGCTCGCTCGATTCGCGCGCGATCCGGAGGATGCGTGTCGAAGACGCTGCCGTTCAGGCGCTCGACGCCAGCCAGGATTCGCTTGCGGTCGTCGGCGGTGAGCGACGCGGCCTTCGTCGCGGCGAGCCGCGGCAAATTGTCGGCGAGCTTACCGCCGTCGAATGCGTCGACGAGCTCTTGAACCGCCAAGTGATGTCCCGCCGCAAGGATTCGAAGCGCCTCGGCCGTGCTTCGGTACTGGGTGCTGCCGACCAACGCGATCTCGTAGCGATCGGCGTCGAGCTCCATCTGGCGTGACAACGATAGACTCAGCAGTCTCGCCGCAGCGGCGAGCCCCAGCAGCAATCGTCTGCACAACCAGCTGCCGAGCCCCGCAATCCATGCCGCGAGCTGCAGCGCACGGAGATCTTTGCGGGCGAGGTAGTCGACCAAGTCGTCCCAGCGGTCGCGCTCGTAGATGCGCCGATGGAACCAAAGGTTGAGGCTGTTCACGATGTACGACGCGCGTATCCCGAAGCGCTGCGCGAAGTGCCCGAATTCGTGCGCCAGAATCCCGACAAGCATCTGCACGTCGAGGCCGTAGAACAACGGCAGCCCGATCGTGAGCGTCAGCCGGCGCGAAAACACGCCGCGGCTCAGTCTGGCCGAGGCATGCGCCTCGGTGTCGACCCAAATCTCATGCGGTACAGGGGCGCCTATCGCCGTCGCGACTCGGTCGACGAGATGAAACAGCGCGCGTTCGCGGTGGGGCTCCAAGCGCACCGGCTCGGGCCTGCGCGCGCCGATCGGCAAGAACGGTCGAAGCAGAAATCCAGTCAACAGCGTTCCGCCGAGCATTACCGTGCCAAAGCCCGTGAGCTTGAGATAGAGCAACGGTCCGCGCGCGTCGGTCGCCCACAGAACGTTTTCGGTTGCGAACCAATACACGCCGTACGCACACAGCAACGTGATGCCCAAGTAGACAAGCGGCATCAGCAACATCGCCAAAGTCACGGGCAGGAGCGCGAGCAAGTAGCGCCGCGACATCGGTGGTGGAATGACGCGGCCCTTGAATGCCGCGTCGAGGTCATCGACGGCCTCTGCTGCGCGCGCCCCTTTCGACCCCGCGACTCTGGCGGCCTTTGGGTCCACGAAGGCTGCAACCACGGTGAGCATGCCGAGCTTCTTGAGCTCTTGCTGGAACTCGCGCGCCTGCTTCTGCGTCAATCCGGCCTTCAGCGTGACGTCGCGGCCGATGAACACGGCCTGCGTGTTCGCTTCGCCGAAGCGCGTCCGAAACGCCTTTTGCACGGACGCACGGTCGCGCCCGGGCGCGAACCGCCCCTCGAAGACGACCTTGAACGAAGCTTGCCGCTGACCTGCGATCTCGCCCACGACCGAGAATCATAGCGGGCGGAAACCGCCGGCCCCGCGACAGGTTTCTCAGAACGGCCGCTGCGCCCGAGCTCAGGTTCGACGCGAGCCGCTTCTCATTTCCACAGCAGGATCACGGGGATGGCCGTCAGCCCCAGCAATAGCGCGATCGCGATCACAGTCAGCGCGACCTGCACCGGTTGGGTGCGAAGCACATCGGCGAACGTCTGCGCGGTGCCGTTGCGCTCCGCTTCGGCGAGCTCCGCGCGCGCACGCGCTTGGCGCTCGCGCTGGTACTCGGCCATCAGCCGCTTTGCCTCGGCGACGTCGCCGTCATCTCGGATCCAGATGCAGCCGGGGATGCCCCACAGGTTCGGCCGAGTCTCGTAGTAAGCGATGCGGCTCGAGTCGAGGAAGCGGCGCACGTCGTCGGCCTCGTCATCGGGCACGTTGCGCAGGTTCAGCAGGAGCTTCGCCATGCGCGGATGATAGCGGAAGCAACTCGAGGCTAAGCTCCTGTCACTCGCCCATGCCGCCAGAACCAAGCAGACTCGTGACTTCGAATGCCCCGAACCGCGTACCGACAGAAATCGGCATCGGCCGTTCCCCCGGAGGTGCAAAGCGCTGTTGTTCTTGTCGGCGAGATTCTACGACGGCTTATCGTCGTTAGTGAGACGCGCCCTCGCTACTTGCCTATGTGCTCGCCGAGCCGCTGGGGCGGCTCCGTCATCCATGTGTATCCTGCCGCGGCCTTCTCGAAGCCGAAGGCGTAGAGCTTGCGCATGAAGACGGGATCGAAGTCCGCGGTATGCGGCTCCCGGAAGTCATCGGAGATGTAAGCGACGTGCAAGTGCGTCCCGTCTCTTTGCGTGTGCGTGTAGATCCGGTACAGATCGCCGATGGTTTGGTACTGAATCAGCGTGTCGATGGCCATGAACGTGATCGGCAGAGTTCGGCGCTCCACCTCACCCCATTCGGGATCGAGACGCGCGTTGACAAGGGCGTAGATCTCCCGGTCACGATTAGCGCCCTGCTCCCCGGAGAGCTTCTTGAGGTCGACGGCCCCCCAGTAGACGAAGACTTGTGTCGTGGCCCCGCCGTCGACGTGCATCTCTTCGTAGCGCTTGCCCTGCGCCTCGACGTCGAACATGACCGGTGGAAACGCACCCGGGATGGCGGCCGACGCGAGCATGATCTTGCGGACGAGCTCGACTGCTTCCGGCCGACCGGTCGCAGCGATCTTCGTGACGTTCCAGACGACCGGGCGGCGCGCGTCGAGATTGGTCGTGCCGATATAGAGGAGCCGCCCTTTGGCGTATTCTGCGGCGATCGCATCCAGCATCTTCTGGTTTACGTGGACCTTCAGCAGCTCCGCGAGCGGGGTCGTGTCCGCCAATGCATCCTGCAAGAAGACCGAGTAGAAGAGCCGCTTGACCACGATGTCTTTCTGCGACACCCCGGTGTACATCGCCGTGAGGCTTTCGTCGTAGGCTGGGCCCAGGAAGGCGAACGGGGCGATCAGGGCGCCGGTGCTGACGCCAGTCACGAGCTTGAACTCTGGCCGCGTACCCGCCTTCGTCCAGCCGTTCAGGAACCCAGCGCTGAAAGCGCCCTTGTCGCCGCCGCCAGAGAGCGCCAGGTAGGCCGTCGGCGGCAGGGTGTCGACATGAAGAAACGCCTTCTCACGGTCCCAGGAATCGGCGAACTCCTGCTCCATGAAGGCGATGTCCTCGGGCGCGCTCGGGAAGTAGCGCAGCCCGTCCGGAAAGTCGGCTACGTGAGCGTCTACCTGAAGCTCCGGCGGTACGGCTCGGTGGCGGCTCCCTACGTTCCTCCAACCAAGGACTGCGAACGAAACCACCACCGCCAGCGCCGCTAAAGCGATACCGGAGATCAGCGAGCGACGTCTAGTGCGTTGACTCAAGCGAACAGTGCGAAGCCAGGTTGGCCGACTATAACTCCAACAATATATTTCGCGGAAACGAGCTGAGCAAAGCCCGCCTTATGTTGCGGCAGGCGCTCCGCGCCAACGACATCAACCTAGTCGCCGCATTGAACAAGACTCTCATCACCCGCCTGTTCGCGCATCTCGGAAATATCCTCGCGGGCGGCGGCGGGTAACTGGCGCGTCGGCCTCTTGCTTCCGCTCCCACCAGCGGCACCATCTGTTTGATGGACCCGCTGCTGCTCGTGGTGCTCAACGTCGTCGGCGGCGCCGCCGCTGTTGGGCTGTTCTACTACTTGCTCTATCGAGCAGTGTTGTCTGCACGGAAAAAAGGCAGAGCCGGCGTCGGCGGGCAGCTCATGGCAACGGTGTTGACGTTATTCAGCGGCAGTGCGCTCGACCCAGCGCGCGAGGTTGCAGCCGAGTCGCAGAAGCTGAAGCGCAACCAAGACGGGAACGGCGATCCGGACTTGGACTCTCAACCGTAGCGTGTTGTCGGTCACTGCGGCGCGGCGTCCCAACCGGAACCCAGACGCTGCCGCTCTTCGTCGGGCGTCAACGCCGCACCCGCTCCGAGCGTGGTCATTGCGCTCAGCATCGTCGGCGAGAGTGCCGACGACGCCTGACGGAAACCGCCGGGCTCGGAAGCCGACAGCTGGGCGGCGTCCAAGATCTCCACCGACCATCCGCCGTCGCGCCGGCACGCGACCCCGCGCGCTCCGCGGCGCAATGTGAAGACTCGGCAGTATTCGCCGCCGGCCGAGCGAAAGCTCAGGTCGATCCGGGCAAGCGTACCTTCCGTTGCCGTACCGGCAATCTGCATCGACAAAGCGTCGTCGAGATACTCGGCGGCCACGAGCCGCCCCCCTTCGCTGACAATCGGCAAGCCGGTTGAACCACGAAAGACGAACGGGCCGAGCAGCGCACCGAACGCCAGCGCCGCTGCCAACGCGCTCCATTCTCGCAGCGACCACGACCGACGCGGCCCTGCTTTCCGCGCCGTTCCAATCGGCTTGATCGCCGTGGGCGACTTCGGGCCCATCAGCGCGTCGCGGAGGCGTTGCGGAATGGGTTCGTCTAGTACCGGACTGTACTCTGTGCGCAGCCGCGCGCTGAGCTCGCGTTGCTGCGCGATGCGTGCCGCCAGTTCGGTATCGTTGCGGCTATCGGCCTCGAGGCGTGCCGCCGTCTCGGAGTCGAGCGCACCATCTACGTAGGCGTGGATCCGCGCGCTATCCCAAGACGATTGCGTGCTCATGTGGCTTGCTCCTTGGCGCACAAGCTCGCGGCCAGCGCTTCGCGTCCTCGCGACAACCGGCTCGTCAGTGTGCCGACCGGGATTTCCATGACGTCGGCCGCCTCCTGATACGAGAGGCCTTCGATCAGGACGAGCGATACCGCGAGGCGCTGCTCCTCCGGAAGGTGTTCCATCGCCGCCGCGATCGATAAGCCTTCCTCCAACGCCGAATGCGAGCCGTCTGCGATCTCCGTCATACCGTCATCGCCGATCACGACGCGACGCTCGCGCTGATGGGCGCGGCGATTGTCGATCCACGCGTTCTTGACGATACCAAACATCCAGCTTCTCACTGCCGTCTCGATTTGTTCGGGCATCGCGCCCGACGCAGGCGGGCGCCATTGTGCTGCGCGCAGCAACGCACGCTCGAGTGCGATCTGCGCCAAATCGTCGGCGTCGTGAACGTTGCGCGTCAGCGTGCGTGCAAAGCGCCGCAGCCGCGGCAGCACCGCGGGCAACGTCTGCCGCAACAAGACCACAGCATCGCTCATCGACCGCTCGCCCGCGCTCTGTACGTAGGTACTACGCTCACAGCGGTCATTATCATCCATCCTAAAACGCAAATTAATTCCTGGCGCAAGCTCCGCCGCCGGCACTAAGGTTGGGCGCATGAATGCGATTTACCGCTTCGTGCTGTTGTGCACGCTGCTCAGTGCGGCGATGCCATCGTCGGCGCAGATTGGATTGCCGCCGTTGCCGGCGCCGGGACTGCCCCTGCCGCCGCTACCGACGGAGCGATTGCCGTCACCCGCGCAGGTGCCGAACGCAGTGACGCAACAACCGCTGTTGTCGTCCGTTCGCGCGCGTGCGCGAGCTTTGCTGCAGAGTTATCCCGATCAGGTCGAGCGCGACCCGCGCGGCGCACCAGTGGTCAGGTCCGTGATCGTGGCGCTGTCACCGAACGACCAAGCATTGCAGCAGGCGCTGACCCGCGGCTTCCAGATTCAGAGCGATCAAACGCTGCAGGCGCTCGGCGAACGCGTCATCACGTTGCTCGCTCCAGCCGGACTGACGACGCGGCGCGCGCTGCGCGACCTGCGTGCTGCCGATCCCGCAGGCACTTACGACTTCGATCACTTGTTCGTGTCGATGCAGACGGCGGCCCCCGATGACGCCAACAACCTCGCTCCGGCGGGCGAGCTTCCCGATATCGTCGATATCCGCGTCGGGCTGATCGATGGCGGCATAGACATCGAGCATCCGGTGTTCGCATCGCGACGTCCCGAGCTTTCCGGGTGCGAGGGAAAGCCCGCGGCCAGCGAGCACGGCACGGCCGTCGCCTCGTTGTTCGTGGGTCGTTCGGCCGAGTTCCGCGGTGCGGCGCCAGGTGCATACCTCATCTCCATCGACGTCTATTGCGACGGCGCTGCGCCCGGCGGCCGGGTGCGTGACATCGTGGCAGCGCTCGCCGCCCTGATGGCCGCTGACGTGCGCGTCATCAACATGAGCATCGTCGGCCCCGACAACGCCGTCGTCGCGGCTGTGATCCGCAAAGTACTAGCGCAGTCGATCGTAGTCGTCGCGGCATCCGGCAACGATGGCCCAAACGCAGCTCCGCTGTATCCCGCCGCTTACCCCGGAGTCGTTGCCGTGACCGCAGTCGATGCGAACGAGAAACTCCTGATCGAAGCCAGCGGTGGCGAGCACGTGCGATTCGCAGCGCCCGGCGCAGACATGTTGGCAGCGGGCCTCGCGGGCCAATACAAGGCCGTACGCGGCACCTCGTACGCGTCGCCGCTGGTCGCAGGCCTCCTCGCACGACTGCTAGCGCGCGAGGACGCGGTCGGCGTCGAGCAAGTCGTGCAGCAACTCGCAGCAACCGCTGCGGATCACAGCGAGGCTCCGCGTGCCCTACGGTATGAGTACGGCGTCGTCGGCATGGACTTGCGCGTAGACCCCAACACTTTCGCAGGACGCGCGGCGCCGCAATAAGTTAAACGAAAGATTTTTGGGCCGGGCGGGATGGATCGCCATTTGCGGGACGTACAGCTCTGTGAGGGATGTGTTTCAACCACTCATGGAGAGCTGACATGGATACCAATCGCAATGTCGTGAAGATCGTGGCGAGTGCGCTGTTGCTGATTTCGCTGCCGGCCGGAGCTCAGGTGCTCGGCGGCAATCTCGGCGGCGCTGCGAACGGAACGTTTGGCGGCACGTTCGGCCGAGCCAACATTCACGGCGCAGCCCACGGCGCCGCGGGCGCGGGCATCGACGCATCCGGTCCGGCCGGGACCCTGCGCGAGCGCGCCGACAATACCGGTGTCAGGTCGCTCGAACTGGGGGCCGGGGCGGCCGGCACAGCGCGATCGCGCGTCGACTCGACCCGCCGCGGAACCGACGCGGCGGCGCACACGGCAGCTGCGGTCGGCGCCGACGTAAGCCGGCGCACCGTCGACTCCGCCGGGCAAGCGCGCAATTCCGCCACGCAGAACGCCGTTGCGCAATCGAACGTTCAGCCGCGTGTTCAGCCCGACGGCGGCTTGCTCATGAACGGGTCGGAAGCAACGGCCGCGGAGCAGCACGCCTTGGGCCGCAGCGTCTCGGCCGAAAGCGCGGCCGAATGGCAAGCGAGCGGCGATCGCTCGCGGCTCACCGGCAGCGCGGCGAGCCAGACGGACGTTTCAGTGCAGAAGGACGAGCCGGCGCGGTAGCTCCGGCAAGACTAGCCGGGCGGACGCGAGTCGTCCGCCCGGTTCGTTTTCGAGTGGTAGCGGACGTGCGCTCTAACCTCTTCAGCTAATGTTCAAGCGCGATCCGT
>Ga0075428_100003360_pt1 | contig 17505 bp, 17 predicted proteins | sample RhiMetdeltSRZDD2_FD_75291 | JGI IMG/M metagenome (GOLD analysis project Ga0075428, IMG submission 75291) | Populus rhizosphere microbial communities from Tennessee, USA - Rhizosphere MetaG P. deltoides SRZDD2 | ecosystem: Host-associated > Plants > Roots > Rhizosphere > Soil | place: USA... | reverse complement strand
GGCCCAATTCGGCGGATTGGCGCGCGAACACGATCTTGCGAAGCTCGGACACCGACCTGTTCGACGGGATCACCATTCCCAACGGGCAGTGGTACACGGGCAACTGGTTCGGCGGAGCGCCGTTGGGCCCGGACGGTTTCCCGAACCGAGCGCGACAAGTCATCTTTGCCAGCGGTTTGCCCGCAGGGGTGACACTCATCCCGACTGCGGGCATCTCCGTCCCGACGCCGGGGACCGAGTTCGGCGTGACGCAATACATGAGCTTCATGTCGGTAACCCAGTGGGGTGCTCCCGGCCAGTGGACGACGAACTACTCGGCGCTCGCATACTCGACGGACAACGGCGAGAACTGGACCGTCGCTCCTTCAACCGTCCGATACAACCAGCCCTGGAGCGGTAACCAAAACTTCCAGCAGTCGGCGTTCGTCCGACCCGGCGATGGATACGTCTACATGTACGGCACGCCGAACGGCCGCCAAGGCGCCGCGTACCTGTCGCGCGTCCCCGAGCGGGACATCCTCAACCTCAGCAGGTACGAGTACTACAGCAAGGGCACTGCCGGCGGGTGGTTCGGATGGGGCGCGACGCCGGCAGGGTGGTACAGGAACGATCCCAGCAAGGCCACCCCTGTCTTCGGGCAGGACACGGGCGCCTGCGGCGTTGCCAACGCCGGCAACCAAGTCAGCGAGATGTCGGTTCAGTACAACAAGTATCTGAAGAAGTACGTCGTGCTCTACGGAGACCAGTTCAACAACATCGTGATGCGCACGTCGGACACGCCGCAGGGCACGTGGTCAGCCGCAAAGGTGTTGATGCCCCAGCAGACCGGCGGAATCTACGCGCCGATGATGCACCCGTGGTCGCCATCGACCATGGGCACCGGAAGCGACCTGTACTGGAACCTGTCGTTGTGGGATCGCTACAACGTGATGTTGATGCGCACTGATCTCACCAAGGTCTAGGCCGGTGCGCAAAGTCGCGATAGCGGTCAGCACGCTGACGGGCGCGCTGTTGACGGCGGCCGTCGCCTCCGCAGATCCTCCTGCGCCGCAAGCTGATACACCCTGCTCATCGGATGTCGCGAATGTAATGACCTGGCCGGCGAATGCGAAGATGCCGCTGGTATGCCACAACGGTCAATGGCAGACCGTGACGTCTCCCCCGCCACCGAACGACCGATGGTTGAGCGTCGGGCCCGCCATGACGCTGCACGGAGAAGGCCAGCGAAATCCCAGTGTCGCATCGGGCGACTGGACCGCGGTACCACAGAATGCGAACAGCAGTTGTCGCGCCGAGCAGCGAGCGGTTCTCGAACCGGGCGTCACCGCTCCGCCACAGGTCGCGGAAAGTCCTCAAGGACAACCGCTTTCATTCCAGGTGGTGCCGCGGCTCTTCTCGATAGAGATGAGCGGGTACTGCCTGTGGACGCGGAGGAATAGCTAGGACTCCGCAAACGAGATCGATGTTTCGCTGCAGTTCGTGACCTCACGGCCCGGCGGGAATGTGCGCGGCTCCGCGTTGGCGATGACGGTTTGCCGGTAGTAGGCGCGCCCGGCGTCGGCTGAACACTCGAAGGGCGCATTCAGCACGCGGAACGTGACCGGGTCGGCACCGTCGATCACCTTGCCCATCCAGTAGACGTTGCGGATGTCGCTTGCATACGGCCCTGCGAGCGCACGAAACGATCCCGCGTCGGCGCCGACGATCGGGTCGGAGAAATAGAAGACGTGCGTAGCGTCCTGCGCGTAGGCCTCATGCAGCACCCGGAACGTCGCCGGATCCGCGTCGGCAACTGGGTCTCCGTTGACGTGCACCGTTCGACTGTCCTTGGTGAACAGGTAGTGGTCGGTGTTCGAGACGATCGCGAAATGCGCGGGATCGTCTGACAGCACATCGCCGTCGGTCCAGTACACGGCGGAGCTGTCCTTCGACAGACCGCCTTCGAGCAGCTCGAAGTGGACCGGATCGTCGCTGATCGGTCGGTCGAGTTGGTAGACGTGATTGCGGTCCTTCGCAAAGCCGTCGCGGTCGAGCACGTCGAAAGTCGTTGCGTCGGCGCCAGATATCGGGCTGCCGTCGAAGTATGCGTTGAAGTTGTCCTTCGCGTAGGTGGTGTCAAACGCCTTGAAGGACGCGGCATCTGCGCCTGCTATTTCGGATGCCTTGCCGGGGAAAGCGGTCAGGTAGTAGACCTTGTCTTCGCGCACGTGGTAGCCCGCGCCGTCGAACAGCGAGTTGGGCGGCTTGTTACGACTGCAGGCCGGCGCGATGGCCACCGCGACGAGGCACAAGGCCGCGATCGTTGTCCGCATCCGACGATCGAACCACCTAATTCACACCCACATTGAGAATCGGGCGCTTCTCGTACGCGTCGGTGGTGTCGAAGTGCCACCACTCGCCCTTGTATACCGTCAGTCCGCCCGCGTTCATCGCATCCCGCAGTCGCGCACGGTTGGCCTGCGCGGCGGGGCTGACGCCCTCGGTCGCGTAGGCGAGGGCGCGCGGGGTGAAGTCGTCGAAGTCCGTGCCCATGTCGACGAGTCCCTGATCGTTGGCGATCGTCACGTCGACGGATCGGCCGGCTTCGTGGCTGCGCGAGTAGGGCCCGGGCCGCGCCACCCAGTTCGGATCGGGCACCGCCTCGAACATTCGTACCTGCACGTCATGCGGCCGATAGCAGTCCCAGAACACAAGCCGTTCGCCCCTCGGCCGCAGCACGGCAGCGGCGGCGGCGAGCCCGGGCGCCATCGATTCGTGCACCAGGCAGCGGGCGTCGGCGGGATACAGCGGCACGCCGACGAAGTTGTTCGGGGTCGCGTACCGCAGATCGACGACCGCGTCGGGCACGACGGTCCGCACGTCAACCAGTCCCGCACCCCGCGCGGCGTCCGATACCGGAGGCACCGCCGGCGACCCCCATGCAGTGCCGGCAGCACCGATGGCAGTGCACAGTGCGGTCACGAAAGCCGCGATGCGTATGCACATGCAAACACCTCCTGAAAAGCGAGTACGTACCTACGCTATCGGCCTGGATCGCGCGGCCAGACGCTTAAGGCGTCCCGAAAGGAGGCCAGCATGAGCGCCGCCACCGTCACATCCCCGACCGTTTTCGAAGCCGACCTGCCCTCTGTTTCCTACGAGGACGCGCCCACCCCAGAGGCCGCGCACGCGGCCCTCAAGCAAGCGCGCGAAGAATCCCCGATCGCCATGGGCGCGCACGGGCCCGAAATCTTGAGATACGAGCTGGCGCACACCGCGTTGCGTGATCACCGGATGTCCCCGCCACCCGGGATGGGCCTCGAGGCCCAAGGCATCACGTCGGGGCCGTTGTGGGACAGGGTGAGCGCGTCACTTCTGAGTGTCAACGGCGAGGACCACGCTCGTCTGCGCCGACTGGTGTCCAAGGCATTCACCCCGCGAGCGGTCGCCCGGCTGGACACGACGATCACCGACATCATCACGCAGTTGACCGATCCACTGATGGCCGTCGGAAGCTCTGAGATCGTCGCCGACATCGCGCGCCCATATCCGGTTCCGGTCATCTGCGAACTGCTCGGCGCCCCTCGACAGGACTGGCAGCTGTTCTCGGAATGGGCCGACGAGTTCTTCAAGACCTTCACCTGGAAGGCCGCCGAGTACGAACCCCAAATACTGGCGGCCTGGGGCGAACTCGACGACTACGTCGACGCGATGGTCGCCGAGCGCCGCAATACGCCCACGGACGACCTGATCTCGGAACTGATCCGAGCCGAGGACGAGGGCGACCGCCTGACGATGGCCGAACTACGCATGCTTGCCGGGGGCATCCTCATGGCGGGCACCGACACCACCCGCAACCAGGTGGCCGCCGCCATTGATGTGCTCTGCGATCACCCGGATCAGTGGGACATGCTCGCCGAGCATCCCGAGCTGGCGATGAAGGCAGTCGAAGAGCTGATGCGCGTCTACCCGGTGGTCTTCGGTGTGATGCGGATGACGACCGAAGACGTCGAATACGAGGGCATCGTCATCCCGGCAGACACATTCGTCTGGGTCAACACCGCCGCCGCCAATCGCGACCCCGCGGTATACGACGACCCGGATCGGCTCGACATCACGCGCGAGGGCGCGCCGCCGATGCAGTCATTCGGCGCGGGTGCGCACTACTGCCTCGGCGCGAACCTCGCTCGACGCGAGATCGCCGAAGCCCTGATCGTGATGGCCCGGCGGATGCGCAACCTGCGTCGCGCAGGCCCCGCACCGTGGAAGCCGTTGGTGGCCATCAGCGGTCCTGCAGAGTTGCCTGTCGAGTTCGACGAGGCCTGACTCAACGCTAAGCACTCGCACAGCCGACGGCGCCATGTGCCTAGACTTTGAATGTGCGTGACGTCCTGGACGAGCTGCTGACGGTCTGGCAGGCCGGCGAGACAGCGGGCGTCGCCACCGTCGTTCGCACGATCAAGTCCGCGCCGCGTCCGCCCGGCGCCACCATGGTCGTCGCTCCCAACGGCACGGTCGCGGGTTCGGTGTCCGGTGGCTGCGTCGAGGCGGCTGTCTACGAACTGGCCAACGAGGTGGTCGCAAGCGGGCGACCCGAACTGCAGCGCTACGGGATATCCGACGACGATGCCTTCGCCGTCGGACTCACCTGCGGCGGGATCATCGACATCTTCGCAGAGCCGGTGTCCCGCAACACTTTTCCGCAGCTGCAGAGCATCGCCGACGACATCGCAGCGCATCGCCCGACCGCGATCGCCACGGTCATCGCGCATCCCGACTCCGATTGGCTCGGACGCAGGCTGGTCATCGGCCTGCACGCCGTCGAGGGGTCACTGGGAAGTGAGCGTGCCGACGCCGCCGTCGCCGACGACGCTCGGGGGCTGCTCGCCGCGGGTCGCACCACGGTGCTCAGCTACGGCTCCGACGGCCAGCGTCAGGAAACCGGCATGGAGGTGTTCGTCGCGAGCCACGCACCGCGGCCGCGGATGCTGATCTTCGGCGCGATCGACTTCGCCTCGGCCCTCGCCCGGCAGGGCGCGTTTCTCGGCTACCGGGTCACCGTTTGCGACGCGAGGCCCGTCTTCGCGACGCCGGCCCGCTTCCCGGACGCCGACGAGGTCGTCGCCGACTGGCCCGACCGCTACCTCACCGCGCAGGCCGAGCAGGGCGCGATCGACTCCCGGACCGCGATCTGCGTGCTGACCCACGACCCCAAGTTCGATGTTCCGGCGCTGCAGGTCGCGCTGCGGTTGCCCGAGGTCGACTACATCGGGGTGATGGGATCGCGGCGCACCCACGACGACCGGATGAACCGGCTGCGCGAGGTCGGCCTGACCGACGCCGAGCTGAGCCGGCTGTTCAGCCCGATCGGCCTCGACCTGGGCGCGCGCACGCCCGAGGAGACCGCGGTGTCGATCGCTGCGGAGATCATCGCGCGTCGCTGGGGCGGCGGCGGCAGGCCATTGACCGAGGTCAACGGCCGTATCCACCACGATTGATTAGATGAGACAAATGAGGTGGAAATGTCGCTCTCAGATGCGATAACGTGACTCTCAGCCGTTCGAGGGGAGTGATGGCGTGACAGATACGGTTGCCACCCGATACGCGGGCACCCGCGTCCCTCGCATCGAGGACAACCGCCTTCTCACCGGCCGAGGCACCTTCGTCGACGACGTTTCCAGGCCCGGCATGCTGCACGCCTGCTTCGTGCGCAGCCCGTTCGCGCACGCGAAGATCAAGGCCATCGATGCGGGCGCGGCCCTGGCCCTGCCCGGGGTGCACGCCGTGTTCACGGCGAACGATTTGAACCCGGACGTCAAGGAGGCCTGGCACGCGGTCGCGGGCAAGGACATCCCGGACACGCCACGCCCCCCGCTAGCCGAGGGTGAGGTGAAGTTCGTCGGCGACCCCCTTGCGCTCGTCGTCGCCGAGAGCCGGTACATCGCCGAGGACGCGGTCGAAATGGTCGATGTCGATTACGAACCGCTGCCCGCCATCGCCGACTTCACCCGAGCTGCCGGCGCTGATGTGGTCGTCCATGAGGCGTATCCGGACAACGTCGCAGGCGGACTGAGTGGCGCGCCGCCCGACGAGGAGACCTTCTCCTCGGCCGCGCATGTCGCGGAAGCCCATGTGTACCAACAGATCTACGCGCCGGTGCCGATGGAGACACGCGGCATGGTGGTCGAGTGGGAGGCGTCGTCGGAGGAACTGACGGTGTGGGCGTCCACCCAGACGCCGCACGAGCTACGGGCGTTCGCCGCGCGACTGTTGGGCATCCCGGCGCAGGGCGTGCGGGTCATCATGCGCGACACCGGCGGTGGGTTCGGCCAGAAGGTCGTCCCGATGCGCGAAGACATGTGCATCCTGCTGGCCGCGCGCAAGGTGCCGTTCGCGCTGAAATGGATTGAGGACAGGCGCGAGAACCTGATGTCGGCAGGCCAAGCGCGACATGTCGACGGCAAGGCCAGAATGGCGTTCGACGACGAGGGCAACATCCTCGCGGCCGACATCGACTTCATATACGACATCGGCGCATACCCGACGCCCTACCCGGTGCTGACCACCGCGGCCGTCGGCATGTTCTTCCCAGGGCCGTATCGCGTCCCCAAGGCCAGCTTCAACTACAAGACGGTGTTCTCGAACACCGCGGGCCTGGCCGCCTACCGCGGCCCGTGGCAGTACGAAACCCTCACGCGCGAAATCCTTCTCGATATCGCGGCGCGCAAGATCGGCATGGACCCCGTCGAGCTGCGCCGCCGCAACATCCTGCGCGGCGACGAGATGCCCTACTTCAATCCCAACGGCATGCCCTACGACCACGTCGCGCCTGCGGACAGCCTCGAGCAGGCCGTGAAGATCCTCGACCACGAAGGTTTCCGTCGCGAACAACGAGAAGCCCTTGAACAGGGTCGCTATCTCGGCCTCGGCTTCTCGGCGTACATCGAACCGACGGGCGCGGCGACGGGCCACCTCGCCACCGAAGGCGCGACCATTCGGATGGAGCCGACCGGCAAGATCAACGTTTACGTGAACGGCGGGTCGACCGGCAACAGCCTCGAAACGACGGTTGTGCAGCTGACTGCCGACGCGCTGGGCGCCAACATCGACGATGTCTCCACGATTCAGGGCGATACGGCGGTGACGCCGTATGGCGCGGGCACGCAGGGCAGCCGCAGCGGTCCGATGACGGCGGGCGCCGTCAACGAGGCGGGCACGATGCTGCGCAAGCAGATTGTGGCGATGGCCGCGGCCCGACTCGGCGTCGACGAGGACGCGATCGAGCTCGGCGGCTCGGTGGCCTCCGTACGCGAAGACCCGTCGAAGAGCGTGACTTTCGCCGACATCGCCTACCGCTCGTATTACGAACCTCAGCAGCTGCCACCGGGCATGCCGCCGACGCTGGAGGCGACGGCGCGGTTCACATCGCAGGCACCGATCCACTGGGCGAACGCCACCCACGCTTGCACCTGCGAGGTCGACGTCACGACGGGCCAGGTCACGCTGACGCGCTACATCGTCAGCGAGGACGTCGGCGCGATGATCAACCCCAATGTGGTTGAGGGTCAGATCGCGGGCGGCACCGTCCAGGGTATCGGCGGCGCGCTGCTGGAGAACATGGTGTATGACGACGACGGAAATCCGCTCGCGTCAACGTTTGTCGACTATCTGCTGCCGACGGCCACCGATGTACCGCCAATCGAATATGGCCACATCGAGATCCCGGGGCCTGGTGTTGGCGGCTACAAGGGCGTCGGCGAGGGAGGCGCCATCGGCTCGACGCCCGCGGTGATCAACGCGATCAATGACGCGTTGGCGCCGCTCGGTGTGACGCTGACGCGGTTGCCGGCATCGCCGGCTGCGATCGTCGAATTGATCGAACAAGCACGAAAGGACCACTAACCGTGGAGCTCAACAATGAATTCCGGGTTGCGGTCCCCGCGGCCAAGACCTGGGAGTTCCTCACCGACGTCGAACGTGTGGCGCCCTGCCTGCCCGGCGCCACCCTGCTGTCCGTCGACGGTGACGAGTTCACCGGCGCGGTCAAGGTCAAGGTCGGCCCAATCACGGTGTCCTACAAGGGCGAAGCCGCTTTTCAGGAGAAGGACGCAACCGCTCACCGCATGGTGCTCAGGGCCAACGGCAAGGAGACCCGGGGCAACGGGAACGCAGCCGCCGTCGTCACCGCGCAGCTCAAGGACGAGGGCGACGCGACCAGCGTGGTGATCACCACAGACCTGACGATCTCCGGCAAGGCGGCCCAGTTCGGCCGCGGCGTCCTCGCCGATGTCGCAGGCAACCTGATCGGACAGTTCGCCAAGGCGCTGGAAGCGGACTTGCTCGGCGGCGCGCCGGCGGCTCAAACCACGAGCACCGCAAGCGAACCCACAGCGGGAGCCGCTGCTGGTGATTCCGTCGACCTGCTCAAGGTGGTGGCGATGCCGATGGCCAAGCGAGCCGCGCCCGCGCTGGTCGCGCTGGTGGCAGGTGCGGCCATCGGCTTCCTGTTGGGGCGCAGGAACCGCCAGTCATGAAGGCTGCCGCGTTCGCCTATCACCGCCCCGACGCCGTCGAGGAGGCCGTGGATCTGCTCGCCGAGTTTGGCGATGATGCGAAGATCCTCGCCGGCGGGCAGAGTTTGGTGCCCATGCTGGCGATGCGCCTCACGCACTTCGACAACCTCGTCGACATCTCCCGGATCGACGAGCTTGTCGGTATCGACTTGTGTGACGGTGAAATCCGCATCGGAGCGGCCACCCCACACGCATTCGTGGGGATGGACGACGAGGTGGCCGATTCGGTGCCACTGCTGACGCTGGCGACCCCGTACATCGGCCACTTCCAGATCCGCACCCGCGGCACGCTGGGCGGTGCGATCGCCCATGCCGATCCGGCGGCGGAGTACGCCGCGGTGGCGCTGGCGCTCGATGCGCAGATGGAAGCCGTGTCGCCGCGGGGCACCCGCGATATCCCGGCGAAGGAGTTCTTCACCGGCCTGTGGGAAAACTCGATGGCGACCGATGAGATCCTCACTGCAGTGCGGTTCCCGGTGTGGGGCGCGCGGTCTGGGTTCGCGGTCGAAGAGTTCGCCCGCAGGCATGGGGATTTCGCGATTGCCGGTGCTGCGGTCGCCGTCGAGCTGGATGACGATTCGCGTGTAAGCCGTTGCGGCATAGGGCTTCTCGGCCTGGGGTCGACGCCGCTGCGCGGTTCGCCTGCCGAAGAGGCCGTTATTGGGCGTTCGGTCGACGAGATCACCGCAGACGAGATCGGCCAACTGGCGATCAGCGCACTCGCCGAGATCCCGGCCGACCTGCAAGGGTCCGCCACCTATCGAGCCGGGGTCGGCGCCACGATGGTGGCCCGAGCGTGGAAATCTGCAACCGCGGAGGCAAGCAATGCATGAGTGGCCAGTGCAGGTGTCAGTCAACGGACGGCCCACCCAAGCATCCGTGGAACCACGACTCACACTGGCGGATTACCTTCGCGAGAGGTGCGGCCTGACGGGCACGCATCTGGGCTGTGAGCACGGCGCGTGTGGGGCGTGCACGGTGCTCGTCGATGGGCAGGCGGTGCGCTCGTGCCTGATGTTCGCCGTACAGGCGGACGGGTGTGAGGTGACGACGGTCGAGGGCATCGCATCCGAGGACGGCGAGCTCTCACCCGTGCAGTCCGCGCTGCGCGAATGCCATGGGTTGCAATGCGGGTTCTGCACGCCGGGGTTCGTCGTGTCGATCACCGCGCTGCTGCGGGACAACCCGAAGCCCACCGACGAGGAGATCCGCGAAGGCCTGTCAGGGAATTTCTGTCGCTGCACCGGTTACCAGGGCATTGTGAATGCGGTTCACCGTGCTGCCGAGGTGAATGCGGAGGTTTTGGGCTGAGGTCCTCTTTGCTCGCGTACTGTGCCGTATGGGTCGGGACGTGACAGGAGGGGCAGATGAGCATTCGACGCCTGGTCGCAGCCGTCACCGTCGCCGTGGGTTACTGCGTTGGTCTGGCTGCGCCCGCTCAGGCCGATCCCGGAACCGTGAGAGCGTTACCAAGTGGTCGCAGGACGCCAGCATCAGCTTCATCACCCTTTCGGCGCGAACATATTGCGACGACATGACCGCCAAACTGCAGCAGGCGGCACAAGCGCCGGCACCGGCGCAGCAGGCGGCGCCCGGCCCCAGCGGCCAGCAGACCGATGAGGGTTTCCTGAATGCGCTCCAGAAGCGCACAGTGCCGATTATTTCCGACTCGGCCGCCATCGACCTCGCTCACTCGACGTGCGCACTTCTGGAACGCGGCGGTACGGCACAGGAAGCCGTGTCTCACGTCGGGCGCTCCGACGCCCTGCGGCACTACCCGAACAGTCAAGACCGCGAACTCAAGAACCTCCAGGCGTTCACATCCATTGCTGTCGGCGCGTACTGCCCGCAGATGACCCAATAGCTCACAGGCGCACGCGGCATCCTGGACGTCATGAAGATTGGCTTTATCGGGCTGGGAAACATGGGCGCAGGCATGGCCGCGAACCTGCTGAAGGCGGGGCACGAAGTGACGGCGTACAACCGGTCGCAGGACAAGGTTGCAGCGCTGGCGAAACAGGGCGCGAAGCCGGCGAAGTCGGTGGCGGAGACGTGCGGCGGCGACGTCGTCGTCACGATGCTGGCCAACGACGACGCGGTCGCAGCGGTCGCGTTCGGGGACCACGGCATCATCGCGTCGCTGCGGCCGGGCGCGACTCACGTCTCGTCGAGCACGATCAGCGTCGCGTTATCGGAGCGGCTGACGGCGGCGCATGCTGAGGCGGGTCAGCAGTTCGTCGCGGCGCCGGTGTTCGGCAGGCCCGAAGCAGCCGCAGCCGCAAAGCTTTTCGTGGTCGCAGCAGGCGCTGCCGCGGCGCTGCAACCCCTTTCGCCGGTGTTCGACGCGATCGGTCAACGAACGTTCGTGGTGTCAGAGGAACCGACGGCGGCCAATCTGGTGAAACTGAGCGGCAACTTTCTGATCGCGTCGGTGATCGAATCGCTCGGCGAGGCCATGGCTTTGGTGGCCAAGGCAGGTGTCGACAAGAACGACTACCTCGAGATCCTTACGTCGACGTTGTTCGGTGCGCCGATATACAAGACGTACGGTGGCCTCATCGCCCGGGAGGAATTCGAGCCGGCTGGTTTCGCAGCCGAACTCGGGCTCAAGGACATCCGCCTGGTACTCGCAGCCGGCGAAACACTGCAGACGCCATTGCCGATCGCCAGCCTCTTGCGGGATCGCTTCCTGACACTGCTCGCCAACGGCGGCGGCAGCCTGGACTGGTCGGCGGTGGGCGCGCTGCCCGCATGGGAGGCCGGCGGATCGAGCCCGACAGCACGGGATTAGCGAGGAACGAGGGCCAACAGCGGTTCGGGCGTGGGACCATTTGCTGGTGGATCGGGAAGATCCGGAGTTTCGCATTGCGGACGAACGTCAAGGACAGCGTCGACGGCACCGTAGCGGCGGCCCCGGCAAGCTCGATCTGGGGAATGCCTTCTGGTGGGTCGTCGCGCTGATCGGCCCTGTGGTTGGCGCCGCGTGGGTACTGACGCTAGCCCTCCCTTCGAGCGCACTGTGGATGAGCCGGATCGTGTGCAGTGGTTCGCACAACATGGAGCACCGCGGCCCGCATTTCGAATACGTCAGCGACGCCGGCTCGCATACCGTCAACATTCTCGCGGTCGTGGGGCTCCAAGCCTTGCTCATCGCGCTCGTGCTGTGCGCCGTCGTGGCAGTCAGCGTCGTGGCTCAGCGGCAGCTGCGGAGGCGCACGTAACGGTCCCGCTCAGAACGGTGGTGGGTCCTCTTCACCCGGCGGGGGTGGTCGTGATGGGAAATAGGCGTCGTCCCAGGACTTTTCGGGGTCCTGACGGATTTCACGGTTTCGAGCCCGTTCGGCTTCGATGCGTTTGGCGCGATCTTGGGCCCGGGTGGTTTTGCGGCGCGGCATCATCAGGCCACGGTTGGGCGCCGCGCTGGGTCCGTCGGCCGGCGCGCTGACCGGCGCGGTGGGCCGGCACAGCGTCGGAAACAGCAGCCGGCTACCCGGATAAGTCGTGTAGGTCTGCACGCTGGGCGCGGTCCAGATCATGGTGCCGTCGGGTAGCTGTCGATTCACCCAACCCCAGAATGTCTTGAGCAGGTGGTGTTTTCGGCATAGGCAGCCCATATTGGATGCGCAGGTCGGCCCCAGCGGATACGGGATCGTATGGTCCAAATCGCAATGGTCGGCGGGTTCGTCACACCCCGGGAAGCGACACGTCAGATCCCGGCATCGGACAAACCGGGCCAATCCCGCCGACGGGGTGTACCGCGGCTCGGGCGGGCTGTCGCCGGGATGAATCACCGGCCGGATCGTCGCGGTGCCCGCCAACTTGGCCGCCAGCAAGGGTGCGGGCAGCATGCCGCCGCCCATCACCACCGCCGGATTCGTATTCGCCGGCCCCGTTCCGGGTGGCTGGGCCAGCGCCCCGGCGAGGGTCATCTCCCGTAGCTCGGCGGTGGTCGGTCCGGGCGGGCTGGCCCCGTCCAGCTGCACGGCGGTGTCATCGGCCATGCTCTTTTCCTCGGCGATCACATTCACCACCACGGTGCTGGGCCCTGTCTCTGCGGCCGCACAATCGGCGGCCCCGCACTGGCAGGCCAACCGATCCCCACCGTGGGCCAACGCCCCCAACGCATCGGCGCGGCGCTGCTCGATTGTGCGCGGATCGGCATCGCACACCCCGCGCGCCATCGCATCTAGGCGCTTATCCAACGCCGCCGCGTCATCGGTGAACAGCTGCCCCTCGACACAGGCCACGCCGCTGCCGTTGTTCGCATCGACCACATCGACATGTCGGCCTCGCGCGCTGAGCTCGACGCGGCGCACCGCATCCGGATCGTAGCGATCCACCCAGTAATCAATGGCCGCCTCGACCTTGGCCACCGACAGCGACCCCCACTCCACCGCGGCCGCGGCCAACTCGGTGTCGACCTTCGCGCGCGCCTGCGGGTCGCGGATCAACGCGGTGCGGTACACGATCGCATTCACCATCCGGTAGGAAATCTGCCCGGCGGCGAACACCTCGGCCACCCGCGGCAGGTGTTCGCGCAACGCCCAGGCGACCATCAGCTGATGCGAGGCCATGCCTAACGACACGTTCTGCGCCGCGGCCACCTCGGCGGCCACCGCGTCCCAATTGTCCAGGCACCACTGCTCACGCTCGGCCGACCCATCCGCGGACCGCCGCGCTTCCATCATGTCCGCCGTCATCGCCAACCGCCGAGCGCATGCGGCGTTCTCGACGCGCGCCCACGCTGCAACGCCGTCAGCGCCAGATGCGCCGTCGGTGGTCGCTGCGAGCGATTCGAACATACTTTCGACAATATTCAGCCAAACCGACTAAACGCCAGCTCACCAACCCAACCTGTGGATGAATTCGCGACTGGGGATAACTTCGCCTAGCTGGATACGACCCCGCGAAGCCCATCGGCGCCGAAAACCGGTTCGAGCATCCCCGAGAAGTCGGGACCCCGGCGCAACATCTGGCCGCCGTCCACGTTGATCACCTGGCCGGTGATGTAGCTGGACGCATCGCTCAGCAGGAACACCGCCGCACTAGCGATGTCCTCCACCTCGCCCGGCCGCGGCAGTGGCGTGCTGGCCGCATAGTCACCGCTGACCTCGGGAGAGTCGAAAACCGCCGTCACCAGATCCGTGCGGATCAGGCCGGGACGGATGCAGTTCACCCGCACCCACGACGGGCCCAATTCGTCGGCCGCCAACTGCATCAGGTGATCGACCGCCGACTTCGAGACGCCGTACGCGCCGAACCATCGATGTGTGTTACTGGCCGCGATTGACGAAATACCGATGAACGACCCGCCGCCACCCCTGACCAGTTCCCGGGCCGCGTGCTTGAGGACGTACATGGTGCCGTTCACATTCAGGTCGACGGTGCGCCGCCAGGCGTCGGAGTCGATCTGCGTAATCGGTCCGATCGTCTCGCTGCCACCGGCACAATGCACGACGCCATGCAGTCGGCCATTCCATGCCGTGGCCGCATCGACGACGCGAGCCACTTCCTCCTCGTTGGTGACGTCGGCCGGTTCGTAGCGCACCGAGCCGGCACCACCGCCGGACTCGATCTCCTCTGTGGCGCCAGCGAGCCGGTCGGCGCTGCGACCGACGAGCATGGCATTGCCGCCCGCAGCGACCACGGCAGCCGCGACGCCCTTGCCAATTCCGCTTCCACCGCCAGTGACCAGGATTGTTCGATCTGCCAACGAGAGCTGCACCGCGACCCCTTCGTCCTGTGACTAGAACAGGTTCTAGTTATACGTCACGGCTCGTCGCGGCGCGCAGGCTTCGGCGCTCCGAGCGTGCGCCAGTCCGGCACGTTTGGCGGCAGCCCGACCGGGTAGCGGTTCTCGTTATGCGCCGCCCAGTGCGCATGGCCGAGCTCATGAATGTGGAAGGCGTGCCGCAATGCCTCAGTGAATCCCATCGCGTCGCTGGCCGCATTTACCGAATCCTTGATGAGCAGCGCCGCCATGGTCGGACGCTCGGCGATGCGGCGCGCGAATTCAACTGTCTTGTCTTCGAGTTCCTCGCGAGGGAAAACCTTCGACACCATGCCGAGGCGGTAAGCTTCATCGGCGTCGATCGAATCACCGGTCAGCAGAAGCTCTTTGGCCTTTCGTGAACCGAATTCCCATGGATGCGCATAGTATTCGACACCTGGCATGCCCATCCGCACGCCGACGACGTCGCTGAATTTCGCGTCATCGGCGGCCACGATGAGGTCGCAGGCCCAGATCAGCATCAGCCCCGCGGAGATCGCATTGCCCTGAACCGACGCGATTGTGATCTTTCGCAAATCCCGCCAGCGGCGGGTGTTCTCGAAGAAGTAGTGCCACTCCTGCAGATACGTTCTCTCTGCGATCGCCGGCACGGTGGCACCGTGTGAACGGAATGTCGGATGCTGCGCGGGACCGGGTTTGCGTTCGAGCAGCGCTTGTTCCGAACCAAGATCGTGTCCGGCCGAGAAGTTCTTACCGCGCGCCGCAAGAATCACCACACGGACCGCATCGTCAGCCTCGGCACGGCCGAAGGCCTCGTCGAGCTGCACCAACAGCGTTCGGGACTGGGCGTTCTGGGCGTCGGGCCGGTTGAGCCAGATCCGTGCGATACGCCCCTCGTCGAGAGTCTCGTACGTCACCTGCTGGGGCGCTTCGCCTCCGACTGGTTCGGCACTGGTCAGATCAGGGCTTGCCACAGCGGACCACCTCGTTCGCTTGAAAAACTATCGATGGATTGCACATTACGGTGCCACGGCAAGCACCCGTGAAGCGGTGCCACAGCAACCTGACAGCAAGCTCACAGAAATGGGACATCCGCACCATTTTATTGACGATGAGGCGACGTTTTTCAGCGACTGAGCGTAATGTTTGCGATAGCAGATGGCCTCTGCCGGTACAACTTCGGACGAGCCATCGGCAGGGAATTCGTAGAGCGCATCCAGCTGGCTGGCAGCGTCGATACCTCTTCCCGCTCACAACGGTCAGCAAACAACAACAGAAAGCGTGATGATGGCGACCTTGAAGTCTCCAGCACGACGACTGATCCTTGCCGGCGGGTTCGCGGTCGCAATTGCGGCCGCGCCGGCGGTCGCCGTCGTCGCCCTATCTACTGATTCGCCGACGATCGCGGCATGTCCGGGCGGTGAATCCGAGGACACCTTCACCGGTGCGTGCGTGCCCGATCTGGTGCCGAATTCGCCTGCAGGTAACTTCACCTCGCCCGGCGGGCTGCCCGAGGTCGACAACATCCCGTGCACCGGAGCCAATTCCGGCCAATGCATCGGCTTGTCGGAGGAAGAGCAAGCCCAAGGGCCGATGCCGGTGCCACGCTCGACGGTCAGCTCGAGCCCGTAATCCGATAGCGACAAAGCTGGGGCGCAACAGCAGTGCGCCCCAGCTTTTTCGTATGCGCCGCAGACACATTCCCAGCTAACACGAAGAATGCCTGCAGTCCGCTTTCAGCGTTCGTACAATCCAGGCAACGAGAAACACCCGACAACAGAAGGCAAATCGATGACGACACCCCCCATCCCAGCCCGGCGCCTAATCCTCGCCGGCGGATTCGCCCTCGCGATCGCTATTGCGCCCGGCGCCGCAATCCTCGCGCATCCAACGCATTCCGCGCCGCTTGCCCAATGCAGTTCCGGCGAGGAAGAGGACGTCTTCACGACTTCCTGCACGCCTTTCCTGGTGCCGAACTCGCCACAGGGATTCACGTCGACGGCGGCCAACCCCGACATTCCGGAAATCCAAGGCATTCCGTGCACCGGCCGAGATTCGGGCGCCTGCATCGGACTTTCCGAAGATGAGGCGGCCGCCGGCCCGCAGCCGATACCGCGCTCGACCATCAGCGCCAGTCCATAACGGGGGCTAATCCGCAAGCTCAAGGGGCGCATTCACAGGGAACTCGTGGAACGTATGCAGATTTCTTTCAGCTTCCATAGAATCCTCTCAACGAGATGGTCAATAACTACAGACAGAAAGCGTGACGATGGCGACCCTTGAGCTTTCAGTACGACGACTGATCCTTGCCGGCGGTTTTGCGGTTGCGGTTGCCGCAGCCCCGGCGATCGCCGTCTTCACCGTTCCCAGCGCCTCGGTGCCGCTGGCCCAGTGCCCGGCCGGCGAAGAAGAGGACACCTTCACGGGCGTTTGCGTCCCCCACACCGTGCCGAACTCGGGTGCGGTGTTCAGCAGCATTCCCGGCAACCCGAGCCTGCCCGCGATCGATGGCATTCCCTGCACCGGCCACAACTCGGGCCAGTGCATTGGCCTGGCGGAAGAAGCCGAGGCCATGGGGCCCCAGCCGGTGCCTCGTTCGACCGTCAGTTCGAGCCCGTAGGGGGCGGCACGGCACAGGTGACCGCGCGGTCGCCTAGAGTTGTCGTATGCCTGCCAAATCTGACCCCGCCGAACTCGGCGACGTCGAGCCGCTAGCCGACAGCACTGCACGCCAGGCCAGGCGCGTCGTCGCCGCGTACGCGAACGACGCCGACGAGTGTCGCATCTTCCTGTCGATGCTCGGCATTGGACCGAAGCTCGAGGCGTAAGTGTCTCCGGGGGGCAGCCAAGGCCTGGGCCCCGGGGATTCGGACTTCGTCGTGGTTGCCAACCGGCTGCCAATCGACATGGAACGGCTGCCCGACGGCAGCACCACCTGGAAGCGGAGCCCCGGCGGCCTAGTCACCGCTCTGGAGCCACTGCTGCGCCGTCGCCGCGGCGCGTGGATCGGCTGGCCGGGGATACCCGATGCCGACGACGAGCCGATCGAGCAGGACGACATGCTCCTGTGCCCGGTCCGGCTGTCGGCCGACGACGTAGCCAACTACTACGAGGGCTTCTCGAATGCGACACTGTGGCCGCTGTACCACGACGTCATCGTCAAGCCGATCTACCACCGCGAGTGGTGGGATGCCTACGTCGACGTCAACCGCCGCTTCGCCG
>Ga0075428_100003359_pt1 | contig 17508 bp, 20 predicted proteins | sample RhiMetdeltSRZDD2_FD_75291 | JGI IMG/M metagenome (GOLD analysis project Ga0075428, IMG submission 75291) | Populus rhizosphere microbial communities from Tennessee, USA - Rhizosphere MetaG P. deltoides SRZDD2 | ecosystem: Host-associated > Plants > Roots > Rhizosphere > Soil | place: USA... | reverse complement strand
TCAGCGGTTTCGATCGCTACCAACACTGGACACGTGACTGCTCGCGCCGCGATCCTGGCGTGCGGCGCAAGCTATCGCTTCAACCGTGCGCTCGGCCTCGGCGTCCCGGGAGTATTGGCCCACAGTGCCCAGGTCGAGGTGCCCTTCCCGGTGTTGTCGGATGTGCAGGTGCATTTTGGCCGGGGCATTGCCCCTGGCGGATTCGCGTGGGTAGTACCGTTCACGCGGCATGACGTCTCCTTCGCGCGAATCGGCCTGCTCTGCGAACGCGATGCTGCCGGCGCGTTCCGATCGTTTGCCGACATGATTCGCGCGCGGCACGGATTGTCGGAGTCATGGCCGTTGCCGCGGCTCAAGGCTCTTCCGCTCGCACCGGTCGCCCGCACCTGGTCCGATCGCATCGTCGCCGTGGGGGATGCGGCAGGGATCGTCAAACCAACTACCGGTGGGGGGATCTATTACGGGCTGCTGACAGGCCATCTTGCGGCGGACGTCCTTTCCAGTGCGCTCGGCGCCGACCAACTGGTTGGTGAACGCCTGAAGGAATACGAGCGCCGGTGGCGCAAGCGACTTGGTCCCGAGATCCGCGCCGGCCTCGCGTTTCGCGCCGTCGCTTCTCGGCTGAACGACGCTGCCGTGGACCGGTTGATGGAACTGGCACGAGTCGACGGTATCGTGCCCCTCCTGAAGCAGACGGCAGACTTCAACTGGCACCGGAGCGCCGCTCGCGCGCTTCTCAGCCACGCTGAGTTCAGGAAGATTGTTCTGACGTCGATTTGGGGCTGACGCAGTCGACCACCGTGAGCATCCAACCAGGCCATTACGCCGAGAAGCAGCTGTTCAGCCGCAGCGGGTTGGTGCGGTTCAGCCACGGCAGCCGGTTCCGGCTGGCGCGCGAGCTGGTCGCGCCGTTCGCGGGCGGCCGTTTGCTGGATTACGGTTGCGGCGATGGCACCTTCCTCGACCTCGTGAAAGATCTGTTTCCTGGCGCGCTTGGCGCCGATGTCGACCGCGAACAGATCGCTGACTGCGAACGCCGTTTCGCTGGTTGCGACGGCATTCACTTCCTTCCAACCGATCGGCTCGTGGATCCTGAGCATCAGGACGCGTATACCGTTGTCACGTGCATGGAAGTGCTGGAACACTGCCAGACGATGTGCAGCGGGACGTGCTGGAGCGAATTGCGAGCGTGACGGCCAAGAGTGGCACGCTGGTGATTAGTGTCCCGATCGAGATTGGGCCACCGCTCGTGGCGAAGCAGTGCGCCAGAGGGCTGCTGGCGATGCGCGGCTTCGGCGAGTATTCAACTCGCGAACGCTACCGTCCTGCCGAAATGGCGCGTATGCTGCTGGCCGGTGCGAACACCGCGTTTCCCCGCGAAGAAGTGACCGGCACCTCGACTGATGGGCGCGCCGTTCGCTACATGGGCCATAAGGGGTTCAACTGGCGGGCACTGCAGCGCATGGTCGAGCGCAGATTCGCGATCGAGCGGCGACTGTTCTCGCCGCTCCCGGTATTCGGGCCGTTGTTGAACAGCCAGGTGTGGTTCGTATGCAGGAAGCGATGACGATCGAGCTGCTGGCGGCGGCACTTCGCGGCCCACATGTCGCGCAACCTGACGCGCGCGATTGGTCGTCGCTGCTGGAATCTGCCGAGGCGCACGGCATCCTGCCGCTATTTACTGGAGCGGGGATCGCGGCGGCGTGGGATTCAACGCTAATCGCGATACTGCGCCCGTCCCTTGCGGCGCACGCCGCAACGTCCATGGCGCGCGAGATTGAGTTGCGCGAGGTTATCGATGCCCTCGCGGCTCATGGCGTCCGTCCGTTCGTGTTCAAGGGCGCTCATCTGGCGTTTGCGATCTATCCCTCTCCGGATCGACGGCCGCATGTGGATGTCGACATGCTGGTGAAACGCGACGACCGCGAGGCTCTCGATCGATGCCTTCGCCATCGTGGGTACGAACTCGTGCCGCAAGTCACTGGTGACGTCGCCGTCGGCCAGCAGCAGTATTGGAAGGTCGATCCCAGCGGCGTCGGCCACACCATCGACGTCCACTGGCGGATCGCCAACCCGCTGGCGTTCAGCGATCGCATTACGTACTCAGATCTCGAGCGCGATGCGATGCCGGTACCTCGGCTCGGCGAGCACGCGCGCGCGCCCTCCCTTCCGCTGGCGCTCGTTATCGCCTGCCTGCATCGAACTGCCCATCACGGCAATAGCGAACGCTTGATCTGGCTGTACGACATCCACCTTCTCGCGTCAGCGCTGGACGAGCCCGGCTGGGACTCCGTCGTGGAACTTTCATCGCGCCGAGGTCTTTCCGCTGTCGTGAGAGCGGGCCTCGATCGCGCAACCAAGTACTTCGAGACAGCGGTGCCGGCCGGGGTGTCGAGACGTCTTGCTGCCAATCGGACGGACGATGAAGACCTGCTGGAGTTTCTGGACGGACCGCGGCCGCGGTTGGATGTTGCGAGATCAGATTGGCGGCGAATCTCCCGCTGGCGCGATCGATCCCGATTTCTACGCGAGCACTTGTTTCCGCCCGCCACCTACATTGCCCATCGTTACGGCACGAAGTCGCCCGTGGCCCTGCCGTTTCTGTACGTTCGAAGGATTGTCAGTGGCGCGGGTAAGTGGGCGATGGAAAGTTGGAGGTCGGGCTAGGGCCGACCTCCGATCGGTCACACGTGACAACTGCCGCCAGCACCGCTGCCATCACGGCGTTGGCTGGCAGCGTCAGGCCGGTTTCCCACACGTGCTGCAGCGCGACCGCACCGAGTCCACAGGCGGCGCCGATCCGAATCCAGACCAGGCCCGACTCATCCTGCCGTATGCGTTCGCGGGCGACGCGGACGAATGCGAATCCCGCCAACAACAGCGGAGCTGTCAGTAGCAGCCCACCTTCCGCCGCAACCTGAATGTAGTGATTGTGCGCCTGGTTGAAGAACACGGTGCGGTCTGACTGCTGGTACACATGCAGCGCTTTCTGGTATGTCCCAGCGCCTGCGCCCGTGATCCAGAAGTCCTTGACGACTGGCATCGTTTCTTTCCAGATCACCAGTCGATTTGCGACGCCGACCTGCGTTCCGGCAAATCGATCTCGTAGGGCCGGCAGATCGGCCCACATCACACCCAACAGCGCCACGCCCGTAAGTACGGCCAGCGCTCCCCGCCGGTGCGGACCATTTAATCGACCCACTGTCGCTACTGTTGTAATAGCCACGGATGCCGCGAGCGCAACCGCTCCCGATCGCGAGAGCGAAAGCAGAAGCGCCGCCAACAGGATCGCGCTCGCTGCGATGAGCCATGCCGAGCGAGGGTCGATCATCCTTGCGAGCCGACTGCGTCGCGCGATGTGAGCCGCGTCGTCGCGTCTTCGGCCAATCCGCGCCGCGAGGTAGCCGAGTGTGAGCGGCAGGACCATGATGGCCCAGGTCGCGAAGTGGTTTCGATTGACGAATGGGCCGAACGGTAGCGGCCCCTCGAATTCGGTGGGGAAGTACCAATAGATCTTCCGGCCAGCCGTTGCTGCCTGAGCGATTGCCAGCAGGGAGACGACGAATCCGAGTCCAGCGACCAGCCGCGTTGTCTGGCGGATGCCTCCGCGCGCGAATTGCGCCCGCGCGATCCAGAACATTGCGGCCGCTCCCGCAAAAACAGCCAAGGCCCACACGGTTGCCGGCGTATCAATTGACAGCGGCAGCCAGCGCGTCGGTACGCCGCCGCTGAGCGCAAGCGATTCTCTGACCTTTGCCGCCTGCGGCGAAAGCACATCGACGATCGCGCGAGGAAGAGGAATCGTCTGCAGGATGAGGCAGCCGCCAAGGATCAGGATGGCGCGATCAACTGCGCCACGAAGCCGTACGCCAACAACGATTGCCGCGAGAAGCGCGACGGTTCCGAATGCTTTGGCGGTGGTGGCCGAACGGCCACCGAATGCGACCAGCGGCCAGAGGATTAGAAGAAAGACGACCCACGAACCCGGGACCCCGGGAACCTGAGAAGCCGCGAACCTCGGTTGGTCAGGCGGACTTCTTCGATCCGGATCCGTAGTAGTTCTGATAGTGATAACCGTAGTAGCGGGAATAATAGTACTTGTTGCGGTTGAGATCGACGCGGTTCAGTACGGCGCCGATCGACTTCGGCCGACCCGCAGACAACGTTTCGATGGCCCGCTCGGCGTGCACGCGCCTCGTCATTTCCGATCCGATCACGAACACGACGCTCCCCACACTTCGCGACACGAGGACGGCGTCCGTCACCGCCAGCACCGGCGGCGTGTCAATGATGACCCAATCGAACGGGCCCGAGCGCAGATTGTCGACGAGCGCGTTCATCCGGTCCGACGTGAGCAGCTCGGACGGGTTCGGTGGAATGCGTCCAGCGGAGATGACGAACAGGTTTTGCTGGCTGGTCTTCTGCACCGCATCGCGTACCCGCGCCTGACCGACCAGCAGGTGCGACAAACCGGTTTCGTTGGGAACGCCAACGACGGTATGGAGGCCTGGGCGTCGCATATCGGCGTCAACCAGCAGCACTCGCGAACCGCCAAGCGCGAGCACGATGCCGAGATTGCAGGCCGTCGTGGTTTTGCCCTCCAACGGGTGGCTGCTCGTGACGGCAACGACGCGAGGGCCGTCGGGGCTGGCGGTGAAAACGAGCGACGTTCGGAGCGAGCGAAACGCCTCGCCAAAATCATTCGGCACGGTTTCCGAGAGCAGCGGCACTTGCGTCCCCGGCACCGCTGGCACCAGCCCCAGCATCGGCAATCTCAGCCGACCGGTCACATCGTCGGGTGTCTTGACCGTGTCGTCCAGGTATTCCATTCCGAACGCAAGACCGAGCGCCACGATGAGTCCGGCGACGATCGCGGTGAACCAGTCCCGCCGCGCGTTGGGCGAGAACGGCGCGCCGGGCACTTCGGCGCGATCCATCACCTGGACGTTGTTCGTACGGCTGTTGCTGACGACGCGCAGTTCCTTCTGCTGCTGAAGCAGCGACTGGTAGACCTGTCGGTTGGTTTCCGCCTGGCGCTGCAGGACGAGGTACGCGCCGCTCTTGCGATCCAGATCCATGGCGGCGCCCTTTTGCGATTCCAGTTGACCGGAGAAACTGCGCTCCTCGTGAATTGCGGCTTCGTAATCGTTGCGGGCTGATTCAATCACCCGCGACCGCTGGGCGACGAGCGCCGCACGTGCGCTGTCGATCTGGCCTTCGACCTTGATCAAATCTGGATGCCCAGGCAGGTACCGGCTGGCGAGCCGTGCTTTGTCAGCCATCAAATCGTTCAAGCGCGTCTTGGCTTCCATCACTCCGGGATTCGTTGCAATCACCGGATAGGCGTCCGCAGCCTCGCTCTTGGGATCGATCGACTTGACCTGCTTGTACGTCGCTTCCTTTTGAAGCCTGGTCGTCCGCGCCTTCGTTGCGGTGTCGTTCAAGGTGTTCAGGCGCGCGACGACGATGTTCTGGCGATCCTCGAGCGAGAGCGCGTTCTGGCGCTCGCGGTAGCCGGCCATGGCTTCTTCGGACTCGGCAACTTTCGTTTCCTGCTTCGCCACTTCCTCCCCGAGGAAAGCCAGGTTCTTGTTGATCGTTTCGAGGCGTAGATCGAGATTCTGCTGCGCGTACTCGTCTGCCAACGTCGTCGCGGCAAGCGCCGCGAACGTGGGATCGGGCGACGTGTACACGATCTCGACGAGTCGCGTCTGACGCTGCGGCACGATCTCGACACCAGCTAGAAACTGGCCGATCAGGCCGCTTTCGATCGCGCTTTCATCAGGCGCGGGCGCTTCCGCAGCGGCTGTCGTGTCGGCGCTCTTGAAGAGCGATCGAACCGTGCTGCCGAGCGTTTGACGCGCTTCGCGGACGACACTCAGGGGACCGCGGCTCTGCGGCGCTGTTCCATTGAACAACGCGTGCTGCTGCAAGTTGAGTTTGTGGACGACGCGCTTGGCCAGCCCACGGCTGGACATGATGCTGTACTGAGTGTTGTAGAACTGTTCCGGATCCTGCCAGAAGACAGGATCGTTGGCGTTCAGTGTGCCGACTGAAGCGGTGGCGCGTTCGTCCTGAATCATGACACGAGCGCTGGCGCGGTACAACGGGATCTTCGAGTAGGTCTGCAACATCATCACGCCAACCACGATCGCGAACGCCGCGCCGGCGATCTTGCGATGCCGGAACAGGGCCGCCAGACGATCGAGCAGGTGGACGTTGTTGCTTCCGGAGGAGTGCGATTGTGGCGCGCGTTGATCGCCTGGTCCGTTCGCGTTCTGAAGATCCTGGACGTCGAACATGTTCTCGTGTGGCCTACTGCGCGCTGACGGGCCGCCCGTCCGATCCAGTTGCCGTCACGCCGATGGTCGAGGCAGCCGCGATGACGGCCGGCGCCGCGTTGCCAAAGAACCCGCCGAACCAGGGTGCTCGAGAAGCGAGCCGCACCGATGTGATCGCTTCGACGCCTACGCTGACACTAAACAATGCGCCCGTCGCGAGAACGCGCTCATCGTTCGACAGCAGTTCCACGACGAATGCTCCGGGTGCCACACCATCGAACCGGAAGTGTCCGTCCGCGCCGCTCATCGTAAGGGCGATGGCTCGGCCGGTTTCGACGTTGCGCAGCCGGATTCTCGCCTTGGGATACGGGGTCGAGTCACCCTTCCACGCTGCGCCGACCACCCAGCCCCCCTGCGATGCCGCGAGGTCGTAGGTCGAGGAGGCGACCATGGCGAGCATCACGAGGGCACATCCGAGTGGGGAACGGCCGGTGTGTTTCATTGGGTTCGGAACCTTCGGGCTATAGCAAACGGCTGGCCGAATCGCGGTCCATTTCAAGGCTGTAAGTACGTTCTGGGACGGGCGTTGGTGTTCCAGGACGGAGCAGTCGATCACAATTCACGTGGTAGAATCCCTCGCTTCCCGTCGAACCTGTACACAATGAGCCGTGACCTCGACGCCCTGACGTCCTCCACGTTAAAGCACCTCCGCGAACATTGGTGGAACGACGCCTTCACAGCATTTCTCGAAGAGACACTCAAGCCCCGTCCCGGTAAGCGGATCCTCGACGTCGGCAGCGGGACCGGAACGGCCGAGATCAGTTTGGCGCGGCTTCGCCTCTCGCAGATGCATCTGTTCGGCGTGGATCTGTTGTTCGATCGTGTGAAGGCTGCGCACACCGCGACGCGCGGGATCAACGCGCGCGTTGGCTACGCGGCCGCGGACGCATGCAAGCTGCCGTTTTCCGACGGCGCGTTCGACTCCACGTACTGCGTTGCGGTTCTGCAGCACATTCGCGATCTCGGCGGAGCCCTTGCCGAAATCTCGCGCGTGACGCGTCCGGGCGGACGCGTGCTGATCGTCGAGCCCGATAACGCCGCGCGATACTGGTTCAGCTCTGTTCAGAGCGGGATGGACGCGTTCGAATTGAGCCGCCGCTTCTTTGCGGGTCTTGCCGCGGTCCGCGGGGATACCACCGAAACATCGGTGGGTCCACGCGTGCCGGGAATGCTCGCGGCAACAGCTGTCGAGCCCGTGTCGGTAAGCCTATTCCCGGTGTCGGTGGCGCATCTTGGTGTTCCGCCGAAGGCGTTCTGGGAAACGCGCCGCGTCGCTGCGAAGGACGTGATCGCCAAGGCTCCAGACGAGGCGCTCCGCCGGATGGGCGTCGACTACGTGAAAGCCATCGATCAGTACGCGCGCGACGCGTCGGCGGCCGGCCCCGGCTTCGTCGAGCTCCAGAACACGATGTTGTTTGCGACCGTCGGTCAACGGGCGGAGTGACGCGGGACGGCTCTGAAGGGTGGGACGAGTACGCGCCGTTCTACGACTGGGAGAATGCCCAGACCGTCGCGCGGCGTGATGTGGATTTCTGGCGCCGGCTGGCTCTGGCCCACGAGGGACCGGTGCTGGAGTTGGGATGCGGTACAGGCCGCATCGCGCTGCCAGTTCTGAAGGCCGGCGCGCAACTCGTCGGCATCGATCGATCCGATGCGATGCTTGCTCGAGCGCGCAAGCGCCTCGCACGTGCCCGAGTCTTTCACCGTGCGATGCTGATTCGCGGCGACATCCGCCACCTTCCGTTTCGATCGCGTCGCGGCTTCGATCTCGTGATGGCGCCGTACGGCATTCTGCAGTCGCTAACGAGCGAACGCGATCTGCAGGCAACGCTCGCGTCGGTCGCGCGCGTGACGCGGCGAGGCGGGCTCTTCGGGGTGGATCTCGTGCCTGACCTTCCACGCTGGGAGGAATACCGTCGCAAGACCAGCCTGAAAGGTCGGCGCGGCACGGCCGCGACCGTGACGCTGATCGAATCTGTCCGCCAGGACCGGCGGCGCAAGCTGACCATCTTCGATCATGAATATGTCGAGCGTCGCGGCCGGGAGCGCAGCGTGCACCGGTTCGCGCTGACGTTCCGGACGTTGTCAGTGCCGCAAATGGCCAAGCGGCTCGAAAAAGCCGGCTTTGCGATCCAGGCGATCCTTGGCGACTATCAAGGTGGACCGTGGGACGAGCGCGCGGACGTCTGGGTTATTCTGGCGAGGAAGAAATAGCCGGCAATCGGCAATCTACAATCTGCAATCTGCAATCTGCAATCTGCAATCTGCAATCTGCAATCTGCAATCTGCAATGTCGCTGACCATGAGCCCCGACGTCGTGTTTCGTGAGCTCGATGGGGAAGCCGTCCTTCTCGATCTTGGCACTGGCACCTACTTTGGCCTGAACCCCGTCGGCACGCGCATCTGGCAATTGATTGGCGCGGGACGCGAACAGATCGAGATCGTCAACGACCTCGCCGCCGAGTACGATGCTGCACCGTCGACCATTGCGGCTGACGTGACACGGCTGATCGGCGAGCTGAAGGCGCGGCGACTGATCAAGGATCCGTGAGCGCGCTGGCGGGTTGCTATTGGTTCGACGCGCTCGCGTGCCCCGGCGATCTCGAGCCGTGCACGACCGCCGGAGCCCATCGCGCCGGCAGCGAGTTTCGATATTGGTGCAGCGGCCCCGTCGCGATAGCACACGCAGACCGGTGGCGTTCGGGTTTTCCTTCCTCCGATTCACTCTCACGCATCACGATCGTGGTCGACGGCATCGTGGACAACGTCGACGAGCTTGCCGGGATGCTCGGTGCAGAGCCGACGCTTGCGGCGACGACTCTCGCGGCGTTCCAGCGCTGGGGCGTCGAGGCCGGCTCGCATCTGCTTGGTGACTTCGTCGTGGTCGTCTATGACGAGTCTTCCAGGCGGCTCACGTGCGTTCGCGATCCGCTGGGGCAGCGGCCGTTGTTCTATGGCGTCGGCGCACGAGGGATCGTGTTCGCGTCAGAGGCGCAACAGGTGGTGCGCCATCCGGCAATCCGCCGCGACATCAACGAGGGCATGATTGCCGAGCAACTGGCCGATGCCCCATCCACCATCGGCGAGACGCACTGGAAGAACGTTTATCGGCTTCCGCCCGCGCATGCCCTCGAGATCGTGCCGAACCGACATTCAGTGCGGCGCTACTGGAACTTCGATCCGGACGCGGAGGTGCGATACGCGAACGCTGACGAGTATGCCGATCACTTCCGCGACCTCTTCACGCGCGCCGTCGAGTGCCGCATGCAAACACCAGCGAGGAAACCGGCAAACGTCGGCGTCCTGCTGAGCGGCGGGATCGACTCCTCGTCTGTGGCGAGTGTCGCGCAGGCACTGCGGCACGCTTCGGGTGCGTTGCCGATTCACGCACTCTCCGCGACGTTCCCGAACCGGCCCTGCGACGAGTCCCCATTCATCGACGCCGTCGTCGAGAAGTGGCGGCTGCTACCCACGCGCGCCGACATCGTTCTGCCCGCGATCGACGAATTGCGGCAGGACGTCGATCGCTATCTCGACCTCTCTATCTCTCCAGGATCGACGGCTAACGTGTTGCGTCGACGGGCCGCGGCGATGGGGGTCGATGTTCTGTTGACCGGTTGCGGCGGTGACGATTACTTCAGCGGCAGCCCACTGAGCCTGGCGACACTGCTGAGTCGAGGGCATGTCATCCGGGCGGCGCGGGCAGCGGTAAGTCCGTTGCTGAGCGATGACGCGCGGCGCGTGCTGAGACCGGTGTTTGGCGCGCGCCCGCCAAAGCGGCCCTGGATCCGACCGGAGTTCCAGGCGCGCGTCAATCTCGACGAGCGCCTCGAGCTGCGTCCGGTGCCGCCGTTTCCGACGAGGGATCAGCGCGACATGTATCGCATCGTCACCGGCCTGGCGCAGGTGATCGGAGACGAGCTCGAGGATCGCGCCGCGCACGCACACGGCGTCCTTCAGCGGCATCCTTTTTACGATCGCCGGGTCGCGGAGTTCGGGCTCGCCCTTCCAGCAGATCAACGCTTCCATGACGGGCGCCACAAAGTCGTGATCAGGCATGCTCTCCGCGATTTTCTGCCGTCGGCCGTTGCCACACGGCTCGACAAAGCCGAGTTCTCCTCCACGTATGTCGAGGCTTTCGAGAACTGTGGCGGTGAGAAGCGTCTCAGAGACCTCCGATCCGAGGGCGCCGGGTGGGTGGATGGCGCGGTCGTTCGGGACATGTATCAGCGGATGATCGGCCTTTACAGTGGCGGCAGCGACGCGTACATTGAATTGACGGGTCCGCTGTGGATGGTGATGGCGTTAGAGCAGTGGATCGAGAGCGTCGAGCGGCAGCCGGAGACCTCGTGACTGAACACCCCGACCATAGCAAACGTTCCGCTGCCGACGCGCCAGTGAAGCGCCCGTATGTGCGGCCAGAACTCGTGGAGTACGGCACAGTTGCCAAACTCACGCAAACCGGCGGCATGACAAGCACCGACTTCTTTGCCGGACTCAGAAGGATGGGGATGGAATGAGCCTCGTCCGGCTGGGGCTTGCCGTATGCGCGCTCGCTATCGCGAGCATCTGCCTTCGATGTGCGCCGGGCAGGTGTGTTCGCTGGGCCACCGCCGATTGCATCGAGCGATCCCGCAAGCATCGGACGCCTGACGCGCTTGCGCGCGCGGTTGTCTCAGTTGGCAGCAGGATGCAGGCAAGTTGTCTCGAGCAAGGTCTCGCGCTCGTGATGCTGCTCTCTATTTCACGCATGCCCGCCCGGCTCGTCATTGGCGTCAGCCGTCCTGGGTCTACGTTCTCTGCTCACGCCTGGGTTGAAAGCCGCGGCCGCGTCGTTCTTGGCGCGGCGCAGGCAGCCGATTTCGTTTCCCTTCCGAGCGTCGCGGCGCTGCCGTGGCAGGGGTGATTGACGAACACCGCCGGTATCTGCGCGACCGGCACCGCGTCTCCGCCTATGAGCGCGCCCTCACCGAAGTTGTCCCAACCAACGGCATCGTCATCGATCTCGGGTCTGGTACGGGCGTTCTGGGAATGCTTGCAGCGCGCGCCGGCGCCGGGCGTGTCTATGCCATCGAAGAGACTGGCATGGCGGGTTTGGCTCGAAGGATCGTCCACGATAATCGCCTGGACGACGTGATCGTCGGTGTTCGCGCAAACTCTGGACGCGTGTCGCTGCCCGAGCGTGCGGATGTCGTGGTCTGCGATCAGCTCGGGCCATTCGGTGTCGATGGCGGCATCCTCGACGTTTCACGCCACGCGCGTGAGCGCTTTTTGAAGCCTTCGGGCACGCTCGTTCCTCACGCGGTTGAACTGTCGCTTGCGCTCGTCGAGGACGCCTCCCTGCACCAGCGCATTAGGTTCTGGCACGAGCAGTCAGCGGGCTTGAACTTTTCGGCGGCAGCAGAGATCGCCGCGAATTCTCCGTCGCGCGTTCGGCTCAGATCCGATCGGTTGCTGTCGTCTGTTGAAAGGGCGACGGCGCTCGACCTGACGCGCGAGACGAAACTGCCGCTGCGCCTCTCGACCGTGCTGCGGCCATCACGTGATGGGGTACTGCACGGCATCGGCGGCTGGTTCATCGCGCAACTGTCGCCGTCAGTGAGCATGACGAACTCGCCTCTCGATGCTCATCGAATCCGCCGCCGGCAGATGTTCTTTCCGATTCACGAGGGGACCGACGTCCGCGAGGGAGAACCCGTGGCCGTCTCGATGCAGATTCTGCCAGAGGCGGGCATGTACTCCTGGGACGTCGAGATTCCGGGCAATCGCCGCTTCCAGCACTCAACCATGCAGGCGCTGCTATTGACGCTCGACGACGTCAAGCGAACGGATCCTGGACATCGACCCGAGCGGACGCCTGAGGCGAGCGCGCATCTCACGGTGTTGTCGCTGTGTGATGGACGGCACACGCTGCGCGAGATCGAGTGCCGCGTGTTCGAGACTCATCGCGATCTGTTTGGGTCACCCGAGGAGGCGGCGGCATTCGTAGCGCGCGTGCTGGCGTGAATCTCCGTTCCCGCACCCCTGGACCCCGAACGTCGTCATGTCCGCACCGCGAAGCTCCGCACCGCCGCAATCTCATCCTGAAACGTCTCGAACACGACGAGCAGCTTCAGCATCCCCAGGAGGCTTTCAGCGCGTCGGTTGAGGTGCAGCAGCCTCATGTCGCCGCCCTGCTCCCTGAGTGTTTTCAGCTTGGCGACGAGCATGCCCACTCCGGAGCTGTCGATGTACGTGACGCCGCCCAGGTCGAGCACGACCTTCGCGAACCCGCGGTCAACCAGATCGCGAATCCGCCTCCCGAACGCCAAATCCCCGTCATCGAGCACCATTTGGCCGGTCAGCACGAGGACCGTTACGTCGCCGTTCTGCCGTTCCTCGATCGTCAGTTTTGATTCGCCCATCGCGCACTATCTTATCTACGGCTCGTCCTTGATGAGGAGGTCCATGTGTGCAAGGGTTGCCCGAACGTCGTCTCTCGCCTGCCGGGAGTACACAACTCCATACGCGTCGTGCGATAGAAACACGGTGTAAGCCCCGTTGGGAGTCAGAACCCAGCAGTCCCACAAGAACAGCGCATTCAGCACCAGAATTGACGTCCCATCGTCGAAGGCGTCAGGGGCGACGAGATGCGCGTTCGCCTCGTCGAGCGATCGCGGATCGTTGAGGCTTGAGCGGAGCCGATCGAAGAGCGGCATGTGCTCCCCGGACGGCCAGATGCTCCATGCGGTCGTCCACAGAAGAACTTCTTCGGCGTTCGTCCACGTATCGGGAAACAGCAACCGCGCGAGAGCGATCCGCTTGCCAGCATCCTCGGGGATTCTGAAACGGGCAGCCGGCGGGTCCAACGTGGATTCATCCGGCTGGCGATCCTTCGTCACGACACCTTGACGGCGACACCATTCTTCGGCCTCGGTATTGGTCAAGATTGAGACTGGCATATGACGCACTGTTTGAGTAGCCTGAGCCACAGCAACTCTGGGTGAACGTGTCTATCATCCGCTATCTGCTCCACGGCGTGCCGCTCGAGAGCGAGATTGCTCTGCCCGAAGTGGTACGGTCGCGGACACGTGATGGCGGCGTGCTGATTGAGCGCACCGACACACCGCCGAACGATCGTGTTGAGTGGTTCAACCGGTGGCAGATCACAGGGCCGCCCGGTACGAAAACGCAGCGCACTTGGTTGTCGTTTGGACGAGTGAGCGGCGGCTATCTGCTGCGGTTCCCAGATCTGGCCGACTTCGAAATCTCGTCCACCGGCGATCGCGTTCGCTGTCGCGCGATCGACGGCCTTCCCGCATCGACATTCCGTCACCTGCTGCTGGATCAAGTCCTGCCGCTCGCGCTCAGTCAGTCCGGCAATCTTGTTCTTCACGCCAGCGCGGTGCATGTTCCGCGCTTCGGGACGATCGCCTTTGCCGGGCGGGCCGGCGCAGGCAAATCAACGCTGGCGGCAGCACTGACGACGCACGGTTGTCAGCTGATGTCAGATGACAGCTTGCTCATTTCATTGAAGCAAGCGGCAGTCCTGGCGATGCCCGGGTATCCAGGCGTCAGGCTCTGGGGCGATTCGTCGCGAGGCCTGCGGCTCGATGGTCGTCGCGCAAGCGAAGTGGCGCACTACACGCGAAAGCAGCGCCTGTCCGGTGCATCTCTGCCATTCCGGCACGTTGCGAGTCCACTGCGCGTGCTGTTTATTCTCGGTCGCCGCCGCTCCCAAAAGCGCGCCTCGCGGATGCAGAAGCTGACGTCACGTGACGCGCTGGTGGCGCTCGTCCGCTACGCCTATCTGCTGGACGTCCAGGATCGAAGCCAACTGGCTCGAACGTTCCGCGATCTCGCATCGATTGCGGTCCGCGTTCCGGTTGTCCGGCTCGACGTGCGGCATGCAGGCTCGAGCCTGACCCGCGCCGCCGCGGAGGTGCTCGATCTGGCGCGGCGGGCCGTCGATTCGTGATAGGATCGTTCGTCTTTTTCTCAATCTTTTGGGGGTTTCTGCCCATGTCCGGCCATTCCAAGTGGCACACAATCAAGCATAAGAAGGGCGCGGCTGACGCGAAGCGCGGCAAGGTCTTCACGCGCATCATCAAGGAGTTGACCGTCGCCGCGCGCAGCGGTGGCGGCGACCCCGACTCGAACCCCCGGCTCCGCACCATCATTGCCGAAGCCAAAGCGGTGAACATGCCCGCCGACAACATCAAGCGCGCGATTCAGCGCGGCACCGGCGAGCTCCCCGGCGTCTCGTACGAGGAAGTCACCTACGAAGGCTACGGCCCCGGCGGCGCGGCACTCATCATCGAGGTCCTCACCGACAACCGCAATCGCACGGTCGGTGAAATCCGCCACCTGCTCGGCAAGCACGGCGGCAACCTCGGAGCCGAAAACAGCGTCGCCTGGATGTTCGACAAGAAAGGCTACATCGTCGTCGGCAAGGGAAAAGTCAACGAGGACACGCTGATGTCGGCCGCGCTCGACAACGGCGCCGACGATTTGCGCGACGATGGCGACAACTGGGAAGTTGTATCGCCGCCCGATCAGTTTCAGAGCGTGCTCGACGCGGTCAAGGCGCTCGGCGTCGAACCGGATGCCGCCGAGATCGCGATGCTGCCGCAGAACTACGTCAAGCTCGAAGGCAAACCCGCTCAGCAGATGATCAAGCTGATGGAAGTCATCGAAGAGCACGAGGATACCAAGAAGGTCTGGTCGAACGCCGACATCGAGGAAAAGGAGATCGAGGCCTCGTTGGCGTGAAGACCTTCGGGATCGATCCCGGCTCCCGGCGGACGGGATACGGCTGCGTCGAACGAGTCGGCAGCCGTCAACGCCTTGTGATCTGCGGCTCCCTGTCGGGACCCGTCCGCGGCACATTCGCTGACAAGCTCAAAGCCATTCACGCCGGTCTGACGGCGTTGCTCGCGCAGCACCGCCCGGACTGCGTCGCCATCGAAGGCATCTTCCACGCCCAGAACGCACGCAGCGCACTGCGGCTCGGCGAAGCGCGGGGCGTTGCGCTGCTCGCCGCATCGGAAGCGGGCGTGCCCGTCGTCGAGTACGCACCTGCGGTCATCAAACGAGCGGTCGTCGGATACGGGAGAGCCGAGAAGCATCAAGTGCAGCAGATGATCAAGCTGCTGCTCGGACTCGACGCGCCGCCGAGCCCGCATGACGTCGCGGATGCCTTGGCGGTCGCGATTTGTCACCTGCAAACCTCCACTGGCACTGTCGCCGACCGGTTACGTGCGGAATCCAAACGGACCCCATCGGCGCTGCGCTCCTGGCGGGACTACCGGCCATGATCGCTCTCCTCCGGGGGACCCTGATCGAAAAGCATCCCAGCCGAATTGTCGTGGACGTCGCAGGCGTTGGCTACGACGTGCAGGTGCCGTTGTCGACGTTCTACGGTCTCGGCGATCCTGGTGCAACGGTGGCGCTGCGGGTGCACACTCACGTGCGGGAGGATGCGATTGCACTCTTTGGATTCAGCACCAGGCTCGAGCAGGATCTTTTCGAGCGGCTGATTGCCGTCAACGGTATCGGCCCGAAGCTCGCGCTGGCGGTGTTGTCGGGGATCGAGCCGGCCGATCTGATCCGGTCGATCAGGACGCAAGACGTTGCAAGGCTCACTGCAATTCCCGGCATTGGCAAAAAGACCGCGGAACGCATCGGTCTGGAACTGAAAGATCGCCTGCCACAGACGATGCACGCGGAGCCTGCGGCGCCGGCAGCAACCGGTACAGACCAGCTTCGCGACGATCTGCTGTCGGCGCTCGTCAACCTTGGATATCAGCGCCCCGCAGCCGAGAAGGCAGTTGACGGCGTGCTGAAGGCTTCGCCCTCAATTGAATTTGAACAGGCACTTCGTGAAGCACTCCGATCAATGATGAAGGGCCATGGTCGATAACCGCCTCGTCGCAGGGGCCAGGGAAGACGACGACGCGCAGTACGAAGTGGGACTGCGGCCGCGCACGCTGGACGAGTACATCGGCCAGGAACGCGTGCGGCAGATTCTGGAAGTCTCGATTGCCGCGGCCAAACAACGCGGCGAGGCCTTGGATCACGTCCTGCTCTACGGTCCGCCCGGATTGGGCAAGACGACGCTCGCGTACGTCATTGCCAACGAAATGGGAGTGCCGGTGCGATCAACGGCAGGACCGATCATCGAGAAGGCCGGCGATCTCGCGGCGATCATCTCGAACCTGCAGGCGCGCGAGGTCCTCTTCATCGATGAAGTCCATCGGATGCCATCCGCGATTGAAGAGACGCTGTACCCCGCGATGGAGGACTACGAGTTGGACATCATGATCGGGCAGGGCCCTGGCGCCCGATCGGTGAAGCTGCCCGTCCAGCCGTTCACGCTCGTCGGCGCCACGACCCGGACCGGACTTCTCACATCTCCGCTTCGCGCCCGTTTCGGCATCGTCCATCGGCTCGACTACTACAGCGATCGCGACATCGAGGAAATCGTCAGGCGCTCCGCGCGGATCCTGGGCGTGCCGATTGACGACGACGCCGCGGTGGAGATTGGACGTCGATCGCGCGGCACGCCGCGCGTTGCGAACCGGCTACTCCGGCGGGTGCGCGATTACGCGCAGGTCCGTGCTGACGGCCGGATCACCGGTGATGTCGCGCGGAGCGCCTTGAGTCTGCTCGAAGTCGACGAGCGCGGCTTCGACGAGATCGATCGCCGCTTGCTCACGACGATCATCGACAAGTTCAGCGGCGGTCCCGTCGGCGTCGCGACGCTTGCCGCGGCGCTCAGCGAAGAGAAAGACGCAATAGAAGAGATTTACGAACCATTCCTGATTCAAATCGGTTTTCTCGACCGTACTCCGCGCGGTCGCGTAGCTACGGCCCGCGCGTACGAGTACTTCGGCCTCACGGCGCCGTCAAGAGAGCGGTTGTGGTAGGGGCCTTCAGATTGCAGATTGCAGATTGAAGATTGCAGATTGGGCTTGTCCATTGAGGATTGCTGATTGTTGATTGCTTGTTGATTGATTGCTGAATAAGACCGTTGCGCAAACGGGACATCACCGCCAATCGACAATCTGCACTCCGCAATCGACAATCTGCAATCGACAATCTGCAATCGACAATCTGCAATCGGCAATCTGCAATCTGTAAGTTGGAACATGCTTAGCAAAGGAAACCTCGTGGCGATGCGCCCAGT
>Ga0075428_100003358_pt1 | contig 17512 bp, 15 predicted proteins | sample RhiMetdeltSRZDD2_FD_75291 | JGI IMG/M metagenome (GOLD analysis project Ga0075428, IMG submission 75291) | Populus rhizosphere microbial communities from Tennessee, USA - Rhizosphere MetaG P. deltoides SRZDD2 | ecosystem: Host-associated > Plants > Roots > Rhizosphere > Soil | place: USA... | reverse complement strand
CGAGGAATGAGTATGCCGACGTAACGGACATGTTCCGTCGTCTTTCGACGCTAGACGAGAACTCGATTGAGTACCGTCGCCAGCGAGAAGTCATCATCGAACGTAGTCTGCCGCTGGCCGACCACATCGCGCGCCGCTTCAATAACCGGGGCGAACCCCTCGAAGACCTCGTCCAGGTGGCACGAATGGGGTTGATGCACGCGGTAAACCGCTTTGACGCCGGCAATGGTGCGGATTTCCTGGCGTTCGCGGTTCCGACCATGATGGGCGAAGTCCGCCGGCATTTCCGCGATCACGGATGGTCGGTCAAGGTTCCGCGACGGCTCAAAGAGCTTGGTGTGCAGCTGAAAAGGTCCCGCGAGGAGTTATCGCACCAATTGGGACGCGCGCCCACGGCTAGCGAAATCGCGAGTCATTTGGGACTCGACCGTGAAGAAGTGGTGCAGGCGCAGATTGCCAACGCCGCGTACTCCACCTTCTCCTCTGACGCTCCAGGGCTGGGGGCAGGCGACGACGACGGACCATCGGTCAGTGACAGCTTTGGAGCTGTTGACGCCAATCTGGACAAGGTGCTCGACATCGAAACGGTCCGCCCCCTCCTGGCGGCGCTGCCCGAACGTCAGCAGACCGTCCTCATGCTTCGGTTCTTCGAAAACATGACCCAGACCCAGATCGCCGAACGCCTTGGGATCTCGCAGATGCACGTCTCGCGCCTGTTGGCCCGATCCCTGGCCACACTGCGAGAAGCAGCTCAGATACCCCAACCGGTGTGAGCCGGAAACCAGCCTCTTGCGCTTAGGTTTGCGATAGATCTGCATCGGGCACCACCACCGCAGCGGACGTCGACTCTTGGTTGCGCTTAGGCTCCGCTAGGCAAACCCCGGGGTGCAACCCTGACGTTGAGAAACAGCGCAGCCCTGGGTTATGCCGCTTAGGACTTTGAGCCGGCGTGGCGCTCCAAGGCTTCGATGACGGTTGGGCAGACGTCGATGTCGTAGAGCCTTTCGACGCTCTGCATCCCACCCGGGCTTTCCGTGTTGATCTCCACCACCTTGTCGCCGATCACATCGATGCCGACGAAGTACATGCGGTCGGCTATGAGCTTCTCGCTCATCGCTTCGACGATGCCGCGTTCCGCGTCGCCAATCTCGAGAGGGACCGAGCGTCCACCCTTGCTGATGTTGGCCCGAGGGTCGTTTCCCATGGGCACTCTGCGGAAGGCGGCCGGCTTCCCGTCGCGCTCAAGGATCTGTCCTTCGAGCAGGAAGATCCGGGCGTCGCCCTCCTGCGCGCCGTCGACGAACTCCTGAACGAGTGCGTAGCCGTCTTGCAGTACGGCCTCCGTGATCTGCCCGAGGTTCGCTTCGTCCTCGTCCTCGACCATGAACACGTTCCGACCTTTCGCGCCGTAAAGAGGTTTGACGACGCAGTGGCCGAACTCGGTGACGAACCGCTTGATCGCTTCCGGGTCGCGCGTCACGAGCGATCGCGGTCGGATCTTCTCGGGGAACTCCTCCAGGTAGAGCTTGCTCGTCGCGCGGATCAGCGACATCGGGTCGTTCACCACGGTGACGCCTCGCGCCTTGAGCAGTTGGCCGAAGACCACACCCAGCGGACTTGCCCACGGTCGCAGCTGCCATTCGTCGATCGATTCGTTCCGCAGGAACAAGACGTCGAGGTCGTCCATGACGATTCGTTCCGCGTCGCGCTCCTTGATGCGCTTCATGAAGAGTTCGAGCGTGTCGTCTTTTTCGAACTCCGCGGCATGAGCCCGGGCCGAGAACTGCCCATCGCGTTCGCCGTGCTCGAGGTCTCCGACGCCGACGTACCAAACCTCGTGACCGCCCTGGGCCGCGGCCCTCGCAAGGCGTGTAGTGGTGTACTCGTCTACCTCGGTAGCGACGTCGTTGACGAAAAAGGCAAGCCTCATGCCGCCACATCTCCTCGGTAGAGGTCGGTGACCGACGCGCCCCCGCGCAGCTTGTCCAGGCGTTCCTGAGCGCCGGGCATGTCCAGCCATCGAGGCCGCACCCAGGGTGCTCGGAGTACCTCGCGGTCGAGCAGATCCTGGATCAACGGGATGTGGTCCAACGAAAGCTTGCCGACGAAGAGGACATCGAGGCTGCTGCCTTCTGCGAGGGCTTCGAGCATGCGCGTGATCCCGCGGAGGTAAATGGCGTCCTTCACCGACCCGCCTCCGACGACGACGCGGGTGGCGATGGACCAAGCGGTCCTCACCGGCATCGCGTGCTCGTCCCGTAAGGACTCGAATATCTCCAGGAATCCCGCGCCCTCGAGCATCTTGCCGATCGCGAGGACCCTCGCTGCGAGTACGCGGAGACGCCGCGAATCCAATCCGTCGGTCAGATACTCGGCGAGCACGGCAAGGCCCTCTTGGGTCTCGTCGTAGCCAGGCAACCCGATCGTCAGCAGCGTCAGTGGTTGCCTGGCGCCGTTCTGGTAGGTGACAACATGGGTGCCGACCTCGTGATGGAGCAATGGCTCGACGCGGTCCGCCCTGAAAGTGGAGGCTTCGGGGATGAGCAGCCGGCCGAACGACACCATCAGTTCGGAGACGTCGTCCCGCACCTCGATGTGAGCAGGGAAGCCTGGATAGGCGGCGCGGTATCGATCGCACTCCGCGCGGGCCGCCTCCGCGAACGCACCAGCAGTGACGCTGCGGGCGCGGGGAGCTTCGGTCGGGATGGTCTCAAGTAGCTCCTCCGCCGTGGACGTGAGAGGCTGGCCGATCCCTCCGTAGAGTTGCAGGGACGCGTACACGAACCTCGAAGTGTCGCGATCCTCCAAAGCGGTTATCTGCCTTGATATCTCGTCTCGCTTGGCGCGAAAGAGCGCGTGCAGCGCAGGGTCGGTGACGTTCTCGATGTCGAGGTTGTAGAGGTCCCGTCGCACCAGATCCGGCTCGAATTCAAGCGATCTGAGCCGCAGAGTGGGGGCGGTCCCGAAGTCACTTCGTTCGAAGTCCGCCCATGCCTGTGCTGCATTGACCGGCGTGACGTTGAGCAACATGTTCAGTCCGCGCTCGATCTCGGTGAGGCGGGCGTCGACATCTAGAGCAGGCGCGAGGTGCTGGGTCGGGGATATCACCTGGCCTCCTCGGAAGTCGTTCGGAAACAGCGTCAGCGGCCATGGCGTCGACGTATGCGTCAATTGTCTGGATGCCCCAGCAGCGCGAGCCCAAACATGCCGCGCCCGCGATTAGACACGTACGCGTGACGACCGTTGCGTTTCTACAGTTCAGAGGCTTGGTTGAGCATGTTCATTGCCGTACGTCGCGCAAGGGCCATCGTGGACACCATCGGGTTGACTCCCGAGCAGCTCGGCATTCCGCTTGCATCGGCGATCCACACACCCGTGACATCGTGCAGCTCGCCAGTTGGCTTCGCGACCGACGTCTGCGGATCGCTACCTAGCTTCGCGCTGCACATCTGATGCGCACTGAACACCGGGGTGCCGCCCCGGCCGATAGGGATCTCGTTCACCTTCTCGATGAAGGCCTCGAGATCCTCGCCGCGGTTCCAGGGTGCGAACGGCTGGCCGGCGAGAAATATCTGTTGCGCACCTGCAGCCTCTTGCATCCGGATTGCCGTCGCCGCGGCTTCGCGGAAATGACGACGATCGAGTTCGTCGGTGAACGGATACCAGAAGGTGGACTGACCTTTTTCGTCAATGGTGACCGACCCTGCACCACGGTCCTTGACGATGAACACCCAATCGGCGCGGTACCGATACTTGCTGGTGAGTTCCTTGTGCTGTGCGCCGTCGAGCCACGGGACGACCGTCGTGAACAGGCCGGGCAGGTGCTGGACGCATTCGATGATGTACCCGAATCCCTCGTCGGTTTCGGCGAACTCGTTCATGATCCCGGCCATCGCTGGGCCGTACCACGGGTCTTGGGGTTCGTCATAGATCCCGCTGACGAGGCTGGCGGGGTGCAGTCGCAGTTCGGCGCCGACCGCAGGCCCACCGATGCCTGACCGGAGCAGAAGCCCCGGGGTTTCCAGACTGCCGGCGGCAGCCACGACCGACGGAGCGTGGATGACGACGCGGAAAGTCTCCTGCGTCTGTGGGTCGGTGTACGTGGCCTCGACTCCGACCGCCGCGCCGTTCTCAGTGAGGATCCGGTTGACCCAGGTGTTGGGCAGCAGTTTCGCTCCAGCGTCGGATGCGTCCTGAAGATAGGTGCGCATCGTGCCCTGTTTGGCACCGGTCTGATCGCCCATTCCGCTGTACCCGATCAGGTTGGGGTCGTACTTTTCCGGATCGATGTTCAAGTTGGCGACCCGATATGAGTACCCGAGCTGGGAAGCGCCGTCCGACAACCGCTGATGGGGGCCGTTCTGGGTGGCGACCTTGTCGTTGCATTGGATCCGTTCGAAGACAGCCTGGAGGTGTTCGTCGAACGCCGGGGTGTCGACGTCCGTCAACCCGGCCTCGGCCCAGTGGGAGCGGACGGTGTTCGGGGTGAGCAACGAGTTCGACCAATTGACGGTGCTGCCGCCGCCCACGGTGCTGCCCGCAGCGATGCTGACCATGCCATCGGCAGACGGGAAGAACCCGCCGCGCAAGAAGAGCTTCTGATACGCCGCCACTTCCGACTGCACGAAGTCGGATTCGTTGTGATAGCCGCCCCCTTCGAGGATGATGACCCGCTTACCGGCCTCCGCGAGCACTGCGGCGGCCACGCCGCCGCCGCTGCCCGAGCCGACCACGACGACATCCGCCTCGAGCGTTGTCTCACCGGCAACCGTGATGACCTCCAGCGTCTTGCGGGAGTCCGGCGGATTTTGAACCGGGCCCGGATACCCCATGCCGGCCCACAACGGATTGTGGCCATCCGGGCCCGGAAGACTGTAGGCGAACAGCACCGAGAGCTGATTAAGCGCGGCGATCGCCCCGGCCGCCTCGGGCGAGATGGCGGCGACGCTGGCGAGGATTTCCTCGCGGACGGCCTGGGGCTGATCCTTGAACTCGAACAGGCCGGCGGCATCGATCAGCTGCAGCAGGCCGGCGAGCTTCTCCTCGGGTAGGTGCGTGAGGAGGTACTGCTGGGTTGCGACGTCGGCACCGAGATCGCTGCCCTTGGCGGCGTAGAACCCGTCGGGGTCGTCCTCGTGTGGAACGGATGCGACGAAGGTGTCGACGATCGCGGTCAGCGTCTCCCGCTGCGGTGTGGTGAATTCGATGGGCATGGCGTGACCTCTCGGGCTTGGCGCGGTTGTGATCAGGCGAATCGGGGGGCAGGGCGACGCAGTCCGAATGCTCGGCGGATGCGACGGACTCCCGAGACCAGCCACGGAGCGACCGTGATGGCCACTGGCACCGCGAGCGGGGACAGGACCAGCAGCATGATTGCTATGAGGACCACGTAGTTGCTCATTGTTGACTCACTTTCTCCGCGGAGCGGAACCGAAATTGGCTGCTGCGACTCGGCGTCGCGTTGGCCATCAGAATCGCCGAGCACGCCCCCCACCAGCGACGTCGCCGGGCGACCAAGTCGCGGCGGGTTCTCGTCTTCCGAAGACGAAGCGGGACTAGGGTCTGCTCATGGCGGAAGCCGGCCACCAAGATGCCGCCGCCGTCGCTCGAGCCGCGGCGGCAATCGTCAGCCGGCTCGACCAGCGCAAAGCCGAGGTGACTGGTTCGATCCTGCAGATGTTGGTGACTGAGATAGCCGACCTGCGCGGGGACGCGCAGCTGCTGCAGCTGTTGCGTGACAGCGTCGACGGAAATGTCGCAACGGTGTTCTCCGCGATCCGGCATGCGATCCCGATCGACAATGTCGAGCTGCCGACCTCGGCCCTCGAACACGCACGGCGCTTGGCGCAGCGCGGCGTGACAGTCAATGCGTTGGTGCGTGCCTACCGCCTCGGCCACAAGGCGGTGCTCGACGCTGTGCTCGACGAGATACGCGAGTCGGACCTGGAGCCGCCGCTGAGCCTCGCTGTATTCAGTCAGATCTCAGAAGTCACGTTCGGCTACATCGACTGGATCACTCAGCAGGTGATCAGCACCTATCAGACCGAGCGCGACCTCTGGATGGAGAACCGAAACAGCCTGCGCGCGTTGCGGGTTCGGGAGCTTCTGGACGAGTCCGGCGTCGACATCGATGCGGCGACGACCGCGATACGTTACCCACTCAGACGAATTCACGTGTCGGTCGTGGCATGGTGCGATGACCACGACGACGGCGACGACGACCTTGCGTCGATGGAGCGCTTTGTTCAGCAACTCGCCGAATCCACTGGTGCTCACGAGAGTTCGTTGTTCATCTCAGTGGACCGCCTGACCGGATGGGCGTGGATCCCCTTGTCGGCAGACACTGCACCGAACGCCGTCGCTCGGATTTGCGCGTACGCCGAGGCGCGAGCGGACGCTCCTCGGATCGCTGTCGGTATCCCGTTGCCGGGCGTCGAGGGCTTCAGGCGTTCGCATCAGCAGGCGCAAGACGCTCGCACGGTCGCGATTGCGTCTGGCTCGAACGCGCACCGCGCCACTGCGTTCGACGATCCCGGCCTCTCGGCTGCGGCGCTGCTGGGCGGCAACGTAGGCGCGGCGCGGGTGTGGGTCACCGAGGTGCTCGGTCCACTCGCGTGCCGCACGGACAACGACGAGCGACTTCGCGAGACGCTGCGAGTCTTCCTGCGCAGTGGCTCGAGCTTCAAAGCCGCCGCCGAGGAACTGCACCTCCACTACAACTCGGTCAAATATCGCGTGCAACGCGCGGTCGAACGTCGTGGCCGACCGATCGGCGACGACCGCCTCGACATCGAAATCGCGTTGCTTCTCTGTCACTGGTATGGCACCGCGGTTCTCACGATTCCGGCTTGATGGCGATGAGCCGGAAAGCTGGTTGAAGCGTCTTCCCGACTGGCGTTCCTATTCCGGCGTCTGGACCGGTAGCAGATAATCGCAGGTCAGAGGGCCCAACTGTGCTATGGTAAACACCTACTAGAAGCAGGAAAAAAATGAATAGTCGTCTTGAAAGTATTTGGTACGCAATAGAGCATCCGCTGGGACCGTCGCGGGAACTGGGCTCATACGCAAACCATCAGGAGAGCGTGGAGAAACTGATTCGGGAGATGGAAGCAAGAGTCCACTCCGATTAACTTCGTCTGTTTGGCGGGGACCGTTCCACCTCTACTACGTACTACCGCGCCGAGACCGGCGAGATTGCAGTAGTGCACTACCGAGATCGTCCCACGGCACGCGAGTGACGATGACCCCATGACCGATCTGGCCCTGGCCAATCCGTGCGGAACATCGACGCCGAACAGGTTGAACCCGCCGCCAGTGCGCTTACCCAAGCTGGTGCAGGGTGTTGGATTCGCTGTATGCCGCCGCAGGGCGATGCGGTACTGGATCAAGCGGCACGGACACATCTTCGAAATCAACGTTCCATTCTTTGGTCGGTCCGTCGTCGTTTCAGACCCGGCTCTTGTGAAGTCGGTGTGCACCGCGAACCCTGAACAGCTGATCAACGTGCAGCCGAACCTCAGCAACTGGTTCGGGCCCGGGTCCGTATTTGGGCTTGACGGCAGTCGGCATCGCGATCGGCGCCGACTACTCGCACCGGCATTTCACGGTCAGAGCCTCAAGAACCACGAGAAGGTCATCAAGGACGAGACCCTGCGTGAGTGCGCGAATTGGCCTGAGGGCAAGGAATTCCGGATTCTCGAACCGATGAACCGGATCACGTTGAACGTGATCTTGCGGACCATCTTCGGCGCTGACGGACCGGAACTCGAGGAGCTACGTGAGATCGTCCCGCCCTATATGAAACTCGGACAGCTCTTGGCTTTTGTGCCGGCGCCGCAACACTGGGTCCGACGTCACAGCCCGTGGGGCAAGCTGGACGAGCTCCGCAAGGGATTCGACCGGATCGTATTCACGCTGACCGACAAGGCCGATGCCGATCCGAGGCTCGGCGAGCGGGCGGACATCCTGGCGTTGTTACGGCGCAGTACGCGCGACGACGGAACCGGGATGTCGCGGTCGGACATCTGCGACGAATTGATGACCCTCATCGGTGCGGGCCACGAAACTACAGCAACAGCACTGGGCTGGGCGTTTGAGCGGTTGCGGCGTCACCCAGACGTGCTGGCCGAACTGGTCAGAGAGGTCGATGAAGGGGGCAGTGACTTCCGTCGGGCGACAATCTTGGAGTTGCTGCGAGTACGCACCGTCATCGATGTGGCTGGCCGCCGGGTCAGGGCCCCAGCCTTCGACCTCGGCGAGTGGCGGATTCCGCATGATCGCACGGTGCTCGTGCGCATTGCCGATCTGCACGAGAATCCGGAAATCTTTCCTCACCCCGAACGATTCGATCCGTATCGCTTCCGCGGCACCAGGCCGGCGCCACATGCATGGCTGGCGTTTGGGGGCGGAACACACCGGTGCATCGGCGCTGATTTCGCGATCGCTGAAATGGATGTCGTGCTGCGGACGGTGCTACAGAATTTCCGGATCCAGACCGATGCCGCCGCCGATGAGAAGTCGTACTTCCGCGGGATCGCCCATACGCCGAAACTCGGCGGCCGCGTAGTAGTGAACCGACGAACGTAGCCCATGATGTCGACCCAGCTGATCAAACCATCGCAGGCACAACGGCTCGAAATCCGCTGCAATGTCGGCGATGCCATTGTCGCGAACTTGGCGACCCACTTTGTCTTCTTCTTCGAGCGGCACCTCGACACGAGGGCGCTCGCGCGTGCGTTTGCGCACGCGCTCACGAATCTTCCGATCTTCGCCGGGCGGATGGCCATAGTCGACGGGAGAATGCGAATCCGATGCGAGGGCCAGGGTGTGCCCTTCACGTCTGCGTCGTCCGGCCGCACGCTCCATGACGCGATCCGTTCGGCGTCGGAGGACACCGGAGGCTGGCTCATCGACCCGGTCAACGGTGCCACCGCTCGATGGGGATTGGGCCCGTTGTGCAAGGTACGTGTCACACATCTTGCGGACGACGCGACCGCGATCGGTTTCTCATGGCACCACGCGATCGGCGACATGCAGACGTTGATGATTTTCATGAACGCGTGGGCCGCCGCCGCTGCCGGCAAGCCGCTCGCCCAGCCGTTGCTCGTCGAAGACCGCGCTGCCTACCTCGACGAGCATCTGCCTGCCGATGGCGCTCGGGAACCCGGGGTGCGTTGCCTCGGGCTTGCAGAACTTGCGAGTAGCGCGCTCTACCTGGCGAAGGATGCGCGTAAGCAGCGGACTCTGAGTCTCTACTTCGGAGAAGACGAAATCGCCCGCATGCGCGACGCCTACGGAAACCGGATGCGCTTGTCGGCGAACGATGTTGTGTGCGCGCATGTTTCCGAAGGGCTCATGAAGGCGGATCCCGCGGTGGATCGACGCGCTCTCGCGATCGCGGTGAATGCGCGAACTCGCTGTGGTCTCGATCCGATGCTTATCGGCAATATCCTCACGACGCTGAACGTCGACCTGCGCCGCGGAGAGCCCGCAAGCTCGATTGCCGAACGCATCCGCCACACCGTGGACCACTTTGCCGATCAACACTGCGACATGCGCATCAACCAACAGTTCCTGGACGCTGCGGGTGCACTGCGGGCCGCTCGCTGTGTGTCCACTGCCTTCAATCCGGCCCGGTGGAACCCGCTTGTCTCGAACCAGAGCGGCTTCGGTGTTTATCGCATCCAATTCGAAGACACCTTCACGTCTTACTGCGCGTTGGTGATGAAATTGCCCGTCGCGGGACTCGGTTCCTTGTTGGAAGGGGCAGACGGCCGTGGACTGGTCTTTCGGATGTCGTTGCCGCCCAAGGAATTCGAGGCCACGTTAAGCCCCCCGATTCGGGAGCACATGCACCGGTTTCGGTATGCGGGCGACGACGTTCCGCGATTGCATCGTGAGGTGCATGTCTAGCGTCTGAAGTCGGTCTGCGCCGGGTTCAGTACGTTTGGCCGTTGGCGTACCGCTGCCGGCGGTAGTGGCGGCCGTTGCCACGGTTCCGACTCTTGTATGTCGGTAGCTGTGAGTCACAGTTCGGACAGATCAGCCGCAGGTTTTCCCGTCGATTGTTCATCGGGTTCCCATCGATGTGGTCCAACACCAATGCGAGGGGCAGGCCCAGCCATGTGCTCGCTCCACCGCAGATCGCGCAGCAGCTCGACTGAGCGTCGGCGAGATACTGCCGAATGTAGTGATCTTGGTAGGTCGCGATTCGCGCCTCGCCGGATTCGAGCCAACGTTTAATACTGTTGTCACGCCGGACCGAACCCTGACATGCATTGCTGCAGTAGACCTTCTGGCTGCGTTTCGACATTGCTGCCCCGCAACCGCGACACTGTCTCATGCTCCGAAGCTACGACCGGCTACCGACAACAAGTCGCCGGATTTGAGCCGCGTCTAGTGGAGCCCCCTGTCAGGATTGAACTGACGGCCTACGCTTTACAAGAGCGTTGCTCTACCACTGAGCTAAGGGGGCCTGCAGGCCGAGTTTATCGGGTGGCTCGGGTGGGCATCCCGGTGCCCGTAGACGAAAGGCTGCGGGCTGTTGAGTGTCAAAGACGATTTGGTGAGCGATTTCCCGAATGTGTATCCGGGGTTGTCGCGGCCTGACATCGAGCGGCTACTGACTCTCCTTGACGAGAGCGCGAGCACCGAGGGCCGGTTGAGCCTCAGCATCGCGACCGCCCTCAACCCGCTGGTGCCCGACGTCGCACGTCGCATCGAGTCCTACAAGCAATCGGGTGACGTCGATGAGTACGTGCGCATGTTGCGCGGCGCGACCGTCCTGCTCCTCCAGAAGTGGGTACCGAACGGCCGACCGCCGGCTCCCGAAACCATCTCAAACAGCATCGAGTGCTGACGTCATTCGTCGGCGTCGATGACCCGCTGCGACGTCACCGGCCTTGTTGTCGGCCGCCCGCGTGGCCGACGGCCTGGGAACGGGATGCGGTCGGCGATATTGCTCAACGGATTGACTACCTGGCTGAGCGTGATCACCGCTTCCCGCAGCGCTTCGATCGTCGGCTCCAGCGCTTCCAACCCGGGCGCCAGTCGATTCAAGGTGTCCGCCACCGTCGCGAGCTGCTCGAGCGGACCATTGCGAGCGGTGAGCTTGTCGATCACTCCGCCCTCAGCCAGCAGCCGATCAGCCACACCGTCCTCGGCCAGCAGCCGGTCGAGCAACCCATCCTCGGCGAGTACCTGGTCGACCAGACCACCCGGCGCGATGGCGCGCATCAGCCCACTGTTCTCCTCCGTGAGCCGGTCCAGCACACCTCCCGGCGCGGTCAACCGGTCCACCAAGCCATCAGGCTGCAAAAGGCGATCCACCGGTCCGCCAGGCGCGAGCGCCCGGCCCAGCGGCTGGTCCTCGTCCATCAGCCTGGCCAGCCGGTTCGCCCGTTCGACGGCGTCGTCGATGCCCAACATGTGAGCTACCGATCCCGACCCTGATCGGGCCCGACCGACGGCGCTATTGGCGATGTCGAGGCCGGCGTCGGCGACCGCCAGCCCGACCCGCACCGGAGCGGTCGCGAGATCCGTCAGCGTTTTGCCGAGGTTCATGTCGCTCAGTCTATGGGCGTACGCTCGGCGCACCCGAAGCTTGGGCGTCTTGCCTGAAAACAAACTCACAGGAAGTTGACAGGCATCATGCAGGATAATTCCAAGCGAGATCGTGGACATTAGCTTGATGGCGATGGCTGCACTACCAGAGAATCTGCCCGAGGCACGCATCCTCGTAGTCGACGACGAGGCCAATATCGTCGAGCTGCTCTCAGTGAGCCTGAAGTTCCAGGGCTTCGAAGTCCATACCGCGTCCAACGGGCCCGCCGCCTTGGACAAGGCCCGTGAAATACGCCCCGACGCGGTCATCCTCGACGTGATGATGCCCGGCATGGACGGCTTTGGGCTGTTGCGCCGGCTGCGCGCCGACGGCATCGACGCGCCCGCCCTCTTCCTCACCGCCCGCGACACCCTGCAGGACAAGATCGCCGGCCTCACGCTCGGCGGCGACGACTACGTCACCAAGCCGTTTTCCCTGGAAGAAGTGGTCGCGCGGCTGCGGGTGATCCTGCGCCGGGCAGGCCGTGGTGTCGAAGAGCAGCGCCCCTCCCGGCTCACCTTCGCCGACATCGAACTCGACGAGGACACCCACGAAGTGTGGAAGGCCGGCGAGCCGGTTTCGCTGTCACCGACCGAGTTCACGCTGCTGCGCTACTTCATCATCAACGCGGGCACTGTCCTCTCGAAGCCCAAGATTCTCGACCATGTGTGGCGCTACGACTTCGGCGGCGACGTGAACGTCGTCGAGTCCTACGTCTCGTATCTGCGCCGCAAAGTCGACACCGGCGAGAAGCGTCTGCTGCACACGTTGCGGGGCGTCGGGTACGTCCTGCGTGAACCCCGCTGATCTGTTCGCGACAATAGGGGTGTGGCGGCACTGCGCGGGCGAGGCATACCCCTAAGGGTCGGGCTGGTCGCTGCCACCCTGGTGCTGGTGGCCTGCGGCCTGCTGGCGTCGGGGATCGCAGTCACCACGATCCTGCGCCACGACCTCACCAACCGCGTCGACGAGACGCTTCTCGACGCGTCCCGCAGCTGGGCGCAGGCCCCGCGTCGCATGCCGGCGCCGCCGATCGAGGGGCCCAACCCCGCCCGGCCGCCGTCGAACTTCTATGTGCGCGGTATCGACCCCGACGGCCGCATCTGGATGGCGGTCAACGACCGCGCCGCCGAGCCCGCGCTGCCCGCCGACAACGACGTGGGACCGGTGCCGGTCACCGTCGGGTCCATCGACAACTCGAACGTGCAATGGCGGGCGATGAGTGTGCGCGGGTTGCGCGGTGAGCTCACCACCGTCGCGATCGACCTGTCGGATGTTCAGACGACGGTGCGCGCGCTGATCTATGCGCAGGTCGGCATCGGCGCGGCAGTGCTGCTGGTGCTCGGCGTCGCCGGGTATTGGGTGGTGCATCGCAGCCTGCGTCCGCTGACCGAGGTGGAGCAGACGGCAGCGGCGATCGCCGCCGGGCAACTCGACCGTCGTGTTCCCGAACGCGACGCGCGCACCGAGGTGGGCCGATTGTCGTTGGCGCTCAACGGAATGCTGGCGCAGATCCAGCGGGCGGTGGCGTCGTCGGATTCGTCGGCCGCGGCCGCGCGCACCTCCGAGGACAGGATGCGCCGATTCATCACCGACGCCAGCCACGAGCTCCGTACGCCGCTGACCACGATCCGCGGCTTCGCCGAGCTGTACCGGCAGGGCGCCGCCAATGACGTCGAGATGCTGATGAGCCGCATCGAGAGCGAGTCTCGTCGCATGGGTCTGCTCGTCGAGGACCTGCTGCTGCTGGCCCGGCTCGACCAGCAGCGGCCGCTGGAACGCCATCGCGTCGACCTGCTCGCCATCGCCACCGACGCCGTGCACGACGCGCAATCCATCGCGCCCTCCGAACGCAAGATCGCCATGGAGGTGTTCGACGGGCCGGGCACCCCGGAGGTGCTTGGCGACGAGGCCCGGCTGCGCCAGGTGCTGGGCAACCTGGTCGCGAACGCGTTGCAACACACACCAGACAGTGCGGGCATCACCGTGCGCGTCGGCACCGACAACGACCACGCAGTGCTCGAGGTGTGCGACGAGGGTCCCGGCATGACCAAGGAGGACGCGCACCGGGTGTTCGAGAGGTTCTACCGTGCCGACTCGTCACGAACCAGGGCCAGCGGCGGCACCGGCTTGGGGCTGTCGATCGTCGACTCGCTGGTACACGCGCACGACGGCACGGTCAGCATCACCACCGCGCCTGGGCAGGGTTGCCGCTTCAAGGTCAACCTGCCGCGCATCGCGGACGTGCCGGCTCACGTCAGCTGAGCGAGAGCCTCTTTGATTTTCGCCTGAGCCTCGTCCAGGGATTCCTGTGACGGGTTGTGGTCAGCGTTGGCGAATCCGAAGTCACTGAGGTCGTGCGCGGGGAAGACGTGCACGTGCAGATGCGGCACTTCCAGTCCTGCGATGATCACGCCGGCGCGCTCGACGTCGAATGCCTTGGTGACCGCCTTGCCGATCAGCTGCGAGACGGCCATCACCTTGTTGAACGCGGGGGCATCGACGTCCTGCCACTGATCGATTTCGGCGCGCGGCACAACGAGCGTGTGACCGTGGGTGATCGGCGCGATCGTCAGGAAGGCGACGACGTCATCGTCCTCGTAGACGAACCTGCCCGGAATCTCGCCGTTGATGATCTTGGTGAACACGGTCGCCATGGGGTTGAGCATTCCAGCAAGCTCCCAGCCTTGGCGCAGTGGGGTAGCAGCTTATTTAGAGACGCTCGACACCATGACCGACCTGGCGGCGCCGCGCACGGCCGAGGTATCCGAGCGGCCAACGCGCAGCTGCGTCCTCGACATCGTGATCCCGGTCTACAACGAGGAGGACGACCTTCCGGGAAGTGTCCGCCGGCTGCACCGCTATCTGACCGCCGAGGTGCCGTATCCGTCGCGAATCACGATCGCCGACAACGCAAGCATCGATCGCACGTTGGCGGTGGCGAGGGAGCTGGCGTCGGAGTTGCCGGGCGTCGACGTCATCCACCTCGACAGGAAGGGCCGCGGCGGCGCGCTCTACACCGCGTGGATGGCTTCGGACGCCGACGTGGTCGCCTACATGGATGTCGACCTGTCCACCGACCTGTCGGCGTTGATGCCGCTTGTCGCGCCGTTGATCTCGGGCCACTCCGATGTCGCCATCGGTTCGCGGTTGGCGGCGTCATCGCGGGTGGTTCGCGGACCGAAGCGCGAATTCGTCTCTCGCAGTTACAATTTGATCCTGCGCGGGGTGCTCGGCGCGAAGTTCTCCGATGCGCAATGCGGCTTCAAAGCCGTGCGTGCTGACGTGGCCCGCCAACTGCTGCCGCACGTCGCGGACACCGGCTGGTTCTTCGACACCGAGCTGCTGGTGATCGCCGAGCGTGCCGGTCTGCGCATCCACGAGGTGCCCGTCGACTGGGTCGACGACCCCGACTCGCGCGTCGACATCGTCCGCACGGCAATCAACGACCTCAAGGGCTGCTGGCGTGTGGGCCGTGCACTGGCGAGTGGTGCGCTGCCTGTCCGCGAGCTGCAGCGCAGCCTCGGCCGAGAGCCGTTGGTGCCGGGCGTGCCGCGCGGCATGGTCGGTCAGATGGTCCGGTTCGGCATCGTCGGGATCGCGAGCACCGTCGCGTTTGCGTTGTTGTATCTGCTGCTGCACCCGGCGATGGGTGCCCAGGCGGCGAACCTGACCGCGCTGTTGCTTACCGCCGTTGCCAATACGGCTGCCAACCGGGCCTTCACGTTTGGCATCCGGGGGCGAAACGGCGTGGCGCGCCACCAGTTGAACGGACTGCTGGTGTTCGCGTTCTGTCTGGCGATCACCAGTGGGTCGTTGTTCGTGCTGCACCGGTTTGACCCGGCGGTCGGCAAGGTCGTGGAGTTGTCGGTACTCGTGGCGGCGAATCTCGTCGCGACGCTGATCCGGTTCGTCGCGCTGCGAAGGGTTTTCAGCGCGTAGCGCAATGTCGCGCCGCCTGCGGGCTGTGTCGCCCTAGCTAATCATCGCGTGGATCTCGTCGACGGACCACGGCGGCGAGTCGTGGTGGTCGCGGTACCCCAGGATCGACGGCGTCTGGCGGTCGAGGCGGCCCACGAACCCGCCCGCCGCGATGAAGATCTGGCCCGTGACGTCCTTCGCGAGATCGCTGGCGAGGTACGCATACGTCGGTGCCACATACTCGGGCGGGGGCGCATCCAGCGCTGCCTGCATGCTGGCTTCGTCCAACATGCCGCGTCGGTGCAATTCGACCATGTGAGCCTCGAACTCCGAACCCGTCGACAGCCGCGTCTTGGCGCCAGGGCAGACGACGTTCGCGCGCACGCCGTGCTCCTTCAATTCGGCCGCGAGGGCCATCGTCAACCCGTTGACGCCGCCCTTGCCAGCTGGATACCCGGTCCCGCCGTAATCGCCGAGGAACGCGAACGAACTGGTGTTGATGATCGAACCGCCGCCCTGGCCCACCATCTTCGGCGCCGCCGCGCGGCACGTCTCGAACGTCGTGCCCAGGTGCGCGTCGACCAGTTCACGGAATTGCGCGCTGGTGACTTTCAGTATCGACTCGCTGGCAAGCCCCGCGGTGCCCGCACAGTTGACCAGGACGTCGATCTGGCCGAACTCCTTGATGCAGGTGTCGATCAACGCGTCGGCAACCGCTGGGTCGGCGGGCGAACCCGAAAATGCGACGGCACCCGTAATATGTTGCGCCGCTTCGGTTGCCGCGTCGGCGTCGCGACCGTTGATCACCACACCCGCGCCCTGCGCGGCCAGCAGTTCGGCCACAGCTAGACCGACGCCGCGAGAGCCGCCGACAACAACCGCGCCGCGACCCGCCAGGCTAATTGCCCTCGCCCTCCTGCGCGAACTGCATGGCATCCATGTTCCAGTACCCACGCAGGTTCGTGATCAGGCCGGCGTCGTTGACCTTGTACGTGAACACGCCGCGCACGGTCGCCGTGAACCCGTTCGGAAACCTGGTGCGCAGCACCAGAATGTAGGCGATTTCGGTCGGCGAGCTGGACGGGAACGTCTCTTCCCGCGTGACCGTGAGTTGGTTGGGGCCGATGTTGGTGTCGAAGAACGCGGCGACGGCATCTTTGCCGCGCACGCCGCCGCCGCCCGGATTGGTGACCGCGTCGCCGATGGGGTCTTCGATGACGATGTCGTCCGCCATGAGCGCGAGCCAGCCTTCTTTGTCGCCTGCCTGCACGCAGCGCCACGATGACTCTGAGGCAATCACGACCGGTGTCTTCTCGACCGTCTCCTGGGACATTTCACTCCTTTGTTAGATGGCGCAGGCGGCGCGGGCGCCGTCCTCGGTGGCCTTCCGGATCAGCCCAAGCCCGGTGCAGTCACCCGCGGCGTGTACGGCCGCATTGGGCAGGGCGGCGACGAGCTTCTCGTAAAGTTCGGTGTTCGGCTGCAGCGTTCCCGCGACGACGACGCTGTCGGCGGCGACCTGGCGGCTGGTACCGCCGTAAGGCGTGAAGACGACACTGTCGGGCAGGATCTGCTCAACCGGTGCCCGCACATGTACCGCGACGCCGAGCCGGTCGAGCCGGTCCATATGTTCGGTCTTGCGCTTGTTTCCGAGTTCCGGCGCGATCGTCTTGTCGGCTTCGAGCACCGTCACCAGACGGCCACGCGCGGCAAGGAATTCGGCGAGCTCCAGCGCGACAAGATCGGCGCCGACGATCACAACGCGATGGCCGAGCGGCATCCACGCTTTAGAGGCCAGGCGGACAGCCGTAGGGCGAATCAGTCGTTGACGCCAGCCGCCGAACCGTTCCCGCAACGCCTGGCCGGTCTGCACATGCGGCAGGTTCGAACCGCCAATGGTCGGCAGCACGACCTGGCCGCCGTTGGCAACCACCACCGCGTCGGGCCGCAGATCGACGACATCGTCGGCCGAAACCTCTGTTCCCAGTT
>Ga0075428_100003357_pt1 | contig 17516 bp, 18 predicted proteins | sample RhiMetdeltSRZDD2_FD_75291 | JGI IMG/M metagenome (GOLD analysis project Ga0075428, IMG submission 75291) | Populus rhizosphere microbial communities from Tennessee, USA - Rhizosphere MetaG P. deltoides SRZDD2 | ecosystem: Host-associated > Plants > Roots > Rhizosphere > Soil | place: USA... | reverse complement strand
CGTCACCGGAAGCCGATCCGTGGCCGTTGATCCATCTGCGAGAGCGAACGCATCGACCGCGGCCCACGCCTCCGGCAACTCCACCTTGCTGCCGCCCATGAAAGAATCCGTCGCGTGGTCGAGCGCCGGCGCCATTCCGGCCCAGGCGTCTGGCCGCAGGGACCCAGCCGTCTCGTTGCATGATCCGGCGGCCGGAGTGAACGGCGTCGCCGTCAAGCCGACGATCGCGGTCGCCCAACCGCCGCTCGAGTGCCCGACGAGCACGACCCGCGATGGATCTGCGCCGTACCGACCGCCGATCGCGCGCGAGACGCCGATCGCGCAGCCGATGTCGGCAAACGAGGATGGATATCCGGCGCCCTGGCCGGGTCCGCGTCGCCAGTTGGCGCGCATCACGACAGCGCCATGTCCAGCCAGCTGCCTGGCGAAGTCGTCGATGTACGCCGAGTCAGCGGCATCGGGTGTCTCGTAGTCGTCGGCGCCGGAAACGAGGACAAACAGCGGCCAATTGCCCGGGTGGGTGGGGCCGTAGATGTTGGCGACGACCTGGCACTTCGTGCCCAGGTTCGAACAGGCGACGTCAGGCGTGAACGGGATCGATCGCCACGTGGCGATGTCCATCGTCGTGCAGAGGGAGCTGCCCTCCGTGCACCTGCCAGCGAGGTCGACCGAATCGGGAGTGGGAAGGAAGGGATCGATGGACGGCACGGCCGGGCTCGGGGATTCGGCCTCGTCTGTCGGGCCGGGTGCAACGCTGATCGCCGGCGATGGTGAGGGTTTGGCCGTGGGACCGGGAACTCCGGCGCCGCAGGCGCCGACAGCAAGAACCACAACGGCGATCGCAGAAACGGTCTTGAACACGCGTGCCTCCTCACCTGACCGGCTGCGGAGGCATGTGCTGGGTGCAGTTCCGCGAGTGGACCGAGGTGAGTGTACGGGACTGAAAGCAAGAAGCTGGCCTCCTCGTCGAGGAGGCCAGCTTCGCTTGTTCCAACGGGTCAGGGTGTCGGCTGAAGCTGTCCGTAGAAGCCGTAGCCGCCACCGTCGAACCTGAGGCCGGGGCTGATTGCCCGTGAGTTCAGGCCGTCGGGATCCATGAGATAGAAGGTCTGGTAGCCCCAGAAGAAGATGTGGGCTCCGTCCGATGTCCAGCTCGGGGCACCGCTGCCGACGCCCATCGACGTCAGCTGCTTGAAATCGGTGCCATCCGGCCGAACGCTGTAGACCTCCGGGACTTCGCCGGAGTTCAGGTAACGAATCGGATACGAGCTGAAGACGATCCTCGACCCGTCGGGGGACCAATCCGCATCCCCAAAAGGCCGGTCGGTCGGCAGGGTCAGCTCGTGGCGCCCGCTGCCGTCCGCGTTGACGATGAACAGGCGGGCATCGACGACCTTGTTGTCCTGGGCCGCGTCGTGGTGGACCTCGCTGTACACGAGCTGCTGGCCGTCGGGCGACCAGGAGGGCTTGTCCAGCCAGATCTCCCGCGACGCCGATCGGGTGCTCTCGAGCATCGTGACCTGGTCCGTGATCAGGTCGCGAATCGCGATGACATCGGGCTGGCTGCCTGCCCGCACGATCGCGATCTTGAGGCCGGTGGGTGAGTAGGCAGGTCCGAATTCCAGACAGTCGCCATCCTGGCCGCTGCAATCCGTCGTAAGAAGCCGCGGATCACCGCCCTCGATGCCGACTTCCCAGATCTGCGCAGGAAGGTCCGCAGTGTCAAAGACGACCTTCTTGCCGTCAGGTGAGATGTCGAAGCCGCCCTTGCCGGCGGCCGGGAGGCCCGGGGCCAGCTCATGCACGTTGCTGCCGTCCATGTGGGCAAGCCAGAGCGTGTGTGGCATGTCGACACCTGCCGGCGTCGAACCGTCGGGCGCCTTGCCTGAGTATTCGAAGACGATCCAACCGGGGATCTGTGAATAGTCGACGGCCGCGGCGGGCGTCGGGGTGGGCGGCGGGGTCGACGGCGGCTGGCTCGCGCCGACATCGCCGTTGCCGGGCCGGTAGATGTACATGAGACCGACCGCGAGGACGCCGAGAACGGCGGCCACGGCCAGGCCCAAACGGGTGGTCATCGTGGGGAACCTCCACGGGATCCGAAGATCCCGTTCCTGGGATGTCGATTCGATGGTGAGCAGGGCGGCTTGAACCACCGGCTCGGGAGGATCAACGGGGCCGAGCTCGAGCCAGGCCCGAGCGCGCCGCTCGAACGTCCGGTCGTCGTCGCTCATGCCAGCCGAGCCTCCTCGTTGGACGTCGCGCCGCCGGCCAACATGGCCGAACGAAGCGAGCGAGTTGCGTAATGGAGTCGCGATCGGGCCGTGCCCGCGGGGATGCCGAGCGTCTCGGCGACCTCAACGAGCGGGTACCCGAGGTAGTGGTGCAGAACGAAGACCGCGCGCTGGTCGAGCGGGACCTTGCGAAAGGCGCGCTCGAGCTCGTCGCGATCGGCGAGCTCGCGGCTGGCATCCGGCGTCGACGAGCTGCTGGAGTCGAGGACGTGGATGTTGGTCGCGAATGCCTTCTTGCGCCGCGATTCGGCGTAGCAGGCGTTGACGAGGACCCGGTGGATCCAGGCCTCGAAGCGGTCGTGGTCCCGCAGGTGCGGCAGCTGCCGCCACGCGGTGACGAGGGCGTTCTGCAGAGCGTCCTCGGCAAGGCCGCTGTCGCGCAGGATCCGGAAGGCAACCGCGAACAACGACCCGCTCACCTGATGCACCAGGCTTGCGAACGCGTCTCGGTCGCCCTTGCGGGCCCGCTCGACGAGGAGATGGTCCACGAGGGACCTCCGGGCGCCGTGCCGGGTGGCACGGTCTACCACTATGAGTCAGCCCGGGTCCCGAACGTTCAGGTCGTTTCCTAGCGACTCCGCCCGCGGGCGTCGACGGGCCAGCGTTCGGTGCTGCCGTCGCGGTTCACGATCGTGAAGAAGTCGAACAGGTCGACCACGGGGCAGACGTGGTTCGGGACGATCGCGACAACGTCGCCGACCTTCGGTCCCGGGCCCGGTTCGCTATCCGGCAGGACGACGACCCCGTGGTAGTCAGAGAGCCGGTCAACGATCGCGTTCGGATAGGCCGGCAACTGGCCGTGGCCGACGAGGTGGGCCGCCCGGTCCTTCGTCAGGCTCTTCGCGCCCGCGTCCACGACGAACCGGCCGCTCTTGACGCTGACAACCGTCGCCGCCACGGCGATGGCGACGTCGTCCTCGCCGATCGCACCGACAGAGGCCTGCTGGCGGTCGCCAAAGACGTACGTGCCGGCGCGGACCTCGTTCACCGGTTCGCCGGTCAGGAGCCGGGTCGGGGTGGTCCCGGCGCTGATCGTCCGAACCTCGAAGCCTTCGGCCGCTAGCGCGTCGGCCGCCGTTTCCAGAGCGCGCGTTTCGTCCTCGCCCGCGGGCACAGCCCCGCCCGGCTCGTATGCGTGACCACCGTGGGTGAAGACGCCTTCGAGCTCGAGGCCGCTGTCCCTGACCGCCTCGGCGATGTCGACGACGTCGGTGGGCAGGACGACACCGGTCCGCTGGCCGCCCGAGTCGATCTCGATGAGGACGCTGGGCCGTGCCCCGACGCCACTGACGGCCGCCGCAAGCGCCTGGACGCCCTCGATCGAATCGACGCCGACCCGGACCTGTGCGACCTCCGTCAATTCCCGGAGGCGCTCGGCCTTCGAACCGACGAACCACAGCGGGTAGGCGATGAACAGGTCGGTCAGCCCTGCGGCCGCGAAGACCTCCGCCTCGCCGAGCGTCCCGACCGTCAGGCCGGCCGCCCCGGCGTCCATCTGCAGCCGCCCGATCGCGACGCTCTTGTGGGTCTTCGCATGCGGGCGGTTCCGAACGCCGCGCTCGTCGAGGGCTTTCTGGAGCCGGGCGATGTTGTCGTCGAGGATCTCGCGATCGACGACGAGCGCCGGCGTCTCGAGGTCCGCGGGCAGAACGACGGGGGCGTTCATCATGGCCGTTCGACCACCGGACTCGTGAGCGTGCCCAGCCGCTCGATGGAAAGGGAGACGGTGTCACCGGGCTGCAGCCAGCGCCCGAGTGCTTCGTCCTTGATCTCGAGCAGGCAGCCACCGCCGACCGTGCCGGAGCCGAGGATCTCGCCGGGCCGGACGTGAACATCGGCGCAGGCGCGGGCGAGCATCTCTCCGAACGAGAAGGCGATGTCCGACCAGGCTCCGCTCGAGGTTCGAACGTCGCCGACGTCGGCGGTCATCGCAAGGTTGTAACCCTTTCCGGCGCGTTTGTCCGCCAGCTCGTCGGGGGTCACGAGCCACGGTCCGATCGACGTCGCGAAGTCCTTGCCCTTCGCGGGGCCCAGACGCACCGATGTTTCGTCGCGCTGAAGGTCGCGCGCGGACCAGTCGTTCATCACGAAGTAGCCGCCGATCGCCTGCTCGGCCCGGTCAGCGGGGAGGTTGAAGGCCGGTGTGTCGACGAGCGCGCCGACTTCGAGCTCGTAGTCGAGCTCTATCGACGCTTCTGGCGCCCAGACGGGCTCGCTCGGCCCGCGGATCTCGGACGTGTTCGAGAAATAGAAGATCGGCAGTCGATACCAGGCATCCGGGACCTCCCCGCCACGGCGCTGCCACATCGTCGCGACGTGGCGCTCGAACGCGTAGAAGTCGCGGAACGCGGGCGGCCGAAGGATCGGCGGTCCGAACCGCAGGTCGCCGACGTCGAGGACGGCGTCGTCGTCAGCGGCGCGGGGTTCGAACCCGTCAACGAGCTCGCCCAGGACAGCGACGCGGAGTGAGCGGTCGAGGTGATCGTCGAGAGTCGTCACCGTCTGACGATGGAGCGTGCTGTCGTGAGCGAGGTTTGGGTCCGAGGCGTTGGCGCGCCGGCGCGCGACCTCCAGGTCGAGCCATTGCCCGTTGTCGCCGTCGAGCGCGGCCGCAAGCCGCCACGGCGTGCCAGCCGGTGCCGTTCGCTCTCGAACGTGGGCGATTCTCATGGGCCGAGTGTAGGGTTCCGGCATGCGCCTCCAGCGCCGCCGGTTCTCGGGTCAAATCTGCGTTTTGAGGACGCCGGCTCGTTCGAGCTGAAGGGGCTCCAGGGCGCCCGCCAGCTCTACCGGCTGGCGTAGCGAGATGGCTTCCTAAAAAGGCTTCGCCAGCATCAGCCAGAAGAGCAGGATCAGCCCCGCGACCCCGACGCCGGCGGCCAGCTCGGGCCTGAGGGCCGCGCGGGCTGCGGCAAGCTCGGCATCCCCCGGCGGCACGGCCGCCGGCTCGCCCTCCTTCGGCTTGCCCATCTGCATGCCGAGCGCGGTGCGGACGGCTCGCATCGGGTTCGCGGCGAACGGCGTCATGGCGAGCGTGACTCCCACGAAGACGACGAGCGAGGCCCAAATCCAGAGGCGGCCCCACCAGCCGCCCATGAACCCGAGGATGATCCCGGCGACCAGGACGACCAGCAGTGCGAGGAAGGCCACGATCAGGGCCGTTCCCGAGCGCGTGAGGATGTGCGTGAGCTTCGCGCGATCGGGTTCCGCGCGGACCTGGAAGATGGCGGCTGCCGAGACGGCGTGAGCGGCGATGAACACCAGCACCGCCACGATATGGATGAGGACGACGATTCCGTACATCGGTCGCGGCCCCTAGCTCTCGTCGCCTTCGGACATCGGGCGCTCGGGCGCCGCGGGCGCTGCTGGTACCCCGGTCGGTGCCGGCGCTGAACGCGTCTGGCGCCGGGCGACGTAGATCGCGGCGCCGAACAGCAGGAACGCGTTCGCCGGGTGGAGCGCCGCGATGATCGGCGACCCTTCGGCGAACAGCGGCAGCGACGTCTGGATGATGTACAGGACGATCAGCCCGCCGCTCAGCAGGATCTGCGTCCGGCCCAGTCGGGCCACGAGCGCCGTTAGCAGCACGATGAGCGCCAGGAGACCCGGCACCGAGTAGCCGACCCCGATGTGGGTGCTGAAGTCGCCGTCCCCGCCAAGCTGCAACATCGCGATGCCGGCCAGGAACGCCTGGACGATGACGCTTGCCGCGAGCAGCCACGCCGCAAGCGAATGCAGGCTCCGGACCATGGTGGTCACGCCTAACTCCTCCCTCTCCTCCCCGCCGAACGGCAGGATACGTTCCCCGCGCTCAACGAATGGCACCATCTGCGCGCTGGCGGAAGACGCGGCTCAGCAGCCACGCCCAAACCGGCAGCACGATCTGGTAGCCGACACCGCCCACGTAGGACAGCGGGTGGTTGACGCCTCCGAGCAACAGCCCGATCGACATCACGATCGTTCCGACCCCGGCCGCGACGCCCAGCCAGCGCGTGACGGCCGGCAGCCACGGACCGGCGAGCAGGCTTGCACCCGCGATCCACAAACCGATCACCACCTGCAAAGCGCACGAGATCGCGAAGGCGCCGGTCGCGGCGTGCTCGTAGTCGAACGTCACGAGCCCGAGGATCATCGCGCCGAGGATCGCCGCCCAGGCAGCGACGGCGATGGCCGACCCGACGAGACTGAGCCGGGCGGGCCACAGCGGCACGATCCCGCCGAGCTCGTAGTGCGCCAGCATCACCGGCAGCAGCGACACGGTCATGATCAGGAGCGCGAGGTCGTTGACCGTGCCGAACGGCTGGCCGACGTTGAAGAAGAGCAGGATCGCAACGAGCGCGACACCACCGGCGACGGCCATGACGACTGCCGCTCTCGATCCGGCGGCGACCCGGGTTCGGTTGATCACGAGGCCTCCCTTCCGCTCCGCTTGCTCTCGATTGCCACGTAGCCCAGGACGAAGTCCTCGACGATCCGAGCGGCTCGATCCGGGGACGCACCACCCTGTTCGAGCTGCCAGAGCATCGAGCCCATCGTCGCGGGATGGATCACGGCTCCGATCGCCGTCTGGAGGTTTGCGTCCGCCGCGAGGTCAGGCCCGAGGACCGCGGCCTGGAGCCGGGCCAACGCGGTCCAGTACTCCATCTCGCGGGCCTTGACGACGGGCCGCTCGAGCTCCGATTCGAACACTGGCCACCAGGACGCACTCCGGCGAAAGAATGCGACCATCGCCGCCACGTACGTGCGGATGCGGTCGTCGCGCCCGGTGATGCCCTCGAGGATCCGCTCGTCGGGCAGCTCGAGCGTTGCGAGGATCCGCTCGAGGACCGCGTCGAGCAGCCCCTCCGCGTGGCCGAAGTGATTGAGGATCGTGCCGCGCGAGACATCGGCCCGATCCGCGATGGCCTTCATCGTCGCGCCGCCAATCCCCTTCTCTCGATACACGGCGACCGCAGCGTCAACGATCGCCTCGCGCGTGGCGGCGGCGCTGTCTGCACGTCGGCGTTGGGCGTAGCGGCGAGGCGTCATCCGCGGTCGATCTGCGCCTTTCGGCCTGCAGGTTGATTGACTGATGGTGTCAGTCAATATAGGGCGTGACGAAATATAGGGCGTGACGAATTACTGTCAAGACCCCGGAGCCGCCAGGACACGCGTTAGGTCGGAGACCGCCCCGGCATCAACGGCGCATGGCGCAGGGCTGCCGGACGGAAGAGGATCGGCGCGGGCAGCGGGACGCGGGCTCGATCAAGCACGCCACGATGGACCTCATGGATCCGCATTCGGTCGCCTAACTCTCAGCCTCCGAGCAACCCGGAGCCCTGGACTGTGATGTTTCCCTTCGTCAGCGCCCCCGCGGCGGCATAGCCGTCCGCAAGGACGATCCGGAACGTGTCCGCTCCGGTCTTGCCGAGATCCTCGACGTCGAGGACGAAGGCCACGCCAGGGACACCATCGACGGTCGCCCGGCCGGTGATCGTGGCGCGCGAGCCTGTGATCGTCAGCGAGTCGATCGCCGTCGCCTGAACCCTCCGGTCGAGGGCCTTGTCCTGGAACGTGAAGGTCCCGGTCGGCGTCGCGCCGCCAAGGAGGTATCGGATGTCCATCCCGAACTGGGCCTCACCACCCGGCGCTGAGCCGCGGAGGATCGTGAAGGTCGCGAAGTCCTGCTCGAGCTTGCCGCCGCCGCCGACCGAGCCCGGGGTGTTCGTGGGCCGGACGACGCAGCCGGCATCGACGCAGGTCGTGAAGCTGTAGACATCGAAGCCGCGTGCGATGTCGCTCGCGTAGATGTAGCCCTTGTACTCCTTCGCCGACCAGGTGTCGGCGCCGGGCATAATGTTCCAGCCGCGGGTGTTCGCCCAGGTCGTGCGCGCGTCCTCGGCGATGCCGTCGGCCGATGACGCCGGCGCCGAGAAGTCCATCCACCAGACCCCGCCGCCGTAGTGGGCGGTCGTGAGCTGCCGCCCCGGCAGCCGTGACACACCGTCGAGGCCCGCATACGTCTCGCCCGGCGACGCGCTGCCGTTGCCGCCGATCCGGAACACGTGGATCGTGCACGCGCGCTCGGTCCGTCCGACCGCGGCAAGCGCCGGCTCGAGCGGGTCAATCAGCAGACCAGGGTTCGGGTAGACCCAGATGCCGAGCTTCACGGGGTTGGCCGGCGAGGCGTTGGCCGTCTCGGGCCGCCCGGTCATCGGCGCGATCGCCCAGAAATGGGCGCCGCCAATGATCCCGTTCGGGTCCGTGTTGCAGGCGGTCTGGGTGAGTCCGCCGCCGCGCTCGTCGGTGACGACGAGCAGCTTGCCGTCGGCGGTGATGTCGGACTGGTGGGAGATGGCGACGTTGTTCGGGTTGTCGACGGCGTCGATGCGGTTCGGGGCGATGCCGATGACCCGCGCCTTGCCAGTCAGGACCTGGCTGACATCGAGGATCACCGTGTCGTCGCCGACCGCGGCGATGTAGGCAGTCTTGCCGTCGCGCGAGAAGTGCAGGTCGTGCGGGCTCCAGTTCCCGCTTCGGCCGATGCTCACGCAGGCGAAGGTCACGCCCGAGCTCGGGCACGAAGCACTCGTGAGCGACCCGCTCTGCACGAAGCGGTAGGTGTGGCGCATCTGGCCATTGCGCAGGTCGACGATGTCGATCGACCCGTCGCCGCGCGGGTTGAGCATGACGATGTACTGGCCGCTCGGGTGGATCTGGGCGTTGTGGGCCCCGCCGCCCGCGAGGTTCGGCACGCAGCCGAGCAGCTCGGTGGTGAACCGCGCGGTCGCTGGATCGAAATGCAGCCGCAGGATGTCGATGCCGCCGTCCTCGACCGTGTACTGCATCAGGCAGGCCGAGGTCTTCGGCGTGACCTCGACCGGGTCGACCCCGATGACCGCGAGGTCGCCCCAGATCTGGATGTCGTCCTCCCAGCCTGGGTCGCTATACCCGCCGGCTTCCATCGGCCGGGCGGGGTTCGTGATGTCGAAGATCTGCATCCCGGAACCCATCGTCCCGACGAACGCAAAGTCGTGGAGACCGTCGTTCGCGGTGCGCGATTGGAACTCGATGTCCGTGCCGACGAAGCCACACACGTTCGCCAGGTGGGCCAGGTTTCGAGCCGAGCGCGGAACGAGACCCGGCGTGCTGAGCGCTTCGCAGGGCAGCGAGACGCCGTGGGCGGGATCGAGCGGGTCAGCGGCCTGGCCGAACGTCACGGCCGGCACGAGCGCGGCGAACAGCAGCCACGCTGCGGCGATCGCCTTCAAACGGAACGGGACGCGCATCTCGATGTTCTCCTCGAGCCGGCAGGCCGTCTCTGGCCTTCGTCGCGTCCCGGCCGAATATACCACCACGGGTCGTGGTGTCAACAAGTCCAGAGCTGATCCAAACGCGCGGATCCACGACTTTCCAACGCTGCTCGCCCGGAAGCGATCGATACAGTTGGAAGACGTCCCCGACGGACGTCGAGTTGTGAGGGCTCCGTGAGTCGCGATCTCGTCGAGGCGGCGCAGCGCGGCGACCAGGCGGCATTCGTCGACCTGGTTCGCCTGTACGGCGGCCGTTTCCTCGCGATCGCCCATCGGATCCTGCGTGACGTCGACCGGGCCGAGGATGCCCTGCAGGAAGCGCTGGTGATCGCCTGGCGTGACCTGCCGAGCCTCCGCGATCCGGACCGGTTTGGCGGCTGGGTCCATCGGATCCTCACCAACGTCTGCATCGCCGAAGCCGGCCGGGAGCGCAAAAGGATCACGAACCTGATCCTGCTCCCAAGTGCCGACACGGCAGCGCCCGATGAGCTCCTGGGCATCGCGGATCGAGACCTGCTTGACCGTGGCTTCCGGCGGCTCACCCCGGACGAGCGGGCGATCCTGGTGCTCCGCCATTACGTTGGCTACGACCCGACCGAGATCGCCGAACTCCTTGGACTTCCCGCGGGGACCATCCGTTCCCGCCTCCATCACGCACATCGCGCCATGCGCGCCGCTCTTGATGCTGACGCACGCGCCGCGGCCGTCGGAGGAACCTCTCGATGAACCAGCGTTCCGACATCGACCGCACGCTCGAGATCTGGATGGCCGACGGCCCGACTTCGATCTCCGATCACATCGTCGATGTCGTCGCCGGCCGGATCGCACGACAGCGCCAGCGCCGCGCGTGGCCCTTCCCAGGAGGGACCACCGTGACCACTCAGATCAAGCTCATCGCCGCCGCTGCGGCTGTCATCGTTTTTGCCGTCGTCGGCTGGAACCTGCTGCCAAAGCAGCCCGGCGTCGGTGGGCAAGACCCCACGCCGTCGCCCTCGCCTTCGCCGACAGCAACCCCGGAGAGCTCTCCTGTTGCCCTCACCGAGGGCACCCTGACGGGTGGCAGCTACATCCTGCAGCCGCTGAACGACCCCTCGAGCATCCGGATCGTGGCGGACATCCCCGCAGGGTGGCACGCGTTTGGGGACACGTTTGGGGCCGGGGCACTGAGCAGCCCAGGCCAGACCGACGGGATCCTGGTCGCCTTCATGGTGACCGAAGGGCTGTTCGCCGACTCATGCCATTGGGACCTGAACGGCACTGGATTGGAGCAGCCAGGCGATGTCGTCGTCGGTCCGACGGTTGACGACCTCGTTGCCGCGCTGAAGGCCAACACCTCCTATACGTCATCGGCCGCGAGCCCGGTCACCTTCGGCCCGTTCGAAGGCCAGGAGCTGGAGCTGCAGCTCCCGGGAGACGACGTCCTTTCGACGTGCGACATGCACGGGGCGGGGTCGCCGTTCACGGGCACGGCGTTCTACGTGTTCCCCGGGGGCTTCTATGCCCAGGGTCCGAACAGCCGCTGGCACCTGTACATCGTGGACATCGAAGGGACACGGCTGATCACGATGATCAGCATCGTCGAGACAGCCACCGCAGCCGACATCGCGGCCGCGGAGGCCATCGTGGCATCGTTCGAGATCACGCCCTGAGCGCGGCGCTCTGACCCACTTGCACCTCCGCACGACAGAACTGCCGCCGGCACAAGCCGGCGGCAGTTCACGATCTCGGGCGACCAGCTCGTCATCGACATGGTCAAGAACGAGTTTCCGGCCGCGACCGAGGCCGACCTCTGGAACGACACGATCGCGCAGACCGTGATCTACGAGCCCGGACCCTTCACCCCGACGCCGTAACCGGGGTCCGCACACGCCACGCCGCCGCGGCTTGGGCCCGGCGGCGTCCATTCGTCCGCCCTGGGAAATTTCGGCATGAATGAACAACACGATGGGTGAATCGACCATACCGTGTGGACGGCACTCCCCACGGGTGCCACGAGGGACCGACACCGAATGGATCGCGATCTCGTTGAGGCAGCGGCCAGGGGCGATCGGGCGGCGTACGTCGACCTGATCAGCGCACGGGCCGACCACCTCTTCGCGATCGCACAACGGATCCTTCGCGACGTCGATCGAGCCGAGGACGCCCTGCAGGACGCGCTGGTCATCGCCTGGCGAGACCTGCGAGGGCTCCGCGATGCGGATCGATTCGACGCCTGGCTCCGGCGCCTGGTCGTGCACGTCTGCATCGCGCAGGCGACCCGCGAGCGGCGTCGAGTCGTCAACCTTCGGATCCTGCCGGCCGAGGGGCCGGCAGCGCCCGACGCGCTGCTCACCGTGGAAACTCGGGACCAGCTCGAGCGTGGCTACCGGCGTCTTCCGCCGGAGCAGCGGGCGATCCTCACCCTGCACCACTTCGTGGGCTATTCGTCAGGCGAGATCGCCGAGACCCTCGGCATCCCGCCCGGGACGGCCCGCTCCCGACTCCACCACGCACATCGCGCCATGCGCGCCGCCCTCGAGGCGGATGCCCGACCCAGAGTCATGGGAGGACGTTCGGCATGAATCCCGACCGTGACCTCGATCGCCTGCTCGACCAGTGGTTCGCCGACGGCCCCATTGAAGTCGCCGACCGCGTCGTTGTGCAGGCTGCAGACCGGATCGAGCATCAGCCCCAGCGACCCGCGTGGCGCCTCCTTCGGAGGTCTCCCATGCGCCCCGCAATCACCATCGGCCTCGCGGCCGCCGCAGTCCTCGTCGTTGCCGTGGTCGGCTACAACCTGCTCCCGAGAAGCTCGTCCGTCGGCGGCCCGCCGACTGCGACGCCGGTCCCGACCGTCAGCCCACTGCCGTCACCGACGGCAGCCGCTTCACCGGCGATCGTCGATCCGGCCGCGCCGGGCAGCGACATTTCAGCTGCCTTCCTTGGCACATACAGCGAAGGTGACTGGTCAGCCCAGCCCACGGGCGACGCTCGATACTTGTGGCAGCTCCTGCCGGCCGGCGACAAGACGTGTGCTGAGCTCGTGCTCGTGACCACCAGCTGCATCGTCATCAATCGAATGCCGACCGACATCGAACAGTACGGTCCAGCTGCGGTCGTCGGCGATGTCCTCTATTACCGGATGATCATCCACAACTTCCAGGAAGACCCGTGCCTGAACAAGGTCATCGCCTGGCGGTTGGGCGTCTTGGCGGATCGACTGACGACGCAACAGCTGGCTTCCGGCTGCCGCAACAGCCTTGACGATACGGGGTTGCTCCTGCGGGTCAGCCCATGATCGGCCGGTTCGCTCCTGATTGACGACCCCGGGGTCGGCCCTACCGGCTCGGACCTAGAGGTTGCCGCGTCTCGCCTGCTCGATCTCGATCGCCTCGAAGAGCGCCTTGAAGTTGCCGACGCCGAAGCCGCGCGAGCCGTGGCGCTCGATGATCTCGAAGAAGAACGTCGGGCGGTCCTGGATCGGGCGGGTGAAGATCTGGAGGAGGTAACCCTCCTCGTCGCGGTCGGCCTCGATGCCCAGCTGCTCGAGCGTCTCGATCGGGACGCCGACGTCGCCCACACGCTCCGCGAGGGTCTCGTAGTAGGCGTGCGGCAAACCCAGGAACTCGATGCCGTTCTCGCGCAGCTGGCGAACCGTGCTGACGATGTCCTCGGTTCGAAGCGCGATGTGCTGGGTGCCGGCCATGCCGTAGTAGTCGATGAACTCCTGGATCTGGCTCTTCTTCTTGCCGGTCGCCGGCTCATTGATCGGGAACTTGATGCGGCCGTTGCCGTTGGTCATGACCTTCGACATCAGCGCCGAATACTCGGTATGGATGACCTTGTCGTCGTAGTGGATGAGCTGGGCGAACCCGAACGTGTCGCGGTAGTAGTCGACAAACTTGTTCATGTCGCCGAGCTCGACGTTGCCGACGCAGTGGTCGATCTCGAGGAGTGACAGGCCCGTCGCGGCCTTCGCCGGCTTCTTGATCTTCCGGTAGCCGGGCAGGAAGGCGCCGTGGTAGTCGCTCCGCTCGACGAACGAGTGGCGCACCTCGCCGTACGTGCCGACCGCGCTGCGCCGCAGCGTGCCGTCGTCGCCGCCGTCGATCGCGATCGGCTCGATCGCGGAGGGCGCGCCGCGCCTCGTGGTCTCATGCCACGACTTCGCGGCATCGTCGACCGCGAAGGCAATGTCCTTGACGCCGTCGCCGTGACGGTGGACGTGCTCGGCGATTTCGCCGTCCGGGCCGAGCGCGCCCGTCACGACGAGCGTGATGTCGTTCTGGCGGAGGGCGTAGCTGATGCGGTCGCGAACGCCGGTCTCGAGGCCGGAGTACGCGATCGGCGTGAAGCCCCACAGCGATCGGTAGTAGTGCGCCGCTTGCTTCGCGTTCCCGACCCAGAACTCGACGTGATCGAGGCCGTTCAGCGGCAGGAAGTCTTTCGCTTCCTTGTAGGCATCCTTGTTGATGTGGGCGCCGCTCTGGTTGGCGGCGCCGCGCGAAAGCGTATCGGTCATGAACGCCTCCTCGGCGGCCCATGGTAGTCCGGGACGGGCCGCCCGCCAGCGCGAGCAGGTCAGTCCGGGCAGGAGGCGAAGAGCATGTCGCGGTTGATGGCGGCGAGGATGAGGTTCCGCGCGAGATCGTTCACGGGCGCGAGGTCAACGACAACTGAACGTTCTTCGACGCGGGCGTCGCCGAGGGTGAACCACAGCTCGGCGTACGGGCGGCCGTGCGATTCGATGCCCCGCTCGGCGAGCAGTCGGCGACCGGCCAGGTCCGCCTGCGCCGCTGCCTCCTCGGCATAGCCCATCACGACGCGGCCAATCGGGTCGTGCTCCCGGCTGTAGCCGATGCCGAGCGCGTTGTACGCGTCGAGCGGGCCGGCCTCGTCGAGCAGCGCGTCGATCGAGGCTCTGACTTCGGGATCGCGGGCCTGCACGGCAAAGCTCCCACAGCTGCTGCCAACCTCGAGGCGGGCGGCGAACGGTGCGTCGAGCAGCCGAGCGACGGACTCGAGGCTCAGGTCCAGCGTCCCACCGAAGCCGTTCGTCAGGCCGTCGCGAATCAGCGCGGGGCCAGCTGCCGCGTCTCGAGGATCCCAGAACATGACGACCGTTCGACCATCGTCAAGGAACGCGGTGTTGCCGATCTGGAACTCCGTGGTCGGAGCGAGCTGGCTCGTGCGACCCGCGGCGTCGGTGTAGGTGGCACCGACGAAGTGTTCATGCGATCGAAGGATGCCGCGCGGCAGCTGCTCGCTCGTGAAGCCGTACTCATCGAGCTTCGCCTGGAACGCCGAGAAATCGAACCCCGGGCGAAAGCGCAGGACCCACATCGGCGGCTGGGCTCCTTGGATCGAGGCGTCCCAATCGAGGTCAAGGGCATCGAAGCCCCAGAGATCGACGTGCGTCCGGAGAAACGACGTCGCGAACCCGCCAAAGATCGCCTCGGTCGGGGGCGCGTCGCGGAGGCCGTTGAGCTGCGCCAGAGCCGCGAGCTTCTCGTCAAGCGGGGTGCTGCTCGTGACCGAAGACGCGCCGATCGCGGCCTTGATCGCGGCCCAGTCCGTGAAGGTCACGCGTTGCGTCTCGACGTCGGCGAACGCAAGCGCCTCGCCGAGACCGCCCGGGACGTCGATCGCCGCGGCCGATGACGGTGCCGCGCTGAGGGTCGCGCCGGGCGTGGCGCTGGCCGGCGGTGCGGATGGGCTGCTCGCGGGGATGGACGCCGACGGCTGGTTTCCCGAGCACGCCGCGAGGACCGCAAGGGCAACCGCGGAAAGCGTCGAGGCGCGACGGCCAGCGTTGCCCATGGCGGTCATGTCGAGGTTCACGTCCCATCAACGCGCGAGAGGCTGAAACGTCACGGTAGCGCCCGCGATCGCGCGCCATGCCACACTTCACGCCATGGTCGCCCTTGACGAACAGGCCAGCCGGCTCGAGGCAGCCGTCGCCGCAATCGTGGCGCTTCGCGAGCGACTCGAGGCCGGTCAAACCTGGCCGCTGGCCGAGCTTTACGGCACCGAAGCCGAGGCGAGCTGGGGCCCGCCCGAGCTGCTCGCCCACCTCGACGAGATGCTGCCGTTCTGGCTCGGCGAGGTCGAGCGGATCCTCGACGCGGATCCGGCCGGCGGTCCGTTCCCGTTCGGACGGGTTGGCGGTCCGGATGACGTGCTGCGGATCGGGATCATCGGCCGCGACCGGCGGCTGCCGATGCGCGAGCTCCTCGCCCGGCTCGGCACCGATAGCCGGAGGGTCGCCGCACGGATGCGCCAGCTCACGGACGCCGAGTCCGAGCGTCTCGGCAAGCGCGAGTCCGGCGAATCGATTACCACGGCCGAGATCTTCGAGCGCTTCGTCGTCGGCCACATCGAAGGTCACGTCGCCCAGCTGAACGCGATCCTGGCGGCTGCCGGGCGCTGAGCCCGCCGCGTGACGATCCTCTATGCGATCCCCGCCGGCATCCTCGCCGGATTCCTCCTGCGCGGACGACTCGACGGCCTGCTCGAGCTTAAGTTCCGGTGGGCCTGGCTCGCGATCGGCGGCCTGCTCGTCCAGGTTGTCCTCTTCACCGAGCTCGGTGACCGGCTCGTCGGTGACCTCGCGCCTGCCGTCTATGTCGCGTCGACGGTCGCAGTCCTCGTGGCGCTGCTCCGGAACATCCGCCTGGCGGGCCTGCCGCTGGCCGCGGCCGGCAGCTTCCTGAACCTTGCGGCGATCCTCGCCAATGGCGGTGCGATGCCGGCCGATGCCGCGGCGCTGCGGGCGGCCGGGTTCGACGGGCCGGGCGACCACACGAACAGCGTCGTCCTCGCCGAGCCGGCGCTGCGACCGTTGACCGACATCTTCGCGGTCCCGGCCGGCGTGCCCCTCGCGAACGTCTTCAGCGTCGGCGACGTGCTCATCGCGGTCGGCGTGGCGTGGGCCATTGCCGCCGCGATGCGGCGGGCAGCCCCGGGCGCCGAGGCTTCGGCGATCACGGCGGACCCGGCCTGATGCCGATGACTGACTTCGGCTCCTCGCTCCTCGACGTCGCGATTCGGACCGCGATCGTCTACGTCTTCATCGTTATCGCGCTGAAGGTCGGCGGCCAGCGCGACGTCGGCCAGATGTCGAGGCTGGACCTGATCGTCCTTCTCGTCATCGCGGATGCCGTCCAGAATGCGATGGTCGGCGAGAACACGAGCCTCCTCGGTGGGCTCGTGGCGGCCACGGTGCTCGTCGGCCTGGACCGCGGCTTGCGCTACCTCGAGCAGCGTTCGAAGCGCGTCGAGCGGATCATCGAAGGCGAAGCCCGGATGCTCATTCGGAACGGCGTCGTCCTCGGGAAGGCGATGCGCGAAGAGGACATCTCGACCGACGAGCTGATGGCGGCGCTGCGACAGCACGGCGTCCTGCGCCCGGACGAGGTCGAGCTCGCGGTGCTCGAGACCGACGGCTCGATCAGCGTCGTGCCGTCGTCGGGCGGGTCCGACTAGCCCCGTTCAGCCCGAAGGGTCGATGACGTATCGACGAAGGAAGGCCAGCGTCCGAGCGTAGGCGTCGCGCTTCGTCGCGCGACCCTGCCAGCCGTGGCCCTCGCCCTCGTACCAGCGGACCTCGTGGACCTTGCCCTCGCGCGCGAGCGCGGCGGCCATGAGCTCGGTCATCCGCGGCACGACCCGGACGTCGTCGCGGCCGTGGAGCATGAGCACCGGCGCCTCGAAGCGTTCTGCGCGATGGGCCGGTGAGCCCCGCCGGTAGGCGGCGATGACGCGGGTCGTCTCGGGCGCACCCATCATCCGCTCGAGGTCGATGCGGCCCGGGCGGTCACCGAGTCGATAGGTCTCCTCGAGGTCCGAGTCGCCGAAGAGGTCGACACCCGCGCGCCAGATCGAGGGATCGTCGGCGAGCGCGGCGAGCACGAGGAGCCCGCCCCACGAACCGCCGAGGAGACCGAGCCGG
>Ga0075428_100003354_pt1 | contig 17521 bp, 19 predicted proteins | sample RhiMetdeltSRZDD2_FD_75291 | JGI IMG/M metagenome (GOLD analysis project Ga0075428, IMG submission 75291) | Populus rhizosphere microbial communities from Tennessee, USA - Rhizosphere MetaG P. deltoides SRZDD2 | ecosystem: Host-associated > Plants > Roots > Rhizosphere > Soil | place: USA... | reverse complement strand
GTTGTGTTAAACCATCCATCCAATTAATTCCTGCGGCATTTGATGCAATGATGGTTGAAAAAGGATTGGAGAAAGCAGGTACACCACCAAGCGATGTACCGCCGAATATTATGGCCAATGGAACCAGGAGATCATATCCTGCTGCCAGGAATAAGGGAACCAGTATGGGATAAAAGATCAGTGCTTCCTCAGCCATTCCATATGATGAGGCCAAAAAAGCAAATATTGCAGTTAGAATTGCTATCAATAAAGGTTCACGGCCTTTCATTGTATGCGATAGCCAGGAAATGCCTTTTGTCATCGCACCCGTTTCATTGAACACGTACATAAAACCACCGATGATAAGGACGAATAAAATGATATCGATACTATCATAAATTCCTTTTATCGGCGCCTGCAATATTTCAATAAATCCCTGTGGGTTTCTTTTTTGTTTTTTAAATGTCCCGGGAACTGAAATCGGCTTTTTAATATCGTCATCAATGAATTTTTGTACCTGGATGTGAATAGTAAAACTGTCGAGTGTCTTTTGTGTGAGTGGTAAGGAAGCAGTGCTTGAATCAGTAGTTAATAAAAATGACTGGCCATCTTTTTGCAACTTGGCATATTCTCCTGCCGGTAAAATCCAGGTGCTTAGCGCCGCCAGCACAATAACGATCATTAAGATCGTAAGAGGTGCGGGCAATGATCTTTTATTTGGCATGGTTGGTATTATATTATCGTTCAAAATTGTATTTGTCTTTAAAATACCGAAGGAGGTTAATCGCTTTATTCTTTAATTGTATCATGCTGTTTCGCTGACCATTGGTTGTTCTTAAATACATGGCTAACTCATTAAACCATTTGTTGATCAAAACCCGGTCTTCCGTAAATAACAAAGGACCATTTAACTCACCTCTTGCTGTATCACCCAGCGATGTCGCCGTAGTATTTTGATGTGGTGCCAACACTTTAAAATCGGCCATTTGATTCAATGTGTTTCTTACATTATCCTGCGACTGCTGGAAAACCGTGGTTTGAAAATCCAGGTAGCCTTTATACATATTTTCATAAGCAATGATACTGTCCGCATCGCCTTTATTTAATAAACGGTACCCTCCCGCATTGGCAAGCTGTCTTAAAGTACGATCGGTCAATACAAAGCCCCTGTTACTGCGTGAATGAACGACTAAAATTCCCATGCATGCAGTTGCTTTCAGATCTTTTAACACTGTATCATAGCAGCTATACATATTGCGCAACGCTTCAATTTTTTTATCATTATATGCAAGTAATTGGTTTATCCGGACAGTATCATTTTTAAGATCTTCATACACTGAAATGATATATTGCTTTGCCCGGTCCTTTTCTATTTTATGTTCCAACTGATACTCTGCCAAAAAACCGCAGAACACGGCAAGAAATAGCATAAGAAACTCCCAGAAATAATTCGTCCATTTTTTTCTTGACGTATGACTATGGTGATGTACTTCCATAATTTGAATTCTTAATTATTAATTATTGAATTTACCTTTTGGAAGAGTTCGCTTAAATAATCAGTAATTAATAATTAATAATGATTTTATTTCAGGCGGTATTCCTTAACTATATACTCCCTGATCTTAATGGCCTTTGCCTTTAGCTCAGCCAAACGTAATCTTGTTCCTTGATTAATTCCTTTAATATTATTTAGGATCAGCATCAATGTATTTAGTGATTCTTCATCAGCCGGCTTTAGTTTTAAAACTTCTGTTGGTTTGATGACACGATTCGCGGTATCGATCACTTTGCTGAAATCCCGTGCGTACAGGACCTTATCGAAATGCGGGCGCAGGCTTCTTTTTAATTCTATCTGTTCATCATATATCCATTTAAGAAAGTCAACGTCTTTATAATAATTGATCATGCTGTCGGAAACCCTCTTATTAGAAACCAGGCGCATACCCCCTGCATTTCTGAGCTGCACAATCGTCCTGTCATTTACTGTGAACGGCCGGCTGCGGTGAATAAACCGAAAGTAATAATAGATATCTCTTGCAAATTTTTCTTTTTCAGGATGGACAAGTAATAGAAGGAGCGAGTCGGCTGCGTTTACATTTGCGTTACACACATCTATCTGCCTGACAAGATCAGAAATATCAAAAGTAAGATCTTCTGCAAAGGATTTTATGTATTGTTTCTCTCTATCCTTTTCAATTTTGTGTTCTAATTGATACTCTGCCAAAAATCCGCAGAACACAGCTAGAAACAACATTAGAAATTCCCAGAAATAATTTGTCCATTTTTTTCGTGAAGTATGTGCGTGATGGTGTACTTCCATAATTTTTTATATAGTTATTTCAATTTGTAATTTTTTTTGAGCTCTTGCAGAAGCCTCCTATTGGCTTTTATGTAATCATTCATTTGCAGGGTTCTTGTCGACACCAGCATCTGTTTATAAAATGCGATCATATTTGTTACATCACCTTTGTCAAATGAAGCAAGGTTTAATATAGCTGCCCGGATGATGGTATCGCTTTTGCGATAGCGTTGAACCAGGTTGATGCCGGTTTCATTTTCATCCTGCTTCCGTAATTCATTCATCCAGTTAAAATCATAATGTTTTAACATAAATGGTTTTATAGGGCTGGCAAAAAATTGGTATTCCTGTTCATTCCTGTAACGAACATTATTAATGCTGACACTGATATCGCCAAACAATTTTTGAAGTGTTGTATTTTTAAAATACCTGAGTGAACCAGAACTTTTGAGCTGGCTGAGTATGCCGTCTTTTGGTTCAAACGCATAGGTGTTTGCCAGGTACATTACAGTGGTGTAGGCTGGATAAAATTCCCTTGGCAATGAGGTTAATGAACTATCCCTGATATAATTGCTCAGGTAATCCATATCCTTCTCTTTTTCCCGCCTTAGTTTTATTTTATCGGCAATGGCAACCGAGTCGGCAAGCAATTCAGCATATAGTTCTTTGGCATATTGTTTTTCCCGTTGATGCTCTATGGTATGCTCCAACTGATACTCTGCTAAAAATCCGCAGAACACAGCAAGGAACAACATGAGAAACTCCCAGAAATAATTCGTCCATTTTTTTCTGCCCCGATGACTATCAGCGTCTGCTGTATGGGAGTGATGGTGTACTTCCATTGGTTGTTTATCGTTTTTAGTTTATAGTTTTCTCGACTCTTGACTATCGACTCCCGACTCCGAACTCTTCTTGTGTATTTCCATTGTTATTTTTTTATATGGTATTCTTTCCTGATCAGTGAATCAAGCGATCTGTTTTTTTCTAAAGCCTTGATAGAATAATCCAATTTAATATGGTCGGTCAGTTGCGCATAGTATTGAACATTGCTATATTCTTTGATTGACAGATCATCATATCTCATCAATTTCAGATCTGTTGGAAATGGTATACTGTCCATTTTGCCGACGAATCTCTGAGCTGCTTCCCTTATGCGAAAAACCGCACCAATATCAAAGATCATAGCAGATTTTTGTATGGCAGGCGAAACAAAACTCCAGCTCTCAATGGAAGTTGCATAACTCAATGCTTCTCTCATCAGCACATCATAATCAAGCAATGCATTAGAAACTTCTGTTTTGCTTAATAAACGAAAACCTCCTGAATAACGAAGCTGCGATACTGTACGGTCATAATAGCTGAATGTAACGCCATCACTTATTATTGCAAGAAAATAATATATCTTTTTTTCTCTTCCTTCCAGCGGTCTTTTTCTCAATTCATCTAAAAGCGAATCACTGTATTGAACTATTCTTGGCCCTTTGCTTACATTATACTCAAGTGATCTTTTGTCCTTTCCCAAATCAACAAGCAGACTTTTCATAAATTGTTTTTCCCGGTCTTTTTCAATCTTATGTTCCAGTTGATACTCCGCTAAGAAACCACAGAACACCGCGAGGAACAACATGAGAAACTCCCAGAAATAATGCGTCCATTTTTTTCTTGAGGTATGTGAATGGTGGTGTACTTCCATAATGTTCTTAATTTTTTACAAATAACTCAACCACTTCTTTTCCGGGTGATTCTTTTTATAATTATCATACCATTTACATACAGGATATAAAATGATGACGATCGCCAGCCAGATAAGAAAAACATATCTTAACTGAAGGCCTTCACCGGCCTTTATGAATTTAATGAATGGCGTGGCTGTATCCGCAGCATCTTCGGCAAAAGTATGACCCCGCATAAAATATGTAATAGTGCTTAACAGATGTATCAAAAAGAAGTGAGTTAAAAAATAAAAGAACGGCACGCGGCCATAGACAGAAATAATTCTTGTAAATGCATTTTGAATAGTATCCCACCATGCCAGCAATAACAAAGCGGGACCAATCGTCATGGATATAAAAAATAGCGATGGCGGATACTTGCTTGTATTAATAAATGAAAGAAAACTGTAAAAGCCATTTGCCTGTGGCGACCAACGGAAAGGATCACCATATATATTTATAAAACGAAGAATGATAAATAATGTAATGGTTGATAGTCCTGTGATGACTAAAATTCTTCTTCTATACGTTGCATCGTTATTTCGTAAAACTCTTCCAAGACAATACCCAAGCATCATTAAACCTGCCCAGGGAAGAAATGGATAAAGTATCAATAGCACGTGTTTTCCCCACAGCTGATGAAAACCGACCCGGTGAATAAGATTATACGCCACACCCAAAGGAGTTGTTTGTTTTCGTTCATAAAAATCGAGAGCATTATGTCCTAATACGATCAATAATCCCAGCGCCAATATGATTTCAAATGGCAGCCAGATCACCAAGCCTAAAATCACCATGCTAATACCGATGGCCCAGATAACTTCAAGGGCAATTGCTGAAAAACTGATATCAAATGAAAATATTAGATTGACAATGGTAATCTCTGCCAAAATGAGCCATAGCCCTCTTGTAATTAAAAAAATGCTTAACTCTTTTTTTGATTTGCGTGCAGACTGCAAATAAGCAGAGGTACCAGACAGGAAAACAAATACCGGTGCACAAAAATGTGTGATCCAACGCGTGAAGAAAAGTATCGGAGTAGTCGTATTGAGATTAAGCGGATTATCCGTAAGTGCTGTACTATGAAAAAACTCTCTTGTATGATCCAGTGCCATGATGATCATAACGGCCCCGCGAAGCAGATCCACCGAAGTGATCCTCTTTTTTTCGAGGTGTATTGATTGCATAATCATTAAAATAATTATTTCAGGTGATATTCTTTCTCAAGGGTCATGATAATTTGTCCATTTTTTTCGTGAAGTATGAGCATGATGGTGTACTTCCATAAACTATTTTTCCAATTGTTTTAATATCAGGTTTTCCATATCAACACAGGCAACCCTTGCATCGCTGTATGCATCGAGACTCCTTTTTAACCTTTCAAGACGCAAGGTAAGTGCCGCTCCCATATTATTTCGAAAGACAACGGCATCATTTCCACTTAATACATCATGATGTCCGGCGATCTTTTCCATCTTGTAAGGATCAGAATGATTACTGGTATCCAGGTTAAGCTGGCAGGTAAGGTCATACGCTTTATAAAGGGCCGGAATAAATAATTCGGTATAATATTTCTTTTCAAATTCCTGGTTACGATATTGAGCAAAGTTGGTGATGCGTTCATAATCCATCATTCTTGTCAGAAACTGGATATTACCAATGTAGCGCAGTGAACCGGATGATTTCATTTGTTCATAGGTTTCTTTACGCACCAAAAAATTCCTGACCCAAACAGCTCCCATTTTTTTTGCGAAAGCTGCACGATCAATTGTGGCGCTATCCTGAAGCAACCAATTCACCAATGAATCGTGATTATCAATAATGATATGATCTTGTGCCAGGAGAGAATCCAGGTTTTTAATGTTCGTTCTTACATCGAGCAACATGCTTTGTAAATATTTCTCCGCCCTTTCTTTTTCAATTTTGTGTTCCAGTTGATACTCGGCAAGAAAACCGCAGAACACCGCGAGGAATAACATGACAAATTCCCATAAATAATTTGTCCATTTTTTTCGTGATGTATGAGCATGATGGTGAACTTCCATAGATCTTTATTTAAGATGATATTCTTTGCGCAACTCTTTTAACAATTCAGCATTCAGATCTATATATCGCTGGAAATGTTGTTGGCGGGTGGGACGTATACCACTCATGCCAAAAAAGCCCAGCATATTGATCGTTGTCTCCCTGTCAAGATGCTCAGTATGTTTGAGTCGAAAAGGAATGATCTTATGGCTTTTTTCATATTGAGTAACCGCCTCGCCAAAAGGCAGTGTTCCCTCTTTGGTTATTCCTGCATCAAAATCATAATCGTAATGATCGACAGTAAATGGATTGATCAGTTGCACCCTGATGGTGGTTTCCAGATCCTGGCGGTCTTTGATATAAAGAATGGCCGCTGAAAGCTCGCCAATAAGCCGTTGCAATTTCTGACTCTTGAAATAACGTAATGATCCGGAATTTTTTAATTGGTCCAGCATAGCGGTGCGTGCCTCAAATAACGAAGGAGTCCTGAAATGAATGCCATACAGGTAATGAATGGAAAAAGTTTTGGAAAGATGAGCAAGGCTACTATCCTTAAAATATTTCATCAACCACTTAAGGGAAGCTTCCTGTCGCAACCGGTTCTGCACTTTCATCGCCATGTTTACCGAATCTTCCCTCAATTCTTCGTAAAGACTGCCGGCCAGTTCTTTTGCACGATCCCTTTCTATCTTATGCTCTAATTGATATTCTGCTAAAAACCCGCAGAACACAGCCAGGAACAACATAAGAAACTCCCAGAAATAATGGGTCCATTTTTTGCGCGAGGTATGGGTGTGGGCATGTACTTCCATAATAATTATTTCAGATGGTATTCTTTTTTTATTAACTCAATAAGTTTTTGTGCCGCTATGTTTCTTTCGTTCCCAATCTTTTCCGCCAGTAAAAATGCGCCGTACAAATATTGTGCGGTGGTCCCTAACTCGTTTAGTGTCGTCCTGTCTTCTGTTAGCAAATCGGATGAAACGGCAGGCTGCTCTTTTTTCTCTTTAATTATTTTCAACAGTAATGCAGCATCAAATACTTTTCCCATTTCTTTTCCAAAATCAGAACCCCAGGTAAAAGCTGCGTCGTTGTATTTTTTTAAATCTATCACCGAGTAATAGTAAAGAGAAACACCATTGGCTACCAGTTTATTTCTTATAAGCCGCAAGGTGCCAGAGCTTTTCATTTCTTCGTATGTGCGGTCCGTCGTGTAAAGGGCTTTATATTTGGGCAATATCATCCTTGCTGTAAAAGCAAGTTTAGAAATATGCTGTTTTCTTTCCTGACTTTTTATAAGTAGTATCAGCGTATCAATGGAGTTAAACAGAACTTTGTTATTTCTTGTGTATTCACTATAAATGGAAGTGTCGGCTTTTAGATCTTCGAGCAGATTTTGAACATACACTTTTTCTTTATCTCTTTCAATTTTGTGCTCTAGCTGATATTCTGCCAAAAATCCACAGAACACAGCAAGGAATAACATGAGAAATTCCCAGAAATAGTGTGTCCATTTTTTTCTTGCTGTGTGAGTGTGGGCATGTACTTCCATAGGTTAGTCTTTTATGTGGTAATTGGTTTTGATTAATTGTAAAAGCGAATCGGAAGATAACTTCTGACTGGCAACAATTTTAGTTAGATTACTTAACGTGGTTTGGTAATACAAGATATCATCGTGATATTTTGAAAAAAGCGCCGGATCGTTTTTATCAAGATATTTTCCTTCAGGTACCAGTTTTTCAAATTCAGTATAAGGTAGAAAAACCGTTTTAAAATCATTTTCAATTGCCTTAAAAGCTGTATGGGCAAGAGTCATATTAAAAAGTTCTTTATTGGTGGTTTCGAACGTATGGTAATAATGAAGTAAGAGATCATAATTGTATTTGCATGCATCCAATCCCTGATCGTATTGTAGTATGGCACTTGCCACGTTTGGTTTTTTTATTAACCGGAAGCCGCCATTGTATTTTAATTGTGAAAGGGTGATTTCTGAAAATTGCAGTGGCATATACCAGTAAGTGAACATCAACGAATAGGTAAATAGTTTACGGTGATAATTTTTGTCTGATTGCGGATTTGACAACATTCCCAGCAAAGAGTCAAGTCCCCTGATTAAAACCCAATTTCCTGCTACCATGGTGTTTATATTGGCGGTATCCTTTTTAAGGTCTTCCATCATCAGTTGCATATATTCTTTTTCGCGGTGCCGTTCAATCGTTTGTTCCAATTTATACTCGGCCAAAAAACCACAGAATACAGCAAGGAACAACATAAGAAACTCCCAGAAATAATGTGTCCATTTTTTCCTTCCCCGATGACTATCGAGGTCGGCCGAATGTGAATGATGGTGTATGTCCATAAATTTTTATTTCTGGTGATACTCCTGTTTTATCAATTCGATTAATATACCGGCTTTTTCCAGCGCTTCGGTTAAAATATATACTGCAAGAATTTTGTTGAGTTGCCCAAATGTTGCACTCATATTGTACAAGGTGATCTGTTCATTTTCGCCAATGTTTCTGAAAGGTTTCAATTTCTTTTGGGTTCGGAAAACAATGTCATTATACCGGCTATCGAAATGCTCCCGGTTAAACGGACCCAGCGTTGAGGACTCATAATCGAATAAATATTGAATCCAGTGATCTACAATGTCCAGCACATTATAATATCTTATCAGCTCACTCGTGAATTGCTTATTCTTAAAATATCTTAACGATCCTGAATGTTTCAGCTGATCTATGGTGCCACGATTTGATTCAAGTACCCTTCTGTCATTTATGACAGTGAAATATTCTACCATCTTATGCTGATCAGTTTCAAACGAACCAAATTTCAATGCATCCATCAGTGAGTCTGCATTCTTATAAATTTTTTCCCGGAATTTAATATGGAAGTTGATCGCGGCAGTATCTTTTTGAAGGTCATCGACCAGCATAAAAGCGAATTCTTTCGCCCTGTCTTTCTCAATTTTATGCTCCAGTTGGTACTCTGCCAAAAAACCACAGAACACAGCAAGGAATAACATTAAAAACTCAAATAAATAGTGTGTCCATTTTTTCCGCGGCGTATGAGTATGTGTATGTACTTCCATAAAGATTTATTTCAGGTGATATTCCTTTTTTATAAGCTGAATCAAATCAATTGCAGCTGCTTTCATTTCGGATTCAGCGTTCATTAATCCCAGTTTTGTATTCCGGATATAAGACACCATACCGGCGAGACGCAACAGCACTTTGGTATCGTATGTCAATAAAGTCGGGTTATCATCTGGCCGTGTTACGATGTTATCGGGTTTTACAATACCATTAAATATTACAGGATGAAAAACTTCGGTTGCCATTTTCCGGTATTCGTCAGATTCACCTGATTCGATGTCATTCAAATATTCAATAAAAACAGTACGGTTATAATATTCAATAATTGCTTTGGAAACTCTTTGATTCCTGATCAGTCTGAAACCTCCCGAGCCTTTCATTTGTTGTATTGTAAAATCATGCAAAGCCAGTCGTACACTACGTGAAGCCCGCCGGCCAAGATAATACAGATCAGCACCATACTCTTTTATATTGGCAGCAGTTAATAACTTAATAAGTGTATCGTTTCTTTTAAGATGTCCCTCAAACTCTTTAATAGTTTGGGCAAGTGCGATAGTATCTTCATGCAGGTCTTCCAGCAAGCTTTTAATATATTGGCGTTCCCGGTCTTTTTCTATTTTATGTTCGAGCTGATATTCCGCATAGAACCCGCAGAACACAGCAAGGAACAACATGAGAAACTCCCAGAAATAATGGGTCCATTTTTTTCGCGAACTATGTGAGTGGTGGTGTACTTCCATTTATACTATTTTATTTTATACTCCTTTTTTAAAACACTAATTAGTTCTGATGCTTTAATCTTTATAATTTTCATCCGGTCGAGTGCATAACCCCGTAAAAGTCTATAGACTATTAACCGGTTATAATACTCTCCTAAGTTAACAGCGTCGCTTTTTAATAAATAGTCTTCGGTTCCGTTTTCAAGTTCAGCTATGGATTTAGACTGCTGCGCTGTTTGCAAACTCTGCATGTCAATCATCTCCCCGAATTTATCACCCACCCCTGTGTGTGCCTGATCCAATTCCTTCATGTCCAGGTCAAGCACCCGCAACAATGCATCATAGGCCGCAATCGCATCTGCTATTTTTCTTTTTCTTATTAAACGCATACCACCGGAATATTTTAACTGCTGCATAGTTTTATCAGTTGCAATAAAATTTTTCCAACCCATGATGTTAAACATGCTTGTCCGCAGAGAATGATTGTAGCCTTTTGCGAGTTGGGGAAATAAATTAAAAACAGTATCAAAATATTTATCCTGTTCAGTGAATGATTCTATTGAAATGCGAAGATTAGAAGTATCCACTTCAAGATCTTCTATCAATGATGTTATAAATTGTTTCTCCCTGTCTTTTTCTATTTTATGTTCCAATTGATACTCTGCTAAAAATCCACAAAACACGGCGAGGAACAACATGAGGAACTCCCAGAAATAATGTGTCCATGTTTTTCTTGGAGTGTGGGTATGTGCATGTACTTCCATATGGTTTTATTTCAGATCATACTCTTTTTGCAAGAAATCAACAAGCCTGTCTCCCTGATTTTTTAACTGAGAAAGATAAAAGTTGTAAATACCGACTATTTCCAGGTATTTATAAAATAAATTATATAAATGTTCGAATTGATCGGCGTCCTGCCTTATCCAGAAATTCATCTTTTCATTTTCTATTTCCCCGGCCGTTTTAATTTTAAATGCTGAATTAAGCTTTCGATAACTAAACATTTTATTCGTTAGGTCATTAAGCTGATCCCAGTACATCGATACGGTGGTTTCTTCTATTAAAAGATCTCTGACGGCCGCATCATATGCAATAATACTGTCTGTAGCAGCAACCTTTCGTATCAGACGCATTCCACCTGAATTTTTCAGTTGCTGAATTGTTCGGTCAGTATAGATAAAATCAGGAAAGCCATTAATAATTGAAAAATAATTCCTTGCCCTTCCTGCTGAATAACTTTTCGTGAGGGAATCGAAATTATTTAAAATAGTATCGCAGCTTTTTTTGATCCGGTTAAACCCGAGCAACCAACGTGTAATATTTGCCGTATCCGTTTTTACATCCCTTATCAATGACCGGATATATTGTTTTTCCCGCTGATGCTCTACATAATGTTCTCTTTCATTCTCAGCCAAAAACCCACAAAACACAGCAAGGAACAACATGAGAAACTCCCAGAAATAATGCGTCCATTTTTTTCTCGGGGTATGCGTATGTGCATGTACTTCCATAAAAAATTATTTGAGGTAATATTCTTTTATTAACATATTAATGATATCTAAAGCAATCTCATTAGCCCGGGGATAAATAATTTCAACAATAGAATTTAACCTCCATTTCCGGTCGGTAATATAATTTATAAACTCATCTATGTATGTCGCTGCTCCCTTCTGAAGAGGAAGGGGCATGTTCATAAGTGAATCAATCTGTGGGGAAGGAATATGTCCATACTCTTCATTTACGATCTTTAGTTGTGCAAATATTGAATAGTAGCGGCTTTGAAGAATACGGTTGCGGCTTTCCATGATTTTATCCCGATGCGTAAAGTCACTCTGATTTTGGCTGGTGATAATACCCTGCATGTAATAATAAACATTAATCGCACCCACAAGGTCTTTATTTCTGAAATACCTGAGATTGCCTGACTGTATCAATTGATCGATCGTAGACTTACTCCAGTCAATCCGAAATCCATTGAAAGTAAATTTGCTGTAATAATAAAATATACCAGGAACAGTTTCATTTATTTTCATCGACGATGCTATTGAGACAAGGCTGTCAATTGAAGACATGATAAATTTAGTCTGATGAATTCCGCGCCGAAGCTCACTGGTATCCTCCCTTAAATCATTAAGAAGGCTTTTTGCATATTCGTTTGCACGTTTATGCTCCACGATGTGCTCCCGTTGATTCTCTGCCAAAAATCCGCAGAACACAGCAAGGAATAACATAATAAACTCCCAGAAATAATGTGTCCATTTTTTTCTTGCAGTATGAGTATGTGCATGTACTTCCATAAATTATATTTTACTCAGATTGGTATTCGTTTTTTATAAGCTCAACAAGCCTGATTGCCCGTTCCCGGAGTATTATAGCAGTCCGTTGAAAAAACTTGGTTGTAGAGGAATAATAATGATAGTTCAGCGATACCGTGTTTATATCCTTTGCGTCTGTTGAAAGCAACGGTGGTTTTACAGAAGGTTTGCTGATGATCGTCCGTCTGCCACCAAAGGGTGTCTTTCCAATATTCATCATTTGCTGAAAAACATAGCTCTCAAATAATAAAGCATTCTTTTTATGAATTTCATCCATTTTAAGCCGTAACAGCTCTGTTTGATTTGTGAGCCATTGAAAAGAAGAATAGTAAGTACCAATGCTATCCAGCAATATTTTCGGTTTTACATACCGGAGGAGACCTGAGCTTTTTAGCTGGTCAAATGATTTTGAGTTCGTATAATAATACCCAAGATTAGCCGTAACACTTCGGGCGGCAAAATAAATATCCGTAGTATTTGTAATATCTGAGTGCAGCAATTTAATCAATGAATCAGCCATCTCTGCGCCGTACGAATTGCGATCTATCACCGAATCAAACAGCACTATATCAGATTGGAGATCCGCAATCAAAGAATTCATGTGTGTCTTCACTTCTTTTTTATGAAGAATTCCTTCCCTTAAGTTTTCTGCATAAAATCCCAATGAGACGGCCAGGAATAACATTAAAAACTCCCAGAAATAATGTGTCCATTTTTTTCTTGGGGTATGAGTATGGGCATGTACTTCCATAAATTATTTATTCCAGGTGATATTTGTCCTTAAAATATTTAATATTCCGGTTTGCTCTTACTTCCAGGTTTTTTAGAATAATACGCTGGATGTGAAGATTTCGGAAATATCTCAACAGATCATTAAAATATTTATTAGTTAAACCGTTGTCATGAGTAATGAAAAGTGGTATTGATGCAGGGATGCTGTCTTTCACCTCTATTGAATCTGTATCAATCATTGCGTAGTTGGCGTTGAAGTTAACCAGCAGATTATAACTTATTCTCAGGTTATCTATCGAATTCTGTAATTGTGTTGACTCATTGTCTTTATATACCCTGTACAAACTTTCATATTTCATGATATTGTCCGCATCCTGTTTTCGTAAAAGCCTGAATCCACCAGCATTTGTCAATTGCCGGATGGTGCGGTCTGTTAAATCAAAAGTATAGATGCGTCTGGAGTTCTTAAAAAGAGTTAGCATGCAGGAATTCACATCCGGGTTTTTTAACACTGCATCATGACAGGTAGCTATGGTTTTCAGATTCTCTATTATTCCGGAAATCGTGGCAATAGTATTTGCCAGTGATGCGGTGTCTTCTTTCAAATCTTCATATACCGATTGAATATACTGCTTTCCCTTTTCTTTTTCTATTTTATGTTCCAGTTGATACTCTGCTAAAAATCCACAAAACACTGCGAGGAATAACATTAAAAACTCCCAGAAATAATGAGTCCATTTTTTTCTTTGTGTATGAGTGTGTGCATGTACTTCCATAAAGAACCTATTTCAGGTGGTATTCTTTTATTAGAGTTTCAATAAGCCCGATCGCCTTTTCTCTTAATTTTATATTAGCTCTTAGGGTGTTACTATGATAAGTTTTTAATTCATACACAAAACTTTTAAGCCTGTGTAATAGTACAGGGTCACTTACCAACAAATATTTTTTTTTAATATCTACGGCGCCCCTTGTTTTTAAATCATTGTCCAGGGCTTGCTGGTCAATTATATTAAGACGTTGAAGGGTTAAGTTTTCCCAGTAACGCTGCACATAGGCCCCGTTATTCTCATAGTTTCTGACAAATGCATCATAGTCCATAATACCATTTGCCGCCTTTTTATTTTTAATCAGCCGCATTCCACCCGAACTTTTTAACTGTTGAATGGTACGGTCGGAGTAAATAAAAATCGGGTAGCTATAGATAGCCCTGATATTTCTAAAAAGCGTTGGATTTGCGCCTTTGGACATCTCATCGTAATACATCAAAATAGTGTCTATTGAATTAACAATTACAAGTAAGGAACTATCAACCCTTGAGAGTTTAGCAGTATCGCTTTGTAAATCTTCCCTCATACTTTCAATATATTCCTTTTCTTTATGCTGTTCTATCGTATGCTCTAGTTTATACTCTGCCAGAAATCCACAGAACACAGCAAGGAACAACATAAGAAACTCCCAGAAATAATGCGTCCATTTTTTTCGTGGGGTATGAGAGTGTGTGTGTACTTCCATATCTTGAATTATGACTGATCGTTTTCCAATTTCTCAATCGTTTTTTTTGCAGCCGCCAACCGTATTTTTTTATTCTTTTCTATTATTTTATGTTTTATCCAATGTTCTAACCGGTGATGCAATGGAATAAGCAATGCAGCAATGGCTACTAAAATAGCCAGCATCATTACTGGTGTATGATTGGTAATTTTTGCCAGGTAAGGATGAAAAACGAGATTGATAAATTCGAAAAGAATTAATAGGCCAAGGATCCCCAAAAAAGATATCCATTTTTCATTTATGATAATACTGCGACTCAGCAATAAAAAAAGACTGATAAAAATAATGAGACTTATCGCTATACCTGCGTATTGAATATTGGTTTGTCTTTCTTCTTCGGCTTGTGCTGCTTCTGCTTCTTTCTCCTGGTGTTGCAATTGCACACGAAAACTTATGGTTTGTATATTATTTGCCTTTTCTACACTGTACACGGAGTCCCGGGCAATCATTGCAAGCCGGAAATATTTATTTGAACTATCCTGTCTGCCGCTCTCTTCGAAAACAGTATAAAGTACCTGATAGGATTTCATCAATGTTTCTTTATACCCCGTATTTCCGGACAACTGAATACATTTTTTTGCATAATAAATTGTGCTGTCGTAATTTTTTAATCCCGCATAAACTACTGCAAAGTCAAGATAGGCGTAAGCAAGAGGCCATGCATCAGAAATTGCCTCGGCATAATGCAAGGCCCTTTTTAAAAATGGCAAGGCCAGGTCATAATCTTTATTGGCCATATAATTCTCTGCTAAAGTGCTTAAGGAGTATCTCAGGTTGCTTTTGTCTTCCAATCTTGTATCTATATTGACGGCTTTTTGCGCATACACCAACCCGGAATCTGGCATCCCGGCTTGTGCATAAATAGCCCCAAGATCATTACAGGTATTGGACAATTCAACTTCATCATTCAGTGCAGCAATAAAGGGGATCGCCTTTTTTCCCCAGGCGAACGCCTCTTCAAAATTCAGCGCAAAAGCATAACAATTGGAAATTGTCCGGTAGGTATAAATAATCCCAATAGTATCCTTTCTCTTTTCGCATTTAGTTAAAACCGAAAGAGCCATATTTAACCCGGTGAGATAATCTCCCCTTCGGTTCAGCCTGTCGGCAATATATGATTGTGTATTGTCAGCACCCGTTTCATCTTTTTGTATTTGGAAATAAGACAGGAGGGCAAATGCTTTAGTTACTTCATTGCTGTCATTTGATATAACGGTCTTGAAGTAATTCCATAAACATCTTCCTTTTTCCTTTTGGTTTTTAGCCGAATTGTACCGGGTTAATACACTATCTGGTAATGGCTGGGCCCGTATAGACACAGAGCAACAAATAACTAAAAACAACATTAAAAATTCCCAGAAACACTGAGCCCATTTTTTTCTTGCTGTATGTGTATATGCATGCACTTCCATATTGGTGGCTTTGGAATTTTTTGTTCAAGGGAGTTTTCTACGACGGAAGGATAGCAGTTAATGTGTGGTTCCGTTTTCTGCTAATTGGAAAAGGTAATTATTTTTTTTGGATGGTGAAGGAATGATTGGTTGTATTGAACAATGGCCCATTTTTCTTGAAATGTGAGACCCGATAGTTATCGGGTGGTGGTGTACTTCCATAAGATTTTATTGCAGGTGATATTCAGTTGAGATCAGCCTTATTAATTCTGTTTGCTTCGCAAATAAATTATCATGCCACCAACGGATATTGGAAAAATCCTTACGAAAGGACAATAACGCATTTTTGAATTCAAAAAGGGAAATTGTTTGATCCTGGCTCGAAAAAGGAGACTTGTTTCTGTTTATCATACTATCGATCCGGGAATTCATTGAGTAAGGAGGTAGGTCATTTTGATATTTATCATGTATCTTATTTATGATCTCCTGAACAAAGGCTTTATTTCTGAGTGCTACCACATTTTCATAGAAGTTGTTGTACTGGTAAGCGATATTCACTCCAGCATCATTATTGAACTGGTCATAAGCTATTATTTTATTAGCTATCTCTTTTTTTCTGATCAATCGAAACCCACCTGCATTTTTAAGTTGTGAGATAGTGCGATCATTAAACTTAAAACTATAGTAGTCCAGCGCCCTGTTCAAATGACGGTAGGCTTTAGTAAGATTAGCATTCACCAATGGAAAGTCAAGTGCCTGGGCAACAGAATCAACGCTTGTGTTTCGTTCATTCCAATAGGTCATCGCTACTTTGAGTAAACCCGTATCAGCTTTTAGATCCTCAAGCATCGTAACCATATATTGTTTTTCCCGCTGATGTTCTATCAAATGTTCCCTTTGGTTCTCTGCTAAAAAGCCACAGAACACAGCAAGGAACAGCATGAGAAACTCCCAGAAATAATGTGTCCATTTTTTGCGTGCAGTATGTGTATGTGAATGTATCTCCATGATTTGTTTATCATCTGTCTGCTGTCAGGCAGGTTTTGTGTTCGTACTTACCTATTCCAAATGATATCTATCTTTTAGTTCCCCCAAAAGTTCTTTCGCCATCTTCAACATCTGTTCATATTCGATCATTGCACGAATACGTATCGTTTTCAACGAGGAAAGCAGGTTAATGATCACACGTAATGTCGGAATATCCGTTTTGGCATAATAGATCTCGTGGGTGATAGGCAGGGCTTCGCGGATATCCGTAGCTACTTCTACATTCAAAAAAACCTGAATCAACGGGAAGAATTGTTCAAGCATCACTTTGATGTCGATATCTTCTCTCTTCAGTATTTTTTTTGCCTGGACATCATATGCATTTAATTTATTCACCAGGTTTTGAGGGAAATACCGGAGCGCACGAGAAGATTTGATCTGGTCATAAGTACCCTGTGTCAGCTCAAAAGGATAGACACGGGAAGCAATATTCAGGTTGGCATCGGCGCCGCTTAAATACTTAATTAGTGTATCATTTCTGCTGAGGTGTCCGTCAAGCTCGTTAATAGAAGTAGTTAGTACAGTCGTGTCTTCATGCAGGTCTTCCAGTAAACTTTTTACATATTGCTTTTCCCGGTCCTTTTCTATTTTATGCTCCAGCTGATATTCTGCCAGAAAACCACAGAACACTACGAGGAACAACATGAGAAACTCCC
>Ga0075428_100003351_pt1 | contig 17528 bp, 16 predicted proteins | sample RhiMetdeltSRZDD2_FD_75291 | JGI IMG/M metagenome (GOLD analysis project Ga0075428, IMG submission 75291) | Populus rhizosphere microbial communities from Tennessee, USA - Rhizosphere MetaG P. deltoides SRZDD2 | ecosystem: Host-associated > Plants > Roots > Rhizosphere > Soil | place: USA... | reverse complement strand
AGTCCACCGGATTCTTCCGCAACAAGACGAAGTCGATCATCGGCATGGCGCAGGCGCTGGTGGAGCGGCACGGCGGCGAGGTCCCGCAAACCATGGAGGAGCTGACCGCCCTGCCGGGCGTCGGCCGGAAAACCGCCAACGTTATCCTTGGAACATGGTTTCAGAAGAATGAAGGGATCGTGGTGGACACGCATGTCCAGCGACTCACACGCCTGCTCAAGCTGTCCAAGCTGGACGATCCGGTGAAGATCGAGCAGGATCTGATGACGATCGTGCCTCGGGCGGATTGGACCTGGTTCTCGCATACGTTGATCCAGCACGGCCGCGGGGTGTGTATCGCCCGACGCCCCCGCTGCCCGGACTGCGTGCTGAATCGCCTGTGCGCGAGCTCCACCGTATGAACCTTCCGCCCATCGACCGTTCGGCGCTCATCGCGACCCGCCGCGACATCCACCAGCATCCCGAGCTCGGTTTCGAGGAGACGCGCACAGCCATGCTTGTGGCGGACCGGCTACGGGCGTTCGACTATCAGGTCACGTCCGGCATCGGCAAGACCGGGGTCGTGGCGTTGAAAACGAACACGGCGGGCGACGGCCGTAGGGGGCGGGGGCGGTGCGTGCTGCTTCGTGCCGATATGGACGCGCTTCCAGTCGAGGAGGCCAACGACGTGCCCTATCGGTCGCGGCATGCCGGCAAGATGCACGCGTGCGGCCACGACGGGCATGTGGCGATCGGCCTTGAGGTGGCGCGGCGGCTGGCGTCGCTGGCGCTGGACGGGTCCGTGAAGTTCGCGTTTCAGCCGGCCGAAGAAGCATCGAACGGCGCGCAGGCCATGATCTCCGATGGCGTGCTCGACACCCCGAAGGTCGATGCGGCTTTCGGCATCCACCTCTGGAATGACCTGCCCGTCGGAACGATCGGCGTCACGCCCGGGCCGATTATGGCATCGGTCGATCAATTCGAGATCGAAATCCACGGGCGGGGTGGCCACGCCGCAGCGCCACATCAGACGATCGACGCCGTGCTGGTCGCGGCACACCTCATCACGGCGCTCCAAAGCCTGGTGTCGCGGCGTCGCGACCCGCTCGAGCAGGCCGTCGTGTCCGTGACCGAAGTACATGCGGGGCGCGCCTTCAACGTGATTCCGCAGCGCGCCGACCTGCGCGGCACGGTACGGACCTTCGGCCGCGCGTTCTTCACTGCCGCGCCGCGCCTTATCGAAGAGACGGCGCGTGGCATCGCAGCGGCGTTCGGTGCGCGAGTTGAGGTGCGCTACCACCGCCTGAGCGGACCCTTGGTCAACGACGAGCGCCTCACTGACTTGATGCGTCAGGTGGCGACCGAGTTGGTCGGCGCCGCGAATGTGCGCCAGGATATTCGCACCATGGGGGGCGAGGACATGGCGTACTTCCTCGAACGCGTACCAGGGTGCTTCGCCTTCGTCGGCTCGGCACCCCGGACCGGTCAGGCCTCACCACATCACAGCCCAACGTTCGATATCGATGAGGAATCGCTGGTGATCGGCACCGAGCTGCTGACCAGGACTGCGGTCACGTATCTCGCTCATGCTTAATGCCTCGGCGCGTTCTTGAACCCCGGGCTGGCGCCCGGGGTTAGGACACCACCGGCCTAGGCTTTCTGACCCCGCAACCCGGCGTTAGGACACCACCGCCCTAGGTTTTCTGACCCCGGGCGCAAGCCCGGGGTCAACAAGGACCTGACTAGATTTCCACACCGTGTCTAACCAGCTAGCATCCGAACCCTCCGCCTACCTCAAGTCCGCCGCTCACCAGCCAGTCCACTGGCTGCCATGGGGCGACGAGGCGTTCACGCGCGCGCGCACCGAGCAAAAGCCGATCCTGTTGGACATTGGCGCGGTATGGTGCCACTGGTGTCACGTGATGGATGGCGAGTCGTACGAAGATCCAGGTGTGGCCGAGATCCTCAATCGGGATTTCGTGTGCATCAAGGTCGATAGGGACGAGCGCCCCGACGTCGACGCGCGCTACCAACGCGCGGTCCAGGCACTCAGCGGACAGGGCGGCTGGCCCCTCACCGCGTTCCTCACGCCGGACGGTGAAGTCTTCTTCGGCGGCACCTACTTTCCGCCCGACAACAATCAGTATGGCCGGCCCGGATTCCGGCGCGTGCTGACGGAGATCGCGCGGGCGTTCCGCGAAGAGCGCGATCGCATTGCGTCCAACGCGCGCGTCATTCGCGAGCACGTGACACAATCGCTGAACGAAGCGAAGTCGGGCGTCGTGAGCGCGGACCTCGTGAGTACCGGTGCCGACCTGATGGCACGGCTCTTCGACGTTCGCTACGGCGGCTTCGGCAGCGCGCCCAAGTTCCCCCATCCCGCGGCGCTCGAGTTCTTGCTGACGCGTATGTACGATGCGCAAGGCGGCCTCCAGTGGCAGCGAGAGATCGTCGAGAAGACGCTGACCGGCATGGCGCGCGGCGGCATCCGCGATCACCTGGGCGGCGGTTTCCATCGCTATTCCGTCGACGAGCGTTGGATCGTACCGCACTTCGAGAAGATGTCGTATGACAACTCCGAGCTGCTGCGCGTCTATCTCTCCGGATATCAAGCGCTCGGCACGCCGCTCTTCAAGGAGGTCGCCACCGGAATCGTGGATTGGGTGCTCGAGGTGATGGCGGACCAGGAGAAGGGCGCATTCGCGACGTCGCAGGATGCGGATCTCACGTTTGGCGACGATGGCGACTACTGGACGTGGACGGTGGATGAAGCCAGAGGCGCACTCGCCGCGGGCGAATTCGCGGTCGCGGCAACTGTGTTCGACATCCAGGAAACGGGGGAGATGCACCACAACCCGAAGAAGAACGTCTTGTGGTGGAAGCAGGACCCCGCAGGCGACGATCAGTGGCCGGCGCTCCGCTCGGCCGTTCGCACGTTGAAGGTGGCGCGCGATCGCCGCCCCGCGCCATTCGTCGACCGAACCGCCTACGTCAACTGGAACGCGATGATGGCCGCCGCCTTTCTACACGCCGGTGCTGTATTGGATAGAAGCGAGCTGAACACCTTGGCGCTCAAAGTGCTCGAGCGAATCTGGTCCGAGGCGTGGGACAAAAATGCCGGGATGTCACACGTGTTGGGCCGGCCGGAACCGCGCGGAATGCTGGACGACAACGTGCAGTCGGCCGCGGCATTTCTCGATGCCTACGAAGCGACGGGCGGGGTCTCGTGGCTCGAGCGGGCGATCGCATTGATGCGCTACTGCGACGAGGCCCACGCAGACGAGGGCGGCGGTTACTTCGATCTCGTCGCAGACCCGAATGGGGGAGGCACGGCGTATCTGGCCACGCGCGCCAAGCCGGTCCAGGATGCGCCCACCCCGTCACCTAACGGCGTTGCCGCACTCGTATTGGCGCGGCTCTGGGCCTTGACGGACGACACCGCATGGCGCGAGCGCCTCGATCGCCAGCTCGCCGCAGTCGCCGGCAGCGCGCGCGAGTTGTCGCTCTACGGAGCGACGCTGCTCCGCGCCATTGACTGGGCGGTGAACCCAGTGACCCGCATTGATGTAAAGGGCCCCCACGGGGACGGTCCCGCGTGCGCCATGCACCTGCTGGCGCTCCAGGAGTACCGCCCCCGCAAGGCCGTGGTCCGATCGATCGCGCCCGAGCCGGCTGCGACAGTCTGCATTGGCACCACTTGCTCGCTACCCGCGGCGACGGCCGAACTGCTCAAAGAGCGGCTACATTCCTAGGACCTCAACGTCGAGAAACTCGATGCCGAATAAGACGGCCGTAATCGATACGGCAAAAGGGACGATCGAGCTGGAGTTGTTCGCCGATGAAGTACCAGCCACGGTCGGCAATTTCGAAAAGCTCGCCAATTCACAGTTCTATGATGGCACCAAGTTCCATCGCGTCATTCCCGGCTTCATGGTTCAGGGCGGCGATCCGTACTCCAAAACCGGCAAAGGGCCCGTCGGTACGGGCGGACCCGGATATACGATCAAGTGTGAAACTGAGAAGAACACGCACAAACACGTGGCCGGCACATTGTCGATGGCGCACGCCGGAAAGAACACGGGCGGGAGCCAGTTCTTTATCTGTCATGCGCCGCAGCGACATCTCGATGGCGTGCACACCGTGTTCGGGCAGGTGACGAAGGGAATGGACGTCGTGAATGCCATCAAGGGCAACGACGAAATCAAATCGATTCGGGTCTCATGACCGGAGGCTCTGCATGCTCGCGCTGCTGTTGACATTGGCTGTCGCGGTTCAGGATTCGGGCGCCTTCGTGGTGAGGCTCGGCACCGACACGCTGTCGATGGAGCAGTACAAGCGCAGTGCGACGCAACTGCGCGGAGACTATGTGATTCGGGCGCCGCGTAGCGTGCACCGCATCTACGTCAACGACCTGAATCCCGACGGGACGGTGCGGCGCTCAGAGCTGATCACGCACAACATCGGCGGCGGTCCGGGACCGGCGGAGACGAAGCTGACGGTCGAGTTCAACGGGGATAGCGCCGTCATCGTCGCGCCACGCGGTGACAGCACGGCGACGACACGGCTCGCCGTGCCCCGCGGCACATATCCGTTCACCCTGCACATCTACGGGCTGCTCGAGCACCTGGGCCGGCAAGCCCGAGCCAGCGGGAAGGACAGTGTCACGTTCACCGCGCTGACATCTGCGGATCGGACGAGCGTGCTCTATATCAAGAAGCTCGGCGGTGACACGTTGAGGCTCGCGTTCTTTGAAGGGCAGCTGGCCGGGGTCGGACCGTTCACATTTACCCTCGACCGCCAGGGCCGCCTCACCTGGCTCACGGGAAAGGGCAGCACGATACAGGTGGACGTGCAGCGCGTCGTGACGGTACCGATGGCGCAAGCCGGTGTGATGTTCGCCAACCGGCCGCTCGGCCAGCTATCGACCCGCGATACGGCACGGGCCACGATCGCGGGCGCGGAAGTATGGGTGGACTACAGCCGTCCGCTCAAGCGCGGCCGTGAGATCTTCGGGAATGTAGTGCCCTGGAATACGGTGTGGCGCACGGGGGCCAACGCGGCCACCCAGCTGAACACTCCCGTCAGTCTCGTCGTCGGCAACAGCACCGTGCCCGCCGGGAAGTACACGCTGTGGACGCTCCCCACTCCCACAGGCTGGAAGCTCATCATCAATAAGCAGACCGGGCAATGGGGCACGGTATACGATCCCGCACAGGATCTCGCGCGTGTGGACGCGCGCGTGGAAACGTTGCGCGAACCGGTGGAGCAGTTCGTGATCGCCTTCGAGCCCGCGGGCGCACCCACCCAGCTGTCGCTCTCATGGGATCGAGCGCGCGTCACCGTGCCCATCGCGAAGCAATAGACTGATGCGCATTCATCACGTGCTTCTGGCCGTCGCGACATGCGCTCCCGTCGCGCTCGGCGCACAGCAGCAACGGACCGTCGAGACGGGATTCCTGTGGCGGCTCGGGACGGACACGCTCCATATCGAGCGCGTGACGCGCAGCGGCACGCGCCTCTCCGGAACTCATCTCACCCGCGTGCCCGAGACGATGCTCCGGGAATGGTCCGCTGAGCTCGGGCCCGACGGCAGCCTACTACGGTTTGAGCAGACGGTGCGAAAGGGCAGCGGCGAGGTCTTGTCGAGTCGCATGCTGGCGTTCGCGCGCGATAGCGTGACGAATACGTTCAGGCAAGGAGATAGCACGGACTCCCGCAAGCTGGCGGCGCCGGGTGGTTCCCTTCCCGACATTCCGAACTCGTACGGCCTGCTCGAGCTCGCCCTGCAACGTCTCGCCGGGCGCGATTCCATGTCCTTCTGGGTGCTATCCCTCGGCGGCCAGCCCGCCGAACCGTCTGCGCTGGCGCGCGCGGGCGGCGACACGATCAGGCTGCGTCTTCGCGATCTCCCGACGATCAGCCTGCGGGTCGATCGCGAGGGGCGGATCGTTTGGGCCAATAATCTCGGCACGATCGTCGAGCGTATTCCGGCACCAGACATGACGCACTGGGCCGGCGTCTTTGCCGCGCGCCCCCTCGGAGCGCTGTCGCCGCGCGACACGGTCCGCGCCGTGGTCGGCGGCACGACCGTGCTGGTCGATTACAGCCGGCCCGCGCGTCGCGGGCGTGTCGTCTTCGGCGGAATCGTCCCGTGGAACGCGGTATGGCGCACCGGCGCAAACCGCACGACGACGCTCGTGTCCGATCGGGCGCTCCAGGTCGGCGACGCCACGATTCCGGCCGGCAGTTATGCGCTGTTTACGATTCCCACGCCGGCCGGCTGGACGCTGATCGTCAACCGCAATGTCGGCGCTGGGACGGAGTATGACGCCGGACAGGATGTGGCACGGATCGCCATGCGCGCCGAGCGCGTGCCGCAATCCGTGGAGCGGTTCACAATCGGCCTCGAGCCGCGTGGCGCGGAAGCGCTCCTGTCGTTCACCTGGGAGCAAACGCGCGCGGCGGTCACCGTGAGCCCGAAATAGGCGCATGCATCTCGATTTCGCAGTCGTCGCCGACTACGCACTGGTCGATCAATCGGGCAAGATGTCCGTGCTGGGGATCTTCCAGCACATCTGGGTGCCGCAGTTTCCCGTCATGCATCCCCGGCTGCATCTGGTCTTACGGCTGAAGGGGAAGCGCACCGAAGTCGGCGAGCATCAAGTCCAGATCAAGCTGATGGATGACGAGAATGCAGAGCTCCTGGGAGGCTCGGGGACAGTAAACTTTGCCGAGCCTCCCGCCGGAGTTACGGAAATCGAAGCGGCGGCTGTGCTGGTATTCGATGTCCCGTTCCCGCATGCGGGGCAATACCGGTTCGAGATCACCGTCGACGGCGAGCGCAAAGCCACCGTGCCGATCACGGTATCGCAGATGCCCACTGCGCCCGTCCAACCGCCACCTCCGTCGACACCACAGGCTCCCGGTTCCTAGCTCCCGCCTGCCGCTCGGCGCCTATGTGCGCCTTCCGTTGCTCGTCCTTGCCGCCGTGCTCGCGTTGGCCTTTAACCTCGGCGGCTACCCGCTCTTCGATCCGGACGAGGGCCGCAACGCGGAAGTCGCGCGCGAAATGGCCGAGTCAAACGACTATCTGCTGCCGCATCTCAATGGTCTGCCATATCTCGACAAGCCTGTCTTCTACTTCGCGGCCGCCGCCGCCGTCATGGAAATCGTGGGCCCGACGGAGACCGCGGCGCGCCTCCCCGCCTTGGTATTCACGCTCGTCACCGTGGCGGTGGTGATCCGGTTTGCCCGGCGCCACTGGGGACCGGATACGGGCTGGCTCGCGGGCCTCGCGCTCGCGACCATGCCGATGGTACTCGCCTACGCGCGCACGACGATTTTCGACAGCACCCTCGCGTGTTTTACCACGATCGCCATCCTCGCGTTTTGGGAGGATCGTCCGGTTCTCGCGTGGGCCGCTATGGGGATCGGGGCCATCACGAAGGGTCCGGTGGCAATGCTCATTCCGCTCGCGACGCTCGTCCCGTATTCGTTTCTCGCCGGCCGGGCGCTACGCCGGCTCTTTCCGCTGGCCGGTCTCGCGGTCTTTGCGCTGGTCGCCCTTCCCTGGTTTCTCGCGGTGTCGGCGCGGATTCCCGATTTTCCCCATTACGTCTTTGTCCGCGAGACATTCGAGCGCGTGACGACGACGCAGTTTCGTCGCACGGGTCCGTTCTGGTACTATCTGCCGATTGTCCCCGTGGCAGCGTTCCCGTGGATCGTGCCCGCTTTGGGACGTCTGAAAAACTGGCGCTGGGTCTGGTTGGGCCGGAAAGTGAATCCGCAGGCCCAGGACACGCTCCTGCTGGCGTGCTGGGTGCTGGGGCCCCTGCTCTTCTTCACGCTCAACAAGTCGAAGCTGCCGCAGTACGTGCTGCCGCTCATGCCTGCATTCGCGATCGCGGCCGCGCGTCTGATTACCCGGCGCGCCGGCGAGCTGGGTGGTGGGATCGGCGTAGCCCGGCGCACGTATGTCGTGATCGCGGCGGTGCTCGGCGCAGCGCTCGTGTCGCTCACGCTCTGGCTCCCGGCCCCGATCGAGCTCACACCGGCCCAACGCACCGCGATCCCGCCGGTCGCCCTGGCGCTGGGAATCGCGCTCCTCGTCTCCGCCGCATTGGTCTGGCACGCCGGCCGGCCGCAACGTGAGCGCCCGGCACTCGGCATCATCGGCTACGCGCTCGTGGTGATCACCGTACCTCTGGTGTCGTCGCGTTTGCTCGCCGCGGTCGGCGAGGATCGGTCGTCGCTGACGCTCGCGCGGGTCATCCAAAACACCGGAGGCGACTCGAGCGAAGTCATTGGCGTAGGCGCATTCCCCACATCATTGCCGTTCTACTTGCGGCGCGTTGTGCCCGTCTCGACGGGCCATGGACGCGAGCTGACCAGCAACTACATCGCGGACCACTACGAGCAGTTCCTTGATCTCCCCGGATCCCCGCTCGAGCCGGCAGACTCCTGGCGCGAGCGGCTAGCGCGTTGCCGACGCCCGACGGTGTTGGTCGCGCGTGCCGACGATGCGCGCATCCGCGGCTTGCTGGAGCCTCAGCTTCCGCTACTCGCCCTCGAAGGGCGCTACGCAGCATACGGACCATGTGCGGCATCTTCGGCGCCATAGCGAGCCACGGCGCTCCGCTCCGCCATCCTGACTGCATCGCGCGGATGGCCGAGTCACTGCGGCATCGCGGGCCGGACGGTGAGTGTATCGTGGGCCACGAGCGCGCGCGGATCGGCGCCCGCCGTCTCGCCATTATGGATCTCACCACCGGCGATCAACCGTTCCAAAGTCCCGACGGAAAGATCTGGATGGTGTGCAACGGCGAGATCTACAACGCCACCGATCTGCGCGCGGAAGCGTCACGGCCAGGGTGGAGCTATCCGTTTCGTTCGCGCGGCGATATCGAAACAATCGTTCCCTTCTATGAACGGTACGGCGTGGACGCCGTCGGCCGCCTCGAGGGCATGTTCGGCCTCGCCGTGTGGGACGATGCTCGGAGCCGTCTCGTGCTGGCGCGCGATCGCGCGGGCGAGAAGCCGCTGTTCTGGGCCAACGTGCGCGGCGAGGTACGCTTCGCGTCGGAAATCCAGGCGCTCCTCGAGTTTCCCGATCAGCCCCGCCGGGTGAATCGCAAAGCCCTCTCGTTGTACCGCGCGCTGGGGTATGTGCCGGCGCCGTACACGATGTTCGACGGGATTCACAAACTGCCGCCCGCCTCCGTGCTGATCGCCGAAGGTGGCCGCACCGAGATTCGGCCCTACTGGAGCCCTGCCGCAGCGGCCGATCGACCGCCGCGACTCTCGTTCGAGAACCTCGACGAGCTGCAGGAGACGCTGTTGCGCGCGGTGCGGCGCGAGCTGATGTCCGACGTGCCGCTGGGCATTTTCACGAGCGGTGGGCTCGACTCCTCGATTCTGGTGGCCGCGGCTGCCCGTGCAATGCCCGGAGACAAGATTCACACCTTCGCGGTGCGATTCACGGAGCCCGGATATGACGAAAGCGAGTATGCCGAGGCGGTCACGCACGACATCTCGAGCGTGCATCACGCGGTCACGGCGGATGACGAGTCGCTCGGACGCGCGCTCGAAGTCGTGTCGGGCGCGCTGGCCGAGCCCCTGGGCGATCCGGCGGTGCTCCCCACGTGGCTGCTCGCCGAGGCCGCGCGCGAGCACGTGAAAGTGATTCTCTCGGGGGAAGGTGCGGACGAGCTATTCGGCGGTTATCCGACCTACCTCGGGCACAAGTTCGCCGATCGTTGGCAACGCCTACCCCGGGGGCTGCGGAGTTTCGCGCGGTGGGTAGTCGATCGCTGGCCGACGTCGACGGGCAAGATGACGCTCGAGTTCATGCTCAAACAATTCCTCGGCAGCGCGGAGCTGCCGTGGCTGGACCGCCAGCTGACGTGGCTCGGCGCCAACGCCATCGAACGTGACGTCATCGCCGAGCTCGACGCCAAGCTCGACGGCTTTCCGCACGCCGACCCGCTGAACCGGGTGATGTGGTTCGACTTCCTGACGTACTTGCCGGACGACCTGCTCGTGAAAGTCGATCGTGCCACGATGCTGGCATCGGTGGAGGCGCGCGCGCCGTTCCTCGACCGCGAGGTCATGGAATTAGTGCTGCCGCTCCCCTCCCAGCTCAAGGTGCAGGGCTTCACCACCAAGGCGATATTAAAGGAAGCGGCGCGTGGACTCGTTCCTGATCGCGTAATCGATCGACAGAAGCGCGGCCTGTCGGTCCCGGTGGCGCGTTGGCTCAATACCGGTCTCGCTTCCCTCGCGGATCGACTGCTCGACACTCCGCTCCTGGCCGAACATCGCGCGCGGCGCCGCAACCATGCGCGGCGGCTCTGGCCGCAGCTCATGCTCGCGCTCTGGGCTGAGCGATGGGACGTGTCAATTGACTAGGCTCCCGGATGAAGAGTCCCCGGGGCCATGCCTCGGGGTACATAGTGAACCGTAACGAAGCCCTGTCGCTCATGCAGGAACACACGCAGTCTCCCTCCTTGCGCCAGCACATGCTCGCGGTCGAGGCAACGATGCGCGCGTACGCGGCCAAATACGGCGAGGATCCGGAGACGTGGGGATTGGTCGGACTGCTGCACGACTTCGACTACGAGAAGTTCCCCAACCAGGAGCACTCGCCCACCGAAGGCCATCCCGCGTGGGGCGTGAACCTGCTGCGTTCCAAAGGCGTCGCTGAGCCGCTGCTGCGGGCCGTGTTGGGCCATGCCACGTATTCGGGCGTTCCCCGTGACACCCCGATGGCGAAGGCGCTCTTCGCGGTCGACGAGTTGTGCGGCTTTCTCGTCGCGTGTGCGCTCGTCCGGCCATCGAAGAGTTTTGGAGACCTCGAGGTCTCGTCGGTCAAGAAGAAACTGAAGGACAAGGCATTCGCGCGCGGCGTGAACCGCGATGAGGTGCGGCAGGGCGCTGAAGAGCTCGGTGTCCCGCTGGAGGAGCACATCGCCTTTTGTATTCAAGCGCTCCGCCCCGTGGAGCCGTCGTTGGGCTTGGGAGGGTGACTCCCCCGACCGTCGCCGAGCATTCTTTCTCGCGAGCGATCGATCGCGCCACCAGCGCGCGGCCGATTCCCGGCAACATTCTGCGGCATCTCCCGGACTCGAGAAATGCGCTCGAGACAATGCTCGAGATGATCCGCGGCGCCCAGCGCTGGGTTCATTTCGAGAACTACATCATCCGCGACGACGACACCGGCTGCCGCTTCGCGACGGCGTGGGCCGAGCGCGCGCGGGCCGGCGTGAGCGTGCGGGTCCTCTATGACGCGTTCGGCTGTTGGAGCACCAGCAGCGCATTTTGGCGCGAACTGAAGAGCTACGGCGTGGACGTGCGACCATTCCGTCCCATCTGGACGAGCGGGCCCATCGAAGCGCTCAGCCGCGATCACCGCAAGCTGCTCGTGGTCGACGGCGAGAAGGCGATTACCGGCGGATTGTGCATCGGCGACGAGTGGGCCGGCGACCCGCGGGTAGGACGCGAGTGCTGGCGCGACACCATGGTGGTCGTCTGCGGCCCCGCCGTCGCCGCGCTCGAGAGCGGGTTTGCGCGCATGTGGGCGCGCGCGGGAAAACCGCTGCCCGAGCACGAGGCCGCGCCACCCGCCGCGGAGGAATGTGGACCGTTCGCCGTCCGCGTCGTCGAGGGATTCCCCCGCCAGTCGCGCATCTATCGCGCGGTGCAGCTCCTCGCGGCAGCGGTCACCGAGCGTTTGTGGATCACCGACGCATACCTCGTCGCGCCGCCACCCCTGTACGCGGGACTCGTGGATGCGGCCCGCAGCGGTGTGGATGTGCGCTTTCTCCTCCCCGGCATGAGCGACATTCCCATCGTGCGCCTCTTTACGCGTAGCGGCTACCGCGAGCTGCTGCACGCGGGCGCACGCATCTTCGAGTATCGCGGCCCGATGCTGCATGCGAAGACGCTGGTCGCCGATCATGACTGGGCGCGGGTGGGATCCAGCAACCTCAACGCCTCGAGCCTGTTCGGCAATTACGAGCTCGATCTCATCGCCGAGCACGACGGCGGGGAAAGCGGGGGGGGGCTGACAGCGACGTTGGCCACGCAGTTTCTGCACGACATGGCGCAGAGTCGCGAGATTGTGCTTATGGCACGGCGCCGTCTGCCACCACGCCTGATAGTCGCGGCGCATCCTTCGCATGCGCTCGAGTCCACCCGTCCCTCGTCTCCCGTCCCTCTTCCCCACAGGCGCTCGTTGCGTGAGCGGCAGGCGATCGCGGCGGTCACGCTGATCCAGGCAGCCGCTGGTGCACGCCGCATGCTGGCCGGCGCCGCGGCGGTCGGGTTCGCGATCATCGGCGTGGCGTTGCTTCGCTTCCCCCTCACTACCAGCGCCGTGCTCGCGGTCGGCGCGCTGGCGACGTCCGCTTTGCTCGCCGGCAACGCCGTCGCACGGCGGAGGCGGCGCCGTGAGAGCGATGTCCGCTGAGGCTCAACCTCCGCCTGCGCCTGCGCGTATGGGAGACAGCGGAGACGACCCGGCCCTAGTCGCCCAGACGCTGGCGGGCGACCGGGCCGCGTTTGGAGTTCTCGCGGAGCGCTATGCGGCACAGGCGCGGCGGGTCGCACGAGCGGTTCTGGGGGATCCCGATGACGCGGACGACGCGGCGCAGGACGGGTTCCTCTCAGCGCTCGTGAAGCTCGCACAGTACGACTCCCGGCGGCCGTTCGGCCCGTGGCTGATGCGGATCGTCGCGAACGCCGCGACCGATCGTCGACGGCGCCGCAATGTGCGGCGCGCCGAGCCACTCGATCCGGCGCTTGTGGGGGGCGGGCCGCGGCCCGATGCGGTTGCGGTGCGGAACGAGCTGGGAGAGCGGCTGCGCGCCGCGCTGGCCGAGCTGCCCGAGCGGCGGCGCACCGCGGTAGTGTTGTTCGACGTCGAAGGGTACTCGCACGCCGAAATCGCGGGCATCCTCGGAATTCCGGAAGGGACGGTTCGATCCGAAGTTTTTCACGGGCGCCGCCGTCTGCGCGCGCTGCTGGAAGATTGGAAGGAGTAGAGCATGAAGAACCCCGAATTGTTCGACCATCGGCCCGATCCACAGCTCGGCGACGCGCTGCGCGCGGCTCTCGAGCCGGAGAATCACGCCGCCTTCGTGGCGCGCGTGATGGCGAACTACGAGCGCGCCCTCGAGCAGGCGACCGTCCCGACGTGGGAAGTACTCGCGTCGTGGTTCCGTCCTGGAGTGGCTGTGGCCGTCGCCCTCATCGCAGGATTCGTATTCGGACAGGCGATGCTGACTCCCGCTCCCGCCGATCCGGCGTCCTTTGAGGCCGCGATGGCGCCGGCCGAGGGTCCCGGGTTGGCGGCACTCGTGACGGCGGACGATCCGCCCGACGCGAGCGTCGTGTTCACGTCACTCGTCGAGCCACGATAGGAAAGAGAAGAGGCGACATGCTGAATAGATCGAAGCTGGCAGCTGTTGGACTATTAGCCGCCGTATTCCTGGCGGGCGGACTCGCTGGTTGGGGCGGACGGGAAGCGGCCGGAGGTGAAGGTCGTGGAAGCGGGAGAGGTGGGGGGCGGCGCGGACCGGAGGCGATGGTTGCCACCCTGAGCCGCGAGCTGGACCTGTCCGACGCTCAGCGCGACTCCGTCCGCGCGATTTTCGCGCGACACAAGCCGGAGACCGACTCGTTGTGGGCGCGGGTCCGCCCCCGCTTTGACTCGATCAAGGCCAAGATGCGAGCCGAGATCGATGCCGTGCTCACGGCCGAGCAACGCGCCAAACATCAGCAACTGATTGAGCGGGCTGAGCATCATCGTAGAGAACGCGACAATGCGGGGGGAGGGCGTCACTAATGCGGCTTGTCCTGGTGGGGGTCCACGCAATCGTCCTGGCCGGCAGCGGCTGGGCGCAACAACCCGCGGCGCAAGCAATGCAGCTCGAGGTGACGCTCAACGAGGCGATCAGGCGCGCGCTCGACGTGCAGCCCGCGATGGTCTCGGCGCGCGGGGACCAGAGCAGTGCCGGCGCCAACAAGTGGTCGGCCTTCGGCAGCTACTTACCAAGTTTGACGGTCTCCGCCAGCTACGATCATCGAAACAACCCTGGCGTCTCCGGTAGCACCGGCCGAGCCGTTCCTCCCCAGTCCTATACCGGGACTCTGAACACGAGCCTCGAGCTGTTCGACGGTTTTCGGCGTTTTGCGAATGTCAAATCCGCGTCCGCGAGTCTGGATGCTGCGGACGCGGGCGTCGTGAATCAGCGCTTCCAGACCACGCTGGATACCAAGCAGCTCTTCTATACGGCGATTGCGAACGAAGCCCTGGTTCGCGTCGCGGATGCACAGGTCAAGCGCGCGCAGCAACAGCTGCAGATCTCCGTTCAGAAATTGCGCGCCGGGTCCGCGACGCGGTCAGATTCGCTGCGCTCGACTGTCGAGTATGGCAACGCCCGCATCGCCCTGCTGCAAGCCCGCGCGGCGCTCGCTACGGCACAGGCAAACCTTGGGCGGCAGATCGGCGTGGATGGACCGGTGCGGGCGGTGTTCGATTCGACGCTCCCGGCCTTGCCCGACACGGTTGCGCTGCGCGCCGCACTCTCCACAGCCCCGGCTGTCGAACAGGCGGAGGCGGAGGCCCGCAGCGCACGCGCGCAGGTCTGGAGCGCGCGCGCGCAGTACTGGCCTTCGGTGACGCTGAGCTACAGCAACAGTCACCAGGGGAGTAAGGATCCAGTCCCGCCGATCTTCAGCCCGTATCCGGAAACCAGTCAGTGGCGGCTCGGGGTGTCCTGGACGCTGTTCAACGGGTTCACGCGCGAAGTCAACAACACAAACGCGTCCGTGGCCCGCGACCTCGCCGTGGCGCGTGCGGCGGATGCCCGACGCGAGGCGACGGCCCAGCTCACGCAGCAGCTCGCGGCGCTGTCGACCGCGTTCGAGCAGATCACGATCGCGCGCGAAAACATGGCGGCCGCAACGGAGGATCTGCGCGTCCAGAACGAGCGTTACCGGGTCGGAGCAGCGACGATTCTCGACTTGCTGATTTCTCAGGCCGCCTTGACGCAGGCGGAGGTGAACGTCGTGCAGACACAATTCAGTTACCTGATCGCGCGCTCGCAGCTCGAAGCGACGGTGGGACGGACGCTGTGACGACCGCGCAGGCGATGTCGTTCCACACGGGCGACACTCCGACACCCGACATCGTGATTCTCACGCATAACCTGAAGCGTGAGTACCAGATGGGTGCGGAAGTGGTGCATGCGTTGCGGGGCGTCGATATCCAGATCAAGAAGAACGAGTTCGTCGCGGTCATGGGCCCGTCGGGCTCGGGTAAGTCGACGTTGATGAACCTGATCGGCTGCCTCGACACGCCGACCGGCGGCGAGTACTGGCTGAATAGCCAGAAGGTGAGCGACCTGAGCGACGACGAGCTGGCCCGTATCCGGAACAAGGAGATCGGCTTCGTCTTCCAGACGTTCAACCTGCTTCCGCGCGCGGACGCGCTGCACAACGTGGAGCTGCCCCTGATTTACGCCGGCATCTCGGCCAGGGACCGCCGCGAACGCGCCGCTCGCTCACTCACGCAAGTGGGCCTGGGTGATCGCATGGATCACCGGCCCAACGAGCTGTCGGGCGGCCAGCGCCAGCGCGTCGCCATCGCGCGCGCGCTGGTCAACGAGCCCAGCATTCTGCTGGCCGACGAGCCGACCGGAAACCTCGACTCGGCGACCGGCGCCGAAATCATGGGGCTCTTTCAGGAGCTCCACGATTCGGGGCAGACCATCGTGCTGGTGACGCACGAACACGACATCGCGGCACACGCGCGACGCCAGATCCACCTGCTCGACGGTAAAATCGCGCGTGACGAGAGGATGGTAGGGCGGTGAATACCAAGCAACTGTTGGTGATCGCATTCCTCCTGGGCTTGCTGGCCTGCGGCAAGAAAGAGGCGCCGCAGGCGTACGAGGCGGTGCCAGTCGAGCGTCGTAACCTCGTGGTCTCCGCGTCCGCATCGGGCGCGATCGAGCCGGTGCTGACGGTCGACGTCAAGTCGAAGGCGTCCGGCGAGATCATCGGGATGAACGTGCAGACCGGCGACGACGTGAAACAGGATCAGCTGCTCGCCTCGATCGATCCGCGCATTCCGCGCAACAACCTGGCGCAGGCGGAGGCGAACCTGCAGGTCGCGCGGGCGCAGCTGGCCAACGCCACGGCCCAGATTGCCCGCTCCGATACGCTGTTCAAGGCGCAGGCGATCACCCAGACCGAATACGATGGGGCCAGGCTCGACTACGCCAACGCGAACGCCGCCGTGATCCGCGCCAGATCCGATCTCGAGAACGCGCGCGACCGCATGAACGATACCAAGCTCCGCGCGCCCCTCGGCGGTACGATCATCGCGAAGAACGTCGAGCTCGGCACCGTGATCTCGTCGCCCACCCAGGACGTCGGTGGCGGCACCCTGCTGTTCAAGATGGCGAACCTCGATACGGTGCAGATTCGCGCGCTCGTGGACGAAACGGATATCGGCAAGGTCCAGCCGGCACTGCGCACGACGATTACGGTGGACGCGTATCCCACCCGGCCGTTTGAAGGCACCGTCCTCAAGGTCGAGCCACAGGCGACGGTGCAGCAAAACGTGACGATGTTCAACGTCCTGATCCGGATCCCGAACCCCGGGCATCTCCTGAAGCCCGGCATGAACACGGAAGTCGAGATTCACGTCGGCCGTCGCGACAGCGTCATCGCGATCCCCAACGCGGCGCTGCGCACGCAGCGTGACGTCGGCTCCGCGGCGCAGGTGCTCGGTCTCGATCCGAACGAGGTCCAGCAACAGCTCGCCGCCCAGCGCCAGCAGCCGGAAGCGCAGCCGGCCAATCGCGACAGTGCATCCCTCGGTGGCAGTCCGGAGCGACGCGACTCGGGTTCCGCACCCGCGGGCAGCGCGACTCCGACGATCACACTCCCCGATGGCCGCACGGTACCGGTGCCGCCGGGCATCTCCCCAGCTCAGGTGAGTCTGGCGCGAAGCGCGATGCAGAAGCGCCAGAGGGGAGAGACGCCGACCGACCAGGAGCGCGCGGCCGTCCGCATGATCTTCACGGCCATGGGTGGCGGATTCATGGGCGGCGGCCCCGGTGGCGGCCGTCGCATGGGCGAGACGTCGAGCTACATCGTCTTCGCTCTCAGGAACGGGAAGCCGACACCGGTGCAAGTCCGCACCGGTCTGACCGATCTCGATTACATCGAGGTCCTGAGCGGCCTCACGGACCAGGACACGGTGCTCGTGCTGCCCAGCGCCGGTCTGCTCAATTCGCAGCGCGACATGCAGCAGCGCATGCGCAACATGACGGGCGGTGGATTGCCGGGCGTACAACAGCAGCAGCCGACCCAACAGCAGCGGCCGCAGGCGACGCCGGCCAGGCCCTAACCATGCTGCTCGACGAAATCTTCCACGTCGCGCTCCAGGCGATCCGCGCCAACAAGCTGCGGTCGTTCCTGACGATGCTGGGCATTATCATCGGCGTCGGCGCCGTGATCACCATGGTCGCGCTGGGCAG
>Ga0075428_100003350_pt1 | contig 17538 bp, 20 predicted proteins | sample RhiMetdeltSRZDD2_FD_75291 | JGI IMG/M metagenome (GOLD analysis project Ga0075428, IMG submission 75291) | Populus rhizosphere microbial communities from Tennessee, USA - Rhizosphere MetaG P. deltoides SRZDD2 | ecosystem: Host-associated > Plants > Roots > Rhizosphere > Soil | place: USA... | reverse complement strand
TACGCGTTGGCCTGCACGCGCGTGCGGGCGCCGATCGACGTGTCGTTCTCGACGTGGGAGCCGCGCCCGATCACGACCTCGTCTCCGAGCTCGCACCGTTCCCGCACGCACGCCTGGTCGCCGACGATGACTCCCGCGCCGAGCGTCGTCCCCGCGAAGACGACAGCGCCCGCGAGGATGGCGCTCCCGTCACCGACCACGAGGGGCGGAAGATCGCCGCGCGCGGCTGTCGAGCGCTTGCCGAGGACGGGCTGCTTGCCCACCACGGCGTAATCGCCGATGACGACGTCTTCGCCGAGCTCGACGCCCGGGTACACGACAGCGGTCTCGGCGATCCGGTTCACACGCGTTCCCGCTCGAGGGAGCTCTGCAGCTGTTCGAGCGCGCGGACGACACCGAGGCCCTCGCGTGCAGCCGCGATCCGGTCGCCTTCCCCGCGCAGGAGTGTGAGGAAGTGCTCGCACTCGAGGCGAAGGGGCTCGTCGTTTGCGACCTTGGGGATCGAGATGTCGCCGGAGCGCGTCTGCCACTCGCCCCACGTCTCGGCCGACTGCTGCGGCCCTTTGTCGTAAACCGTCACTTTGCGCTCGGGCTCCATGTCGTCGAAGACCGCCATCTTCCTGTCGCCGACAACGGTCATCCGCCGCATCTTGTGCGGGTCGAGCCACGAGAGGTGCATGTGCGCTACGACCCCGGAGGGGAAGCGGAGATAGCAGAAGACGACGTCCTCGACCCCGGGGTTCAAGAACGACTCGCCCCGTGCCCATGCCTCTGCCGGCTCCTCGCCGACGAGGTGGAGGATCACGGAGAGATCGTGGGCGCCGAGGCTCCAGAGAGCGTTCTCGTCCTTGCGGATCTGCCCGAGATTCTGGCGGTTCCCGTAGACGTAGAGCAGGCGGCCGAGCTCCTCCGAGTCGACGAGGCCCTTCAGTTTCGCCACGCCCGGGTGGTAGAGGAGCAGGTGGCCCGGCATGAGCACGAGCGCCCGCTCTTCGGCCAGGGCGACGAGCTGCTCGCCGAGCGCCGACGAGAGAGCGAGCGGCTTCTCGACGAAGACGTGCTTGCCGGCAAGGAGCGCCTCGCGCGCGAACTCGAAGTGCGTGAAGACGGGCGTCGCGATGGCGACGGCGTCGAGCTCTGAGTCGGCGAGTAGGTCCTCGTAGCTCGTCGTCTTGCGGGCCTCCGGGAAGCGCGAGCCGTAGCGCTCGAGCCGCGCCTCGTCCCGGTCGCAGATCCAGGTGAGCGCGGCGCCGTCGAGCTCGTCCAGGTTCCGCGCGAGATTGGGGCCCCAATAGCCGAGGCCGACCGCGGCGAGCTTCAGAGCTTCCACACGCGTCCGTTCGCGGAGCCGTTCTTACCCGTAGCGTTGCGAAAGTCGACCACGAGCTGGGCCTCCTCGGCGAGCTTCGCGTAGTCGATCCCCGAGTGCGCGGTGACGATCGCGACGCAGTCGGCCTTGCCGACGGAGCCGTCGAGGTCGACCGAGGTGAGTCCATGGTCGGGGAGCTCGGACACGTGCGGGTCGTGATACGAGACCTCGGCGCCCTCGTCCCGCAGAAGCTCGACGAGCTTCAGCGCAGGCGACTCGCGCAGGTCGCCGACATCGGCCTTGTACGAGACGCCGACGAGGTGGACGTGGCTCCCCTTGACGGACTTCTCGTCGGAGTTCAGCGCCCGCGTGATCTTCTCCAGGCAGAAGTACGGCATGTTCTCGTTGACCTTGCCGGCCAGCTCGATGAACTCGGTGTAGAAGTCGAACTCGCGAGCCTTCCAGGCGAGGTAGAACGGGTCGACCGGCAGACAGTGGCCGCCCAGGCCGGGCCCCGGCTTGAAGCTCATGAAGCCGAACGGCTTCGTCGCGGCCGCCTCGACGACTTCCCAGACGTCCACGTGCATCCGGTCGCAGAGCTGCGCGAGCTCGTTGACGAGCGCGATGTTGACCGAGCGGAAGATGTTCTCCAGCAGCTTCGTCAGCTCCGCCGCCTCCGGCGAGGACACGCTGACGACGGTGTCGATCGCGCGCTTGTAGAAGGCGACCGCCTTCTCGGTGCACGCGGGCGTGACGCCGCCTACGACCTTCGGAGTCGTCTTCACCGTCCAGTCCTCGCGGCCGGGGTCGATCCGCTCCGGCGAGAAGGCAAGATAGAAGTCCTTGCCAACCTCGAGGCCGCTGCCAGCGAGAATCGGCAGCACTTCCTCCCGCGTCGTCCCCGGGTACGTGGTGGACTCGAGCGAGACGAGCTGGCCCGTCCGCAGCCGCCTGCCGACCTCCCGCGCGGCGCTCATGACGATCGTGAGGTCAGGCTCGCGGTTCGCCGAGAGGGGCGTCGGCAGCGCGACGACGATCGCGTCGGCGTCACGGACGGCGTCGTAGTTCGTGGTCGCCGAGAGGGTCCCAGCCTCGAGGAGCGCCCGGAGCGTTTCCGAGGGCACGTCCTCGACATGGCTCTCGCCGCGGTTGATCGCCTCGACGCGCTCGGCGTCGATGTCGACGAGAACCACAGGGATGCCCGCCTCCGCGAAGCAGCGGCCAAGGGGTAGGCCGACATAGCCCGCGCCGACGATGGCGACTTCTGGCTTGTTCACGCGTGTTCCATCGTACAAATCACGTCAGCGATCAAATCGGCCGCGTGGCCGTCCCCGTAAAGGGGCGGGTGCTCGGGCCCGCGTGTAGCCTCGCGTGCCGCGGCGACGATTGCGCCGGGATCGGTGCCCACGAGGCGGTTCCAGCCGGCCTCGACGGTTTCGACCCACTCAGTGTTCTCCCGCAGCGTCACGCACGGTACCTCGTACCAGTAGGCCTCCTTCTGGACGCCGCCGGAGTCGGTGAGGACGACGCGCGCCTGGGATGCCAGCGCTGTGAAGTCCAGGTACCCCGCCGGCGGTCGTGGATGGACGTGGCCGGCCAGCCGGAGCCCCTGACTCTCGATCGCAGCGGCGGTTCGAGGGTGGAGCGGGAAGACCACGGGCTCCTCGAGCGCGTTGAGCGCCTCGACGATCCGGCCGAGGGCAGGCTCCATCGTGTTCGCCTCGCGATGCACGGTCACCAGTGCGTAGGACCCGGCTTCCACTCCGACGAGCTCGAGTGCGTCCGACCGCTCCCGCGCAATGGGCGCGAGGCGCAGGTTTGCGTCGAGCATGACGTCGCCGACCTCATGGACGCCTTCGGTGATCCCCTCGTCCTTCAGGTTCCCGACGGCGGTCTCGGAGGGCGCGAAGAGGATGCTCGACACGCGGTCGACCAGGGCGCGGTTCAGCTCCTCCGGCATCGTGCGGTCGAAGGAACGGAGGCCGGCCTCCACATGGGCGACCGGGACCCGGAGCTTCGACGCGGCGAGCGCGCCGGCGAGTGTGGAGTTCGTGTCTCCATAGACGAGCACGAGGTCCGGCTTCTCCTCGACGACGGCGGCTTCGATCCCGGGCAGCATGCGCGCCGTCTGCTGCGCGTGGCTCCCCGAGCCTGCCTCCAGGCGGTGCCTGGGCGGCTCGAGGCCGAGCTCGTCGAAGAAAACCTGCGAGAGCTCGTGGTCGTAGTGCTGGCCCGTGTGCAGGACGACCTCGTCCGTCCGGTTTCGCAACGCGAGCGAGAGGGGAGCGGACTTTATGAACTGCGGACGGTTGCCGACAACGGAAAGGATTTGCATGCCGACCGCGAATCTAGTTGACCCATGCCTTTCAAGATCCTTCTAGCCGGCGCACCGCTCATCGCCCGCGGCGTCATGACGGGTAAGACAATCGTCTGGTACGTCAACTGGCGCCTCGAGCGGGTCTGACGCCGAGAACCCCTCGCTACAATGCTCTGCCTGCCGCGCTGCGCGCGTCAGGATTGGGCCGTTAGCTCAGCTGGTAGAGCAGGGGACTCTTAATCCCAAGGTCGCAGGTTCGATCCCTGCACGGCCCATTCACGGGTAGCGGCGTGGCGCGTCGCCGTCCGGAACGAAATGCCCGAGGCGCAAGCGGTGGTGGGCCACGACCTTGTCCAGCGCATCGATGAGCGCAGACGCGTGGAGTGCTCGGAGCGCACGTCCCACCGGCCGCGTCAGCCGGACTTCAGTCAGGAGCACAACGCCGCCTCCGGCGTCCCCTGCAATCGGAGTCCCGTCACGGAGAACGAGCCACCAGCATTTGAACCGGGCATCCTCGGGGACGCCTGCGAGCAGGCGCCTTGTCTCCTCATCGTCCAGCGGAAGCAGCGCCAGTTCTTCGTGTCGGTCGAGCCTGGCGACGCCCCGCGCCGCCCACCGGCAGAGCTTTCAGGTGCCGGCATAGAGCATCACAGGGCGAAGGAGTTGCACGCGGCCGTCTAGCGCTTGCCGATGCGCGCGAAGCCGGTCTCGCCGACGAGGAGTGCGCCCGCAAGACACGCAAGGCCCCACGCTAGGAGGTCGCTGAAGTTCGAGTCGCTGAGCGCCGCGAACACGAAGAGGACGACGGCGGCGATCAGAAGCAGGGCACGCAGTCCGAGGTTCATCAGGGGGCTCCTTTCGATTGGCACAACCTCTATGCCCGACTCGCTTCCACGACGAACCGGGGCGCTATTGCAAGTGAAGTAGTGCCCGTGTGGATGTGGTAGCTTCGCTAGCTCCGTGCGGCTCCGACTTCCCCTCGCTCTGCTCGTCCTTGCGCTCGCGTTCGTCGCGGCGGGCTGCGGCTCCAAGGAGAGCGCGCCGACCGTGCCGGCGGCCACCGGCGGTGAGACGGTCGCGACCGATCCCTGCGCGAAGGACCAGCTGCAGCTCGTCAATGACGGCAAGCTCACGATCGGCACGGACAACCCCGCCTACCCGCCGTGGTTCGGCGGCTCTCCGCAGGGTCAGTGGAAGATCTCCGATCCTGAGAGCGGCAAGGGCTTCGAGAGCGCCGTCGCCTACGCGGTCGCCAAGGAGATGGGGTTTACGAACGCCGAGGTCGAGTGGACCGTCGTCCCGTTCAACAACTCCTTCAAGCCGGGCCCGAAGGACTTCGACTTCGACATCAACCAGATCTCCTACGCACCCAAGCGGGCCGAGGCGGTCGACTTCAGCGACTCGTACTACGACGTAAACCAGTCGGTCGTGGCGCTGAACGACTCGAAGATCGCCAACGCGACCTCGCTGGCCGACCTGAAGGACGCGAAGCTCGGCGCACCGGTCGGGACGACGAGCTACGACTACATCACGGAGAACATTCAGCCGAGCCAGCAGCCGCAGGTGTACGACACACTCGACGCCGGCGTGGCCGCGCTGAAGGCGAAGCAGATCGACGGCCTCGTCGTCGACCTCCCGACCGCGTTCTTCATCACGGCGGTCCAGGTGCCGAACGGGAAGATCGTGGGGCAGTTCCCGACGATCGGCTCCCAGGAGTACTTCGGCATGGTGCTCGCGAAGGACAGCCCGCTGACCGAGTGCGTGAACGAGGCTCTCGCCCACCTGAAGGATTCCGGGGAGCTTTCGCAGATCCAGCAGACCTGGCTTTCGGACAAGGCCAGCGCCCCCGTCCTCCAGTAACGCCAGAGTTCTAGCATCATGGAAGGCGACCGCCGGTCGAGGATCCTGGGCGGGATGAGCGCAGACGCGCGCAGCGTCTCGATCGCGCTCATCAGCACCGCCGTCTTCTTCGCGATCCTCGTCCTGGTGATCACGAGGGCGCCGGGCTGGCCGGAGGTCAAGGCCGCGTTCTTCAACCCCGAGATCTTCCGGGAGTCGTTCCCGGAGGTCCTGCGCGCCTTCTGGCTCAACATCAAGATCTTCTGCGTCGCGGAGGTGTTCATCCTCGCGTTCGCACTCGTGATTGCGGTCCTGCGCAGCCTGCCGGGCCCGGTCTTCTTCCCGATCCGCCTCCTTGCGATCGCCTACACGGACCTCTTCCGGGGGATACCGACGATCCTGCTCATTTTCATCCTCGGCTTCGGCGTCCCGGCGCTCGGCCTTGCCGGAGTCCCGACCTCGGCGCTCGTCTGGGCGACGGTGGCGCTGATCATCATCTACTCCGCGTATGTGGCCGAGGTGTACCGCGCCGGGATCGAGTCGGTGCATCCGAGCCAGGACGCAGCCGCGCGCTCCTTGGGTCTCACCCGCGGGCAGTCACTTCGCCACGTCGTCGTTCCGCAGGCGGTGCGCCGCGTCATCCCTCCGCTCCTGAACGACTTCATCGGACTGCAGAAGGACACCGCGCTCATTGCCCTCATCGGCCCGGTCGAAGCCTTTCGCCAGGCGCAGATCGACACCTCTGCGACCTTCAACTTCACGCCCTTCGTCGCGGCTGCGCTGATCTTCGTGGCCTTCACGATCCCGCTGGCGCGGCTGACCGACTGGCTCAACGAGCGCAGTCGGCGCCGGCGTCTTGCGGCCGGGATCGCTCAGTGAACGCTCCCCTTTGCCTGGTCCTCGAGGACGTCCACAAGTCGTTCGACAAGCGCGAGGTGCTGAAGGGCATCGACCTTTCCGTTGCCGAGCACGAGGTCGTCTGCCTCATCGGCGCCTCGGGCTCGGGGAAGTCCACGCTCTTGCGCTGCATCAACCTGATCGAGTCGATCGACGCGGGCAGGATCTTCATCCGGGGCGAAGAGATCACGCGCCGCGGGCTCGACGTCAACCAGGTCCGCCGCGGGATCGGAATCGTCTTCCAGTCGTTCAACCTCTTCCCGCACATGACCGTGCTCGAGAACGTGATCCTCGGTCCCCGCAAGGCGCTCGGCCTCGACCGCACGCAGGCCGAGGCGCAAGGCGTCGAGCTGCTGCGGCGCTTCGGACTCGAGGACCGGCGCGCCGACTACCCGGATCGCCTTTCGGGCGGCCAGCAGCAGCGCGTTGCAATCGTGCGCGCGCTGGCGATGCAGCCGCAGCTCATGCTTCTCGACGAAGTCACGAGCGCGCTCGACCCTGAGCTCGTCGCAGAGGTGCTGAGCGTCATCCGCGAGCTCGCCGAGGGTGGAATGACGATGGTGATCGCCACGCACGAGATGGGCTTTGCCGCCGACATCGCGAACCGCGTCTGCTTCCTCGACCAGGGCGTGCTGCTCGAGGAAGGACCGCCTGAGCAGATCTTTCGCTCCCCTTCAAACCCGCGCACGCAGGAGTTTCTGCAGCGCATCATCGCTGCGGGGCGCCTCTAGTATCTTCCGCTGATGGAGTACTCAGCGGTCCTTGGGCCGGACGAAGTCCTTTCGGACAAGCCCTTCACGGACGCCGCTTACACGATGCGCGAGGTCGACGTGATGCGGCACATGCTCCTCCACGAGCGCGAGCGAGCCCTTCAGTGGATCGACATCGACCCGGGCAGCCACATCATCCGGGAGTACGACGACGAGGGACACCGGCACCTGATCGTGATCCCGGACACGCGACGGCTCCTCGAGACCGAGAATCTCACCGCCGTCGGCTTCTTCGGCAGCCCGCGCGACGACGTCGACCACGGCGTCCTGTTCTCCCTCGAGGACGAGCTGATCGAGCGGATGGGCCACTATGGCGAGGCCGGGCTGCTGAGCTATTACGACGTCGAGGTCGTCAAGGGTGAGTACGGCAACCTCATCCTGTTCGCGACCCCTGACGTGCCGCCGGAGTGGCACCGCGACGAGGTGCACAAGCGTGCGGTCTCCGTCTCACCGGGCCACTACCACCACGTGCGCCTGCACAAGGGCTCGATCCTCGGCAAGCTCCACGACGGTGGCGACATCCGCGTGGAGCGCACGAAGTACTTCGACTTCGACACCGGCAACGGAACCTGGTTCGGGCTCCGGCTCTTTCAGGACTGAGCTTCGTCTCCCTCTTCCTCAGGCGTGGCGTTGAGCTCGGCGAGGACCTCCTCCTCGGCCTCGAGCTCGCTGTGCGGCCGTTGCTCGTGACCCTCCTTGCCCTCCGAAAGCCGGTCGTGACCCTCATGCCTGGATGGATCGTTGAACATGCTCCCGCTCCCTTCTCGCTTGAATCGGTTGTCCGACCCCGGGGATGATCTACAGAGTATGACGCGCGACCCCAAGCACGACATTCTCTTCGAGCCCGTCCGGATCGGGCCGAAGACCATGCGGAACCGCTTCTACCAGGTGCCCCACTGCACAGGGTTCGGGGCGGAGAAGCCCGGGTCGCAGGCGCGCTTCCGCGGCATGAAGGCAGAGGGTGGCTGGGCGGCGGTGAACACCGAAGAGGCGCTGATCTCGAGCGACACCGACTACTGGCCCGTCGTCTCGACCCGGGTCTGGGACGAGGACGACCTGCGCAACCTCTCGCTCATGTGCGACGAGGCCCACAAGCACGGCTCGCTCGCCGGCATCGAGCTCACGCACGGCGGCGTGCACGCGGACGGCCGCGAATCGCGGCGCCCGTCGCTCGGGCCCTCCCAGCTCGCGAGCGACTACCACCCCTTCGTCGTCCCCAAGGCGATGGAGCCCGGCGACATCAAGCGGGTCCGCGAGGACTGGGTGCGCGCGGCGAAGCTCTCGCGGGACGCGGGCTTCGACATCGTCTACGTCTACGGCGGTCATAGCTATCTGCCACTGCAGTTCCTCTCGCCCTTCTACAACAAGCGCACCGACGCCTACGGCGGCTCGCTCGAGAACCGCGCGCGCTTCTGGATCGAGACGCTGGAGGAGGTCCGCGCGGCGGTGGGAGACGACTGCGCTATCGCCGTTCGCTTCTGCGTCGAGGCGCTCGGGCCCGCTGGCGTCGAGCTCGACGAAGGCACGGGCTTCGTGGTCCTCGCTGATCATCTCGTCGATCTGTGGGATGTGAACGTCGGCTCGATCACCGACTGGTCGAAGGATTCCGGCGCCTCCCGTTTCTTCCCCGAGGGCTACCAGCTGGAGTGGACCGGCCGGGTGCGCGAGGTGACCGCGAAGCCGATCGTGGGCGTCGGGCGCCTGACGAACCCGGACCGCATGGCCGAGATCGTCAGGAGCGGCGCGTGGGATCTCATCGGCGCAGCCCGCCCATCTATCTCCGACCCCTTCCTTCCGAAGAAGATCGAGGAGGGGCGCTACGGGGAGATTCGCGAGTGCATCGGGTGCAACGTCTGCATCATGAAGGCCGAGTGGGGCAACCACATCGGCTGCACCCAGAACGCGACCGCCGGCGAGGAGTACCGCCGCGGCTGGCATCCGGAGAAGTTCGAGCCGGCTGCGAACGCGAACAACGACGTGCTCGTCGTCGGAGCCGGGCCGGCGGGAATGGAGTGCGCGATCGTCCTCGGGAAGCGCGGGTTCCGCCGGGTCCATCTCGTCGACGCGGCGCCCGAGATCGGCGGCGTCATGCGGTGGATTCCACGCATGCCCGGGCTCGGCGAGTGGGCGCGATTCCTGAACTGGCGAGCTGTGCAGCTCGAGAAGCTCAAGAACGTCGAGGTGATCGTCGGCACGGAGCTGACCGCGAAGGACATCCGCTCCTACGGCGCCGAGATCGTCGTCGTGGCCACCGGGGCGCGCTGGGCGACCGACGGGTTGAACGCCTACACGCACGCTCCGATTCCGGGAGCAGATGCGTCGCTCGCGCACATCCTCACTCCCGAGCAAATCATGCTCGAGGGGAAGGCGGTGCCCGGGGACCGCGTGGTCGTCTACGACGCGGAGGGCTACTTCACAGCAGCCGGGCTCGCGGAGAAGCTCGCCGGCGAGGGCCACGACGTGGAGCTGGCGACCTGCCTCGAGCGTATTGCACCGGTGACGGACGAGACCCTCGAAGGACCGATGCTCCGCCAGCACCTGCACGACGTCGGCGTGCGCCAGCGCCCAGGCTTCCTCGCCGCCGAGATCGGCGAGGGCTTCATCCGCGGGGCGGACGAGTTCGGGGAGCCCGTGGAGCTCGAGGCCGACGCCATCGTCCTTGCGACGCAGCGGCTCTCCAACGAGTCGCTCTATCTCGAGCTGGCAGAGGACCTCGACGCGTTGGGTGAGGAGGGGATCGACGCGCTCTACCGGATCGGAGATTGCGTCGCGCCCAGGATCGTCGCGGAGGCGTCCTATGACGGTCATCGCCTCGCCCGCGAGATCGACTCCGACGACCCGGCCACGCCGCTTCCCTACCTGCGCGAGCGCATCGTCCTCGAGTCGGCCGCGATCGGCTCCTAGCCTCTTGCGCGGGCTCGGGACCGTCCTCTGCGCGCTCGCGCTCGTGGCGGTCGCATGTTCTTCGGGGGACAAGAATGGCCAGACGCAGGGGCAGACCGAGCCGCAGGCCACCGAGCCGCAGGCAACGGAGACCTCGGGCGGTGGAGGCATGGCGTTCACAGAGGTCGCGGACGGACTCGACTCGCCGCTCGGAATCGCCTCGACGCCGAGCGAGCCCGACCGGCTCTACATCGTCGAGCAGCCGGGCCTCGTGCGCGTGGTGGAGGACGGCAAACTTCTCCCCCAGCCGTTCCTCGACGTGCAAGACCAGGTCGTGAGCGGCGGCGAGCAGGGCCTCCTCTCGCTCGCCTTCGATCCGGAGTACGAGTCCACCGGGCTCTTCTACGTCGACTACACGGACACGAACGGGGACACGCGCGTCGTCGAGTACCACGCCGAAGGCTCCGCCCCTGTCAAACGCCGCGAGCTTCTCTTCGTCGACCAGCCGTACGCGAATCACAACGGCGGCCAGCTCGCGTTCGGGCCGGACGGCCGGCTCTACGTCGGCATGGGCGACGGCGGCTCTGGCGGCGATCCCGAGAACCGTGCCCAGAACCTGGACGAGAAGCTGGGCAAGCTGCTCTCGCTCGACGCCAACCCGGACGTTCGTGAAAAGGACTGGACGATCGAGGGCTACGGTCTCCGCAATCCCTGGCGCTTCTCGTTCGACCGCGAGACCGGTGACCTCTGGATCGGCGACGTGGGTCAGGGGGCGTGGGAGGAGATCGACAACACGCCAACCTCAAGCTCGGGCCTCGAGAACTACGGCTGGGACGTCTACGAGGGAACGCACGGCTACGAGGACAAGGACCTGAACCCAGCTGGGCGCCTCGTTATGCCGGTCTACGAGTACAGCCACGGCGACGGCTGTTCGGTGACCGGCGGCTACGTCTACCGCGGCGAGCGTGTGCCGGACGCCGTCGGCCGCTACGTCTTCGGCGACTTCTGCAGCGGGACGGTGTCGAGCTTCGTCCTCGACGGCGACAAGGCTCGTGACGTCCGAAACTTCGGCAGGATCGACCAGCTGAGCGCGTTCGGTGAGGACGCGGCCGGCGAGCTCTACGCCGTGTCTCTCGACGGCAAGCTCTACGAGCTCGTGCCGCGCTAGCGGAGCCCGACCACGATCTGCTTGCCGCCTGCCGTCGTCAGGGGCGTCAGCTCGGGGTTCAGCGCGAAGAGCCGGGCAAGGGAGATGCCGTGCGCCGACGCGACGCCTGCGTAGGTCTCGCCGCGGGCAACGGTGTAGAGCACCGGCTCAGGGCCCGTCGGGACGACCGCGGAAGCCTCGGAGCCGCGGTTCGGGAGCACCGGAGAAAGCAGGACGAACGCAATTGCAACGGCGCCGGCATAGGCCGCGATGGCGACGAACCGGGATGCCTGCCGCAGCGTTGCGGCGGAAAGGTCGTGTGAGGTTCCCCGGGGTTGGACGTAGGCCATGTGAGACGGTCATGCCACACACGCGGTTCCTGAAACGCGATCCCGCTACGCTCTCGCCATGGCCGAGCGTCGGACGAAGTGGGAGGAGGACAACGCCTCTCCCGTCAACGTGTGGGCGATCTTCGCCACGGCGGTGCTCATTCTCTTCGTCGCCGGTCTGGCCGTCCTCTTCGCGCTGACTTAGGCGACCAGGGCCGGCCGGCCCTCGAGCTCGGCCTCGAGCGCCTTGCAGACCCTGTCCGCGACTCCCACGAACGCGCGGGCGGCAGGCGTGTGGTAGCGCTCCTTGTGCCAGGCGATGCCGATCTCGCGCGGAGGGACGCGCGGGTCGACCGGCAGCGCGAGGACGCTGTCGTCACGGGTTTCCACGGTCAGCCGTGGGACGAGGGCGGAGCCGACGCCGGCGGCGACCATGCCCTGGATCGTCGTGTTGTCGTCGGAGCGGAAGACGATCTGCGGCTCGAGGCCGGTGCCGCGGAAACGCTCCTCGACCGCGTGGATGCTCCGGCACTGGCGGTAGCCGATCAGCGGGACCGCGGCAATCTCCTTCAGGCTCGGTGGGCTCTTCGTGCCTGCGAGCGGAGAGTCGGGGCGGACGAGCAGCACATACGGGTCGCCCATGAGCGTGCGCGTGTCGAACGGCCCTTCCTCCACCGGGAGCATCACGAAGGAGAGATCGAGCTCGCCGCGCTCGACAAGGCTCAAAAGCTCGGCGTCGTCAGTGGATTCTGTGAGCTGGATGGAAACGAGCGGCCAGGCTGCCGCGAACTCGAGCATCACGCTTGGGAGGACCCGCGCGCCGACGCTCTGGTACGTACCGACTCGCAGCGTGCCTGCCGATCCTTCCGAGTAGGCGGCGAGATCGGCCTGCGCCGCCTCGAGGCGCGCGACGATGCCCTCCGCGTGGCCGAGCAGGAGCTTGCCCGCGTCCGTGAGCGAGACGGGGCGCGGGCCGCCGGGGCGCTCGACGAGGCGCTCGCCGACGATGCGTTCGAGCGCCGCGATCTGCTGGCTGACGGCCGACTGCGAGTACCCCAGTGCGACCGCCGCTCCTCCGAAGGAGCCTTCGCGCGCGACGGCCTGAAGCGCCGCCAGATGGCGCAATTCGACCCCGAGCCATCCATCAGGTTTCATGATCGACTTGAATCATAACTCGATTTGCTCTTATGGAAATGCTCTGCCACGGTGAGCTCATGGTCGAGGTTTTCCTCATCGCATTTCTTTGCCTCCTGGGTCCGCTCGCCTATGTCTACGGTGTCGATTCGCGCACCGGAGACAGCCGCGGCGGCTGGCCCGGCGAGCCGCGACGCTAGCCGGACAGCGAGGTTAGGCTCCGCCTGTGAAGGCGGCGCTCATCCGCGAGATCGGCGGGCTCCCCGAGATCGCCGAAACCGACGCGCCCGAGCGCGGCGCCGGACGGGCTCTCGTTCGGATCCACGCGGTTCCGCTGAACCCGATCGACGCCGCCCTCGCCTCGGGCAAGCACTACCTGGGCCCTCCGAAGACGCCGTACGTCCCCGGCTCCGAAGGTGTGGGGACGATCGTCGAGGCCGACGGGCTGGAGCCGGGTGCCCGCGTGTACATCTCGGACGACGGGCTCGGGGGCCGCGGACGCGACGGGACACTGGCGGAGCTCGCGACGGTCGCGGAAGAGGAGGCGATCGAGCTTCCCGACGGAGTTTCGGACGCGCTGGCAGCGGCCTGTGGGACAGCCGGCGTAGCGGGTTGGCTTCCCGTTGTCTGGCGCGCGCAAGTCGGCCCCGGGGACCGAGTCCTCGTTCTCGGGGGAACCGGCACCGTGGGCCTCGCGGCGGTTCAGGCTGCGCGCCTGCAAAGAGCCGAGCGGATCGTTGCGGCCGGCCGCCGTCCCGAGGGGCTCGAGGTAGCGCGGGAGGCCGGCGCCCACGCGGTCGTCCGGCTCGACGAGCCCGACCTTGCCGGGGCGCTCAAGGAAGCCGCCGGCGGCGACGGCCCGACCGTCGTCATCGACCCGCTCTGGGGCGAGCCGCTCGTCGCGGCGACGGAGGCGGCAGCCCCGGGCGCGCGTATCGTCCAGGTCGGACAGTCGGCAGGCCCGGACGCGACGCTCGCCTCCGGCGTCGTCCGTGGGAAGCAGCTCGAGATCTACGGCTACTCGAACTTCGTCGTGCCGGCGGAAGATCGTCGAGCCGCCTACGCGAAGCTCGTCGCGCACGCCGCGCAAGGCGAGGTCGGCTTCCCGATCGAGACGTATCCGTTCGAGGGCGTGTCCGAGGCCTGGGAGCGCCAGGTGAGCGGGCCCGGCGCGAAGCTCGTCGTGCTCCTCGACTGAGGCCGTAACCGGAGAGGCGGCCCCGTCGTTAACGCAGCAACCGAACGAGGAGGACGTATGTACATCGGTGGCGGCGTTATCGCCCTGATTCTCATCATTCTCCTGCTGATCTGGCTCTTCTAAAACGGCAGGCGCGCGCCCGCGAAAGCGGGCGCGTGGCACATCCAGGCACGAAAAAGGGCGGCTTTGGCCGCCCTTTTCCTACTCGTGCCGGGGTGCTTACGGCATCGGCCGGCGGTCGTAATACGGGTCTCCGCCTTCGCGGTAGACGGTCTCGCGACGCCAGCCGCCGAAGCCGCCCCACGTCGACCAGAAGATGAGCGAGAGGAGAAGTCCGAGGATGCCGACGATCATCAGGATGACGCCGACCATGTTCAGGTCGATGCCGTTCGTTTCCACGCTCACGGCCCAGGCGAGAATCGCGCCGACCGCGATCAGGAAGATGCTGACACCAAGTCCCATGTAGTTAGCCTCCTTGAGGGTCGAGATTTCAACGTTCGACCCGCTCGCCGGGATACGGGTGCGTTAGGGTTCTGCGGCTTCTTAATTCCGCGCCACTTCGTGCGTAAACGCTCGATAATTCAGATGGTGCTGGTGGGTGCCGCCGTGGGGGTGGCACTCGCCCTTGTCGCCGTTCTCATTCCCTGGCTGCCGCCGGCGGACTCGGCCGAGGCGCTCAAGATCGACGACGTCTACTGGTTCGTCACGATCATCTGTATCGCCATCTTCGCGCTCGTCGCGGGCGTCTCCCTCTATGCGGTGTGGAAGTTCCGGGCGGCCCCCGACGACACGGACGACGGCGCCCCGATCCATGGGCACACCGGGCTCGAGGTCGTCTGGACGGCGGTCCCGGCCGCGCTCGTCACCGCGATCACCATCTACAGCGGCATCGTCCTGAACCAGATCGACACCGTCCCGAAGGATCACCGGGTGGTCGAGGTGACCGGGCAGCAGTTCGCCTGGTCCTTCCACTATCCGGACTCGAACGTCACGAGCGGCGTGCTCGCACTCCCGATCGGCCAGACCACCGAGTTGAAGCTCCAGGCAAAGGACGTCATCCACTCGTTCTGGGTGCCGGAGTGGCGGATGAAGGAGGACGCGGTCCCCGGGATCACGACCAACGTCCTCGTGACGCCGACGAAGGAAGGCACGTTCACCGTCATCTGCACCGAGCTCTGCGGGCTCGGTCACGCGCTCATGCGCGCGCAGGCGTTCGTCTTCTCCGAGGCCGACTACGAGAAATGGGTCTCGGACGAGAAGGCCAAGGCGGCAGCCACGGGCTCGGCGGCCGGCAAGACGCTCTTCACCCAGCAGTGTGGCTCGTGTCACACGCTTGCGGACGCGGGAACGCAAGGGGAAGTGGGCCCAGATCTCGATAAGGTGCTCGCAGGGAAGGACGCGGACTTCGTCCACGAGTCGATCGTCAACCCGAACGCCGAGATTGCACCCGGATACCAGCCAGACGTGATGCCCGGCACCTTCGGTGACTCGCTCACGGATGCCCAGCTCCAGAGCCTCGTCGAGTACCTCGTGAAGACTGCGGGGAAGAGCTAGTGGCGCTCGAGACTCGAGGGCACGAGCACGCAGAGGTGCAGGCAGCGCCGCCCAGGGGCAAGTGGCGCCGGCGGTTGACGACGGGCGGCTGGATCCGCGCGGCCTGGGTGACGCCGCTCGCCTTCGTGCTGGCGACGCTGCTCGTCATCGGCTGTCGTGCCTGGCTCGACTACCACCCGCTGAACGAGTTTCAGGTGCTGCTGACGGCCTGGATGATTATCGTCCCGCTCGGCTTCCTGATCGGCATCGGCGGCTTCGATTACTGGTTCTACTGGGCGTCGGGCCGGCCGACGAGGCCGGAGGACCACTCGGGTCACGGCGCCCGCTCGTGGAAGGACTACTTCCGGGTCAACACCGACCACAAGGTCATCGGCGTCCAGTACCTGGTGACGACCATCTTCTTCTTCGTCACCGCGGGGCTCATGGCGATGTTCATGCGTGCCGAGCTCGCGAGACCCGGGATGCAGTTCGTGGACAACAACACGTTCAACGGGCTCTTCTCGGTGCACGCGTCGCTCATGATCTTCCTGTTCGTCATCCCGGCCTTCGCCGGCCTCGGGAACTACGTCATCCCGCTCATGATCGGCGCGCCCGACATGGCGTTCCCGCGCCTGAACGCGCTCTCGTTCTGGCTCCTCCCGATCGCCGGCCTCATCATGCTCGCGAGCTTCCTCGTCCCGGAAGGCGGCGCCTTCGCGGCCGGCTGGACGAACTACGTGCCTCTCTCGGTGCAGCAGCCCCCGGGCAACCTCTTCTTCCAGATGGCGGTCCAGTGGGCCGGCGCCTCGTCGATCATGACGGCGCTCAACTTCCTGGTCACCATCATCACGATGCGTGCGCCGGGGATGTCCTTCTGGCGCATGCCGCTCCTCGTGTGGGCGAACTTCGCGACGTCGACCCTGGTCGTCCTCGCGACGCCGTTCATCGCCGGCTCGCAGTTCTTCATCCTGCTCGACCGGGTGCTGCACACGAACTTCTTCGAGCCGGGGGGTGACGGGTACGCGCTCGGGTACCAGCACATTTTCTGGTTCTACTCGCACCCTGCGGTGTACATCATGATGCTGCCCGGATTCGGGATCGCCTCCGAGGTGATCGCCGTCTTTGCGCGGAAACCGGTGTTCGGCTACCGCCTGATGGCACTCTCGCTGATGGCGATCCTCGTGCTGGGGTTCTCGGTCTGGGCGCACCACATGTTCGTCTCCGGGATGTCGCCCTGGCTTCGCATCCCGATGATGGCGACGACGATGCTCATCGCCATCCCGACCGGCATCAAGGTCTTCAGCTGGCTCGCGACGCTGTGGGAGGGGCGCATCCACTTCAAAACGCCCATGCTGTTTGCACTGGGCTTCGTGTCGATGTTCGTGATCGGCGGCCTCTCGGGCGTCTATCTCGGCTCGATCCCGATCGACATCCACGCGAGCGACACGTACTTCATCGTCGCCCACATCCACTACGTCCTCTTCGGCGGCTCGCTGTTCACGATCTTCGCGGGGATCTACTACTGGTTCCCGAAGATGACCGGCCGGATGTACAACGAGCGGCTCGGGAAGATCCATTTCTGGCTGACGTTCGTCGGCTTCAACGTCACGTTCTTCCCGATGCACTGGCTCGGGCTCCAGGGGATGCCGCGCCGCGTGTCCGATTACGCCGACCGGTTCGGGAATCTCAACTTCATCATCAGCGTCGCGTCGTTCGCGCTCGGCGCCTCCACGATCGTCTTCCTCTACAACATGATCGTCTCGTGGCGCCGCGGTCCGATCGCGCCCGGGAACCCATGGCGCGCGCTTACGCTTGAGTGGCAGGTTTCCTCGCCTCCGCCGATCTTCAACTTCGACGAGATCCCGCAAGTCGTCGGGAGCCCGTATGAGTACGGCGTCCGCGGGGCGCGTCACGCCGTTCTGAACGGCGACCGCGCCGAGGTGCCCGAACGCGAGGAGGTGGTCTCGCACTGATGGCCGAGCCCCGGCACATCCTCGTGGTCGCGAACGAGACCGTGGCGGGCAAGTCGCTCATCGACGCCCTGCGGGCCCGCGCCGCCGACGGGCCGATCCGCGTCACCGTCATCTGCCCGCAGAACGAGCCGCGGGCGGGCTTCGTGGTCTACGCGGACAGCCGGCGCTCGAGCGCCGACCGGCGCTTGCGGCGCACGCTCGACCTCCTG
>Ga0075428_100003348_pt1 | contig 17539 bp, 15 predicted proteins | sample RhiMetdeltSRZDD2_FD_75291 | JGI IMG/M metagenome (GOLD analysis project Ga0075428, IMG submission 75291) | Populus rhizosphere microbial communities from Tennessee, USA - Rhizosphere MetaG P. deltoides SRZDD2 | ecosystem: Host-associated > Plants > Roots > Rhizosphere > Soil | place: USA... | reverse complement strand
CGGGCGTGGGTCCGAACGAGATGTTCGGAGCGAGTTGCGCGACGGATTCCAGCGTCCGGTTGGTGACCGGAAGCTGATTGATCGATTTGTCGTAGTTGAAGTTCTCGCCCCCGACCGTCGACTCCAGCTTGCTGGCCGACGCGTAGACGGTGACCGTATCGACCATTCCTTCCCCCTTCTTCATGGCGACTTCGAGGGGGTTGGCCTCACCGACCCCGACCCGCAGCGAGTAGGTCACAGGCTGCATCTCCGGGTAGGCGAATGAAACGTCGTATTTGCCGGGCGGGAGGAAAGGCGCCGTGAACCTCCCGCTCTGGTCCGTCGTGGCGGTGCGATCCCCTTGAATCGCCGGCCCACTGATCGTGACCTTCACGCCGGGAAGGGGATGACCGCTCTCATCCGCTACTTTCCCCGTAATGACTCCCGTGGTCTCCGCCTGAGCCCACGCAAGCGTCGGAACGAGAAGCAGTCCGAGCAGAACCGCCAATACACCTTTCATCGAAAGCCCCCTCCTCCTCGGGCGGAGTAGAAGTTGGTGCAGCGAAACTACGAAAGCTAGTCAAAGCAAAGCACGGGCCAAAACGATGAAACTTATATCCCATTGCAGGAGAATGGTTTAGGATGGACGTTTGCCGAAATCCAATATCTCAGTACGAGATAATGGATTTCGGGCGGTTTATTGGATGGCGGGGAAGGCGCGGCTCAGTGCTCCAACTGCTCCAGCAGCTTCCTCTCCTCGGCGGCTTGCGGGTCGTTGGGAGCTAGGGCGAGGAACCGTTTGACGTGCTCGATCGCCGATTTCTTGTCGCCCTTCGAGAGATACGCGAGGCCGAGAAGCCGATGCGGGGCGGCGAGCTCGGAGTCCATCGCGATGGCCTTCTGCGCGGCGGAGATCGCTTTGTCCGTCTGTCCGTTGTTGAAGTAGCTCGCGGCGAGGTTGTAGACCGCTGGCGCCAGTTCTCGAGGGGGAGCCGCGGTCGCCGCCTCGAGCAGCGCCAGCGCGTCGTCCGTCCGCCCCGCCGCGCTGTGCACGCTCGAGAGCTTCAAGATCGCCGGAACATTGTTCGGGTCGGCGGCGATGAGCGCCTGGAGTGCCGCGACGAACTCGTCGGGCTTGTCGGCGAGCTCCAGTGCCGCCGCTCTGTTCGCGAGGAACGTAGCCGAAGCGCCGAAGCGATCCATCTCCTGTTTCATGAGCGCTGCAGACTCTCCGGCGAGCTCCCGCGACTCCGCGGTCCGTCCTCCCGACGCCGCGGTCTTCGCTTGGTGGAGCAGGACCGTTCCAAGCGCGCCGGCGATGCCTTGTTGTTCGGGAGAGAGCGAGAGCGCCTTTCGCAACGATGTGACCGCCGCATCGTCGTGGCCCGTTCGGGATTGCGCGAGACCGAGAAGATAGTGACCGAGTCCCGAGTCCGGATGATCCGCGAGAAAGGCCGTCGCGGCTCGAATGACACCCTCCATGTCTCCGGCCTCGTACAGGGCGTTGATCTTCTTGAGCGGCTCCGAGGCCCCCGACAGCTCGGGCTTCGCCGCCGAAGCGGCTCCCGCGGACGAGCTCACCACGAGCCGCAGCTCGACACGCCTTGCCGCGATAACTTGGAATGGGGGCAGGCCGCCTTCCGGATCGGCATCCCCCTGCTTTCTGTCCAGCTCGTTGCCGTCCTCGTCCTTTATGATGTAGGTCATCGATTTGATGACGTAGGCTGCGTCCGCGGTCGCGATCTTGAATGAGCCGGCCGGCAAGAATGCGCTCAAGAACGTGCCGGACTTCGTGACCTTCAGAATGCGCGGCGCTGCATCGGGGGAATCGGACGACCGAAGCGTGAGCTCGATCCCGCCGACCGGTGCGTCATGCTCGTCGACCACGGCTCCGCTCAAACGGCCTGTCGGACCCACTGCGCTCACAGGATCGATCGAGGCGAGAGCGACCCCCAAGAGAAGTACGAGCGGCGGCCACCTCATTTTGACCGTCCCTGCAGCTCGAATCGGACGAAGTGGGTATCCGAAAGACTCGCGGACCGCACGACCAGTTCGAGAGGTTTCTTCAGGAGATCCTCACTCGGACGCGGGAAGTACAGGAAGTCGTAAACGTAGGAGAATCGCGTGAGCAGCACTTTGTCCAGCGAGATCGGTGCGTTGAAGTTCGGCGTGAAGTTGCTCGGCATGCGTCGGTATTCCGCGAAGCGGGTCCGGATGAACGGAAGGGCAATCGCGTAGTTCCGGTCGACGTCCGTGTTGCCATACCCTTTGGCGAGTTCGTCCGGCCCCACCGCCGGGTACTGGTGCCCCCCGCTGTCCACCAACGTGAATGACTCGCGCGTCAACGCCAGTTCGGGAACGCCTTTGTTCACGATCGCGACCTCGAAGGGCAGGTACGTGCGGTCCAGGCGATACCGTGTCGGTCGCGTGGACACGACGATCGCAAGCTGCGTCCCCTCTTCGATGAAGGTGGATTGTGCCAGTGTCGGGGACAGCGAAGCGGGCCCCGTTTGAGCGGGGTTCGCCTGAATCGCACAACCCCAAGCGCTCCCGACCGCGATGCCCAGCAAGGCGATGCGCTTGAACACGGTTGAGGCTCCTTTCGCCAGTTCCCTCCCCGAAAGGCTAGCCAGCCCGCCCTCCCGTGTCAAAGTAACCCGTGGGCGACGCTACTGTTGCTTCAGTGATTTGAGAATGTTCGCGGTTTCGGCGGCGAGCCGGCCCTTCGGATCGAGCGCCAGGCTCTTCTTGAGCGAGGCCACTGCTGCCGACGTGTCGTTCTTGCGGAGTTGGCACCGGCCAAGGAGTCCGTAGGCCAAGGCCAGGTTTTCGTCGGAGGCACCGGAATCGATGACCTCTCGGAACACCGCTTCGGCGGCCGCGTAGTCCTTCTTGTTGAAGTTGGACACGCCCAGGTTGAGCAATGCGACCGGGTCCGACACACCCGCTTTCTTGGCCTGAGCAAGCACCGCCGCGGCGCGATCCGGCTTGCCGGCTTTCGTGTACAGGGACGAGAGCTCCACGTAGGATTCTGGCCGGGACGGCGCGAGCTCGATCACTTTCTCGAATGCTTCGATCGCGGCGTCGGTGCGGTTTCCGATCCGAAGCACTCGGCCCAAGCCCGCCCAGGCGTCGGCTTGAACCTGCGGAGCGGCGGCCGGATTCGCCAGCTCCTTCCTGTAAGCCGCTTCGGCGTCCCCGTACGATTCCTTCCGCTCGTACATCTGGGCGAGGAGCGTATGCGTGCCAGCGAAGCCCGGGTCCAGCTCCGCCGCGCGCTTGAGGGCGTCGATCGCCGCGTCCTCCTTCTTCAGGGTGCCGTTGCAGAAACCGAGAAGGTAGTAGGCTCGACCGGAGGGATTGGCCGCGGCGTACGATTCCAGGTCGCTGAGGGCACCCCCGCAGTCACCCTTCCGCACTCGTTCCAGCAACGTTGCGTACTCGTCGTTGGCAGCGCTCGCCGACGAACCGACGACGACGTCGCACTGGACCTGCATTCCGCCCTCGACCTTGAGCTGGGGCCGATTGGCGGGTCGGACCTTGCCGTCGACCTGCCATACCGGAGCACTGCTTGACGGGGCCGTCGCCCGCGCTTTCATCGACACGATGGCGAGCCCGTCGGCTTGCACCTTCAGGACGTAGGTGCCCGCTCGCACCGTGTCGAACATGTAGTTGCCTCGATTCCCCCTCGTGACGGTCACGGCCCGAGCGCCCTGATCGCCGGTCGGCTCCAGGGCCAGCGTCACGTTCTCGAGAGGCTTACCCTTGTCGTCGAACACCGTTCCGAAAAAGCGCGCAAATTCGGACCCAGCGAGGGGTTGAGACACCACAAGGAGCAGTCCGATCCCCAGCAAGATGCCTCGCGCCGCGATTCGATTCATTCGACCCTCGATGCCGGTTCGCCTGACAACCGTCGGGATTCTAGTCGGTGTTCGGCCGGACCTGCTAGAATGCGCCGGCGGTGGATGAAAGGTGGGCGTGGGCCCACCTTTTTTTGTTCCAGCGGAGGTCGAACACGAAACCGAACCTCAAGGCCGTGGAAGACCTGGCGCGCGAGCTCGCGGCGGCGCTCGGCCTCGAGGTCGTCTCGTTCGTTTTCCACAGCCAGGGCCGTCACTCGCAGCTTCGCATTGACCTGGACCGCTCGGGACCTGTCGGTGTCGACCTCGGCGACTGCGAGCGCCTCAGCCGCGCGCTCGACGAGCGGCTCGATGGCTCGGGGCTCCTCGACACGACCTACGAGCTCCAGGTGTCATCCCCGGGAATCGACCGGCCGATCAGGACCCCGGACGACTTTCGACGGAATGCGGGTCGGCGCGTCTGGATGCAGTTTCGCGATGACAAAGGACGCGTCCTGGAGCGCCGAGGAAACCTCGTTTGGGACGCGGACTCGGGCCGGGTCGGTGTCGTCGACGGCGCGTCCGAAACCCAGGTGCCTGCGGACCGCATCATATTGATGAAACAGTGCGTTAGGTCTCCCGAGCAGAAACGACCGAGACGATGAAACCCGCGTGCTATAGTTTTCGGGTCCCATCGGAGCATTCGCGATTTTCGGGTGCACCGTTCGTCGGAGGAGTGCGCCCAGAAGCGTGGTTCGGAGCGACGGGACGGGAGCGATGGAGCATGAGCAGCGAGCTGTTTCAGACGATCGAGATGATCGGACGCGAGAAGGGCATCGACCCCGACGTGATCATCCAGGCGGTCGAGGAGGCCTATGCCGCGGCCTCCCGTAAATACCTTCGAAGCAAGGAGGATTTCGGGGCCAGGTTCGACCGTGACTCCGGTCAGTTCGTCGTCTTCTCCAGGCAGACCGTCGTCACGGAAGACGAGCTCATGGATCCGCACACCGAGATCACCGTGGAGGAGGCCCGCGAGATCCGTCCCGACGCCGAGGTCGGAACCGTCATCGAGACGGTCAAGGAAGGGATCGACGTCCCTCTGACGCGCATCGCCGCGCAGGCGGCGAAGCAGGTCATCTATCAGAAGGTCAAGGAGGCGGAGCGCGAGATCGTCTGGCGGGAGTACGGCGACCGCATCGGCGAGCTCCTGACCGGCCAGGTGAAGCGTTTCGACCGGGGCGACATGATCGTCGATCTCGGGCGGACGGAAGGGATCATCCCGCGCCGCGAGCAGTCGCGCGCCGAGCACTACAACCCGGGCGATCGCATCCGGGCGGTGCTGGTCAACGTCGAGCGCCTGGGGAAGGGCCCGCAGCTCACCCTCTCCCGCGCGAGCGAGCTTCTGGTGAAGAAGCTCTTCGAGATGGAGGTGCCGGAGATCTACGACGGCACCGTGCTGATCGTCAGCGTGGCGCGCGACGCCGGCGAGCGCACGAAGATGGCGGTGCGCTCCAAGGACCGCGACGTCGACCCGGTGGGCGCCTGCGTGGGGATGAAGGGCTCGCGCGTCCAGGCGGTCATCCGCGAGCTTCGGGGCGAGAAGATCGACATCGTCCAGTACGACGAGGACGCGGCGCTCTACGTGCGCCACGCCTTGAACCCTGCGTCCATCAATCGCGTGTCGGTCCGCGACTACGAGACGCGCGAGATGGAAGTCATCGTCTCCGAAGATCAGCTCTCCCTCGCCATCGGCAAGCGCGGGCAAAACGTCCGCCTCGCGTCGAAGCTCGTCGGCTGGAAGCTGGACATCAAGAGCGAGGCGGAGAAGAAGGCCGAGATCGAGGCCGAGATGGAACGCATGGCTCAGGCGAGCCGCGAGCTGTCGAGCCTCCCGGGGATCGCTCAATCGACCGTCGCGCGGCTCCTGGACGCGGGCTTCCGCAGCATCGAGGAGATCTGTCTCGCCTCCCTCGACGACCTGACGTCGATCGAAGGGATCAGCGAGGACGAGGCGATCGAAATCCACGACGCGGCCGAGCAGGCGCTCGACGCGCGGGAGGACGCGGAATCCGAGGTCCTCGAGGAGGACGGCGCGGAGACCGAGAAGGCCGACGCCGAACAGACGCCGAAGGAATAACGAGCGGCCGAAGCCGCGGGAGCACGCATGCCGGGAGTCCGTGTCTACCAGCTGGCCAAGGAGCTCAAGGTTCAGAGCGCCTTGATCCTCGAGCTTCTCGACCGGCTCGGAAAAGAGGTCCACTCGGACCTGAGCTCGATCGACGTGTCCACCGCGACCCTCGTGCGCGAGCGACTGACGGCCGCCCTCGAGACCGAGAAGAAGCGCCTCCTGGACGAGAAACGCGCGGACGACGAGGCCGCCCCCGTGGCGGCTGCCGAGGCGGGCGCGTCGACCGCTCCGACGTCGAAGCCGGAGCCCCCGGCGGGGGCCCCGCCCTCCGTCGAGCTCCTCGACCGTCCGACGGAAGAGTCCACCCCGGAGCCGATCGCGGCCGTGCCGGCCACCGCGGAACTGCCGAAGGCGCCGCCCGCGACGCCGCTCGCGGCCGCGACGCCTCCCGCACCGGCGGCTTCCGCTCCCACGGGTCCTCCCGAGCCGGCGCGGCCTCGCGTCTTCGCGGCGAAGCGGCTCGTCCCGAAGATGGTGCCTCCGCGCACCGCCTCCACCGGCGGCTACGGCCAGCGCACCGGCGTTTCCGCACGTCCCCCGCTGCCCCAGCGGACCGAGTTCGCCCCGCGAACCGGACCGGTGGCGCCGAGGAGCGCGCCGCCCGGACCCGGCGTCGCTCGACCCCCCGCGGGCCCCGGCGCTCCTCGCCCCCCCGCACCGGGACGCGCGACCCCCGCCGCCGACCGGGAAGCCCGACGCTCGCGGAGCAAGGGGCTGGACGCCCCGCCGCCGCCATCCAAGCCGAAGCCGGACCTCCCGCCGGTACCCGCGTCGATCCAGCTGTCGGAAGCGGTCACCGTGAAGGAGCTGGCCGAGAAGCTCAACCGGAAGTCCAAGGACGTCATAGCGAAGCTCCTCACGAAGGGCGTCTTCGCCAACATCAATCAGCCGCTCGACCCGACGATGGCGATCGAGGTCGCGAAGGAGTTCGGCTCGGAAGCGTCGATCATCTCCTTCGAGGACGAGCAGCGGCAGGAAGCCGCGCCCGTCTCCGAGGCGAGCGCCGCCGGTCCCGAGATCCTGCTCCCGCGCCCCCCCGTCGTCACCGTCATGGGGCACGTCGATCACGGAAAGACGTCGCTGCTCGACGCCATCCGCGAGGCCAACGTCGTGAGCAGCGAGCACGGGGGCATCACGCAGCACATCGGGGCCTATCAGGTCGAGGAGCGCGGCCGCAAGATCACGTTCCTCGACACGCCGGGGCACGAGGCGTTCACGCTGATGCGCGCCCGCGGAGCGCGGGTCACGGACATCGTCGTCCTCGTCGTCGCCGCGGACGACGGCGTCAAGCCTCAGACCGTCGAAGCGATCGATCACGCCCGGGCGGCCGGCGTGCCGATCGTCGTCGCCATCAACAAGGTCGACAAGCCGGATGCGCGTCCGGACCGGGTGAAGCAGCAGCTCGCCGACCGCGATCTCCTCGTCGAGGAGTACGGAGGCAAGACCGTCTCGTGCGAGATCTCGGCGAAGAAGCGCCAGGGGATCGAGGAGCTGCTCGAGATGATCCTCCTCGTGGCCGACATCGCCGACCTGAAGGCGGCCCCGGACAAGCCGGCGAACGGCGTGGTGCTCGAAGCGAAGCTCGATCGCGCCCGCGGCATCGTCGCGACGGTGCTCGTGCAGAGCGGAACGCTGCGAATCGGCGACCCTTTCATCGCGGGGTCGGCCTTCGGAAAGGTCCGCGCGATGACCGACGAGCACGGCCGGCGCATCGACGTCGCGGCTCCATCGACCCCCGTCGAGGTGATGGGTTTCGCCACCGAGCCCACGGCGGGGGACCTGTTCCAAGGCGTCGCGGACGAGTGGAAGGCCCGTCAGATCGCGGGCTTCCGTCAGGAGAAGCAGCGGGTCGCCGCCCTCGCCAAGTCCTCGCGCCGAACCCTCGAGAGCCTGTCGCGGGAGATCGCGGAAGGAGAGGTGAAGGAGCTCTCCGTCCTCATCAAGGCCGACGTCCAGGGGTCGCTGGAGGCGCTGCAGAAGGCCGTCACCGAGATCCCCTCCGAGAAGATCCGCGTGAACGTCCTACGATCGTCGACCGGCGCGATCAGCCAGGCGGACGTCCTGCTCTCCTCGGCGTCGAACGCGATCATCGTCGGGTTCAACGTGCGTCCCGACCGGGCGACCGCGGACCTCGCGCGGCAGGAGGAGGTCGAGATCCGGCTCTACAACGTGATCTACGACGTCGTCAACGACCTGAAGGCGGCGATGATCGGGCTGCTGGAGCCGACGACGAAGGAGGTCGTGCTGGGCCAGGCGGAGGTGCGCCAGCTCTTCCGGGTCCCCAAGGTCGGCGTGGTCGCGGGCTGCATGGTCACCGAGGGGACGATCAAGCGGAGCGCGGAGGTGCGGCTCATCCGCGACAACGTCGTCGTCTACAGCGGAAAGGTCGGATCGCTCCGGCGCTTCAAGGACGACGCCAGCGAGGTGAAGGCCGGCTTCGAGTGCGGAATCGGCATCGCGAACTTCAACGACCTGAAGGAGGGCGATGTCATCGAGTTCTTCACGGTCGAGAAGGTCGCGGTGCAGAGCCTGTAGGTGACGATCGGCGTTCTGACCTTCGAGCTGCACCTTCCGCATGCGCGGTCGCTGAAGGATCGACGTCAGGTGGTGCGCTCGTTGAAGGACCGTCTCCGGTCGCGTCACAACGTCGCCGTGACCGAGCTGTCGGAGAGCGCGGGGCTCTGGCAGCGTGCGAGCCTCGCGGTCGTGTCCGTCGCCGAGCGCCGCGAGCCCCTGGAGCGCCTCTTCGAGACGATCGTCCGCGAGAGCGAGGCTCACGTGCCCGGCCATCTCGTCGAGACCGGACGGGACTACCTGGACGGCGCGGATGCCGGTCCCGGGGGTTGGGGGGACGACGTTCCGTGACCTCGCACCGGGCTCGTCGCGTCGCCGAGGAGATCCGTGGGGTGCTCGCCACCGCGGTGCGGGAAGTGCGCGATCCCCGCGTCGGCTTCGTCACCCTGACCGACGTCGAGCTGTCCCCCGACCTCAAGCAGGCTCGGATCTTCGTCTCGCGGCTCGGCAGCGCCGCGGACCGCGATGCGGCCGTCGAGGCTCTCAACCACGCCGCTGCGTTCCTGCGCCACGCGCTGGCGACGCGCGCCGACCTGAAGTACACGCCGGCGCTGCGGTTCGTCCCCGATCCGACCATCGAGAGGGGATCGCGCGTGGAAGCCATCATCCAGGAGATCCACGCCGACGAGGACGAAGACCGATGAGCCGCGCGTGGGATGGGCTCCTTGCGATCGACAAGGCCGCCGGCCCGACGAGCCACGACGTCGTGGCGCGGGTTCGCGCCGCGACGGGCTGCGCCCGCGTCGGTCACGCCGGCACGCTCGATCCGCCGGCCACCGGACTCCTCCTCCTCTTGCTGGGATGCGCGACGCGGCTCGCGCGCTTTCTCCCGGACGACCCGAAGGTGTACGAGGGGGATCTGGTCCTGGGCCGGACCACGACGACCGACGACGTGTCGGGAGACGTGATCCGGCTCCATCACGGAGCGATTCCGGGACCACGGGCCGTGGCCGCGGCGGCGAGGGGCCTGTGCGGTGTGCGGCTCCAGGTCCCGCCCGCCTACTCAGCACGTCACGTCGAGGGAACCAGGCTGTACCGACTCGCGCGCCGCGGTGTCGCCGTGAACGCACCCGCGACCTCCGTTCGGATCGACGCGCTCGATCTGCTCCCGACCGACGATTCCGCCCTCTGGCGGTATCGGACGTCGGTCTCGGCCGGGACGTACGTTCGCGCCATCGTCAGGGACCTTGGCGTCGCCCTCGGCTGCGGCGCCGTGGTCGCGTCGTTACGCCGCACGGCGATCGGATCGATCTCGGTCGAGGACGCTTTCCCGGCTCCGTCGAATCAGGATGCGTTGCGGCGGGAAGCGGAGGCCCGCCTCGTCCCGATCGACGCGATGCGGCTGAGCCTGCCGGGCCTCGTCCTGCACGACAGCGGTGACGTGGAATCCTTCTCCGCGGGAACCCCGTTCCCCTGCCGTGAGCCGTCCGACGGCGCGGCGGACGTGGCGGTGCGCGACGCACACGGCGTGCTCCTCGGCGTCGGATCGATCGACGGAGCCAAGATCCGGCCCCGGGTCGTGCTGCCACGACCCGCGGCCTTGCCGGGGCGCCGGGCCGTGTGATAAGGTCCGCGCCTCGAAATTGGTCTCCCGCATCCACCGATCTGGGCCGCTCGCGAACGTCGGCGGCGCCGGAGGAGGACGATCGTGGCCCTGGACCTCGCCCACAAGACCGACGTCATCAAGGACTTCAGGACGCACGATTCCGACACCGGATCCCCAGAAGTTCAAATCGCGATCCTGACCAAGAGGATCGAGCAATTGACCGGGCATTTCCGGTCGCACGCCAAGGACTACCACTCGCGCCTGGGCCTCATGAAGATGGTCGGCAAGCGCCGCCGCCTGCTCGACTACCTGAAGCGCAAGGACTTTGAACGATACCAGCGCATCCTCGGCCGGCTCGGCATCCGCAAGTAGGCCTTCGCTCGGCATGCTCGCGCCATCGCCAGCCGCTTCGTCGCGGCTCGGTGCGGCTGCGCGCCGTGGCGTGCCTCACGAGCCGGCCTGCGCTCCCTCGACCTGGACATCATCGAACGCGAGACGACGAACAAAGGGACCAAGGGAGTCCCTCCCGCGCACGCGGGCACGGCAGGAGAAACCGAATTGATACGACGTAAGGAGCTCCAGGTCGGCGGCAAGCTGCTCGCCATCGAGACCGGCAAGATCGCGAAGCAGGCGGACGGCGCGGTCACCGTCCGTTGCGGCGACACGGTGGTGCTCGTGACCGCCTGCGCCGCGAAATCCCCTCGGGAGGGAGTGGACTTCCTCCCGCTGACCGTCGATTACCGCGAGAACACGTACGCGGCCGGAAAGATCCCGGGAGGCTTCTTCCGCCGCGAGGGGCGGCCGAACGAGAAAGAGGTCCTGACGTCGCGGCTGATCGACCGGCCGTTGCGGCCGCTGTTCCCCTCCGGCTGGGCCTGCGAGACCCAGATCATCGCGCTGGTCCTGTCGGCGGATCAGCAGAACGACCCGGACGTGCTCGCGCTCACCGGAGCGTCGTTCGCGCTCGCGGTCTCGGACATTCCGTTCCCGAACCCGATCGCCGCGGTGCGCGTCGGCCTGTCCCCCGACGGGGGATACCTGATCAATCCGACCTACTCGGAGCTCGAGACGAGCCGTCTCGACCTGATCGTCGCCGGGACCGCCGAAGCGGTCGTCATGGTGGAGGCGGGGGCGAGCGAGGTCTCGGAGGCCGAGGTTCTCGAGGCGATCGTCCGCGGGCATGCCGCCATCCGCGAGATCGTTGCCGTCCAGTCCCAGCTCGCGTCGGAGGTCGCCAAGGCCCGCCGGGAGGTCCCCGCGGCCGCCGAGCCCGAGGGGCTCCGGACCCGGCTGACCGAGCAGTGGAAGAGGCCGCTGGCCGATGCGATGCGGATCCCGACCAAGCTCGACAGCTACGCGAAGGTCGACGATCTCAAGAAGGAGATGCTCGCGACGCTCGGGGAGGACGACGCGGAGGGGCGCCGCTTCGCCTCCGGGCTCTGGCACGACCTTCAGGATCGGATCCTCCACGAAGAGATCCTCGAGCGGGGCATCCGCCTGGACGGGCGCCGCTTCGACCAGATCCGCCCCATCACCTGCGAGGTCGGGGTTCTGCCCCGAACGCACGGCTCGGCGCTGTTCACTCGAGGCGAGACGCAGGCCCTCGTCACGGTGACGCTCGGAACGTCGGCCGACGCGCAGAAGCTGGACTGGATCGAGGGCGAGTCGCTCCGCCGGTTCATGCTGCACTACAACTTCCCGCCGTTCTCCGTGGGCGAGGTCAAGTTCCTCCGCGGTCCCGGTCGGCGCGAGATCGGCCACGGCGCTCTCGCCGAGCGCTCGCTGCTCCCCCTCGTGCCGCAGGAGGATCGCTGGCCCTACACGATCCGCATCGTCTCGGACATCCTCGAGTCGAACGGGTCGTCGTCGATGGCCTCCATCTGCGGTGGGTCGCTCGCGCTCCTCGACGCCGGCGTTCCCCAGAAGGCCGCCGTCGCGGGGATCGCGATGGGGCTCGTGAAGCTCGGCGAGAAGTGGGCGGTGCTCACCGACATCGCCGGCGCCGAGGATCATCACGGCGACATGGACTTCAAGGTCGCCGGCTCCGCCGCGGGCATCACCGGCCTCCAGATGGACATCAAGATCGGCGGCATCACTCCAGAGATCATGGAGAAAGCCCTCGACCAGGCGCGGCGGGCGAGGCTCGAGATCCTCGACACGATGAACGCCGCGATCCCCACCCACCGGGCCTCGATCTCTCCCTACGCGCCCCGGATCATCACGATCCAGATCAACAAGGAGAAGATCCGGGACGTCATCGGGCAGGGCGGCAAGACGATCCGCTCGATCGTGGAGCGCACCGGCTGCAAGATCGAGGTCCACGACGACGGCCGCGTGGACATCGCCTCGTCGGACGAGGTCGCGGCGCAGAAGGCGGTCGCGATCATCAAGGAGCTCACCGCGGAAGCCGAGCTCGGAAAGACCTACCTGGGCAAGGTCGTTCGCGTCGTCAACTTCGGCGCCTTCGTCGAGATCCTGCCGGGAGTGGAGGGGCTGCTGCACATCTCCGAGATCGACGAGCATCGGATCAACGAGGTCCGGGACGTCCTCGACGAGGGGCACGAGGTCCTCGTGAAGGTGATCGATATCGACGGTCAGGGGCGCGTGCGGGTGTCGCGCAAGGCGGTTCTCCGCGAGCAGCGCGGCGAGGCGCCCGAGGAGCCCGCTGCGGTCGGCGCGCGGCGCGGCGGACACGAGGGGCACCGCGGCGGGCCCCGCGGCGGGCGCGGGCGAGGCGGACCGGGTCACGGCGGCTCGGGCCCCTCGCCGCGCTGACGGCGGCGATCGAGGCTGCCGTGCTGGCGCGCCAGGTTGCCGAGTACCTCCTCGAGCGCGGTTGGATCACCGCCGCCCAGCTCGAGGAGGCGCAGCGCACACAGGGGTTCTTCGGCGGCCGGCTCGAGACGCACCTGCTGAAGCTGGGCTACGTCACCGAGCAGGCTCTCGGCGAGGCGCTCACCGAAGTCTCCGGCGTTCCCTATGCCTCGTGGGAGCACCTCCGCTCCGCCCCGCAGAACGCGCTGGACGCGATCCCGGTCTCCCTGATCGAGCGGCACCGCGTGTGCCCGTTCCGCATCGAGAACGGCCGTCTTCGGGTGGCGACTCTCACGCCGCGCGATGCCGTCGCCCTGCGCGAGCTGCAGGCCGCGACGGCGCACGTGCTGGAGCCTTGGATCGCGTCGGAGCCCAAGCTCAACCAAGCGCTCGAACGCCACTTCAAGCTCCGCGTCGAAGCGCCGAAGGGGATCAACGTCCATCGCGAGACCTCCCCGCGGCCTCGCGGCGGCGCCGCGCCGCCGCCGAAGCCGGCTGCCGGGCCACGGTCCGCGGAGCCGGAAGTCGGGCTCGACGGACGGCCGCTGGATGCGGAGGTCTCGTTCGAGGAGTTCGCCACGGATCGCGAGGCGATCCCCCCCTCGGGGGTCTCCGCGACCGCGACGGCGGAAGGTGGACTCGACGCGCTCGACGAGGCGTTCGCCACCGCGAGAGATCGGGACGAGATCGCGGAAGCGCTCTTCGCGTTCTGCGCGAGCCGCGCCGGACGCTGTGGGCTGTTCGCGGTCGGGCGCGAGGCGATCCGCGGGATCGCCGGCCGCGGGCGGGCGTTCGATACCGACGTGCTCCGGAAGTTCAACGTTCCCGTGGGGCTCGGCACCCTGTTCGACACCGCGCTCCGGAGCCGGGACTTCTACTTCGGCGTCGTTCCGGGGCTCCCGGCGAACCGGGACCTCTACACTGCGCTCGGAGGCCGGCTTCCGGCGAACGTCATGCTGCTGCCGGTTCTGGTGAAGGAGCGGATCGTCGCCCTGCTGTACCTCGACAACGAAACCGAGCCGCTCTCCCGCCCCGACATCCCCCTCATGCGGCGCGTGGCCGCCAAGGCGTCGCTCGCGTTCGAGCTCGTGCTCCTCCGGAACAAGCTCCGGGAGATCTGACCCGGTCCGGCGCCGCTATTGCTGGAGGACCTCCGCACGGTCCCCGCGGCGCACCTCCCGCGTGGTGTGGAGGACCTTCACCGTGGACGTGGGACCGTCGACCGAGAGCACCACCGCCTGCCCGAGCACGATCCGCGGGAGGTCGCCGTTGTCCCGGTAGAGCGTCATGAGGGAGCCCGGCCGGATCCCGGCCGCGTCGCCGAGATCGGTCGCGACCACGTGCCCCGCGGCGACGGACATGAGGTCGTCCGCGCCCCCGTCGACCACCCAGCCCTGCGCGAGCCCCGAAGGCTCGCTGCACGCGTCGACGCCGGGGATCCGCTCCAGCATGGGCGAGGGCATCTCCTTCCAGGGGAGCAGCTCGTCGCCGATCCGGACGTCCTCGCAGGAGCCGACGACCATCGCGGTCGCGGTGTTCTCCTGCGTGCACATCACGCGGACATGGCCCATGCGCTGCATGTAGGTGCCGATGTGCTCGTGAGTGGCGGGATGGACGACAACGTGGTCCGGACGGATCACCACGTACTCGGCGCCGGGGGTCACGCCCTGGTTACGCCCCTGGTTGAGGTAGATGACGTCCCCTTCGCCCTGCATCATCGTCTCGTGCTCAGCGCCGGCGACGACGAGCGTCGACGGATGATGCTCGGGATCCACCCACCCGGAACAGTAGAGGTCGTGCTCGTCGGCGAGCTGCATCATCGTGGGCGTCGGAGGCGCGGGGGCAGGCTCCTGCGTTTCGGTCGCCGGAGGGACGGCGGCGGTTTCCTCACCCGAACCCTCCGAGGGCTGGCCCTCCGCCGAAGGCGGCGGCCCCTCCGGGGGCACGACGTTGGGTTTCGCGGGAATGCCGAGCGGATCGCCCGGGTAGATCCAGTGGCTGTCGAGGATGTACCGGTTCTGGTCCCACACCTGCGGCCACAGGTGCGGATCGCCCAGCCATTTGCCGGCCAGGTCCCAGAGCGTGTCCCCTTTCTGGATGATGTAGGAGTCGGGACCGGGCTGCGGCGGATCCCACGGCGTCCAGTGATCTCCGACCAGCTTGAGATTCTTCGGTGGGCGCGTCGAGGTCGAATCACCCTCCGCGGCGAACAGGCCGCGAGTCCCTGCGACGAGCAGCACCAGCCCCCACACGGTCACCCTGAAGGTCATTCTCATCGACGACTCCTCTGTCGAATCCGGAGATCCAAGACAACCGCGACCAAATATAAGCGGCGTGATCGCGATTTCAATCCCCCCTATCCGGGAGTCCTTTCGGGAAGGTATTTGAAGAAATCCAGGGACGCGCGCCCGTATTCGGCGGTGCGGACCCTCCGGAGCAGCCCGCTCTCGGCGGCCGGCTCGGCCCGGGACTCGCGCTCGATCACCAGCGTGCCGTGAAGGCTCAATACCCCTCCCCTGTCGATCCTCTCGGTCAGCGTTTCCGCGGCGCCCGACGGATAGGGGGGATCGGCGAAGATCAGGTCGAAGGGCCCCCCGACCCCTCGTCGATCGAGGACGTCTTCGGCGCGCGCGACGACCACCCGCGCCTCGCGTTCCACGCCCAGCCCGGCCGCGGTGGCACGCAGCGCGGCGGCGATCCGGGGAACGGCGTCCACGAACACGACGCGCCGCGCCCCTCGCGACAACGCCTCGAACCCGACGGCGCCGGTTCCCGCATACAGCTCGAGCACCGTGAACCCGGTCAGGTCCTGACCGAGGATGTTGAACAGCGCCTCACGGGCCCTCTCGGGAGTCGGGCGGAGCTCCGGTTCGGAGGCGACGGTGATCCGGCGTCCGCGGAACCGGCCGGCGACGATCCGGAGCCTCCCCACCGCGAGGCGCCGCTCAGGAACCCGGCGACGACCCGCCGCTCCCCGCGCGTCGCCGCCCCCCGCGCGGCCGGTCTCGTCCGCCGCCGAGCCGCCTCCCTCCGCCTCCACGCGCCGGCGCGGACCGGCCCGAAGCCGCGGCGGGCGCAAACCCCGGGACCGTCTCGCGGGCGACCGCGTGTCCCAGAAGACGCTCGATCTGCGCCGCCCGGCGGGTGTCCAGCTCGCTGACGAGCGTGAGGGCCTTGCCGGTGCGGTGCGCGCGCCCGGTGCGGCCGATCCGGTGCACGTACTCCTCCGCGTGCATCGGCACGTCGAAGTTCACGACCAGATCGATGTCGTCGATGTCCAGGCCGCGGGCGGCGACGTCGGTCGCGACGAGAACGTCGAAGACGCCGCTCCGGAACGCCGCGAGGGCGCGCTCTCGGTTCGCCTGCGAGAGGAGGCTCGAGAGGGAGACCACCTCGTGATTCCGCGAGCGCAGCCGTCGCGCGAGCTCCGTGGTCATCTCGCGCGTCGCGGTGAACACCAGGCACTTGGACGGCCGGTCGCGGTCGAGCAGCGCGATGAGGAGATCGACCTTCCGGCGCCCCGCGACCTCGATGAACGCGTGCGCGACGGACTCCTTCACCCGGACCGCGGCATCGATCCGGACGATCTCGGGATGGAGGAGGTACCGCTCGGCGAGACGACGGATCTCCTCCGGGAAGGTGGCCGAGAACAGCAGCGTCTGGCGACTCATCGGAGCGCGACGGACGATGGCGTCGACGTCGTTGATGAACCCCATGTCGAGCATCCGATCAGCCTCGTCCAGGACGAGGTGCCGCACGCGGCGCATCGAGACCCAAGTCTGGTTCAGGAAGTCGAGCAGACGCCCGGGTGTGGCGACGAGGAGATCGCACCCTTGCACCAGCTCGGACTTCTGCTGGCCGCTCGAGGTCCCGCCGTAGGCCAGCACGGTCCGGAGCCCCACGTGCTTCCCGAACTTCTCCGCCTCCCCCGCGACCTGGATCGCGAGCTCCCGCGTCGGGCAGACGACCACGGCCTGCGGCCCCTCGGCGGAGGGCTTGAACGCCTGAAGGATCGGCAGCAGGAACGCGAGCGTCTTGCCGGTTCCCGTCTGGGCGACCCCCACGAGATCGTGCCCCTGCATGACGAGTGGGATCGCCTTCGCCTGGATCGGTGTGGGCGTCGCGTATCCCGCCTCGTCCAACGCCCGCTGGATCTCGTCCCGAAGCTCGAACGGCGCGAACGACTCCGTCATCCGACCAGCGCCTGGATCTCGGCGTCGTCGAGCAGGCGATTCGATCCCTTCGCCGCTGCGAAGATCCGCTCCACGCGCTCTTCGGTCGGCTCGACGCCGCGGCTCTCGAGCCACCAGACCACGTTCGACTTCCCGCTCATCGGGCCGATCCGGATCGACTGGCGGAACCCGAAGTCCCCCGCCGGCACCCCCGAGTAGATCCGGTCGGCGAGCCAGGCGTCCCCCTTCTTGAAGGCCTTGATCACGGCGGCGGCATGGACGCCGGTCGCGGTCTCGAAGGCGTCCTGCCCCACGACCGGGTAGTTTTCCGGAATCGGAACCCCCAGCGCCTCGGAGGCGGCGCGGCAGTAGCCTCCGAGCTGGGTCAGGTCGCGATCGATCCAGCCGAGCAGCTTGAGATTGACCA
>Ga0075428_100003346_pt1 | contig 17541 bp, 14 predicted proteins | sample RhiMetdeltSRZDD2_FD_75291 | JGI IMG/M metagenome (GOLD analysis project Ga0075428, IMG submission 75291) | Populus rhizosphere microbial communities from Tennessee, USA - Rhizosphere MetaG P. deltoides SRZDD2 | ecosystem: Host-associated > Plants > Roots > Rhizosphere > Soil | place: USA... | reverse complement strand
CGTCTTGTTGGTCGGGCTGAAGAACAGCTCGGTGGCGAAGGCGGTCTGCACTTCGGGCGACAGGTACATGTCGATCAGCTTCCACGCCAGGTCCTTGTTCTTGCTGCCGCGCGTGACCTGGATGACCTGGTCGAGGATCGGCACGCCGTCGCTCGGCGCCACCCAGTCGACCGGGATGCCGCGCTTGGCCAGATCGTAGGTCGAGCCGTCGTGCAGGACGGCGATCGAGACTTCCCTGGACTCCAGGTGCTTCTCCATCGTGCCGGTGAAATCGACCATCTTCGCGTTCAGCCGCTTGATCGCCGCGATGCCTGCGTCGACGTCGAAGTAGTCGCGGCCGAAGATCTTGTCGGTCATGAACAGGAAGTTGATCCCGAGCGTGTTGCCGATCACGTAGATGCCGCGCTTGCCTTCGTACGACGCGTCCCAGAAATCCTTCCAGGAGGTCGGGCGCTTCAGTCCCTGGTCGGTACGGTAGGCGAGCCCGATGCGCGCCCAGAAGATGGCGAGGCTGGTGTCACCCATGAGCGCTTTGTCGTAGACGTTCTTGATGTTCGGCGCCGCCGTCGCGTTGCGCTTGTCGAAGAACCCGCGCTCGCGCGGGATCGGAAACGGCGGCTCGTTGCCCATCACCACGTCGAAGGGTGGGTTGTCGGGTCCCGCGGCCATCAGCTTGGCGACCCACTCGGTGGTGATGCCGGTCACGATCTCGACGCGCGCGTCGTACTTCTTCTCGAACGGCTCGACGAGCGCCTTCTTCATCACTTCCGACCAGCGGCCGCCGTAGCCGGTGACGACCAGCGTCTTGGACTGCGCGGTGACGGCGGATGGCGTCGGCAGCAGCATCGACGCGAGGAGGGCGACGAGGAGCGACAGCGCGACGAGCGTTCGTCTCATGGGCGCCTCCGGGGCGGGATCACAGAACGTGCAGCCAGGACCGCGCGGTGAGACCGTCCTTCTTCCAGAAGCCGGTCTCGGCGAGCCAGCCGATCGCCTCGTCGGTGCGTGGCGTCTTCATCACGGCCAGCGTGCGCGCGCCCTCGAAGAAGCCGCCGAAGGCGAGCCGGCCGGCGCCGCGCGCCTCGATCAGCGCGAATTGCGCCATGTCCTCGTCGGCGGCGGGGCCCTCGACCAGCATGGCCACGCGCGAGCCATCGAGGACGAGCGGCACCTGCTCCCACGGCTCCACGAAATGGGTGAAGGAGTGCGGCGTGTAGCCCGTCCACGCGCCGGCGACGAAGTACGGATCCTCCTCGATGACCGACTTGACCTGCGCGGGCTGCTGCAAGCGATAGAAGATGTCGACGCGCCGGCCGTCGGGCGCCGGGCCGCCGCCGACGACGATGCCGGCCGCGCGCAGCGCCTGCAGGCGCTCGATGTGCGCGCGTCGATGCGGCTCGCGCTTGGCGACGTAGTCGTCGGCGGTGGAGATGGTCAGGTGGAAGACGATCACGCGGGTGAGCCTACCACCCGTGATACCGTGGGAGAAAGTGGAGCGTTTCGAGCGGTTCCGGGCGAAGTTTTCCTTCCCCCTCGACGATTTCCAGGTCGAAGCCATCCGCGCCATCGAGGCCGATCAGTCGGTCATCGTCTCCGCGCCGACCGGCAGCGGCAAGACGCTGATCGCCGAGTACGCGATTCACTGCGCGCTCGAGGCGGGCCGGCGCATCGCGTACACGACACCGCTCAAGGCGCTGTCCAACCAGAAGTTCGGCGACTTCACCCGCGCCTACGGGGCCGACGACGTCGGCATCCTCACCGGCGACGTGAAGGTGAATCCGCAGGCGCGCGTGCTGGTGATGACGACCGAGATTCTCAGGAACGCGCTCTTCGGCAGCGGGCTCGACGATCTGGGCTACATCGTGCTGGACGAGTGCCACTACATGGGCGACGAGGGGCGCGGGACGGTGTGGGAGGAGATCATCGTCGGCGCTCCGAAGCAGGTGCTGCTGGTCGGGTTGTCGGCCACCGTCGCCAACGTCAAGGAGATCGCCGACTGGATCTCGCTGGTGCATCGTCCGATCGTGCCGATCTTCCACCCCGATCGGCCGGTGCCGCTGCACTACTCGGTGGCCGATCTCGCCGGCGACATCCACGACATCGCCGACGTTCGCCAGGGGCGCGCGCGTGTGGTCGGCGACGAGTCGCGGGGCCAGGACGACCGCGGACGCTGGTACACGCGCCGTGTCGTCGATCCCACCGTCCTCATCGAAGCCCTCGACGCGCGCGGCTGGCTGCCCGCGATCTATTTCATCTTCAGTCGCGCCGGCTGCGAGCGCGCGATGCAGGACGTCCTGGCCGACGGCCGCCCGCTGATCACGCGCGAGCAGCGGCGTCAGGTGGACACGATCATCGGCGAGGCGGTGGCCGAGAACCCGTCGATCGGGGAGTCGACGCTGAGCCAGGCGGTGTTCCAAGGGCTGCGCATCGGCGTGGCAACACACCACGCCGGCATCTTGCCCGGCCTCAAGCGATTGATCGAGACGCTGTTCGAGCGCGGGCTTTGTCGCGTCGTCTTCGCCACGGAGACGATGTCGCTCGGCATCCACATGCCGGCACGCGCGGTGGCGCTGCAGGGGCTCACCAAGCGTACCGACCGCGGCTTTCGCTCGCTCTCGCACAATGAGCTGACGCAGATGGCGGGTCGTGCCGGTCGACGCGGCATCGACCCCGAGGGCCAATGCATCATGGCGCTGGACGCCCGCGACGGACTCGAGGACGTCCTGCGCGTCGTGGATGCGGCGCCCGAGCCGATCGAGAGCCAGTTCAAGCTCGGCTATGGCTCGGCGGCGCTGCTGCTCGGCACCGGCGCGCCGCCGGAGCTTCTGCGCAAGCGGATCGAGTCGTCGTTCGGCCAGTATCAGAACCTCAAGCGGATTCGAGAGATGGAAGCCGAAGTGCGCGCATTGCAAGACGCGCTCGAGCGCGCCAGGACCTACGCGGCGCCGTGCGGCGATTTTTCACGGATCGGCCGGTATCGGCGGGCGCGGCAGGAGGTCGAGGCGCGGCGGCAGGCGACGGGGCGCGGCGGTCGCAGGGGCGAGCGCGGTCCGGCGGAAGCGGAGCCGGGGCGGCTCGCGCTGGTGCGCCGCAAGGGGGCGCCGAGCCTGGCGATGATCCTGGGCGTGCACGCGATCCGCGGCCACCGCACGCTGTTCGACGCGCTGCTGCCGCACGGAGCCATCGTCCGGCTCAAGAGCGGGCTCGTGAAGCGCATCTTCTGGGCCACGCCGCCGCTGCACGTTCCACGTGACGTGCGTCGCGGCGAGCCGCGGGGCCTCCGTCACCTCACCGAGCAGCTGGCGGCCATGTCCGTGCCGGACCTGATTGCGCGGGAGCGCGAACAGGGGCCCGAGGCGACGCTGGCGGCCATCGAGTGCCATCGCTGCCCGTGGGGGGCGACGACGCGGTGCGATCATGCCTCGCGCGACCTCGAGCGGCTGGAGGAGCGCGTCGGGCAGCGCCGCGCCGCGCTCGACGCGTTCCGCAATGCCTACTGGCAGGAGTTCCTGCGCGTCGTCGAGGTGCTCGAGCAGTTCGGGGCCGTGCGCGACGGTCGCCTGGAGCCCAAGGGGCGGCTCGTGGCGAGCCTGCGTCACGACAACGAGCTGCTGCTGGCCGAGACGGTCACGCGCGGGCTGTTCGACGACCTCACGCTGGCCGAGGCCGCGGCGCTCTGCTCGGCGCTGCTCGAGGAATCACGCTCGGGCGAGCCGACGATCGCCCGCACGTTCCTCAAGAAGCGTGGGAAGCTCAAGCAGCGTCTCGACCGGCTGGTCGCTGCCGCCGATGCCGTGTGGCAGGCGCAGCGAGCCCGCCATCTCGCCGTTGCCGTGAGCGTGCATCCGGGGTTCACGCCCTCGGTGTTTCGCTGGGCCTCCGGGGACGACGACTGGGCCGGCATCGTCTCGGAGTCCTTCGGCGGGCATGAGGGCGACCTCGTGCGCGCGATGCGGCGGCTCATCGACCTGCTGCGTCAGCTCGCCGAGGGCCCGGACGTTCCGCTGGCGACGGCGCGGCTGCTCGGCCAGGCCGCTCGTGTGATCGATCGCGGCATCGTGCTCGAAAGTGCATTGATATGAACCGACGTGCCCGCTATCCTGACCCCGTGAAAAAACCAACCGCGCTCGCGCTCATCGTTGGGGTCGTGCTGATGACCGGATGCTCGATACCGCTGGAGACGAAGGATCAGCGCACCACGCAGGGTCCCACGGCGGACGAATTCTGGATGACCAAGATGCTCGCGAGCAACGGGCGCTATCCGAGCTTCGAGGAGAAGCGGCATTTCCAGGACGAGCTCGACGAGCGGATCGCGAAATACCTGCGCGAGCACGCGGAAGTGGCCTCGGATCCGCTGACCGCGCCGGCCTTCCGCAATCTCCATCAGGTCACGGCGGGGATGCAGAAGGGGCAGGTGGAGGTCCTGCTCGGACCGCCGTTCTCGACGTCCGACGACGCCCAGCAGATGGCGAACTGGGCGCGGCGCCACTGGCCGGAGATTCGCGGCCGGGCCGACGAGGCCTGGGGCTACCCGTACGGCTGGATCTTCTACTTCCACAAGGGCAAGATCGTCGAGATCACGCAGTACCTGACCGGCTCCACCCCATGATCTGCTCCTCGCTCCGCGTCACAAAACAGACGCCGCCGGCGCCCCGCGGCATGGTCGTGGCCGAGCATCCGCGCGGCGCCGAGGTCGGCGCGCGGATCCTCGAGCGCGGCGGCAACGCCGTCGATGCGGCGGTGGCGACGGCGTTCGCCATGACGGTCGTCGAGCCGTTCATGTCCTCCATCGGCGGCTCCGGCACGATGTTGGTCCATCTCGCCCGCCGCGGCGAGACCGTGGCGGTCGACTTCAACGGCGTCGCGCCGCGGCGCGCCCACGCGACCATGTACCCCGTGATCGGCGGCGTCTCCGACGCGCTGTTCCCATGGCAGAAGGTGGAGGGCGACGCCAACGTGTCCGGCCATCGCTCGGTCGCCGTGCCCGGCTCGGTGGCCGGCCTCGCGCTGGCGCTCGAGCGTTACGGCACCATGGCGCTGGCGGACGTGCTGGTACCGGCGATCGAGATCGCCCGCGACGGTTTCGTTCCCGACTGGTATCTGGCGCTCAAGCACGCGCACCATCTGGAAGAGCTCGCGGCCTTTCCGGAGACGGCGCGCGTCTACCTGCGTCATGGCCGCTCGATCTACCGCCCGCCGTCGATGCAGCCGGGCGATGTCGTGCGCTATCCCGATCTCGCCGAGAGCCTCACCCTCATCGCGAAGGAAGGGCCCGACGCGTTCTATCGTGGCGCGATCGCCGATGCCATCGCCGAGGAGATGGCGCGCGGCGGCGGGCTCATCACCAAGGATGATCTGGCCGCCTACGAGGTGCGCGTGGGAGCGCCGCTGACGGGCCGCTATCGCGACCTCGAGCTCGCGTTCTCGCCCGGCGCGACCGGGGGCATTACCGCGCTCGAGACGCTGAACATCCTGAACGAGTTTCCCGCGGCGAAAGTCGGGTGGAAGACGGCGGAGGGGCTTCACCTGCGCGCGTGCGCGCTGCAACGCGCGTTCCGCGATCGCTTCGAGCACCTGGGCGATCCAGCCGTGATCGAAGCGCCATGGCAGCGGCTCGTCTCGCGCGAGCACGCGCGCGCCGCCGCGCGCGAGATCCGCGCGGGCCGTGTCGGCGTCGCCGGGCCGCGCGGGGGCCGGGCGACCGACTGCACGACGCACCTGGGTGTCGTGGATCGAGACCGCAACATGGTCGCGCTCACCAACACCGCGGTGTCGACGTGGGGCTCGCGGGTGGTGGTCAAGGGCACCGGCATCCTGCTCAACAACGGCATGATCTGGTTCGATCCCGAGCCGGGCCGAGCCAATTCTGTCGCCGGCGGCAAACGCGTGCTCGTCAACATGGTGCCGACGCTCGGGTTCAAGCGCGGCCGCCCTCATTTGACCATCGGCGCGCCGGGCGGCCGCGCGATCATTTCCGCGATCTCCCAGGCGATCGCCAACCTCGTCGACGGCCGCGGCTCGCTTCAGGACGCGGTCGAGGCGCCTCGCGTCCACACCGAGGGCGGCGACGTGCTGGTCTCGACGCGCGTGGGGGAGGCGGCCCTCGCCGGTCTCGCCCGGCGCGGCCATACGGTGGTCCCGAAGGAAGAAACCTACTCGACGCTGAACTTCGCGCGACCCGTCGCGATTCGCGTCACACCCAAGGGCCTCGAGGCCGGTGTCGAGCAATTCGGCATGGCCTGGGCCGCCGGCCATTGAGCGGCGATGCCCAGCTTCGTCCTCGTTCACGGCGCGTGGCATGGCGGATGGTGCTGGGTCCGCGTCGCACGCCTGCTCCGTGACGCCGCGCACGAGGTCTACACGCCGACGCTGACGGGCCTCGGCGAGCGCGCGCACCTCGCGGGCCCCGAGGTTGATCTCGAGACTCACGTGCATGACGTCGTGGGCGTGCTCGAGGCCGAGGAGCTGCGCAATGTCATTCTCGTCGGCCACTCCTATGCAGGCCTCGTCATCACCGGCGCGGCCGCGCGCGCCGCGAATCGTCTCAGCCACCTCGTCTATCTCGACGCGTTCGTGCCCGAAGCAGGCCGGGCGCTGCTCGACTATCTCGGCGCGCGCGCCGAGGCGATTCGCGAGTCGGCGCGGACGGTCGGCGACGGGTGGCGCGTTCCGCCGTATCCACCCGAGCGGTACGGCGTCACGAGCCAGCGTGACCGCGACTGGCTGCAGCGGCGGCTCGTGCCGCAGCCGCTGAAGTCGTTCGAGCAGCCGCTCACGGCCGGCGGCGGTGAGAAGCTCAAGCGCGCGTACCTCTACTGCTCGAGCCCCGCCATGGGCGCCTTCGACCAGTTCGCGGAGCGGCTGCGCGAAGATCGAAAGTGGCTCTACCACGAGCTCAAGACGGGCCACGATGCGATGGTGACGGCGCCGGGCGAGGTCGCGAAGTTCCTGCTCGGACTGGCCAAGTAAGAGAACCAAAGAAGGAGACGCCATGGCTGCACTCGAGGAGAAGGTGATCGCGTCGTGGAAATACAAGAAGGGCGCGCTCGATCCCAAGACCGCGTACCTGTGCTACCTGGCCGCGAACCTCGCCGCCGGCAACACCCATTGAGCGAAGCGCGACCTGGCGGGCGCCAGGCAGAGCGGGGCGAGCGAGGACGAGGTGCGCGAGGCGATCTCGTTCGCGATCCGCGCGAACGCCGCGAAGACGCACGCGGACATCCTGAAAGTCTACGAGGAGCGCTGAGCGCGACTGAGAACGGCGGACGGGGCGCGCTCACACGTTACAATTGCGGCTGGTTGCCTGGAGGGAGCCGATGGCCGATGTGGAGCTGACGGCGGCATTCTCGACGGTGCCCTCGGCCGAGCAGGAGGCGATGAAGCGCGTGCTCGTCGAGACCGTCGAGCAGCTCGCGCGCGAGGACGCCACGTTCAAGCGTGCAAAGCTGGTGTTCACCGAGTCGGACGAACGCTGTGCGCTCACCGCCGAGCTGGACGGCGTCAAGCGCGAGGGTGTTCCGCTGCAGATCGAGATCGAGCAGCTCGAGGACGCGCAGTCCGGCGCCGGCGCGCGCGCGCAGCTGAAGGAGGCGATTCGCCTCTACTTCCGCCGCGTGCAGGGCCGATAGTGGACGACGGCGTTCTCTTCTATACGTGGCGCGACTGCCTGTTCCGCATTCCCGATGGCGTGCAGCCGCCGAAGGCGGGCTCCCGCTTCTTCTGCCGCCACCTCGGTGTCCGCGCGGGCGAGCGCGTGCTCGAGATCGGCGCGGGGCTCGGACTGGCGGCCGTCCTCGCGGCCCGGGCGCGTGCGGTCGTCGTCGCGACCGACGTCGTCCCCGGCGCGGTCGCCGCGGTGCGCGCCAACGCGGCGCTGAACGGCGTCGCCGTGGACGCGCGCCTGGGCGACTGTTACGCGCCGGTGGCGGGCGAGCGCTTCGATCTCGTGTGCACCAACGCGCCGCAGATGCCGACCCCGCCGGGCGCCGATCGCGAGGATCCGCAGGCCGCGGCGGACAACGGCGGTCCCGACGGCTGGGCGCTGCTCGATCGCGTGATCGATGGCGCCGCCCAGCACCTGGCCGCGCGTGGACGCCTCATGTTCACGATCTTCGATTTTCTCGGGCCCAAGACCGCGCTGGGGAAGGTGGAGGCGGCGGGGCTCGTGCCCTCGGTGCTCGCGCGCGAGACGCAGGCGTTCCCGCGCATCGGCTACGAGCGGCTCGACTACCTGCGCGCCGTCGATCGGGAGGCGGCCCTGGCGCCCGGACGGCCTACGACGGTCGAGCGGCTCATGATCGAGGGCCGGGCGCGATGACCCGCCGTCTGATCGTCAACGCCGACGACTGGGGGCTGACCCGCGGCGTGAGCGAGGGAATCCTGGCCGCGCATCATCACGGCATCGTCACCAGCACCACCGTGCTCGCCACCGCCGCCCTCGATCCCGAGCTCGTGGCGCGCCTGCGCGACAGCGGCCTCGGCGCCGGGCTGCACGTCAACCTCACGCTGGGCACGCCGCTCACGCGGGGGAAGTCGTTGACGGACGGTCACGGTCGGTTCGTGCGCGACGCGCGCCACGCGGCGGCTCGCGCCGCCGCGGCCGACGTGCGCGCCGAGGTCGAGGCCCAGATCGCGAAGTTCGCGAAGACCTTTCGACGCCCGCCGACTCATCTGGACTCGCACCACCACGTCGGCCTGCATCCGCCGGTGCGCGAGATCGTGCTCGAGGCGGCGCGCGCGCTGGGCGTGCCGGTGCGCAGTCAGGACGCCTCCGCGCGGATGCGTGCGCGCTCGGCGGGGTTGCGCACGCCCGATCACTTCTTCGGTGAGTCCGGCCCCGACGCGTACTGGTCGCCGGCGACGACGCTCGCCAATCTCTGCGCGCTGCCCGACGGCGTGTCCGAGTTCATGACGCATCCGGGTTGGTTCGACGCCGATCTCGCGTATAGCCGGTACGGGCGTCAGCGCGAGACCGAGATGATCGGCCTCGGCACGCCGGCGGCGCGCGCGGCGGCGGTCGCGCTCGGCATCACGCTCTGTAGCTTCGCCGAGCTGTAATGGGCGGTGAGCGCGGGGCATCGAGGGGGGCCACGGGTTCCCCGGGGCACCCCGAGCGCGGGGGGGTATGGGGGGCCATGTCGGGGCCCCCCATCCTAATAGGCGTGGACGTCGGAGGGACGACGATCGCTGCCGGCGCCGTCACCGCCGACGGAGAGGTCGTGCACGACGAGAGCGTGCTGACGCACGACGCGGCGGCCACCGGCTCCCTCGTCGCGATCGAGCGCCTTGTCCAACGTCTGAGCGGGGCGCTGGCCACCCGCGGACTGACGGTGGCGAGCATCGGCGTCGGCGTGCCTGGTCCGGTCGACGCCGAGACCGGACGGGTCGGTGAGCCCGCGCCGCACGCCGCCGATCTCATCGGCCAACCGATCGTCGAGCGCCTGGCAGCGCGCTTCGGCGTGCCGGTGTTCGTCGACAACGACGTCAACGCCCTGGCGCTGGCCGAGTGGCGCTTCGGCGCCGGTCGTGGCGCGCGCTCGCTGGTGGTGCTGGCGCCGGGCACCGGGTTCGGCGCCGGCGTGATTCTCGACGGCCGCCTGGTCCGCGGTGTCGCGGGCTTCGGCGGCGAATTCGGCCACACGCCGGTGAAGTTCGACGGCCCGCCATGCTGGTGCGGAGGCCGCGGATGCCTCGCCGTCTATGCGAGCGGCCGCGGCATCGCGGAGGCGGCCCAGGCGCGCGTCGCCGGCCACACGGACTCGGCGCTGCTCGCCGCGGCGGGAGGTATCGCGCAACGGATCACGGCGGAGCTCGTATTTCGTGCGGCCGCCGACGGCGAGCCCATCGCCACGGCGGTCGTGGATGAGACGTGCCGCGCGCTGGGCGCGATGCTCGCCACGATCGTCAACGGGCTGAACCCGGAGGTCGTCGTCGTGACGGGCGGCGTGGCGGCCTCGCTCGCCGCGCTGGAAAAGCAGATCCTCGCCGCCGCGGCGGAGTACGCGTTCGCGCGCGCGCTCGCCGCGACGCGGATCACGATCGCGCCCGGCGACAAGCGTCTGACGGTGCGCGGCGCCGCCGCGCTGGTGCTGTATGAGCGCGAACGCCGCGCGGGTTAGCCACGGCCACAACCCGCTCGTTCGTTATTTCCGGACGCTCGGGCTCTTCTTCTGGACGGCGATGTAGGCCGGTCGGCGCGTCAGGCCGGTGGCGGCTCCTTCTTCAGGATGTCGTCGAGCACACGCGGCAGGCGGCTGACGGCCGAGACGCCGTGCACGCGCGACACCATCTCACCTTGCCGATCGATGACGACCGTGTACGGCGTGCCCTTGAAGCCGTAGCGGTTGCCGATCACCAGCTTCAGATCGAGCGCGACCGGATAGGTGACCTTGTTGGCGCGGATGAACTTGCGCGCATCGACCGCCGTGTCCTGCACGTGAATGGCGAGCACGTCGACCCCACGGTCGCGATAGCGGTCGGCGACCCGCGCGAGCGCCGCGGACTCGCGCGCGCACGGCTTGCAGTACGAGGCCTGGAAGCGGAGCACGAGGATCTTCTTGCCGATCAGATCGCGCGAGTCGAGTTCGCGGCCGTCGAGCAGGCGAACCTTGAAGCCCGGCGCCGCCGGTGCGGCCGCGACGGATGGCGTCAGCGACAGCAGCGCGGCGAGAGCGACGATCGCGGCCCGCACCCGGGCATTCTAGCGGAGCGACAGGAGCAACGCGAATAGCAAGGCGGGCAACGCCGGCGGAGGTGCGCATGGTCACATGGAATGAATTCGCGGCCGCGGCGCCCGGGCTCGCCGGAGCCGGCCGGGCCCTCATCACTCAGTTTCAGGTCGGACTCGCGTTTCTGGCAACGGTGCGGAAAGACGGTGCCCCACGGCTGCATCCGGTGTGCCCGGTCTTCTCGGACGATCATCTCTTCGTGCTGATCGTCCCCACATCGCCGAAGTGCTATGACCTGCTCCGCGATGGCCGATACGCGCTGCAGTCATTTCCCCAGCCGAAGGCCGGCAGCGAGGAATTCTACGTCGCGGGCAGGGCCTCGGTCGTCGATGACCCGGTGCGGCGCGCCGGCGTGTTGCGTGACGCGAGGCATATGGCGCACGAGTCGGAGACCACGTTCGAGCTGTGGATCGATCGCGTCATGCACACGACGTGGGAGAACGTCCTGACACCGCAGATGCGGTCCGCCCACAGGACATGGCGCGCGCCTTGAAAGGTCTACTGTCCAGCCGCGCGGCATTGGCCTCGGCGTAGGGCATGTACATGTGGATCTCGCGGGCGACGTCGCGGCCGCGGCCGGTCCGATGAGTATAATGACCGCGTGACCGACCTCGAGCACGCGCTGCGCCGCGCCGTCCGCGGTTCCGTGCGCTTCGATCCCGCCTCGCGACTGCTGTATTCCACGGATGCGTCGATGTACCAGGTCGAGCCGATCGGCGTCGTCACGCCGCGCGACCCCGACGACGTGATCGCCGCCTTCGACGTCGCGCGTCGGCAGCGGGTCGCGCTCCTGCCGCGCGGCGGCGGCACCTCGCTCACCGGCCAGACGGTGAATCACGCGCTCGTGCTCGATTTCTCGCAGCACATGAACGGCGTGCTCGAGGTCAACGCCGACGAGCTGTGGGCGCGCGTGCAGCCGGGGCTCGTGCAGGACGAGCTCAACCATCACGTGCGCGGCGTCGGCCTGCTGTTCGGTCCCGACACGTCGACGTCGAACCGTGCCACGCTCGGCGGAATGATCGGCAACAACTCCGGCGGCTCCCACTCGATCGCGTACGGGCTCACCGTCGAGCACATCCTCGAGCTCGACGCATTGCTCGCCGACGGGACGCGCGTCCGCTTCGGCACGGTCACGCCCGCCGAGTTCGACGCGAAGACCCGGCTGCCGGGCGCCGAGGGCCGCATCTACCGCGAGATGGCGGCGATCCGCGCCGAGTATGCCGAGGAGATTCGCAAGCGGTATCCCAAGCACTGGCGCCGCGTCGCGGGCTACAACCTGAACGAGCTGCTCAAAGCGGACGCCGGCCCGTTGAACATGGCTCGGGTCGTGGTCGGTTCCGAGGGAACGCTGCTCACCGTGCTCGAGGCCAAGGTCCGCCTCGTGCGGCGCCCGAAGAAGACCGCCCTCGACGTCATCCACTACGCGAGCATCCAGGAGGCGCTCGAATCCTCGCAGTCGATCCTCGAGACCGGGCCGCACGCGGTGGAGCTGACGGACAAGCTCATCCTCGATCTCGCCCGCGAGAACATCGAGCAACGCGCCCGCGCGGCGTTCGTGCAGGGCGATCCGGGTGCCATCCTCATCGTCGAGTACGCCGGCGAGAGCGACGCCGAGGTGAAGGCGAAGATCGACGCGCTGGAGGCGCGACGCGCGCGCGAGAGATTCGGCTACGCCGCGCACCTTTCCTATGACCTCGGTGAGCAGCAGTCGATCTGGAAGCTGCGCAAGGCCGGGCTCGGGCTGCTGCTCGGGATGAAGGGCGACAAGAAGCCGATCGCCTTCGTCGAGGACACGTGCGTCGAGCCCAGGAGCCTCAAGGACTTCGTGCCGCGCTTCGCCGACATCTTCGCCAAGCACGACACGACGGGCGCCTACTACGGGCACTGTTCCGTCGGGTGTCTGCACATCCGGCCGGTGATCGATCTGAAGACGCCGCGTGGGCTCGAGCAGGTGAAGGCGATCGCCGACGAGATCACCGATCTCGTGCTCGAGTTCGGCGGCACGATCTCGAGCGAGCACGGCGACGGACGTGCCCGCAGCCCGTTCCTCGAGCGGATGTACGGCCCGACGCTGATGCAGGCCTTCCGGCGGCTCAAGCGTGCCTTCGATCCCGACAACCGAATGAACCCGGGCAACATCGTCGACTCGCCCGGCATTCTCGAAAATCTGCGCTACGGCGTCGCGTACAAGACCTGGGAGCCCAAGACGCTGCTCGACTTCTCCGCGCAGGGCGGATTTGCCGCTTCGGTCGAGATGTGTAACGGCGTGGGCGTCTGCCGCAAGAAGCTCGAGGGCACGATGTGTCCCTCGTACATGGCCACGAAGGACGAGGAGCACAGCACGCGCGGCCGCGCCAACGCCCTGCGCGCCGTGCTCTCGGGGCGGCTTCCCGCCGCTGAGTTCACCGGAAAGCGGCTGCACGAGGTGATGGATCTCTGCCTCGAGTGCAAGGGCTGCAAGGCGGAGTGCCCATCGAACGTCGACATGGCGAAGCTGAAGTACGAGTTTCTCTACCACTACCATCAGGCCAACGGGCTGCCGCTCCGCAATCGGATGTTCGGCCGCGTGGCGAAGATCAGCGCGCTGGGCGCGCGGTCTCCGCGGCTGGCAAACGCCATCAACGCGCTGCCGGCGGTGCGTTGGCTCCTCGAGAAGACGGTCGGGATCGATCGACGCCGTCCGCTGCCACCGCTGGCGATGGAGACCTTCGGAGACTGGTTCCGGCGGCGCACGCCCGCGCCCGCCGCGCCGCGCGGAGAGGTCGTGCTCTTCCACGACACGTTCGTGACCTACAACACGCCCGAGATCGGCCAGGCCGCGGTGCGTCTGCTCGAAGGCGGCGGCTACCGCGTGGTGCTCGTGGACCGCAAATGCTGCGGCCGGCCGCTGATCTCCAAGGGCATGCTGGACGAGGCGCGCGAGCACGCGGCCTACAACGTCGCGCGACTGGCGCCGTACGCGCGCCGCGGCGTGGCCATCGTCGGTCTAGAGCCGTCGTGCCTGCTCACGCTGCGCGACGAGTGGGTCGACCTGCTGCGCACCGACGACGCGCGCGTCGTGGCCGAACAGTGCCTGCTCTTCGAGCAATTCCTGATGGCCGAGCGCCAGCGCGGGCTGACGCTGCGCTTCGCCGCCGGTCATGGTCGCAAGGTGCTGCTGCACGGCCACTGCCATCAGAAAGCCATGGTCGGCACCGCCGCGACCGTCGCCGCGCTGAAGTGGGCCGGCTACGACGTCAGCGAAGTCGATTCCGGCTGCTGCGGTATGGCCGGCTCCTTCGGCTTCGAGCGCGAGCACTACGAGATCTCCGTCGCCCTCGGCAACCGCCGGCTGGCTCCCGCGGTGAAGGCGGCGCCTCCCCACACGCTCGTCGTCGCGCCCGGTATTTCGTGCCGCCAGCAGATCGAGCATCTCGCCGGCCGGCGCGCCAAGCACCCGGCCGAAGCGCTCGCCGAAGCAATCGCCCGCGACTGATCGCGGTCTCCTTCCGCGCGGGCGGGCGGATCGCCGGACGATCGGGCGCTTCGTCGGGCAATGTCCGCGACTCCGCGAGGACCGAGCACGGATCCCGCGCGAATTCGATGACATCCGAGCGCGCCTGCCTTGGCAGGGCTCGTGCAGACCTGGCCGCGCGAAACGGTGAACGACGCGATCGTCATTGGACGATCGCGCCTGACGATCAAGCCGTCGCGTCTCTGTGACGCGACGCACCGGTCCGGGGATCCGGCGGTATCTGGTTCAGCGTGCCGCCCGGGTCTCCGGACCGATTTCGGTGTGCTATGGTCCGGCGATGGCGCCTTCCGTTCGCTCACACGCGCGCGTCGTCATCATCGGTGGTGGCATCGTCGGCTGCAGCGTCGCCTATCATCTGACCAGGCTCGGATGGCGCGACGTGCAGCTGCTCGAGCGGCGCGATCTCTCCTGCGGCACCACCTGGCATGCGGCGGGGCTCGTCGGCCAGCTTCGGTCGAGCCACAACTTGACGCGGCTCGCGAGCTATGGCGCCGTGCTCTACGAGAACCTCGAAGCGGAGACGGGACAGGCCACGGGGTTTCGACGCTGCGGCAGCATCAGCGTGGCGCGGACGAACGAGCGATTGATCGAGCTCAAGCGCGGCGCGTCGATGGCCAAGTGCTTCGGCGTCGAGATCGAGCTGATCTCGCCGGGCGACGCCGGCCGCCTCTGGCCGCTGATGCGGACGGACGATCTCGCGGGTGCGGTGTGGATTCCGCGCGACGGGCGAACGAATCCGATCGACACCACGCTGGCGCTGGCGAAGGGCGCGCGCCAGGGTGGTGTCACGGTCCTCGAGAACGTCAGGGTCACCGGCATTCGGCGCGACCACGGTACCGCCACGGGGGTCGCGACCGATCACGGCGACGTGGCGTGCGAGATCGTCGTCAACTGCGCTGGGATGTGGGGACGCGAGGTCGGCCGGATGGCGGGCGTCAACGTGCCGCTGCACGCCTCGGAGCACTTCTACATCGTCACCGAGCCGATGGCGGGCGTGACGCGCGACCTGCCGGTACTGCGTGATACCGACGGCTATATCTATGCGCGCGAAGAGGTCGGTGGCCTGCTCATGGGCGGCTTCGAGCCCGTAGCCAAGCCGTGGGGCATGGACGGCGTCCCCGACGATTTTGCGTTCTCGCTCCTGCCCGAGGACTGGGAGCACTTCCGCGTCTTCATGGAGCAGGCGATCGTGCGCATCCCCGCGCTGGAGACGGCGCCGGTGCGACGGCACGTGAATGGTCCCGAAAGCTTCACGCCCGACAACCGCTACATGCTCGGCGAGGCGCCGGAGCTGCGGAACTTTTTCGTGGCGGCCGGCTTCAACTCCGTCGGCATCGCGTCCGCGGCGGGCGCCGGACGGGCGCTCGCGGAATGGATCGTCGCCGGTGAGCCGAGCATGGATCTCTGGGACGTCGACATCCGGCGATTCATGCCGTTCCAGGGCAACGCGCGGTATCTCCGCGAGCGCACGCGGGAGGTCGTCGGCTTGCTGTACGCGATGCACTGGCCGTTCCGTCAACCGGAGACCGCGCGCGGCGTGCGTTGCTCCGTGCTCCACGATCGGCTCGCGTCGCGCGGCGCGGTGTTCGGTGTCGTCGCCGGGTGGGAGCGCGCCAACTGGTTCGCCACCGCGGGCGTCGAGCCGCGCTACGTCTATACCTACGGGCGGCAGAACTGGTTTCCCTGTGCCGCCGCTGAGCACCGTGCCGTGCGTGAGGCGGCGGGGCTCTTCGATCAGTCGTCGCTCGCCAAGTTCCGGCTGCAAGGCCCGGACGCGGTCGCTGTGCTGCAGCGCCTGTGCGCCAACGACGTCGACGTGCCGCCCGGCCGCATCCTCTACACGCAGATGCTCAACGCCCGGGGTGGAATCGAATGCGATCTCACGGTCACGCGCCTGGCCGAGGACGCCTTTCTGGTCGTCACCATCGCCGCCGCGGCGACGCACGACGCCGACTGGATCCGCCGCAGCCTGCGTGACTCGCGCGTCACGTTCACCGACGTCACCTCCGCGTTCAGCGTTCTCGGCGTCATGGGGCCGCGCTCCCGCGAGCTGCTCTCGCGGCTCACCGACGCCGACCTGTCGGATGGCGGGTTTTCGTTCGGCGCGACGCGAGAGATTCACATCGGGCACGTGATGGCGCGGGCCACACGCATCACCTACGTCGGCGAGCTCGGGTGGGAGCTCTATGTGCCGACCGAGTTTGCCGCGAGCGTCTACGAGGCCGTGCTCGAGGCCGGCGAGGGGCTGGGGCTGCGGCACGCCGGCTACCACGCGATGGATTCGCTGCGGATGGAAAAGGGTTATCGCTCCTGGGGGCACGACATCGGCGGCGACGACACGCCGCTCGAGGCCGGCCTCGGCTTCGCCGTGGCCTTCAAGAAGGAAGGCTTCGTCGGTCGGGATGCGCTGCTGCGGCAGCGAGACACGCCGCTGGCGCGCCGGCTGATCATGTTCACCCTCGATGACCCCGAGCCGCTGCTGCTCGGCGACGAGCCGATCTATCGTGACGGCGTGCTCGTGGGCCGCATCACCTCCGGCGCGTACGGCCACACCCTCGGGCGCTCGGTCGGCATGGGCTACGTCGCGCATGCGGACGGCGTCGATGCGGCGTTCGTGAGCACCGGACGCTGGCAGCTGGAGATTGCGATGGAGCGCTTCGCGGCCACCGCCTATCTCGAGCCGCCGTACGATCCGAAATCGAGCCGCGTGCGCGGTTAAGCGAACACGAAGGCGCGCGCAGGATTGTCGACGAGCAGCCGCCGCAGCCCGGCGTCGTCCACGCCCTTGCGCCGCAGCCGAGGCACCACGTTGACCAGCAGGTGGTGGTAGCCGTAGCCCCCGTACTTCGTCAGGGAGCTCTTGTAGGCGATGTCGTGCGACATGAGGATCTGATCCCGATGTCCGCGCGCGATGAGCGCCAGGATCTGCGCCATGCGGCCGCCGTCGTTGGGCATGTCGAAGTCGGGGTTGTAGGGATAGTAAGAGTTCTCCAGCCCGAAGAGGTCGTACTCGAGCCAGACGCCGGTGGCGGCGAGGTCGTAGAGATGCTGCGGATCGGCGATCGTGCGCTCGATGTGGCACATGACGGTGCGCCGCAGATCGCCTCCATGTTTGGCGATGAGCTCCACGATCCGCATCGGCGCCGCTTCGTCGCGCCCGGGGTGAATCATGAGCGGGGCGCCCGTCTGCTTCTGCGCCTCGACCGCGGCGCGCACGACTTTCTTTTCGTTCTCCGTCCACGGCCACGTGTTGCCGATCTCTCCGATCAGCCCGGCGCGGACGCCGGTGTCCCCAACGCC
>Ga0075428_100003342_pt1 | contig 17558 bp, 15 predicted proteins | sample RhiMetdeltSRZDD2_FD_75291 | JGI IMG/M metagenome (GOLD analysis project Ga0075428, IMG submission 75291) | Populus rhizosphere microbial communities from Tennessee, USA - Rhizosphere MetaG P. deltoides SRZDD2 | ecosystem: Host-associated > Plants > Roots > Rhizosphere > Soil | place: USA... | reverse complement strand
CGGTCGCGGGCCTACGCGCAGTGGACCCGCGGCTTCCAGGCGGTGGGCCGGGTGTGGACGGGGGTCATCCTCTCCATCGTCTATTTCGTTTCCGTCGCCGGCGTCAGCGCCTTCATGCGCTTGCTCGGCAAGGACCCGCTGGACCGCAGGCTGGACCGCGAGCCCACCTGGTGGCGCCGCCACGACCCGAACCCGCTCGGCCCCCAGGCCGCCGCCCGGCACCAGTTCTAGATGCCCACCCACGTCCTCGGGATCTCCTGCTACTACCACGACTCCGCCGCGGCCCTGCTCCGGGACGGGGTGGTGGTGGCCGCCTGCCAGGAGGAGCGGCTCAGCCGCAAGAAGCACGACTCCGACTTCCCCAGCCGGGCGGTCAAGTACGTCCTGCGCGAGGCCGGGATCGGGCCGGAGCAGCTCGACGCGGTGGGCTTCTACGACAAGCCGCTGCTGAAGTTCGAGCGGATGCTCTCCACCTACATCGCGACCTTTCCCCGCTCGTTCGGATCGTTCCGCAAGGCCATGCCGCTCTGGATCCACGAGAAGCTGTGGGTGCCGTCGCTCATCCGCAAGGAGCTGAAGCCCTACGCCGGGCCCATCCTGTTCGCCGAGCACCACATGAGCCACGCGGCGTCGTGCTTCCTGGTCTCGCCGTTCGAGGAGGCCGCCATCCTCACGGTGGACGGCGTCGGCGAGTGGGCCACCGCCTCCTTCGGCGTCGGCAAGGGCACCGACATCACGCTGTTCAAGGAGATCCGCTTCCCGCACAGCCTGGGCCTGCTCTACAGCGCCTTCACGTACTACCTCGGCTTCAAGGTCAACAGCGCCGAGTACAAGGTCATGGGCCTGGCCCCGTACGGCAAGCCGGTCCACTACGACCGGATCATGAAGGACATGATCCACCTCAACGAGGACGGGTCCTTCAAGCTCAACATGAAGTACTTCTCGTACGACTACGGGCTGACCATGACCAACGGCCAGTTCAACGAGTTCTTCGGCGGCCCGCCCCGCAAGCCCGAGACCTGGATGACGGAGCGCGAGTTCGACATCGCGGCCTCCGTGCAGAAGGTCTGCGAGGAGGTCGTGCTCCGGATGGTCAACTACATCCACAAGGAGACCGGCCTCACCAACCTCTGCATGGCCGGCGGCGTGGCCCTGAACTGCGTGGCCAACGGCCGGGTGATCCGCGAGACGCCGATGAAGAACCTGTTCGTGCAGCCCGCGGCGGGCGACGCCGGCGGCGCGGTGGGCGTGGCCCACTACCTCTACAACACGCTCGAGAAGCAGCCGCGGGGCAAGGCCTGGACGCACGCGTACCTCGGCCCGGAGTACAAGGACGCGGAGATCAAGGAGTACCTGGACGGGCAGGGCGCACGATACCGGAAGCTGGCCGCGGCGGAGCTGCCCCGCGAGACCGCCCGCATCCTCTCCGAGGGCAACGTCGTGGGCTGGTACCAGGGCCGCATGGAGTTCGGGCCTCGCGCCCTGGGCGGCCGCAGCATCCTGGCGGATCCCCGCGATCCCAAGATGCGCGACACCCTCAACATGAAGATCAAGTTCCGGGAGGGCTTCCGTCCGTTCGCGCCCTCGGTGCTCGCGGACAAGGCCTCCGAGTGGTTCGACATCGATTGCGACAGCCCGTACATGCTGCTGGTGGCCCAGGTGCGGGAGGGCAAGAAGGTGATCCCCTCCGTCACGCATGTCGACGGCTCGGCCCGCCTCCAGACCGTGACCCGCGAGGAGAGCCCGCTCTACTACGACGTGATCAAGGAGTTCGGGGACATCACGGGCGTGCCCATCGTCATCAATACGTCGTTCAACGTGCGCGGCGAGCCCATCGTGTGCACCCCGCACGACGCCTACCTGTGCTTCATGCGCACCAACATGGACCATCTGGTCCTGGGCTCCTACGTCCTCGACAAGAAGGAGCAGCCGCCCTTGCGCGAGGACGTGGACTGGCGCACGCTGTTCGAGCTGGATTAGGAAACGGAGCGATTACCCCTCATGGCCTTCGAGAACTCTCGGGAGAAGCTGGGCATCATCGGCGAGCTGTGGGCCTTCATGCGGGTCCGCAAGAAGTGGTGGCTGGGACCGATCGTGATCATGCTGGCCCTGCTGGGCCTGCTGGTCGTCTTCACCCAGGGCTCGGCCGTCGCCCCGTTCATCTACACCTTGTTCTAGGCCGGCGGCTCTTTCTCCAACTCGAGGTTGCCGTCCACGAACTTCGAATTGAAGCGGAAGACGTCGATGCGCCAGGCTGTGTCCACGCGCCGGAGATGGAAGTCGTAGCTGCCCACGAAGACGCGCGTGTTTCGGCCGGATTTCGTGCGCCGGTAGTGGTAGGCGATCCCATAGCAGGACGCCGCCGCCTCGGTCGCGCTGCAGCCGATGGACAGGTTCCCCGTCTGGTGATGGACGCGCTCGATGGAGGCCAGCCCCGTCTCCCACGCCGTGGCGATGGCCTCCGGCGTCATCTGCGAAGCCTCGCCCCCCGCCAGGGACGTCATGTCGAAGAGCACCTGGCCGGCGAAGACGTCGCGCACGCGCCCCCAATCACGGGCATCCGTGGCGACGAACAGGGTATTGATGGTCTCGGCGATGCGCGTTCGTTCGGTCAGGTCCCCTCCGCCTGAGATCTGTCGAAGCCGGTCGGCCCGGTCGGCCCGGCTCTGCATCTGCCGCATGGAGAAGACCCAGAACCCGATGAGCAGGATGAAGGGGGCCCAGGAGATGAGCATGGCGGCCCACGCCGGGGTCTGGTTGCGCTCGACGGCGACAGCCACCTTCCTGGCCAGCAGGGTCTCCACGTACCTGTCGTAGCCAGCGGGGGCGTAGGTGCGGAAGCGGTAGCCGTCAATTCCGCGGCCCCTGATCTCATCACCGGCGATGGTGACGTCCTGGACCCGACCCCCCTCGACGCGCTCCATGAACTCGCTGAAGCGCAGCGGGGTTTCCTTCTTCTCGATCGTGGCGAAGTTCCAGGCCAGGGCGATGACGATGAGGAGCACCGCCCACAACACGACCGCCTTCAAGGTGGCGTTCACCGTTTGTCCAACCCGCGGCCCGATGTGGGGGCCGCGTCCTTGCTCAACTTGTCTTGACCTTGGCGGCCTGCTTTCGCCCCCTTCGAGGCGATGGCTCGGTGAAGGGCGTGAACTCCGAGAACATCTGGGCGGCCTCCGGGACCTGGGACACCGGGATGTAATCGCAGACCTTCCCGTACTCCTCCCACATGCGGAGGACCGCGGGATGGCCGTGGGCCTGCTGGATCGCCTCCGGCGAGGCCCACTCGAAGACCTCGACCAGCGTGCCGTCCTTGGCCTCCATCAGGATCGGCAGACGCTCGGTGACCAGGCCGATCCGGCGCAGGGTGGGGACGTGGTCGACGATCAGGGCCCGCAGGGCCTTCTCCTTGCCCGGCTTCGGCTTGTAGCACGCGATCACGAGCCGGCCCATGGTCAGCCTTGTCCCTGCTCCCGCGCCTTGCGCGCGTCGTAGCTCTCGCCGTAGATCGAGGGGACGCTGGCGCCCATCGGCCGCAGGTACATGGACAGCTGGCCGCGGTGGTGGACGGTGTGGTTCATCCCGATGGTCACGAAGACGACCGCCGGGAACTGGAGGATCCCGCGGAAGTCGATGACCTTCACGAGCTGGTCGCCCGAGACCGACCTCAGGCGTTCGATGTTCTGCTTCGTCTGGTCCTCGTGCCACCGGCTCACGTCTTCGGGCGTGCGGAGCGAAGCGGGCCGGTCGCGGGGCGAGAGGTCGAAGACGCCGGCCGCGACGGCCTCCAGAAACCGGTTCTCAGCGCTCACGATGTGCCAGGCCAGATCGATCGCGGTCCGGGTGACGGGGTCGGGCCGGTAGTCCATCTTGTCCGCCGGGATGGCGCTGATCACGCTCTTCGTGATCGGCTGCTCGGCCTTGATGGACGGGAGCCCGACGGTCTTCAGGATCAGCACAGCCTGGTCAGCAGTCAATGCCATGAGCTAAGTCTAGCTTCAGGCGCCCAGGCCCGTGAAGTTATCGCTGGGCGGGGCCTGCGGCGGAGGTGGTTCGCCCAGTCGGCGCCAGATGTACCCGAGGACGGAGCTTCGTCATGGCAACGAAGAGAGCCGGACTGTGGTGTTACCTTCCTACCCGTTCCGGAACGGGTAGGAAGGTAACGCGTCTCAGAACCTGACCTGCACCTCTCCCACAACCGAGCGGCGCAGGATGTCACCGAAGTTGTGCTGCTGGATGCTCTCGTTCGTGATGTTCGTGCCCTTGATGGCGGTGACGATCTTCCCCTCGTTCCACTTCACGCCGAAGCTGGCGTTGAGCATGGTGTACGACTCGGTGTACCCGGCGAAGGTCCGGTCCAGCACGTCCACCCAGAAGGCCTTGTCCGCGTAGTTCACGGAGAGGCTGCCCAGGAACCGGCGGTCGTTGAAGTTCACGCCGGCGTTGAACCGGTTCCGCGGCGGGATGCCGACCTCGCTCACCGGGTACGGGATCTGGTCCGCGTCCGCGTCCAGGATCTCGGGCTCGTCCTGCCACGAGTAGTTGGCGAATGCCGTCCAGCGGTTGTTGAAGGCGTGGTCGATCGAGGCCTCCACCCCGCGCTGGCGCGTCGGGCCCAGGTTCAGGTAGGTCCCGCCCGACTTGGGGAGCAGGATGGGCCCGATGGGCGGGGGCAGGGCGGCCAGGATCCCCACCAGCACGGGAGGCATGCCCGGCGGTGGATCCGCGGGCGTGTACAGCTCGAACCCCGGCAGCGTCGGGTTGTCGACCAGGCTCACGAAGTTGATGTTGTCGTCGAAGTCGTTCTGGTAGGCGGCCAGCCCCACGGTCGTCTTGCCATTGAAGGTGCCGGTGTAGGCGATCTCGTACGCGGTGAGCGATTCCTCCTTCAGGTCGGCGTTCCCATGGTTCTCGACGATCAGGGGGAACGGCTGGGCCACGAAGGCCGCCAGCGGCGGGGGCAGGAAGGGCGCCAGGCCCCTGAGGTCGAGGACCCGGCCGATGATCGACTGGTCCAGGAAGTTGTTGATGACCGAGGGCGACCGGAAGGCCTTGTTGAAGGAGACGCGGAACGAGTGCGCCGGCGTCGGCTTGAACATCGCGGAGATGCGCGGGGAGAAGACGGGGTCCTCGATGTTGCCGAACTTGTCCACGCGCCCGCCGATGGCGAAGCGGAACCGGTCGAAGAAGATCTCGTCCTGGAAGTAGGCGCCGAACTCGTTGCGGTCCTCGCCGTTCGGAGTCAGCGTGATGTCGAAGTCGTTGTGCCGGGCGTTGCCGCCGTAGCTCAGGATGTGCTTGCCCCCGAGGACGGTCGAGTGCCCGATCTCGAAGTCGTATGTGTTGGTCTTGAAGTTCAGCTGCACGGGCTGGCCCGTGGGGTCGGGCAGCAGGAGGCTCGGCGCCTTGGCGTTCACCAGGTTGACGAACCCCGCCACCTTCAACGCCTCCTTGGTGTACGCGACGCGCCCGTATCCCATGTACGAGTCGTTCTGGATGTCGAACGGCCCGATCCCGGTGTGGATGATCCCCGCGGTGCCGGCGTAGCCCCCGCTGTAGCTGATCCGTCCGCCGTTTCCGAGCTCCTGGTCCACGCGCAGGTCCACCTTGGGCTGGTCGGTGCTCGTGTTCTTGAAGACCTGCTCGCCGAAGGCCGCCGGGTCGCGGTCCGCCGGGTACAGCGCGCAGCCGGTCAGCGTGTCTGCATCCATGGGATGGCCCACCTGGGTGCAGGTCTCGGTCAGCGGGATGCCGCCGGTCGTGAGGGGGCTGCCCGGCACGAAGCCCACGGGCCGCGCGAACGGGTCGGAGTGGAAGAAGCCGGCCGCGATCCGGTAGGACCAGCGCTCGTTGGGGGCGCCGGACCAGCTCCCGTTGATGCCGTAATTGTTGCCGGAGCCTTCGTCCACGGTGGACCCCGCGTCACGGTCGAAAAGCCCTCCGCTCAGCACGAAGTTCCCGCCCGGAGACTCGCGCGGGCTCTTGGTGATGATGTTCACGACGCCGGTCAGGGCGTTGGCGCCCCAGACCGCGGAGGCCGGGCCGCGCACCACCTCGATCTGCTTGATCTCGCTCGTGATCGCGGGGACGAAGTCCCACAGCACGAGACCGAAGAAGTCCAGGTAGATGGAGCGCCCGTCGAGGACGGTGAGCTGCGACGAGGTCAGGGTCGCGGTGGCCTGGCGGCTGGTGAGGTTGATGTCGCGCGCCGACATCTGGATCACGTTCACCCCGGGGACGGCCCGCAGGAGGTCGCCGTAGTTCTGGGCGGGGGACGCCGCGATCGTGTCCGCGGTGACGACGCTCATGGTGGCGGGGGCGTTGACGATCGTGGACTCGATCTTGGAGGCGGTGACCACGACCTCCTCGCCGCGCACCGCGATCTTCATGATGAGGGCGGGGAGGTCGGTGGCCGTCTCCCCCACCGCCACGTCGGCCTGGGTCAGCGCGGCGAAGCCGGGCAGGGAGGCGGTCAGCGTGTAGGTGCCCGGCGTGATGCCGGTGAAGGTGAACCGGCCATCGCCGGCCGTGAACTGCTGCTTGGCGCCGCCCGGGCCGTTGATGAGCACGGTCACGCCGGGCAGGGCGGCCCCGGACTCGTCGACCACGGAACCCGACAGGCTGGTGCCCGACTGCTGGGCCTGGAGCGGCAGCGCGGCCAGAACCAGCAGCACGGCCGCCAGCATCAGCCGACACCGATTCATGCGGGCCTCCTTGTAAATGGGCTGGGCGTTCATACCACACCCCGGAGGCCCGTACCAGGGGACGGCGGCGGACGTCAGGCTGGCGGCGGCGCCTCGCCCTGCAACGCGCGCAGCAGCTTCTCGTGGATCCCGCCGAAGCCGCCGTTCGAGAGGATCACCACCCGGTCGCCCTCGCGCAGCTCGGCGCCCAGCTTGCGCACGATCTCGTCCACCGAGGCGATCAAGCGCGCGTCCTTCCCCAGCTCGGCGATCGCGCCCACCAGCTCGCTCTCGGAGAGCCTCTGGCCTTCCGGCACCTTGGCCGGGAGGTAGGCGGCGGCCACCACCACCCGGTCGGCGTCCTGGAAGGCGCGAGCGAACTCCTCCTGGAAGACGCGCGTGCGCGAGGTGTACGAGCGCGGCTCGAAAACGGCCACCAACCGCCCGGGCTGCGGTTGCGCGGACAGCGACGCCCGCAGGGCCCGCAACGTCTCGCGCACCGCGGTGGGATGGTGGGCGAAGTCGTCGTAGACGACCACCCCGCGCGCCCGGCCCCGCACCTCCAGCCGGCGCTTGACCCCGCGGAAGGCGGCCAGGGCCTCCCGCGCGCGCTCGGGGTCCACGCCCGCCGCGGCGGCCGCCGCCAGGGCGGCCAGGGCGTTGCGCAGGTTGTGCTCCCCGGGCAACGGGAGGCTGTAGTCGCCAAGCTCGCGGCCCTTCCGCAACAGCCGGAAGCGCCATCCGGTCTCCGAGGGCCGCACGTCCACCGCGCGCCAGTCCGCCTCCGAGGAGAGACCGAAGGTCTCGACCGGGCAGTGGGCCCGCGGCAGGATCTCGCGCAGGGCGGGGGTCTCCAGGCCCGCCACCACCAGGCCGCGGCGCGGCACGAGGTTCAGGAGGTGGCCGAAGGCCCGCTGCACGGAGGCCAGGTCGGGATAGATGTCGGCGTGGTCGTACTCGACGTTGCCGATGACCGCGATGTCCGGCATGTAGTGGACGAACTTGGGCCGCTTGTCGAAGAACGCGGTGTCGTACTCGTCCCCCTCCAGCACGATGTGCGGGCCCGCGCCCAGGCGGTAGCTCCGCTCGAAGTCCACGGGCACCCCGCCGATCAGGAACGACGGGTCCAGGCCCGCCTGGTGGAGGAGGAAGGCGAGAATGCTCGTGGTCGTGGTCTTGCCGTGCGTCCCCGCCACGACCAGGGACGTCTTGCCCCGGATGAACTCCTCCGCCAGCAGCGCGGGCAGGCTGGTCATCCGCTGCTTGCGGTCGAGGACGGCCTCCACCTCCGGGTTGCCGCGGGAGAGCGCGTTGCCGATCACGACGACATCGGCGTCCGCGGGGACGTTCGCGGCGGCGTAGGGGGAACGGACGTCGATGCCCAGATCCTCCAGCTGCGTGGACATCGGCGGGTAGATGTCCTGGTCGGATCCGGTCACCTCGTGGCCGCGCTCGCGCAACAGGCCCGCCAGCGAGGCCATGGCCGTCCCCGCGATGCCGGCGAGATGGACCTTCACGAGACCGCAGCCTCCAGCAGCTCGAAGCGGGCCTCGTCGCCGCATGTGAGCCGCGCCCGCACGCCGAAGGGAAGGGTCACGAAGGGGTGTGTGGTGTGGCCACTGGAGAGGCCCAGGGCCACGGGGATGTCCAGGCCGCCCAGCGCGTCGAGGATGACGTCCTCCAGCGAGTAATCCGCGTCCAACGCCGGCGAGCAGCCCTTCATGTCGCCGAAGACGATGCCGGTGACGCCGTCGAGCGCCCCCGACTGCCGGAGCTGCATCAGCAACCGGTCGATCCGATACGGCCTCTCGTCCACGTCCTCGACGAAGAGCAGCGTCGGCTCGCCGCCGGCCTGCAAGGCCCACGGAGTGCCCGCGGCCGCGGCCAGGAGCGACAGGCATCCGCCGCGGAGCACGCCCGCGGCCTCGCCCGGACGCAGCGACGCCAGCTCGTCCGGCTCCGAAGCGTAGGACGCGCCCTGGCCCATCACGGCCCACAGGAAGCTCTCCCGGTGATAGCTCCCGTTGGCCAGCTCCCACGCGGCCATCGGCCCGTGGAACGTGACCAGCCCCAGGCGGTTCAAATAGAGGTGGAGCAGCGTGACGTCGCTGTATCCCACGAACACCTTGGGGTGGGCGCGCAGGAGGGCCGCGTCCAGCCGGGGCACCACCCAGCCCGCGCCGGCGCCGCCGCGGGCGCAGACGATGCCGGCCACCGCGTCGTCCTCGAAGAGGCCGTGCAGCTCGGCCACGCGCCGCTCGACGGTGCCCGCCGAGAACCGCGCCCGGTCCAGGATGCCGGGCGACGTCCGCACCTCGAAACCCAGCTGCCGCAGTGCCGCCGTGCCCTTCTCCAGGCGGGCGGCGTCCACCGCGCCGCCGGGCGCGCACACGCCCACCACGTCGCCCGGTCGGAGCGCTCTCGGCCGCGTCCAGCTCAGAACGTGTCCATCAGGCGGTCATGCCGGCGCGGTCCATGATCTCGCGCGACAGGACGAGGCGCTCCCCCGCCCCCGCCGCGGCGCGGGCGGCGCGCGGATCGGGATCCCGGTAGGGCAGCAGATATTTCTCCTTCAGCCTGCGGATGCGCGCGCACGCGTCGTCCATCGACGTCCGGGACAGCGTCTCGTCCTCCACGGCGCGGATGAGACTCTCGATGGCGGCGACCTGCGCCTCGGTGGTGATGCAGACGGGCAGGAGGTCGCAGCCGGCCTGCGCGGCCTTCACCGCGCCGGGCGCCGCCCCCCAATGGTCGGCCACCGCCTTCATCTCCAGATCGTCGGAGACGATGACGCCGCCGTACTTCATCTCCTTGCGCAGCAGCCCGTCGATCACCCGGGGCGAGAGGGTGGCCGGGACGGTGTCGTCCAGGCTGCGCACCAGGACGTGCGCGGTCATGATCGTGGCCACGCCCGCCTCGATCGCCTTGCGGAAGGGAGGCAGCTCGACCTCGTCCAGGCGCGAGCGCTCGTGATCCACCGTGGGCAGGTCCAGGTGCGAGTCCACGTCCGTGTCGCCGTGCCCCGGGAAGTGCTTCGCGCAAGCCGCGACGCCGGTGTCCTGCAGCCCGCGGATCATGGCGGCGCCCATCCGGCCCACGAGGTCGGGGTCTTCGCCGAAGGAGCGGTCGCCGATGATCGGGTTCTTGGGGTTGGTGTCCACGTCCACGTCGGGCGCGAAGTCGTAGCGGATCCCGCAGGCCTTGAGCTCGGCGGCCAGGGCCGCGCCCACCTGGCGGGCGATGTCCTCCGAGCCGATGCGGCCCACCGCGCGCATGGGCGGCCACACCGTCCACGGCTCCCTCAGGCGCGCCACGCGGCCGCCTTCCTGGTCGACCGCCACCATCAGCGGCAGCGAGTGGCCGGCATCCCGCGCCACGCCCTGCAGCTCGCGCACCAGCTCCGCCACCTGCTCGGGGCCGTCCACGTTCTTCTCGAACAGGATCACGTGGCCGACCCCGAACTCGCGGATCATGCGCTTGACGTCCGGCGAGGCCGCGAGGCCGTCGAACCCCACCATGAACCGCTCGCCGACCCGGCGGACCTTCTCGCGCATCCGGAAAGGCGTCAGCCGCCCAGCCGCTTGCGGACGGCGTCGCTGACGCGCTTGCCGTCGCCGGGCTTGCCCTGCGCCTCGAGCGCCGCCATGGCCGCCTTGATCGCGCGGCCCATGTCCTTCGGCGACGAGGCCCCCGTCTCCGCGACCGCCGTCTCCACGGCGGCGCCGATGTCCGCTTCGGAAGCCTCCGCGGGGAGGTACTCCTTCAGGACCTGGATCTCGGCCTCCTCCTTGCGCACCAGCTCCGGCCGGCTGGCCTTGCGGAAGTGGAAGACGGAGTCCTCGCGCTGCTTGACGAGTCCCTGCAGGACCTTCACCGCCTCGGCGTCGTCGAGCGGCGCCTTCTTCTCGATCTCGCGGTTCATGAGGGCGGCCTTGGCCATGCGCAGGGTGGCCGTGCGCGCCGCGTCCTGGGCTTTCATGGACGCGGTCAGATCCTCGCCGATGCGCTCGGCCAGCGGCTTCTCGTCTGTCATGCCATCCCAGGATATCCCACACCTGACCCGGAGCGATCCGCGCTATCCTTCGTTCCGATGAAAGGGCCGGCGCCGCCGCGGCGCGCTGCCGTGGTCCTCGCGGTCCTGGCTTTCGCGGCGCCCGCCTCCGCCGCGCCCGCGCTCGTCCGCCTGGCCGAGGCATTCGCGGGGGAGGTCGTGCGCGTCGCGCGCGGGCGCACCGTCGAGGTGATGGTCCCCGAGGACCGCACACGCCGCGGGGCCTCCCTGGCCCTCGACCTCCACGCCATCGTGCTCGACCGGCTGCGGGGCCGGGCCACGATCCGGGGCTCCGGCCCGCGCCTGCGCGTGCGCTCCGTCCTCTCCGAGTCGCCGGGCGGTCTCGTGCTCTCCGCGCGCGTGGTCGAGGAGCCCGGCGACCGCCTGGTGGACCTGCTGTCGGTCTCCGCCCCGGCGGACGAGAGCGTCTTCACGCTGTCTCCGGTGCCGGCCCCGCCGGCCGCGGCCGCCATCGATGTGAGGTCCACCGGACGGACGCCGCTCCTGGAGGAGCCGGTGCTCGACCTGGCCTTCTTTGGCGACGAACGGCTGGTGGTCCTCGGTCCCGACGCCGTCGCGCTCTACAGGTGGGACGAGGGCGGGCTGACGCTCGAGTCGCGGCGGCCGTGGCCGGGCCATCTCGACACCGTGCGCTTTCCCGGCGGCCTGCTGCGCGTGGCGGAGAGGGACGCGGCCTTCTGGGCCCTCACCAGCCGGTCGCCGCGGGCGGTGCTCTTCGCGGTGGAGGAGGGACGGCTGGTGGAGCGGCAGGAAGCCGACGCCCTTCCCTGGCCCGCGTGTCCCGCGGGCCTCCGCTACCGCGCCGGCACGAACCTCATCGAGGGAGCGGTCGCCGGACTGGGCCCGGGCCCCTTCCTCGTGCTGGACGACTCGACGCCGGGCCTGGCCGTCAACGCCGAGGGTGCGCTGGTGGATGGCGCCGCCACCGGCCTGGCCGCCGGTCCCGCGATGGCGTCGCTATGGACGGGCGTCGTGGCGGCGGCGTCGCCGCGGCCGCCCGGCGAGGACGACGCCATCCTCGTGGTGGCCGCGCGGGACGGTTCGGGGGACGGTCCCCGCGTCCTGGACTCGATCCGCGTGGACGGCGCGGTACGTGCCCTGGCGGCGCGCGCCCACGGCGAGGGGATGCGCCTGGTGGCCGCCGTGGAAGACGAGGAGGGCGCCGCGCGCCTGCTGGTGATGGACCTCGCGCGCCTCCAGCCGTGAGCCCCCCGCGCATCGCCCGGACGATCGCGGCGCCGCTGCTGGCCGCGGCTGCGCTGGTGGCGCTGCCCTGCGCCGCACGCAGCGCGCTCGGGCCCCGTTACGGCGGCGTCCTCGTCGTGGCCGTGCCGGACATGCCCGCGTCCCTCGATCCGAGCATCGGCCGCGCCCCCGGCCGGTCGCTGCTGGCCGGCCTGGCCCACGAGACGCTCGTGGGGATCGACGCCCAGGGGCTGCCCGTGCCCGCGCTCGCGCAGGGATGGACGGCCTCCTCCGACGGCCGGGAGTGGCGGCTCGCGCTGCGCGAGACCGCGACCTTTCACGACGGGCGTGCGGTCACGTCCGAGGAAGCCCTGGCCGCGCTGCGGCGATTCCTCGGCAGCCGCTCCCCGGCGGCGGCCTGGCTGGCCGCGGCGCTGGACCGCGAGGCGCCGGCCACGACCCCGGACCCGGGCCATCTCGTGCTGCGCTTCGCGGAGCCGCGCGCGCTGCCCCTGGCTCCGCTGGCCGCGCCGGCGGCCGCCGTGACCGGCGCGCGCGGGGTCGGCTGCGGACCCTTCCTGCCGCTGGCCCCCACGCCCGGCAAACGGATCCGGCTCGCCGCCTTCACCGGGCACGTCCGCGGCCGGCCCTTCCTGGACGCCGTCGACGTCGTGGACGCTGCGGGCGCCGAGGCCATGGAGGCCGAGTTCGGCGCGGGCCGGCTCGACGTCCTTCCCGGCGGTGACGGGCCGTCGGCGCTCGCGGCGAGCCTGATCCTCGCCCTCGACGCCTCACGCCCGCCGTTCGACCGGCCCGAGGCGAGGGTCACCGTGAGCGGCGCCCTCGATCGGGCCGACATCGTGCGGCGCTTCCTGCCGGGCGGCGACGCCGCGCCCGCGCTGCTGGTGCCCGGCCTGCTGCCGCCCATGGTCGCCTACGCGCACGCGCGCGGCGCCCCGCTCGACGCCTCGATCCGCATGGCGGTGGGCATGGACGTCCCGCCGCTGGTCAGCCAGCGGATCGTGGCCTCGCTGGGCGCGGTGGGCCTCCAGGTCGAAGCGTCCGCGGTGGCCCCCGCCGACGCGATGACGGCGCCGGCGGCGGCCCGGCTCTTCCTCTGGTCGCCGGAAGTGGCCGAGGCCGGCCTGGCGCTCCACGAGCTGGCGGGCCTCGCTCCTCGCGTGGCCGAGGTCGAAGAGGCCCTCACGGCCGCGGGCCGCGAGCTGGATCTCGACCGGCGGCGGGCGCTCCTCCACGCGGCCGAGGCCGCGCTGCGGGAACAGAACCGGCTGATCCCGGTGGCTTCCGTACCCGTGTCCTTCCGCGCGCGGTCCGGCGTCCACGGCCTCCGCGTCGACCTGTCGGGGCGCCTCGTGCTGGAGGACGCCTGGCGCGAGCCATGAGGGGATCGCGCTCCTGGAGCGGGAGCCTGCGCGACCGGTTGCTGGCGGCTTTCGTGCTGGTCGGCGTCCCCCCCGTGCTCCTCCTCGCCGCGGCGGTCACCACGCTGGTGTCGCGCAGCTTCGACGAGACGGCGGCGCGCCGTCTCGAGGCGGGCCTGCGCGCCGTGCGCGCCCGCATCGCCGAGATGGAGCGCCGCGCGGGCGCGCAGGTCGCGCTGGTGGCGACACAGGACCTCCCCGCGGCGGTCCCCACGGAGGAAGGCGACCTGCGCCTGGCGGAGACGCTCGGGCAGAAGCGCGAGCTGGCCGCCCTCGAGATCGTGGACGCCGGGGGACGCGTGGTCTCCTCCCGCCATTGGCCGGCGGGCTACGCGCTCGAGGACCGCGACGGCCTCTTTCCCGGCGGCCTGACCTTGCGCGTCGAGAAGGTGGCCAGCGGGCACGGCGCGGAGGAGCGCCTGGCCCTCATGCCGGCGCATCCCGCCTCCTGGCGCGGGGCGCCCGTAACCGTTCGCGGAGGCCCCTTCCTGGACGGCGAGTTCCTGGCCGACCTCGGAGCGACGTTGAGCGCGGAGGTGGGCGTGCGGGACGAGGTCCGCCACCGCTGGATCGCGCCCGCGGGATCGGCGCTGTTGTCGTGGGCCGCCGGCCCCGGCTCCGCCGGACGCGGCGAGGTCACCCTGGGCGGCGCGCCCCATCACTGGGCCACGGCGGCCCTCGGCCCGGGCCTGTCCGTCGTTGTGGCTTTCCCGCGCACCGACCTCGACCTCGCGGGTCACGTGCGCGGCCTGACCCTCGCGGTCGCGGGGGCGGCGCTCGTGGCCGCGCTGGCCGCCGCCCTGTGGCTCTCCGGCCGGATCGCCTGGCCGGTGGGCCGGGTGGCGGACGCGGCGCGCCGCGTGGCGGGCGGGGACCTCGACGGGGCCGTCCCCGTCACCTCCCGGGACGAGATCGGCGACCTGGCCCGGGCCTTCAACACCATGACCGCGGAGCTGCGCGCCTCGCGCGAGCGGGCGGTCCAGGCCGAGCGCGTGGCCGCGTGGAGGGAGATGGCCCGCCGGCTGGCCCACGAGCTGAAGAACCCGCTCTTCCCGATCCAGCTCTCGATCGAGACCCTGCGCCGCAACCTCGACCAGCCGGCGGCCTCCTTCGCTTCCCTCTTCCGCGAATCCAGCGACACCATCCTCGACGCCCTGGGGTCGCTGCGCCGCATCGTGGACGAGTTCGCCGAGTTCGCCCGGATGCCGCGCCCCGAGCCGCGGCCCACCGATGTGAACGAGGTGGTCGAGAAGGTGCTGGCCCTGCACCGCGCGGGCGCGGGCGCGGTCCGCGTGGAGGCCGCGCTCTCCCCCGGCCTGCCCGCGATCGCCGCGGACCCCGACCTGCTGGCGCGGGCCCTCGGGAACCTCGTGCGCAACGCCCTCGAGGCGATGCCCGGGGGCGGCACGCTGAACCTTCGCACCGCGTCCCGCGACGGCACGGTCGCGATCGAGGTGCAGGACGACGGGCCCGGCATCACCGAGGAGCAGCGTACCCGCCTCTTCGTGCCCTACTTCACGACCAAGAAGGGTGGCACCGGGCTGGGCCTGGCCATCGTCCAGGGCATCGTCTCGGACCACGGTGGACGCGTGGAGGTCAGGAGCGCGCCTGGCGCGGGCACCACCTTCACCCTCGTCCTGCCCGCGCGCCACGCGGACGTGTAGACTCGTTCGATGCCCAAGCCCCGCATCCTGATCGTGGACGACGACCCGGGCACGCTGGCGTCGCTCTCGCGGGCCTTCGCGCTCGAAGGCTACACGGCGCTCACCGCGCCTTCCGCCGCCCGCGCCCTGGAAAAGCTCGAAGAGGAGGACGTGGACGCCATCCTCTCCGACGTCGTCATGCCCGAGATGGACGGCCTGGAGTTCCTCGCTCGCGCCCGCGCCAAGGCCCCCGAGGTCCCGATCATCCTGATGAGCGGACAGGCCTCGGTGGAGACCGCGGTGAAGGCGACGCGCCTGGGAGCCCTGGACTTCGTGGAGAAGCCGGTGGGGCTGGACCGGCTCCTGCTCACGCTGCGCAACGCCCTGCGGCTGGACCGGCTGCAGCGCGAGAACCGCGAGCTGCAGACCTACTGGCGCGACGAGCTGGCCCTCATCGGCGACACGCCGGCCCTGCGCGCCCTGCGCGCGCTCGTGGAGCGGGCGGCGCCCTCCGACGTCCCCATCCTGATCCTGGGCGAGAACGGCACGGGCAAGGAGCTGGTGGCCCGGGCCGTGCACGACCTTTCGCCCCGCAGCGCCCAGCCCTTCGTGAAGATGAACTGCGCGGCGGTGCCCGCGGATCTCGTGGAGAGCGAGCTCTTCGGACACGAGAAGGGGGCCTTCTCCGGCGCGGTCAGCCAGCGGCGCGGGCGCTTCGAGCAGGCCGACGGCGGCACCCTGTTCCTCGACGAGATCGGCGACATGCCCGCGGCCATGCAGGCCAAGCTTCTGCGTGTCCTGCAGGACGGCGAGATCACGCGCGTGGGCGGCACGGGCGAGATCAAGGTGGACGTGCGGCTGATCTCCGCCACCAACCAGGACATCGACACGCTGCTGCGCGAGGGCCGTTTCCGCCAGGACCTCTACTACCGCATCAGCACGGTGGTGGCCCGGGTCCCGCCGCTGCGCGAGCGGGCCTCGGACGTCCCCGCCCTGGCCGAGCACTTCGCGCAGGCCGCCACCCGCCGCAACCACTGGAAGCCCCGCCGCCTGACCAGCGACGCCGTCGAGCTGCTGGCGCAGCAGCCTTGGAAGGGAAACGTGCGCGAGCTGCGCAACGTGGTGGAGCGCGCCTTGATCCTGTCCGCGTCCGACCCGCTCGACGCCGCCGACATACGGGCCGCGCTTCCGGCGGTGGCCGAGCCGCGCGCCGAGACGGTGCCGGTCGAGGGCACGCTGCGCGACCTGTCGGAGGCGTACGAGCGGCAGGTCATCCGGGAGAGGCTGCGCCACTCGAACGGCCACGTCACCAACGCCGCCCGCAGCCTGGGGATGGAGCGCAGCCACCTCTACAAGAAGTGCAAGCAGCTCGGGATCGACATGCGGGAGGAGACGTGAGGCGCGCCGGGCGGCCGCTGCCGGCCGTGATCGTGGCCACGCTGCTGGCCGCTCCGGGCGGGGCCGGCGATTCGGGGGAACGGGGCGAGCGATCGGGGCCGCGTCCCTTCAAGGTCTCGGTCGAGGAATACGTCGAGCTCCATCGACGGGTGCGTGCGACCCTTCCGCCTCTGGAGGTATCACCGGAGCCGCGGAGGATACTGAAGGCCTCGGACGGTCTCATGGCCGCGATACGCGACGCACGGCCTGGGGCGCGAGCCGGGGACGTCTTCAACCCCGTGGTCGCTGCCAATTTCCACGCGAGGATCGACTACGCCCTGCGGGACCCGGATCGACGCAAACGGATCGTGGAACGGCTCACGGAGGTCGAGGAAGACGAGGACGAGCGTCCGCCGGCGGGCTGGAGGCCCGCCGTGAACGGCACGCTCGACTGGTTCTCCACCGGCGCCACCCCGCACAGCATCCTGGAGGCGCTGCCGGATCTTCCCGACGAGCTGCAGTACCGCTTCGTCGGCCTCGACCTGATCCTCCTCGACGTGGACGCCAACCTGATCGTCGACATCCTCCCGGCCGCTGTCTCGGCCCGCTAGGGCCCCTGCTTCAACTTGAGCCTCGTCGCGATTCCGAGGGCGGCCCAAGCGGCACTAAGCGCATAGAACAGAGCCCACGCGTCCGGGCTGGCTTCCGATGGGGTGGACTCCAAGAGGTGCCAGACGCCCATGAAGAAGAGGAAGAACGCCAACACCGTCAGGGACGAAACGATGATGAGGACCCTTTCGATCTTGGCGGCAGTCGGCGAGAAGAGGGCGCGATAAGCGACGAGCGGCAGGGCCGCCACCGCGACGACGAGGAAGATCCACCACGGATACTTTGCGGGGTCGTCCGTGGGCTTCGACGGGAAGAGGTTCCCCACCGCCACGAAGAAGGAGACGAGTGGCAGCGGGAGGAGGGCTAGCCCCCATAGCTGCGGCCAGAGCGCGGGGATGCCCTGGTGGAGCTTCCGCCGGGCCGCGATGGCGAGCGCCATCCACAACACGGTCAAGGCCAGGGTCAGGGGACGGGTCGCATGCGCCTGTCCTCGGGGCCAACCGCTGAAGTCCTGGCAGATCACCGAGACCAGGACGACGAACGGCAC
>Ga0075428_100003339_pt1 | contig 17563 bp, 13 predicted proteins | sample RhiMetdeltSRZDD2_FD_75291 | JGI IMG/M metagenome (GOLD analysis project Ga0075428, IMG submission 75291) | Populus rhizosphere microbial communities from Tennessee, USA - Rhizosphere MetaG P. deltoides SRZDD2 | ecosystem: Host-associated > Plants > Roots > Rhizosphere > Soil | place: USA... | reverse complement strand
AAGGCAAAAGGAAAAAGGCAAAAGGCAAAAAGGCCGGCAGACATCATCCCGGGCTCCCTCGCGCCTTCGGATTCTTTTGCGATTTCACGACGATCGAGGTCAGTGTCTTTAGGGCTTCTGGCTCATGCCGCGACAGAACGCAATTGATGTTCCGCGCGGCTACTCGAACACATTCTGTGAACTTCAGCATCAGGAGTTGAGAATCTGCCATGCCGAACGAACCAGCAGATGGCAGTTGATGCAGCGTCCGAGAGAAGCCGTTCTTCGTTTCCTTTGCCTTCTGCCTTCTGCCTTCTGCCTTTTGCCTTTTGCCTTGGCACCCGTTAGAACCTGATCCCAGTCGCCACCATCACCGTCCTCCCTCCGTCCATGCCCTGGCGCGGCCGCGCGTAGTTGGCGTTCGACGTCCCCTTGCCGAAGTTCGGACCGGTGACATGGTTCAGCGGAAGCCCATTGGCATCCTTCGGTCCGTTGAGGTCAGCGGTGACGGTCGTATCCCAGGAGATCAGCTGCTGGTTGTTGAACAGGTTCAACACCTCGAGCCTCACCCACGGCCGCAGCGACTGCCACACCGGGACGCCGTAGGTCACGGCCAGATCGAACAGCGCGTAGTCTTCGAACTGCTGCGCTCCGCGCGCGCCGAAGAAGATCGGCTGGCTGGCGGGCAAACGCACGTAACCAGGGTTCGTGGCGCTCTGCTGTGACGTCAACGGCACGGCAGCGGCCACCAGGCTGAACGTCTTTGCCGAGTTGTAGCGATACAGCGGCGCCACATCGACCCGCCCGAACTCGTGCAGGTCGAAGCTGTAGGTCGCCCAGACACGGGCCTTGTGGCGCTGGAAGTCGTCGAGGTGGCCCATCGGGAAGCTGCGATCCGCGAAGTAGACCTCAGGATAGTCGGCGATGAGCGACGGGATCGCGGGGTTGTTGGCTGCCTCGCCTTCAAAGTTTCCGTCGTTCTCGATCTGCACGGTCCAGTTGGCGTTCACCGTCAGCGGTGAACCAACGCGATACGCACCAACGAAGTCGATGCCCTGATACTCGCGGCGGGCCAGGTTGGTGTTGTCGTAAAGGATGTTGTCGAACGCAGCCGGGATACCGTTGAGCGTAATCGTGGTCCGGCCGCCGTCAACGGTGATGAAGTCCTCGACGAAGTCCCGGCCCTTGCGATTCACGTAGGTCGCGCGAACATATCCGTTCTGGCCGAGATCGCGAGCCAGCGCGACTGTGTACTCCTTGGTCAACGGCGCTCGAACGTCATCGGCGAAGAACACGTTCGCCGTCGGGAAGGTCCCGCTCACCGTGGTGGTGTAGTTCGACGGATCGAAGCCGGCCGCGAACCCTCGGCCCTCACCAGCCGGCCCGGTGTACTGCACGACGTATCGATCGGGATTGCCGACGCTGGCATTGCGCGAGAACTGGACGTCGTTGTACTTGCCCGCGTAGTGCCCGTAAGTGCCCTGCAGGATCGTTTTTCCATCGCCGGTCACGTCGAACGATCCGGCGAGACGCGGCACCAGCGTTTTCGCGTCGACGGCCGAGATCCCGCCGGTCGCTTCGCTGCCCACCGCTTCGAATCGCAGTCCCAGGTCGAGCGTCAGGCGCCGTGTCGCAACCCAGTGGTCGGTCAGAAACAGCGACGTGGTCGCCAGATCGATGCTGGCGCCGCGATGCGGCTGCCACACCTGCAGGCGCGACACGCCCGGCATGAAGCGGGGAATCAATGCGCCATTGGCGTCGAGCTCGGGCTGACCGCCGGCGTCGAGCTTGTAATCCGTCTGGAAGACATAACCGGTCGACGTTTGCGAGTTGCCGCCGACGCGAGTGGAGACGAAGTGCTCGAATCCGCCCTTGACCTCGTGCGTGCCGCCGCGCTGCGATGACAGCTGCTGCGACACGCTGGCGGTGAACTGGTGATTGTTGCGCTGTTCCGGATCCGTCGAATCGAAATAGGGCGCGTTGTACTGCAGACCTGCCGGCACACCCGAGGTGGTGCCGCGGCTCATGATCGGCGACTCGAAAATGCTGGTGCTCGATCCGCCGGCATTCTGAAGCTTCCAGCGCTTCTGCGAGTACTGCGCGGTCGCAAAGGTGCGCGGACCGAGCACGCCGTGCCAGTTCGCCACGTAGAGGCGGTTCAGCGTCGACGGCGTAGTCATCGCCGCCGGATCGATGCTGCCGCCGAAGGCCGGTTGCACGAGATCCGTACGGTTGTCGATGACGCTCCCCTGCAGCGTGTGACCGCTGGCAATGCTCCCTGTGACCTTGCCCTCGTACCGAGTGTTGTCGTTGTGGCTCGTGTACGGGATGCGGGTCTGGGCAAACGTGCCCTGCGTGGTGGTGCGCTCGATTCGCGTCCCGCCGAAGAACCATGCCCGATCACGCACCAGCGGGCCACCGGCAGTGATTTCGTGGGTTGGTGAAAGCCTGCTCGCGCGGGTCGTCCCGGCGGCCTTCTCGAGAGGCGTCTCCACGCTCCAGGCCGGGTTCGTAAAGTTCGAGCGGAGCGCACCCGAGAACAGGTTCCCGCCGCTCTTCGTGATCACGTTCACGACGCCGCCGCTGAAACGGCCGTACTCCGCGGAGATGCCCGAAGTCAGTACCTGCTGTTCCTGGATGGCGTCCTCGATGAAGAGGTTGTTGGGCTGACCAAGGACGTTGTCGTTGATGTCGACGCCGTCCATCAGGAAGACGTTGTCGTAGGCGAACGCGCCGCCGATCGTCAGCTGATTGTTGTTCGGCGTGTTGTCGGTCAGGCCTGCCGCGAGCTCGGCGAGGCCGAAAGGCGTACGGGCGACCGGCATCAGCGTGAACTGCTCCGCGCGGAGGTTGAACGCACCCGCTGGCGAGCTCACCGGAGCCGGCCTGGCACCGTTGACCACCACGACTTCCTTGACCGGCGCCAGGCTGAGCATCTGGTCCATCGTGACCGCGCCCCCGAGCGGGATCGCCGCCGTTCGCTGCACGGTCGACATCCCGTCCATCTCGAACTTGACCACATACGTCCCCGGCGGCAGGCCGGGAACGCTGTAGTTGCCGTTGACGTCGGTCACCGCCGTGCGCGCGCCCTGGAGCGAATCAGACGACACCGTTACGGTGACCCCGGGGAGGGCAAGGCTGTCGCTCGACGACAGCCGGCCGCCGAGCGTGCCGGACTGTTGCCCCTGCGCCATTGCCGGAGTCGCCGCGAAGAAGGCAGCGAGAAGCATTGCGAACACACGACGTCTCATGACCACGAAACTCCTGCGGCGACAGAACCGCCGCGAAAAATCAGACTGTTGGATCGAGTGGCGGTTGAGCACGCCACGTGCCACGACAGTCCTGTCTGCAGAATCTCGAATTTCGCTCAGAAGGTTTGAGGGACGGGACGAACGTCGGGACGAAGTGTGCGGATTCGGATGTGCCATTTCAGGACGCTGCGGACGGATCCGTCACCAGATCAAATCCCAAGCTCCAAATCCCAAGCTCCAACGCACTCCCAACCGCCAATGAGGGAATTGGGAGTTGGTCTTGGAAGTTGTTTTGGGATTTTTGGGATTTGGGATTTGGAGCTTGGGATTTGACCAGAGACAGAGACAGAGACAGGGAGAGAGAGAGAGAGAGGACATCGAGCTCACGGATCTCAAAACGGAGCAACGGAGCTCACGAAGGTTCGATGGTGCCGCTGGCTCGAAGAGCCAGCGGGCGGTGGGGTGAGCGACCGGCAATCACAAGCGACCGCGAGGATCCAGGGTCGTTTGTGATTGCCGGTCGCTCACTCCGCCGCAGCGCGCGACGCGCGCTCACCATCGAACCGCCCAGAGCCGCTCACACCAGATCCGCCCCATCGGGGCCAGCCGCCGGCATGCCCGCGGGATTCGTCAGCATGCCCGACTCTGGAGCAATTCGTGTGCCCGTGAAATTGCCCCGGAAAATCGGCATCCATCCCGAACCATTGTAATTTCTCCGTTCTCTCCGTTAGCTTCGTTGCTCCGTTTTGAGATCCGTGGGCTCGATCTGTCCTCTCCGTGGACTCCCAGATGCGCTACCTCATTTACGACGTCTTCACCGACACCCCGTTCGAAGGCAATCAGCTCGCGGTCTATCCTGAGCCGCCGCGCGACATTCCGGAGAATCGGATGCAGCGGATTGCCGCCGAGATGAACTACTCGGAGACGACCTTCGTGCTGCCGCCCGCAGGGAGCGGCGACGTGAAGATCCGGATCTTCACGCCCGGCAACGAGCTGCCGCTCGCCGGTCATCCGACGATCGGGACGACGTTCGCGCTGGCGGATGAAGGCGTCATCGCGCGAGGGCGGGACCAGTTCGTGTTCGAGTGTCAGGCCGCACGCTTGCGACTGCGAAGCACCGCAAGCGCCAGCATTCCTGTACCCCAAGCCAACAGCGCCAGCGCCTGCGGCCACAGGAGCTCGAGCCCGATGCCTTTCAGGAAGATTCCGCGGACGATGACCAGGAAATAACGCAGCGGAATCAAGTAGGTCACCGGCTGGATCACCTGCGGCATGTTCTCGATCGGGAAGATGAAGCCGGAGAGATAGAGCATCGGCGTGAGAAAGAAGAACGTGGACGTCATCATCGCCTGTTGCTGGGTCTCCGAGATCGTCGAGATGAACAGCCCGAGCGCGAGGGTGCTGAACACGTAGATCGCCGACATCGCGACCAGCAGCGCGAAGCTTCCCAGCAGCGGGATCTGAAACCATCCCACGGCGACCGCGACGACCAGCAGCACGTCGACCATCGCGATCAGGCCATACGGCAGCAGCTTTCCGACAATCAGTTCCCAGCGGCGGAGCGGCGTCACGTTCAGCTGTTCGAGCGTCCCCAGCTCCTTTTCCCGCACGACCGCCATGGACGCCAGGTTGGCGGTGACAACCAGCAGCACCAGCGCAAGCACGCCCGGAATCATGAAGAACCGGCTCTCGAGTCTTGGGTTGTACCAGACGCGGATGCGGGCATCGATCGGCGGTGCCGCGCCAGGGGCGGCGGCGCCGATCAGCTCCTGCGCGTAGGCCCCGATCAGGCTCGTCGCATAGCCCAACGCAACCGTCGTTGAATTCGAATCGGTGCCGTCGGCCACGACCTGCACCGTGCTGGGGACATGGCTCTCGACCGCAGTTCCATGGCCGGCCGGAATGGACAGCGCCAGCCACGCCCGCCCACGCTCGAGGAAAGGCTCGATTTCGTTGACCGTCGTGACGGTGGCTACGACACTGAAATTAGGTGACGCCTCGAACTTCGAGATCAGCTCGCGGCTGCGTGCCGACCGATCGCCGTCGGCGACGACGACCGGGACATCGTGAATATCTGTGGTCGCGGCATACCCGAGCATGGTGAGCTGGATGATCGGCGCCACTATCACCACGCCGAAGAGCCGCGGGTTCAGCCGCAGCTCGAGAAACTCCTTCCACACCAGGAATCGAAGGCGCTGCACGTCAGTGGCGCTCCCGCGCCAGCCGCAGCGACGCCAGCGAGAGCATGACCGCCGCATAAATCGCCAGCGCGACGAGCGGCCCGATCAGATGCGCAATCGAGGCCCCCTTCAGGACAATGCCCCGGAGTGCGACGAGAAAATAGCGTGCGGGAACGACGTTGGTGACCAGTTGCAGCGCCCGCGGCATGCTGCTGATCGGAAAGATGAAGCCCGAGAGGATCAGCGTCGGCAGCAGCGAGATCAATAGCGCGATCTGAAAGGCGACCTGCTGGGTGTCGGCGACGGTCGAGATCAGCAGGCCGGTGGCCAGCGCCCCGATCAGGAACAACGAGACCGCCAGAAGAAGGCTCAGCCAGTTCCCGCGCATGGGCAGGCCGAACAGGACCATCGAGGCCAGGATGATCAGCCCCGCAGATGCAAGTGAGATCAGGAAGTAGGGCACGGTCTTGCCGACGATGAAGGAGAAAGTCCCGATCGGCGCCATCTTCACCTGCTCGAGCGTGCCACTCTCCTTTTCACGAACGATCGACAGGGCGGTGGAGGCGACGGCCGTGATCATCGCGATATAGGCGATGAGTCCGGGGACCAGGAACAGCGTGCTGCGGAGCTCGGGGTTGTACCAGATGCGCGGTTCGACCGATACTGGAGACGCGATCTGCACGCGGCCTTGCAGCTGGGCGCTCGATTCGCGGACGATGCTGAGCGCGTAACCCATCACGGTCGTGGCGGTGTTGGCGTTGTCGCCGTTGATGAGCACCTGCACGGTCGCGGCGCGCCCGCTCGTCACGTCGCGGCTGAAGCCCTCGGGAACCACCAGCACGGCCCGGGCGGCGTTGAGATCGAGCAGGCGCTCCGCTTCCGCCGGCGAGTAGACGGCCCCGGCCAGGTCGAAATACCCGGAATTGACGAACGCCGAGACCAGCGCACGGCTTTCGGCCGTGCCGTCCCGATCCTCGACCGCCAGCTTGATGTCCCGGATGTCGAAGTTCAGTGCATACCCGTAGAGCAGCAGGAAGAACGCCGGGATGAAGGCAAGGATCATCAGGGTGCGCCGATCCCGTGCAATCTGCCGCAGCTCTTTCCGGTAGACGGCCAGCACTCCTCGCATAAGGCCTCTTAGTCCATTGTTTCGCAATTTACGGTGCGAGAGGTTCGGAGCGTCGGAGGACGACGGAGGCCACGGATTTCACGGAGCAACGGAGATCACGGAGCTCCGCGATGCGTCCTGTGTGGGCGCCGGCCCTGCGGGCCGGCTGGGCAGGAGGGTGAATGGGCCGGGCACAAGCCACGAGAGAAGGTGGCGGTGGCTTGTGCCCGGCCCATTCACCCTCCTGCCCGCGCGCGAAGCGCGCGCCCACACGCAGGCATCGCGCGTCACACGGAGACAGATGGCTCTCTCCGTGCGTCTCCGTGAGCTCCGTTGCTCCGTGTTGAGATCCGTGGTCTCGATAGCCTCTCTCTCTGTCTCTGTCCTGTCCTGTCCTGTCCTGTCCTGTCCTGTCTCTGTCCTGTCTTCACCTCCATGACGACGTTGCGGCCTCCCGGCCGGCTTTTTCGACGACGTCGAGGAACACGTCTTCGAGCGAGGGTGACACTCGCTCGACACTGATGACGGCGATGCCCGCAGCCGCGAGACTCCGCGCCAACGCAGACGTATCGAGTTGAGGCTGCCTGAACACGGCGTGCACGGCGGTCCCGAACAGGCTCGTCTTCTCGACCTCCGGCATCTCGTCGAGAGTTGTCATCGCCTGAACCGGATCCGTGGTCCGCACTTCGGCGATTGAACGGCCGGCGAACGTCTGTTTGACTTCGGCGGTGGTGCCGATGGCGGCAAGCGCACCGGCATGGATCAGCGCCACGCGATGGCAGCGCTCGGCCTCGTCCAGGTAGTGGGTCGTGACCAGGACCGTGACGCCGGACTGTGAGAGATCGTCGATCAGCCGCCAGAACTGACGGCGCGCCAGCGGATCGACCCCGCCGGTCGGTTCGTCGAGAAAGAGGATTGGCGGCTCGTGAAGGATCGCGCACCCGAGCGCGAGGCGCTGGCGCCAGCCGCCGGAAAGGTCGCGGGCCAGTGTCGTTTCGCGCCCCTGGAGGCCCGCCATCTCGATCACGAACCGCCGGCGCGACTCGATCCGGGGCCCGGTCAGCCCGTAGATGCCGCCCCAGAACCGGATGTTCTGATCGACAGTGAGCAGCTCATACAGCGAGAACCGCTGCGACATGTACCCGATCCGCTGTTTGACGGCTTCGGGATCGGCCGAGACATCGATGCCGTCGACGAGCGCCGTGCCGGCGGACGGACGCAGCAGCCCGCAGAGCATGCGGATCGTGGTGGACTTGCCCGCGCCATTGCTGCCGAGGAACCCGAAGATCTCGCCGCGCGCGACCTCGAACGACAGGTTGTTCACCGCGACGAACTGTCCGAATCGCCGGCTCAGCCCTCGAACTTCAATGGCATGCGACGCGACGGCTGGGATCGCAGTCATGGCCGCCCGAGCGCGCGATCGAGGCGCGCCATCGCAAGATGGGCACTCGCAATCGCGCGGGTCCGATCCAGTTCCGCCTGCAGCAAATCGGTCTGCGCGTCGAGAACGTCGGCATTCGTGGCAACGCCGGCCGCGAAGCGCTCTCCGACGACCCGCTGCGCTTCCTGCGCGGCACGAACGCCATCCTGCGTCGCGGCGATCGCCGCGATGGACGAATCCAGATCGAGCCGACGCTGCTCCACCTCGAACGTCAGCTGTCGATCGAAGTCCGCGCTCCGTGCCGTCAGGGCCCGGGTGTTCGCCGCGGCCTCGGCCTGCCCGGCGCGCCGGCGGCCGCCGTCCCAGAGCGACCAGCTCACGTTGACCGACGCGTCCCAGGAATAGTTCCAGTCGTCGACGCGCGGAAAGATGTGTGGATTGGGACGGGCGTAGTCGTAGCCGCCGGTGATCGAGATCTGAGGTTTTGCGCCGGCCGCAGCGGCAGCTTCGCGCTCGCGTGCCCCCTCGATCCGGCTGGTCAGCGCCCGCCGTTCCGGCCGCTGGCTTCGCGCCGCCTCGAAGGTGCCAGTTGCAGGCGCGATCCCGGCGTCACCGGTCACACCGGCAGCCTCGACATCACGCCCGCTGTCCTCTCCGATGACGCGCCGCAGATCGGCCTTGGCCACCTGCCGGAGGTTCCGGGCTTCGATGGCCAGCACCTGCTGGTGCGACCGCTGCGCCTCGGCGGTCAGGACATCGTTTGGCGGAATCAGGCCCTGATCGAGACGGCTGCGGAGATCGCGCAGGTGCGCGTCGAGCGTATCCAGCGCGCGCTGGACGACGGCCTCGGTCTGAGTAGCCGTGACCAGTGCCCAGAACGCGCGGGCAGCTTCGAGGCGCGCATCGAGCCGGGCGGCGGACACGTCGAATCCCGCGGCGTCGCGCTCGGCGCCTGCGGCGCGGCCGAGCGCCTCCTGCCGGCCGCCGGTGTAGATCGGCCATTGAAGATCTGCGCGGGTCCGATAGTTGTTGGGAACATCCGGATAGAGCGGATTGAACGGCTGCAACGGAAGCGTGTACTCGTCCACGTGATTCGTGCGCGTATAGCCGCCGACGAATGCAAGCTCCGGACGCCTGGCCGCCTCGCGTCCCGCTTCGACGGCAGCCGCGACTTCGACGCGTGCCTGCAGCTCCGCCACGCGCAGGCTGTTCTGCTCGGCCCTGGCGATCGCCTCCTCGAGCGTGAGACGCAGGGGAGCTTCTTGCGCTAGGGCCGGCGTCGCGAACATGGTCGCGAGCGCGAGCATGACGTGAAGATGCCGAGTGATCTGCAAAGTCGCCCTCACCGATCGGGTTGGGCCGACGCACCCGCGGGCGCAGCGCGCGACACCAGGTGAATGAACACGTCCTCGAGCGAGGCGGGTATCGGCCGCACGCTCGTGACCGGCACGGCCGCCTGCCGGAGTGCCTCCGTGAGGTACTGCACCCCGTCGTCGTTGCGGGGTCGCAGGCGGACATGCGCGCGATCGCCGAACAACTGCACATCTTCGACGGCCGGGATGGCAGCGAGCGTTTCGACGGGCGGACGCATCCCCGCCGCCTCGACTTCGATCAAGGTGCCGGGCAACGAGGCCTGCAGCCTGGATGGTTCGTCGAGGGCCATTACCCGTCCTTCGTGCAGGAGGGCGACCCGCGCGCAGCGCTCCGCTTCGTCGAGGTATGGCGTGGCCATCACGATGGTCAGGCCGCCCGCGAGGAATTCGGACAGGAGTTTCCAGAACTCACGCCGCGACACCGGATCGACACCGGTCGTCGGCTCGTCGAGCAGCAGCACATCCGGCCGGTGAATGAGTGTGCACGCGAGCGCGAGTTTCTGCTTCATGCCGCCCGATAGCCGATCGGCACGACGCGCGCGAAACGGCGTCAGCTGTGTCAGCGCCAGCAGTCGATCCCGCTCCGCCGCATAGTCCCGGACGGCGTGGATTTCCGCCTGAAACGCGATGTTCTCGTCGATCGAGAGATCGCCGTAGAGGGAAAACCGTTGCGAGAGATACCCGATCATTCCCGTGATGGCGCGATGGTCCTTGACCGGATCCCGATCACCCATCCGGATCCTGCCGCCATCCGGGCGCAGAAGCCCGCACGCGAGCCGGATCGCGGTGGTCTTTCCCGCGCCGTCAGGACCGATCAGGCCGAACATCTCGCCGCGCCGGATCTGCAGGCTGACGTGATCGAGCGCGGTCAGCGCGCCGAAACGCTTGCTGACGTCCTCGAACACCACGGCATCGCCCGTCACTGCGGGATCTCCGCTTCGACCGGCATCCCGGTCTTCAGGATTCCATCGCGGTTGTCGGTGGTGACCTTGATGCGGAAGACCAGCTTGGTGCGCTCTTCCGCGGTTTGTACGTTGCGCGGCGTGAACTCCGCTTTCGGTGAAATGAACGTGATCTTTCCGGTGACCCGGTGCTGGGCGTCGGTGACCAGCGTGATGGGCTGACCGAGCTTCAGCCGCGGCACAACCGGCTCGTCCACGTAGACATTGGCCCACGCGCGATCCAGATCGGTGACGACCACCACGGGAGCGCGTGGATTCACGATTTCTCCCGCGTCCATCAACCGGGAGGTCACGATCCCTCCGACCGGCGCAACCAGGTTCGCGTCGGCGATGTTCTTCCGCAGTGACTCCAGCTGCGCATCGATGGCATCGATGCGGGCCTGTGCCGCCGCGAGCTCTTCCCGCCGCGCACCGGCCTTGAGCCGCGCCACGGCCTCGTTCGCGGCCCGTACCCGCTCCTTGGCCGCTTCAACGCGGGCTGCCGCCACCTCCCGCCGGGTCACCGCATCGTCGCGCTGCTTGCGCGAGCCGGCCTTGGAGGCGAGCAACGCTTCAAACCGCGCGACGTCCTCGTTGGCGGCCCGCAACTCGGAATCGACCGCAGCCACGTCGGCCTGGGCCGACTCGGCTTGCGCCCGCGCCTGCCGGATCTCCTCGGGACGGGCCCCCGCCTGCAGCAGCCGTAGCTGCGCGAGCGCCTGCGCCCGTTCGGCTTCGACGCGCCGCACCGCGATCTCGGTGTCGCTCGTATCCAGTCGCGCCAGCAGCATGCCGGCGGTGACCCGATCGCCTTCGTCGACCTTGATCTCCAGGAGCCGGCCGCCGACTTCGGGCGCGACGCGCACCTCCGTGGCTTCCACATAACCCGACGCCCGCAACGGGCCCTCCGCCGCACGGCCGCGGCACGCCGTTGACAGGCCCACGGCGACACCGAGCGCGACCGTCGTCGCGATTCGAGTTCCTGCTGTCATTACATCCGTCCTTCAACGAGCGCGAGCGTGACCCGCTGCACGTGCGCCACCACTTCGTCGCGCGTGAACTGCGCCGCGCCGGGCACGCCGGCGTCCTGCAGCCTGCGCCTCACTCCCGCACTGGCCAGGAACAGCAGCAGCGGACCGACGATGCCGCCGTGGACGAGGAGCGGGTTCACCTTGCGGAAGCGGCGGGTGCGAACCCCTTCCTGAAGAATGGCGATCAGCCCCTGAACGATGCCGACGACCTCCTGCATGGTCGCGGCCCCCAGGTGCGCGCCTTCCTCGGCGATTTCGCGAAACCAGATGGGTGGAAAGTGCGGACGCGCTTCGGCCGCGTCGGCAATCGCCGCGACGAACTGTTCGAGTTTCTGTTCCGGGCTCGCGTCGGAGGCGGCGACGGCGCGGATGCGCTCACCCACCGCATGGAACATCTCGCCGAGGATCTCCTGGTAGAGCGCCGCCTTGCTGTGGAAGTGGTAGTAAATCATCGCCTTGTTGACGTGCGCGGCGCGGGCGATGCGGTCGACGTTGGCGCCGGCAAACCCGCGGGCGGCGAACTCGGCGGCGGCGGCGGCGAAGAGCCGCTCGCGGCTGCCCGGTTCCGGCTGCGGGGATCGAGGTTTGCGCGTTGGCCGACGCCTGGGCCTGGTCGAAGTTGCGCGGGTTGCCGTGGTCATGACTAACCAGTTAGTTAATATTGACTAACTGGATAGTTAATCAAATGACGGCAGTGTGTCAACTCCTACGGGTCCGGACCTGTTCGAGCGACAGCCGCTCACACGGTTGCGCTTCGCGCTCTGCACGACGAGGCGACGATCTCATTTCCTGTGCTTTGTGAGTTTTGTTTTCTTCGTGAAGAGCGCCGTAAGGCGCGACCGTGTGGAACGTCGTTTCGTCGTGTCGTCGTCCCGTCGTGAATGCGGCCGTAGGCCGCACCCGCCGAAGGCGGCGTGACAGGCGTCAGGCCGTCTCTTTATAGAAGCTTCGCGAGCCGCGCGTAGCCCGCTCGGCTCACTGGCAGCCGGCTGCCGTCGCGCAGGATCGCGACCCGGCTGTCCTTGGCGTAGAGCTCGACCCGCGCGATCCGCTCGATGTTCAGGAAGTAGGACCGGTGAATGCGCACGAACCGCGCCGGATCGAGCTGCCCTTCCAGCGCGCCCATGGTCTGGTCCTTGAGGTACTGCCGCCCCTCCGCCTTGAAGCACACGTAATCGTCTTGTGCCTCGACGTAATCGATCTTCTCGACCGGGATCACGTGCACTTGCGATCCGTCGCGGATCAGGACCCGCTCCACCGGCCCGGACTTCGGGCGGGCGTCGGCGACCAGGCGGTCGATGTCAGGCGTTGCCTCCTGCGACTGCAGGCGTCCCCGCGCGCGCGTCAGCGCCTCGGCGAACCGGTCCTCGCTGAAAGGCTTCAGCAGGTAGTCCACCGCATGGACCTCGAAGGCCTGCAGCGCATACTGGTCGTAAGCGGTCGTGAAAATGACCGGCACCTGGCGGCCGATCAATTCCAGCACTTCGAAGCCGTTCAGCTTCGGCATCTGCACGTCGAGGAACATCAGATCCGGCGACAGCTCGGTCACCGCCTTCACGGCATCGAACCCGTTGCCACATTCGGCCACGATCTCGACGCCGCCGTGCGGCTTCAGATACTCGCGCACCACCATCCGCGCGAGCGGCTCGTCGTCCACGATCACCACGCGAAGCGTGTCGGCGCTCATGCCGGCTCCCCCGCTGCCGGCAGCGTCAGCTCGACGTACCACCGGTCCCCTCGCTCCTCCGCAACCAACGCCGCGTCTGCTCCATGCAGCGCGCGCAACCGTGCCCGCACATTCGCCAGCCCAACACCCGTTCCACCGCGCCGGGGCCGATCCGGATCACAGGGATTGTCGACGACGATCTTCAGCCACGCACCGTCGCGCACGGCAGCAACCCTGATCGTTCCCCCTTCGAGCATGTGGGCGATGCCATGGGTCACGGCGTTCTCGACCAGCGGCTGCAGCAGGAGTGGCGGCACCAGGCAGTCGCCAGCATTGCCGGCATCCAGCGCGATGCTCAGACGCTCGCCGAAACGCACACGTTCGATGGCCAGGAAATTCTCGATCAGCGCCAGCTCCCGAGACAGTGTGATCCGATCCGCACCGCCGAGCGCAACTGTCTGCCGCAGGAAATCGCCGAGCAGCAGGCACATGCGCCGGGCGCTCGGCGGATCGGCGGTGGTCAGCGCGCTGATGGAGTGAAGACTGTTGAACAGGAAGTGCGGATCGATCTGCGCGCGCAGCGATCGCAGCTCCGCCTCACGTGCCAGTACCTGTCCCTGCAGACCTCGCCGTTGCGCGTCCTGCGACGCTTCGAACACCACGAGGATATAACTGACTGAGAGGGCGAGCAGGTACAAGAGTACGCCTGCGCCAAACACCAGCGTCTGAATGGCCGCGAACGTGCGCGTCGTGTGCGCCGGCCATCGTGTAGCAAGGAGCGCCATCCATCCGCGGCCGAGCACCAGCCACATGGCGGCCGAGAGCGTGGCCGCCGCGAGGGCGGTGGCCACGACACGAATCATGCCCGTGCCGGCCAGCGGCATCGATCGGGCGACGTACCACGCGGAGAGGCAGATGAAGGAGTACCCAACCGCCATGGGAACGCCGGCAGCGAGCGCATTGGTCCATGGCAGGCCACCTTGCAGTGCCAGAGCCGCTGCCAGCAGGACGCCCATCAGCATCCAGAGCAGCAGGTACACCGCAAGATGGCTGCGGCGGGCCAGCAGCGGGTACATCCGTCAGCCGGTTGCTGAAAAAAGCGTCGCTGGAAAGGGAGAAGGCAAATTCTCCCTTCTGCCTTTTCCCTTTTCCCTTGCTGACCACTCTTTGAGCATCGTGTTAGTTCTTGATCTCCACGCCCGCCATCACGACGAAGCCGCGCAGCACGAGGCAATGGCGTAAAGCTCCCTGCGGCGGCCGGGTCTTGTCGTCCACGCCACCGAGGATGGGCGTGATCTTCGAGACGACCGTCCAGTCCGGAGGAACACGGATCTCGATCCCGCCCCAGAGCGCGAAGACATCGACAACGGCCTCGCCGTCGATGCTTGCATGACGCAGATCGATCTCGCACCCACCCATCACCGCTGTCAGCTCGCCGCCGCGGAAGCCTGTCGAATTGTTGCCCCGTGCCACACCGCCGAGCACGGCCGTGGCGTTGACGAACGCGTTCGAGTCGCCGGCGGGACGGCGACGCGGGCCTGACAGACCCTGCCACACCAGAAAGAGGCCGAAGAACACGAGCAGGGCCGGCCACATGTCCCAGAAGCTGACGCGGACGAGTGCCGTCTGCTCGAGGAGCAGCCAGGTGCCGATCACGACGAAGATGAAACCGCCGAATGCCCCTCCCATCCCGTCGCGCGAGTTCCACACCTTGACCAGGCCCAGCGCAATCAGCCCCGCCGGCCAGAAGCGCAGATAGCGCTGGGCTTCGAGCACCTGCAGGTTGTCGAGCGTCATGAGGATGCCGACGCCGATGACGATGAGCCCGACGAAGAGTTGTGGGGTGAAGCGGAAGCGGGCGTCTTGCAGGGACTGCTCGGGAGGCATGAATGACGATACCCGGGGCCCGGCCCTGCGCCGCCGCGTTTCCGGCGAACCCTCGCCGCGGTTCGGTGAATGGCGTTGAATCTGCCGGAATGAGCAGGGATCCGGCTATTTGTCGTCTATTTGTCGGGGAGGCCGGCTTCCTGGCGCGCCTTCTTGAGGGCGGCGAGCGCCTCGGCGACTTCCTTGCGCGCGGCCGCTTTCTGGCGCTCCGTGATGGCCTCGTCCAGCTTCTCCATCGCCTTGGTGACGGCCAGCTTCAGAGCGAACGAGGTGGCGGCGACGACCGCGGCCTGCTTGTTGTCGAACATGGCGTAGCCCTTGACGTCGTTCGGCGTGACGAGGTCCAGGAACTCCTGATGCGTCATCGCGCCGAGCGGCGTCGGTCCCTGCCGCCAGTTCGGACCGAGGATGTCGTCGATGGTGGGATTGCGGCTGAAAATCGTGACCCGGAAAACCGGGCGGACACTGTCGGGGCGAATGGCGGCGGGACGCGAAAGGGCCTTCTGAATCCGCTTGATGTTGACCGGCAGTGCGTCGGGATCGATCGGGGTCACGTCCACGGGCTCCGTCTGTGCCGCTGAGGCCTCCTCTTTCGGCGGCTCTTTCTGCTGTGCCGATGCTGCCGCCGTACAGCCGAGCGCGAGCACCACCACAGTTACCGCGATCCTCAAGAACCCCATGAACTCAGTTAGGACGTCCCGCCGCTCGTCACGGCTTGGCGTTGTCCGCCAACGGGACCGTCCTGTCCACAACTGAACAGGCCGGCGTCGTGCGGAGCCGCTTTCCCAAGTATTCCTGCCGAATTCCGCCGGCACGCGGCTGGCTCTTCCCCTAGCCGTCTTGACCGTCGAAAACTCATGAACTTGAGCCAAGTTTTCGGCGGGCAAGCGGCGAAACATCAAACAATGCAGCCTAGCGGGGCGGAGCCGCTTGGTCTGAGGCGGAGCCTCGCTAGAGCCGTATGATCCACGCAACGCCACTCCTCTACGATCGCACGACCGGCACGGGGAATCCATGCTGAATCAGTTCCTTCAGGATGTTCGTTATGCGGCTCGCATGCTGATCAGGGCCCCGATGTTCACCGGGGTCGCGATCCTCACGCTTGCCCTCGGGCTCGGGGCAAATGCTGCAATCTTTACAATCGTGAATGCGCTGCTGATTCGACCGCTGCCGTATGGCGCGCCCGGTCGGCTGGTGACGGTGTGGCAGGACATGCGCGCCCGAGGCGGACCGCCGGACGAGTGGGCGACGCCGGGGAACTACGCCGACTGGCGCCGCGAAAGCGGTCTGTTCCAGAGCGTGTCGGTCATCACCGGCTGGCGGCCCACGCTGACCGGCGGCGCCGAGCCCGAGCCTGTTCCCGGCGAACAGGTCTCGCACGAGTACCTCACCGTCCTCGGCGTCAGGCCTGCGCTCGGTCGCGACTTCCGCAACGACGATGACGTGCCCAATGCCGCGCGCGTGGTCATCATCAGCGACGGCCTGTGGAAGCGGCGTTTTGGCGGAGCCGCCGACATCGTCGGGCGCAGCATCCTCCTCAACGGCGAACCGCATGAGATCATCGGGGTCCTTCCCGCCGGCTTCCGACCAATTGTGACGGCGTCGGCGGATCTCTGGCGCCCGCTGCGACTGAACGTGGCGAATCCTGCCCGCGGCGCGGTCGTGTTGAGGACCGTCGCCCGGCTCGCGGATGGTCTGTCGATCGAGCGCGCCCAGCGCGAGGCAACAGCACTCGCGCAGCGGCTGGAGAAGGAGCATCCGGACTCCAACGAGAAGACCGGGTTTCTGCTGATCCCCCTTCACGACCGTGTCGTCGGTGACATCCGGGGCGGGCTGATCGCATTGCTCGGAGCCGTGGCGTTCGTCCTGCTGATTGCGTGCGCCAACATCGCGAATCTGCTCATGGCACGGGCGTCGTCCCGGGGTCGTGAGATCGCGGTACGCGTCGCCCTCGGCGCGGCGCGGAGTCGGGTGATCCGGCAGCTGCTCACCGAGAGCCTGCTGCTGGCGGTCATTGGCGGCGCGGCGGGACTGATGCTGGGGATCTGGTCCGTTGATGCGCTGCTGGCGATCGCGCCGGCGGGAGCTCCGCGCTTGAACGAGGTTCGATTCGATCGATCGGTTTTCCTGTTTGCGTCTGGCCTGACACTGATCACCGGACTGCTCTTCGGACTGGTTCCTGCGCTTCAGTCATCCCGGCCCGACGTCGCGCGGCCATTGAACGACGGCATGCGTGGCGGCTCGACGTCGGGCGGCCGTCGCATCAGGCGCGCACTGATCGCGCTGGAGGTGGCGCTGGCCCTCATGCTGCTGACCGGAGGCGGACTGCTGATGCAGACTTTCATGAAACTGCAGGCAGCTGACCTCGGCTTCGATCCCGGGGCGGCACTGGTCGGATTCGTGAACCCGCCGCGGGCCGGCGGCTACGACACGATGGCGAAGCACCGTGCGTTCTATGACCAGGTGCTCGAGCGCGCGAGCGCACTGCCCGGCGTTCGCCGCGCTGCGCTGGCATCGGTCCTTCCGCTCAGCGGCGACAGCGACATGAGTTTTCAGATCGAAGGGCGCGCGGCCCCGGTTACTCCCTCGCAGACGCCGGTCACCTGGTATCGCCTGATCAGCGCCAGCTACTTCGAAGTGATGGGAATGCGAATCGTGCGCGGACGCCGCATCAGCGAGGGCGAGGCCTCGCCTTCCGTCGTGGTGAACGAGGCGTTCGTCCGGAGGTACTTCGCTGGAGAGGATCCTCTCGGACACCGCATCCGG
>Ga0075428_100003332_pt1 | contig 17575 bp, 13 predicted proteins | sample RhiMetdeltSRZDD2_FD_75291 | JGI IMG/M metagenome (GOLD analysis project Ga0075428, IMG submission 75291) | Populus rhizosphere microbial communities from Tennessee, USA - Rhizosphere MetaG P. deltoides SRZDD2 | ecosystem: Host-associated > Plants > Roots > Rhizosphere > Soil | place: USA... | reverse complement strand
ATCCGCGCCGAGTCGGGCGTTCCGATCGTCATGCTCACGGCGAAGAGCGACACCGTCGACGTGGTGCTGGGGCTCGAGTCCGGTGCGGACGACTACGTCATCAAGCCCTTCAAGCCGAAGGAGCTGATCGCCCGCATGCGCGCCCGGCTACGCCGGGGTGAGGACGTCACTCCGGAGTTGCTGACCATCGGCCCGTCGGGCAACCAGATCACCATCGACGTACCGGCGCACACGGTCAGCCGCAACGGCGACGACGTGAAGCTCACACCACTCGAGTTCGACCTGCTGGTGGCGCTGGCCCGCAAGCCACGCCAGGTGTTCACCCGCGAGGTCCTCCTCGAGCAGGTCTGGGGGTACCGGCACGCCGCGGACACCCGGCTCGTCAACGTCCACGTCCAGCGGCTGCGCGCCAAGATCGAGCCCGATCCGGAGCGCCCGGAGATCATCTTGACCGTGCGCGGCGTGGGATACAAGGCAGGCACCGGCTAATCTCGGTACAGCATGACCCCCTCCGGCCTCCTGACCTCCCTCGTCCGCCACGCCCCGACCGCGGTGCAGGCGGTACGCCGTACCGTCGTGGCCCGGACCCGGACCGGCTGGGTGGCTGTCCGGCGGACCTGGCGGCAGTCCCTGCAGCTGCGGATCGTCACGATCACGCTCTGCGTGTCCACCCTTCTCGTGGGCACGTTCGGCATCCTCGTGGCGTCGATGATCACGAAGGGGCTGCTGCAGACCGAGACCGCGACGGCTGAACGGAAGGTGCGCGACGGCGCGATCGTCGCGGCACAGCAGATGAAGGGTTCGGACGACGCCGACCCGAACCGGGGCGGAGTCACGGGAGTCCTGACCCAGCTGACGGACCGCCCCGAGCAGGGCGGTCAGCGGTTCACCGTGGCGATGGTGCCGAAGATGGGCGAACCGCTGATCACCGCCAAGTACTGGCCGGACTTGGACGTGCGTCCGGCGATCACCGACGAGCTGCGCCGGGAGGTGCAGACCAGCCGCGAGGTCGCACACCAGATCGTGACCCGGGACCTGGACGGCGACGGTCCCCAGCGGTACCTGGTCTACGGCGTGCCGGTCGAGACCGTCTCGGGAACGGTCGAGCTCTACTACGTCTTCCCGCTCGCCGATACCGTGGCGATGGCCAACCTCGTCGCCACCACCGTGTCGGTCACCGGCATCGCTCTCGTCGTACTGCTCGCGTTGATCGCCGCGATCGTGACCCGGCTCGTCGTCCGTCCCGTTCGGCTGGCCGCCCGGACCGCCCAGCGCCTGAGCGCCGGCCTGCTGGACCAACGGATGACCGTACGCGGCGAGGACGACCTCGCGCTGCTCGCCGGTTCGTTCAACCAGATGGCCGAGAACCTCCAGCGGCAGATCGTGCGGCTCGAGGAGATGTCGCGGCTGCAGCGCCGGTTCACCTCCGATGTGTCGCACGAGCTGCGGACCCCGTTGACGACCGTGCGGATGGCCGCCGATCTCCTCTTCTCGGAACGCGCGGACTTCGACCCGGTCGTCGCGCGCAGCGCGGAACTGCTCCAGCTCGAGCTGGACCGGTTCGAGGCGTTGCTCACAGACCTACTCGAGATCAGCCGGTTCGACGCCGGCTTCGCGATGCTCGATGCCGAGCCGACCGACCTCGTACCCATCGTCCGGAGCGTCACCGGCGGCCTCGGCGCGGTCGCCGACCGGGCCGGCGTGGCCTTCGACCTGGATCTCCCGGACGGGCCGGTGATCGCCGAGGTCGACGTCCGGCGGATCGAGCGGGTGCTGCGCAACCTGATCGGCAACGCGGTCGACCACGCCAACGGCCAACCGGTTCGGGTCACGCTGCGGGCGAACGATACGGCCGTGGCGGTCGCCGTCCGCGACCACGGGGTCGGCCTCCGCTCGGACGAGGACAAGCTCGTCTTCAACCGGTTCTGGCGCGCCGACCCGTCGCGAGCCAGGCAAACCGGGGGTACCGGGCTCGGCCTGTCGATCAGCCTCGAGGACGCCCGGCTGCACGGCGGATGGTTGGAAGCGTGGGGCGAGCCGGGGCGGGGGGCGCAGTTCCGGCTGACGCTGCCGGCCCGGGCGGGAGACCGGCTGGTCGCCTCACCGATCACGCTGATCCCCGACGACGTCGCAGAACCCGCCGAGTCGGTACCGCCGGCGCCGGAGGCGGTTGCCGCGCTGACGCCCGTACTGCCTTCGCTGCGCCGGGCCAGTCATGGCTAGGCGGCTCGGCTGGGCGGCCTTGGTGACGGCGGCCACGGTGCTGGCGGGATGTGGCGTACCGGGGCACACCGATGTCCGGCGCGACGGCCCGCCCCAGCAGCGCTGTGAGGCTCCGGTCGGATCCGCCGTGGTTCCACCGAGCGCCGGCAACGTGACCGATCCGAAGGCGCTGGTCGAGCGGTTCCTCCGGGCCGGGGCCGGCGGACCGAGGGAAGCGGAGGCTCTGCTGGAGGAGTTCCTGCCGGCCGAGGCCGCCTCGTCGTGGAAGCCGGCACCCGAGCTGGTCGTGGTCAGGCAGCTCGCGGACATCGCCACGCCGACGAGATCGGACAAGGGCGAGTACCTCGTGACGGTCCGGGTCCAGCCGGTCGGCACTCTGAACGACCAGGGCATGCTGCTGGAGCCCGAGGACTCGGCACAGGTGACGCTGACCTTCCACGTGGCTCCCCGGAACGCCAACAGCGGCGAGCTTGTGATCAAGAATCCTCCGCCGGACATGTACCTCCTCACCGAGGCTCTGGCAGGACAGCCCGAGAGCGTCTACCAGCCCTACCCGATCTACTTCTGGGACGAGTCGGGTACGCGGCTCGTCCCGGATCTGCGGTACCTGCCCCGCACCGGCACGTTGGAGAACCGCGCTCGGGCGCTCGTCAGCTGGGTCGTCAAGGGACCGTCGCCACAGCTCGGCGACGCGGTCCGCGGGCTGCCGCAGGACCTCGGTACCGCCAAAGAGGCCGTGCTCTGCTCGGAGCAGATCGTCGTCGACCTCAGCGGGAACGCGCTCGCCACCCCGGACCTGTTGCCGAACCTCGCGTCTCAGCTCACCTGGACGCTGCGGCCGGTGTTCGACGGCGCCGTCGTGCTCACCGTCGCGAGCACGACCCAGTACGTCCTGCTCGGCACCAAGGAGCGGCCGCAGGACGACCCGGCTCGGCTGTACGCGTCGCCCGCGCTCTACTGCGTGGAGGGCGGTCAGGTGGTCAGCGGATGCTCCAGAAGCGGCGGGGGCCCGGCCATCCTCAGCGCCAAGGAGAACGCCCAGGTGGTCGCCGCCGCGGTGACCGCCGATCAGAATCATGCCGCGCTGGTACGCCGCGAGGCTCAGGGTAGGTACCGGCTCTTCGTCGGCCGGGTGCGGTCGGAGAACGGCGACGTGGCGTATCTGCCGTCCGAGCTGAGCGGCGGGAGCCTGAGCCGGCCGACGTGGCTGTCGTCGACGAGCGGACTCCTGGGCCTGATCGCGGTGGACGGCCGGTTACACATGTTCACCTCGCTGGGCGCGCAGGGAGTCCAGACAACGAAGCTGGAAATCCCTGGCCTCAGCAGGATCGTCGCGGTGTCCGCGGCTCCGGACGGCCACCGGATCGTGCTGGCGGCGAATGATGGCGCGTATGTGGCGGCGCTGGTCCCCAAGGGCGGCGGCGTCGACGTACTGTCGCCGCGCCGGTTGCCGACCACCGCGCTACGCGGCGTCTCGGACGTGGCGTGGAGCCGGGCCGAACGGGTGCTGCTGCTGGGCAACGACGGTGAACGGCCGGCGCTGTCCGAGCTGACCGTGGACGGAGCGATCGAGACCAAGGGGCCGCGGCTCGAGGAGGGTGCCAGCCACCTGTCGGCTTCTCCGAGGCCGTATCCCACCAACGCCTCGGATGCCGGCAAGCCCGGTCCGATCGTCTTCGAGCGGCTGAACGAGGCGTGGAAGCTCGATGGCTTCGACGGTGTGCCGGAGCCGATCCCGGTCACCGGCCCTTCACCGTCGCCGGGTACCACCACACAGGCCCAGCCGACCATCCCGTTCTTCCAGGGCTGACCGGATCGTGCGCCAACTCGACGACGTGGTGGCGGCACTGGCCGACCTGGTACTGCCGTCGGCGTGCGCCGGATGCGGCGCCCGCGGACAGCCGGTCGTCTGCGCCGACTGCGCGGAAGCGCTCGCCGACGCACAGCCGTACCGGACACGTCCCACCCCCGCTCCGCCGGGCTTCCCGCCGTGCGTCGCGTTCGGCGTGTACGACGGCGTGCTCCGCGAGCTGCTGCTGGCGTATAAGGAACGCGGCCGGCACGACGCGGCGCGACCGCTCGGTGCGATGCTGGCCGACGTCGTCGCCGGAGCCTTGGGCCATCGGCGGCCGGTGCTGCTCGTGCCCGTGCCGGCGACCGCGCGAGCGGCCCGGCAGCGCTACGGCGACCACGTGTACCGGCTCGCCCGGATCGCCGCCCGCACGCTGCGGGCGCAGGGTTGGCCGGCCCAGCCGGTCGGGGTACTCCAGGCCATGCCCAGGCCGGACTCCGCCGACCTGGACAGCGCCGCGCGCCTCGAGGTCGCGGCCGGATCGTTCCGGGTACGGGCACAGCGCCTGCCGGTGCTTCGCCGCGCGATCGCCGCCGGGGCGGCGGTCGTACTCGTCGACGACATCGTGACCACCGGCGCCACCTTGGCAGCGATCGCTACCCGTTTGGGTGACACAGGCTTCCCTGTCACGCATGCCGCTGTAATAGCGTCGACACGTCGCCGACACACCGTCGCGGAATAGTCGACCCAGCGCGACGCGTGGGCGATTCTGCCAGAAACGGTCTTGGAAACAAGGGGTGACGGGAGAGCGTACAGGCGTTAGCGTCGGAATCACTCACCCGTTGACCTGCGAGGGAGGGACCGCTTTCACCAAGTCCGGTCGTGCCGCGGGGGAAACACTGGGGAGGCCGTGGACCGGCGAGAGAAGTTCACAGCCAATCACCACAGGACGACCGTGGGGGAGGTCAAGCGTGGACATCGTCGTCAAGGGCCGCAACGTCGAGGTACCCGACCACTACCGAGTGCACGTCGCCGAGAAGCTACACAAGGTCGAGCGCTACGACCAGAAGCTCATCCGAGTCGACGTCGAGCTATTCCATGAGCGAAACCCGCGCCAATCCGACTACTGCCAACGCGTGGAGATCACCTGCTTCTCCCGCGGACCGGTGGTGCGCGCGGAAGCCTGCGCCGGCGACTTCTACAGCGCGTTGGACAACGCGATGGCGAAGCTGGACACCAGGTTGCGCCGGGCAGCCGACCGCCGCCGCGTACATCGCGGTCGGCACACACCCATCTCCGTGGCCGCCGCCCTGCGGACGGACTACTTCGATCCGTTACCGCAGTCGTCGAACGGCAGCGAGAGCCAGATCGATGTGTTCGAACCAGAGCAGCCCGACGAACAGCCCTGGCACATCGTGCGGGAGAAGGAACACCCCGCCGATCCGATGACCGTGGACGACGCGCTCTTCCAGATGGAGCTCATCGGCCACGACTTCTACCTCTTCCTCGACAAGGAGTCGGGCAAGCCGAGCGTCGTGTATCGCCGCAAGGGGTACGACTACGGCGTTCTGGCGCTCGGGACAGCGGCGTAGCTGTCCCCGGGCACGAGTCCAAAGAGGACATCATCGACACGATCGCCGCCGGTTGCCGGTAGCCGGCGGCGTTGTACACCCTCGCGCACGAAGCCGGCCCGCTCCAGTACGCGCTGCGAGGCGACGTTGTCCGGGGCGGTGCCGGCGACGAGGCGGGCGAGCCGGGCGTGGTCGAATGCCCACTGCGCCAGCAGTCGTACGGCCCGCGTGGCATAACCGCGTCCGCGGTACGCCGGCAGCAGGTCGTAGCCCACCGAAGCTTGTCCGAGGCCCGGATCGACTTGGTACAGCCCGATCTGGCCGGCCAGCTCTCCACCCGGCGCGCGGATAGTCAGGTCGACGACCTCGCCGGCGAGCCAGCGGCTCTCCGCAACGGCGCACCGCGCGGCGATGTCGGCCCTGCGGGGGACGAACGCCGGGATGGCGCGCGCGACGACATCGGGAGCGGTACGCAGCGCGTACAGCTGATCCGTGTCCTCTGTCCTCAGTGGACGGAGGGTGATCGTGCCGTCGGACAGTAGCCCCGCGGGCAGATCGGGCATGATCCGTCCGGTCGGACCCGGCGGGTCGTCGATCAGCCGCGCCCACGCGACCAGGTCGTGCCGGGTGCCCGCGCGGCCGGCCCCGGCCATGCGGCGGATACCCTCGCGCCGGTAGCCCGCGTTGAGCGCGACCCGCTGGCTGGCCGCGTTCTCCCGTTCGGTGAGCAGTTCGAGGCGGGCGAAGCCGTGCCGGAAGGCCCACGCGGACAGCGCGATCGTGGCCGCGGTCGCCACGCCCCGCCCGCGGGCCCACGGTGCGATCCAGTAGCCGACCTCGCCCTGTGCCCGTTCCCCGATGACCCGGTTGATTCCGGTGCCGCCGAGAACCCGGTCGGTGGTCGGGTTGACGACGGCGTACGCCGCCCCGCCGGCCGCCCGCGACGAGGCGGCACCCACGTTGACCCACCAGAGCGCGTCCTGCAGCGTGTACGGGACGGGGAGCATCGGCAGGAACCGCTGCGTCAACGGGTCCGCACAGGCGGCCGCGATGTCGCTCGCGTCCGACTCGCGCGGCGGCCGGAGCCTGACCTGGCCCGCGTCGATGACCTCCACCGGTAACTCCACGCGGCCATCCTGCCAGCCGATGTCCGTTTAGTCACGATCGAGGCTGCCCCTGACAGTTGCCCCAACGATCCGCCTACGATGGTTCGGCAGACTGTCTAGGGGAGCGCTGACCCGTGTCGATTTTGGAAAAGGTCCTTCGCGCTGGCGAAGGACGTATGCTGCGGCGGCTCAAGGCCATCTCGGTAGCCGTCAACTCGCTCGAGGGAGAATACGCCGATCTCACCGATGCCGAGCTACGTGCGCTGACCGACCAGTACCGGGAGCGGTATGTCGACGGCGAAAGCCTCGACGACCTGTTGCCCGAGGCGTTCGCCACCGTCCGAGAGGCGGCCTGGCGGGTGCTCGGCCAGCGGCCGTACGACGTGCAGGTGATGGGCGGCGGGGCGCTGCACTTCGGCAACATCGCCGAGATGAAGACCGGTGAGGGCAAGACGCTCACCTCGGTCATGCCGGTGTACCTCAACGCGCTGGCCGGTCACGGCGTGCACCTCGTCACGGTCAACGACTACCTGGCCCAGCGCGACGCCGAGTGGATGGGTCGCATCCACCGGTTCATGGGCCTGAGCGTCGGCGTGATCCTGCCGAACCGGCCGTCCGCGGAGCACCGCGCGGCGTACGAGTGCGACATCACATACGGCACCAACAACGAGTTCGGCTTCGACTACCTGCGCGACAACATGGCGTGGTCGGCCGAGGAACTGGTACAGCGCGGCCACTTCTACGCGATCGTCGACGAGGTCGACTCGATCCTCATCGACGAGGCGCGTACCCCACTGATCATCTCGGGTCCGGCCGAGCAGTCGGCGCGGTGGTACACCGAGTTCGCCCGGGTCGTCGAGCGCCTGGTCGCCGGCAAGGACGGCGAGGGCGACTACGAGGTCGACCTGGGCAAGCGGACCGTGGCGGTGACCGAGCGGGGGGTCGCCAAGGTCGAGGACCGGCTGGGCATCGACAACCTGTACGAGTCGGTGAACACCCCGCTGGTCGGCTACCTCAACAACGCCATCAAGGCGAAGGAGCTGTACCGGCTGGACAAGGACTACATCGTCAACGACGGCGAGGTGCTGATCGTCGACGAGTTCACCGGCCGGATCCTGCACGGTCGCCGCTACAACGAGGGCATGCACCAGGCCATCGAGGCCAAAGAGGGCGTGGAGATCAAGCAGGAGAACCAGACGCTCGCGACCATCACCCTGCAGAACTACTTCCGGCTGTACGACAAGCTCGCCGGCATGACCGGTACCGCGATGACCGAAGCGGGCGAGTTCAACAAGGTCTACAAGGTCGGCGTGGTACCGATCCCGACCAACCTGCCGATGATCCGCGAGGACCGGCCAGACGTCATCTACAAGACCGAGAAGGCCAAGTTCCACGCGGTGGTCGAGGACATCGTAGAGCGGCACCAGGCCGGCCAGCCGGTGCTCGTCGGCACGGTGTCGGTCGAGAAGTCCGAGGTGCTCTCGCAACTGCTGCGCCGCCGCGGCGTCCCGCACAGCGTGCTGAACGCGAAGTTCCACGCCAAGGAAGCGGAGATCGTCGCGCAGGCCGGGCGCAAGGGCGCGGTCACGGTCGCCACCAACATGGCCGGCCGGGGTACCGATATCCACCTCGGCGGCAACCCGGAGTTCCTCGCCGCGGCGGAGCTGCGCCAGCAGGGGATCGACCCGGCCGAGCACGAGGAGGAGTGGACCTCGTCGTTGCAGACGGCCATGCCGAAGTGGAAGGAGCGCTGCCTGCAGGAGGCCGAGGAGGTCATCGGCGCCGGCGGGCTGTACGTCCTCGGTACCGAGCGGCACGAGTCCCGGCGGATCGACAACCAGCTGCGCGGCCGCTCCGGCCGGCAGGGCGACCCCGGGGAGTCCCGGTTCTACCTGTCGCTGCAGGACGAGCTGATGCGGCGGTTCCGCGCCGGTGCCGTCGAGGCGGTGATGGAGCGGTTCAACATCCCCGAGGACGTGCCGATCGAGTCCAAGATGGTCAGCCGCCAGATCAAGAGCGCGCAGGCGCAGATCGAGGGCCAGAACGCCGAGATACGCAAGAACGTGCTCAAGTACGACGAGGTGCTCAACAAACAGCGCATGGTCGTGTACGCCGAGCGCAAGCGGGTGCTGGACGGCGAGGACCTGCACGAGCAGGTACGCCACATGATCGACGACGTGATCGGCGCTTACGTGAGCGGAGCGACCGCCGAGGGCTACGCCGAGGACTGGGATCTCGATCAGCTGTGGAGCGCGCTGAAGCAGCTGTACCCCATCGGCGTCACGATCGACGACGTCATCGAAGACGCCGGCGGTGAGCGGAACTCGGTCGACGCCGAGTTCCTGGAGGCGAAGCTGAAGGAGGACGCCCACGCGGCGTACGACGGCCGCGAGGAGGAGCTCGGTCCCGACGCGATGCGCCAGCTCGAGCGGCAGGTGCTGCTCGCGGTCATCGACCGCAAGTGGCGCGAGCACCTGTACGAGATGGACTACCTGCAGGAGGGCGTCGGCCTACGCGCCTACGCACAGCGCGATCCGCTGGTCGAGTACCAGCGCGAGGGCTTCGACATGTTCGCCACGATGATGGACGGCATCAAGGAGGAGACGGTCGGCTTCCTCTTCAACATCGAGGTACAGGTCGAAGAGGCCGCGCCGCCGCCGCCCACCACGATGGCCGTACCGCTGCCCGACGCCACGCCGCACGTCGAGATCCACGCCAAGGGCCTCGGGGGTGGTGGCCGGTCGCAGCGCGCCCTGCAGTACAGCGCCCCGACGATCGACGGCGCGGCCGGCTCCGGCAGCGTATCGGTGCAGCAGGACAGCGCACCCGCGCTCGGCCTGAGCGGGCCGCAGACTCCAGCGAGCCGGCGCACACCAGCGCCCGGCCAGGCGACCAGTAGCGGTGGCCCGTCCCGCAACGCCCCCTGCCCCTGCGGCTCCGGCAAGAAGTACAAGCGCTGCCACGGCGCCCCCGGCGCCGCCTGACCGCTCCCCTCCCAGACCCCGTTGATCATGAAGTTAGTTGCGGGTTCGACGGCGTGTCGTCCTACCAACTTCATGATCAACGGGGAGGGGCTAGATCACCACGGCGGTGGTGCAGAGCCAGCGGGACTGGCGGCGTTCAAGCCGGACGGCCATCGCCCACCGTCGTGAGCCGCGGCCCACGACGGCGGCGATCTCGGCGACGCCGGGGCGCGGTTCACAGACCCGTAGCTCGCGCAGCCGTACCCGAGGCGGTGGCGAGCCGCGCCGAGCGGCTCGCGCGATCTCGTCGGCGACCCGCGTGAACTCCAGCGGGCTGGTCAGCGGTCGCAGGTGCCCCGGCGGCCGGTACCCGTCGAGCACCTCCAGGCTGATCGCCAGGAACCGGTGCGCCGCCCGCCGGGCTTCCGACGTCGGTACGGGATCGACCACCGGCAGGATCACCGGCGCCGACGTGGCGGTCTGCGTGAGATCGAAGGGCAGTTGCTGGAGTGTCCCGGCCAGCCACGGCTCGGGTGCCAGCTCGTCGTCGTAAGGCGGCTCGATGCGCGGCGCAGGCAGAACTACAACAGGAACGAGAGACATCGAAAGCTTCCCCGTGTTTGTAATCTTGCGATTGCTTTCGTTTGCCTCCGCTAGTGTGTGATCACCCCTCCGGTGGAGTCAAGAGCGGGTTGTCGGCCACCCAGGCCGCGGTCTCGTCGTACCTGAGCCTGATGTACTCCTCGAGCTTCGACCGCTCCACGCGCCACTGGCCCCGACCACCGATCTTGATCGCGGGCAGCTCACCGCTGCGGACCATGTGGTACACCTGCGACACCGAGACGTTCAACTCCTCCGCGACATCGGACAGCTGGAGGAAACGGGCCGGCATTCCTTTAGTTTGCCATTGATTGCCTGCGACACTACGTCGGTGAGGGTGTATCTGCCTGCCACCGTTTCGGCGCTCGTCACGCTGCACCGCAGCGGCGAGCTCGGCCCCCCGCCGCTCCCGGCGCACGCGGTGACCCCGGGGCTGCGCGAGTGGTACGCCGAGGGCGACGACGAGGAGCTGGAGTACGTGGCCTTCACCCGCGCGGCCCAGGCGGCCTTGCGGCTGCTGCGCGCCGACGCGGCGGCCCCGCGCAGGCGGGTCGTGGTGTCCGCCGACGTGCCGTCCGGCCAGATCGAGCGCGCGGACGCCGAGCTGGGTTCCAGCGTGGTCCGGATCTCGACGGCCGTACCGCTGGCCGCGGTCGCGGCGATCCACGTCGACAGCCCCGGTGCCGCGGGCGATGTGGCGGCCGCCGCCGAGGTGATCGAGGAGGCCGTGGCCGGTGACCCGGACGCACAGTTCACAGTGGACGGAGCCGAGGACAACGAGCTCGAGTGGTACGACGTGTCGGAGCTCGGTCAGCTCGCGGAGTCGTCCTGACCATCGGCGGCCGGCCGTCGGCGCGGCAGCGTCCGGCCGAACGCGATCATGGCGATGATCGCGCCGAGGAAGAAGACCACGAGGCTGTACTTGACCCGCGCGATACCCGCATCGGATAGCGACTCGCGGTCGTAGTCGCTGATCGAGCTGGCCAGCCTCAGCAACGGCCCGCCGCCGACGCGCGTGATCGCCTCGGCCAGCAGGAGCAGTACGCCGGACAGGGCGCCGGCGGCGAAAAAGGCGGGCCAGCGCAGCTCCGTGACGCGGGAAGAACGCAGGTGCCAGAAGGCCACCAGCCCCGCGGCGAGCCCACCGAGCAACGCGTCGGTGAAGAGGAAGAACCCACTGGCGCTGTTCACCGACGCCGCGTTGGCGCCCGGACCGCCGCCGTACAGGGTCATCAATGGACCGTGGAACAGCCGTACCGCGAAGCCGACGACGAGCACGGCCAGCGCGGCGGTGAACCCGGCGGCGGTGACCTCGGCGGGCCGGAGCGCACCGATGGCGCCGCCCAGCGCACCCGCCACCGCGACCGCGGTGGCCAACGTAGCGACGGACGTCTGGGCACCGAACGTCAGCAGGATCGCGAGGCTACCCAGCCCGCTGGTGACGAGGCCGGCGCCTAGCGCGATACCGACCCGCGGCAGCGCCCGCGCCACGATTCCGGCGCCGCGGGCGGCCAGCATGGTCACCGTCGCGAAACCGGCGATCGCGCCCGCCACCACGCTCGTGGCGATGACCGTCGGCAGTGCGATCGCCGCCGTGGTGAGCGCCAGCCGGGTGTCCGCCATGATCGAGGCGTGGGCCACCCAGAGGATGGTCGCGAGCCAAGCGACGGCGAGGGCGAGCATGAGGCCGGTGCGCGGGTACGACCGCACCGGCTCGGACTCCTCGAACAGCTCCTCGGGCGCCGTGGCGCGATCCGTCACGATAAGCCTCCCTGTACGACCCGCTCAGAGTACGCCGGGCTGGGGTGCGTGCGAGGATGAGAGTAAACCTCGCCAACGTCGTCGAGATCGTCGAGGAGCCAGCCATGGATGCCGTGTCTGTCGTACCCGAGCCGCGCAACGAGCCGGTCCGCGGCTACGCGCCCGGTAGTGCGGAGCGCGAGAGTCTGTCGCGCCGCCTCGGTGAACTGGCCACCGGACAGATCGAGCTGACCATGACCATCGATGGTCAGCAGCGGATGGGCGGCGGCGCGGCGATCGATGTCGTCCAGCCACACAAGCACCGGCATGTGCTCGGCGTCACCCACAATGCAACCAACTCCGATGTCGCCGCGGCGGTGACGGCTGCCAAGCAAGCCGCACCGGGCTGGCGGGCGCTGCCCTTCGATGAGCGGGCGGCGATCTTCCTGCGCGCCGCCGACCTGCTGGCCGGACCGTGGCGCGACACGTTGAACGCCGCGACCATGCTCGGCCAGTCGAAGACCGTGCAGCAGGCGGAGATCGACTCGGCATGCGAGCTCATCGACTTCCTCCGGTTCAATGTCCACTTCGGACACAAGCTGCTCGCCGAGCAGCCGTTCTCGTCCGCCGGGGTGTGGAACCGGTTCGACCACCGGCCGCTCGAGGGCTTCGTCATGGCGATCACTCCGTTCAACTTCACGGCGATCGCGGGCAACCTGCCGACCGCGCCGGCGATACTCGGCAACACGGTTGTCTGGAAGCCGGCCACCACCGCGCAGTTCTCGGCGTACCACATCATGCGGCTGCTCGAGGCGGCCGGCCTGCCGCCCGGCGTCATCAACCTGGTCACCGGGCACGGCGACGCGGTGAGCGAGGTCGCGCTGACCGACCCGGATCTGGCCGGCATCCACTTCACCGGGTCCACCGGCGTGTTCCAGCACCTGTGGCGCACGGTCGGAGAGAACATCGCGCGCTATCGCACCTATCCGAGGCTCGTCGGCGAGACGGGCGGCAAGGACTTCATCATCGCGCACGCCAGCGCCGAACCCGACGCACTGCACACCGCGATCATCCGAGGGGCGTACGAGTACCAGGGCCAGAAGTGTTCCGCCGCCTCGCGGGCGTACCTGCCACGGTCCCTATGGGACAGTGGGCTCCGCGATCGGCTGGCGGCCACGGCGGAGTCCCTGGCGTACGGCGATGTCACGGACTTCCGTAACTTCGGCGGTGCGGTCATCGACGGGCGGGCGTTCACCAAGCACGCCGCCGCGCTGGACATGATGAAGAACTCCGACGAGTGCACGGTGCTCGCCGGCGGGACAGCCGACGACTCGGAAGGCTGGTTCGTCCGGCCCACGCTGGTCGAGTGCACGAACCCGGAGCACGAGGTGTTCACGACCGAGTACTTCGGACCGATCATGTCCGTGTACGTGTACGACGACTCGTCCTTCGAGGACGTCGTACGGCAGGCCGAAGGCGTCGCGCCGTACGCGCTCACCGGCTCGATCTTCGCCACCGACCGCCGGGTCGTCGACTGGGCCAGCGAGACGCTGCGCTTCGCCGCCGGCAACTTCTACGTCAACGACAAGCCGACCGGCGCGATCGTCGGTCAGCAGCCGTTCGGCGGCGCGCGTGCCTCCGGTACGAACGACAAGGCGGGTTCGTGGCAGAACCTCGTCCGCTGGCTGTCCCCCCGCACCATCAAGGAGACCTTCGTACCGCCAACCGACCACACCTACCCCCACATGGGGTAGCGGCTCAGGCGGGGGCGACGGCCTCGATGCGGTTCAGCGCGAACATGCGTTCCTCGTCGCGCAGGTGACACCAGGCCTCCAGCAGGTGTCCCTGCAAGGCCAGTGGCTCGATGACCCGCGTGCTCGGCGAACCCTGGGCGTTCGTGTAGTCGATCTTCACGAGCGCGCTGCGCTCGACCGCGTCGATGAGCAGCCGCTGCTCGGCACGGTTGAGTTGCGGCGCCGCGTGAGCCACGAGCGTATCGAGGTCCGGCTCGTCGGACGGCAGTGGCTCCACAAGGGACAGATGACGTCCCGAGTCCGCCGAAGGCGACGGTGCGGACAGGAGCGCGGCGGCCAGTGCCGGCAGATCGACGGCCGACGAGGCTGCGACGACCCCTCGGCGCGACCCGGGCGCTGGCCGCTGATATGGCGCCCGATCGCGGGCGGCGCGCTCGATGACCACGTCGCCGTCGGACGACTCGCCGACCGGGGCGTACCCGGCCGCCCGCAACGCGGCGAGCGTCTCCGCCGCAGGGGCGGCGCTGGCCAGCACGGTCGGTGCGAGCGGCACCAGCCGCAGCGAGGCGAGGGACCGTACCGCGGCGATCTCGTTGAGCAGGGCCGGATCGTCGGCCCGGATGACCGATGCCACGGAGCGGACCCGGACGAGGCCGTGCCGCCGCGCGACGTCACCGACGAGGTACTCCAGCGGCTGCGGCAGCCTGCCTCCGGCGGCTACGGCCCGCAGCGCGTCGAGCAGTTCGGTGGCCGACTGTCCACTGTCGAACGATCGGCGTACCGACGAAGCGGAGAAGCGCCAGATCGCCGCGCCCGTACCGCCGCCAGGCTGGCGGTCGGCCGCCGAGTCGAGCAGGTGGGCGAGGGCGGCGGTGGGCGTACCGGGCACCACGGCGGACAGGTCGGCCTGAAACAACGCGGTCGTGATGGCCGCGGGCAGCAGCCGGGCCGCGACGTCCCGCAGGGCCGTGGAGTCGGTCAGCAGTGCCCGACCCAGCTCCGTCAGCGTGCCGTGGGCGCAGATGCCGAGTACCTCCGCTTCCCGCCAGAGCGCCGCCACGAGCGTGGCCGGGTCGGCGAACGCGTCCATCAGCATCGGTGCGCGCCAGGTCACGATGTCGGCGAGGGCCGCGCTCGAGCCGGCCGCGACGCCCTTGCCCACCGGCAGTTCGGCTACGGCCCGCAAGACTTCCCGGCGCAGCTCGGCGATGTTGTCGCCGATCATCGGGTGGGTCAGCGCCGAGGACGAGTGCCCGTCCGGCCCCTGTGCCGCATACGGTGCGGCGGGCAGGCGCCACCACGCGCGCAGCAGCGGCATGAGGCGGTCGGCCGGGTCGGCGGTGCACCACGCGTCGTACGCCTCGGTCGGCAGCAGGAACCGCGCGGGCTCGCCGCGCGACGGACCCGCGCCCAGCAGGCCGGCCAGGTATCCCAGCTCCAGCCACAACCGGGCCAGGGGCTCGTCGCAGCCGACCGCCTTGGCCAGCCGGCGCAGCTCGCGGGTGCCGACCCCGCCGGCCCGCAGCAGCGAGACCGGTGTGGCGGCGCACGCCTCGAGCAGGGCCGTGGCCTGGGCGACCGCCGGGCCGACCACGGCCGCCGCTTCCAGCGCGACGGCTTCGGAGTCGGCATCGACGAGCGGAGGCTCGGGCGGGTACGCCGCGAACGGCGCGCGCCAGTCCGCACCCCGCAGCGCCATGCCGATCTCGCCGGGCATCACCGCCGCCTGCCACCCGTCGGCCACGAGCAGCCCGCGTTCCAGGGCCCAGTTGAGGATCGGGTCGGCGCTGTGCCCGTACCCGAAGAGGACATCCGGAACCGCGACCAGCGGTCCCTCCCAAGCCACCTGATGCAGCAGGGAGCGCACGTCGGCGGGCGCGGTGGCGACCACGCGCCGCACCTGCTCGCCGTCGCGGACCCAGCGGGCCAGCTCCTCGACCTGGCGCTGCTTGCTCTTCTCGACGGGCACCCCGAGTGCGGCGGAGAAGCGGCGCACCTCCGCGGCGGTGCGGGCCGAGTACAGCCGCTCGGCCGGCGGTCCCAGGTGCAGCGGGTAGCGGAAGATCGACCACAGCGGGCCGGCCATCCGCAGCCCGTCGCCGTCGGGCCAGACCAACCCCCGCAGCTCCAGCACCTCGAGGGTCGCGGTCAGATCGGGATCATCGACGGTACGCCCCAACGCCTCCGAGAGTTGAACCCGGCTCACGACCGGCCCGCCGAAGGCCTGCATGACCTCGACCAGCTGGACGGCCGGCCGGGGCAGCCCGTTGAACGCGGCCACCACCGACATCCGGTTCTGCAGCCGCTCGGCCAGCTCGCTCAGGTTGCGCGGCAAAGGCTGGTGGGCCGCGTCGGGACGTCTCGTAAGAACTTCGGCGAGCCGCTCCGCGGTCAGCGTGCCCAGCCATGTGCCGAGCTTCGATGCCACGGGACCTTAATCTGATGCATGTACCTCGACAGGTCAACGACCGCCGCGCGCCATCACTCTCGCGAGCGTTAGCGTAACGGAATGACGTACGCGATCCCCGGCAACGGCGCCGGTGGCGGCCCGAGATTCGGCGAGCAGGGCGGGCTGCTGACCTACGGCGGTTACCTGCGTCTGCCCGAGCTGCTCGGCCAGCAGGTACCCGAGTCGTCGCCGCCCGCGCACGACGAGTTGCTCTTCATCACCATCCATCAGGTCTACGAGCTGTGGTTCCAGCTGCTGCTGCACGAGCTGACCGATGCCCGGGACGGGATGCTGGCCGGTGAGACGTACCGCCCACGGATCCGCCTCGAGCGTTGCCAGACCATCGAACGGGTGCTGGTATCGCAGGTCGATGTGATCGACTCGATGACGCCGCAGGACTTCCTCGAGTTCCGGACCAAGCTCGCGCCCGCCTCGGGCTTCCAGTCGGTGCAGTTCCGGGAGATCGAGTTCCTGTCCGGCCTCAAGGATCCCGGGTTCCTCGACCGGTTCCGCGGGCTCTCGTCCACGGAGAAGGCGCGGCTCGAGCGGCGGCTGGAGGAGCCCAGCCTCTGGGACGGTTTCCTCGCCGCCCTGGCCCACGCGGGGTTCCCGGTGTCCTCGGCGGACGAGCGGTTCGCGGCGTACGCCACGATCGCCAAGGACCGTGCGCGCTACGGCCAGCTGTGGGACCTCGCCGAGGCGCTGATCGCGCACGACCAGGCGTGGTCGCTCTGGCGCGCCCGGCACGTGCTCATGGCCGAGCGGCAGATCGGGACGAAGCCGGGCACCGGGGGCAGCGCCGGCGGTGCCTACCTGCGGTCCCGGATCGAGCTGCGCTTCTACCCCGAGCTGTGGGAGCTCCGCAGCCGCCTCTGACGGGGCAGTGGCGGGCGTGGATGTCACGGGTTCGTGCCAGATCACACTCGACGTCCGGCGGCGAGCTGACGCCGCCTTAGCGTTCGACACGTGGAGACACTGGTCGCGGAGCGGTACCGGCTTGTGACCGAGATCGCGCGGGGAGCGATCGGCACTGTCTGGCGCGCGTGGGACACCGCGAGCGACGAGTGGGTAGCCGTCAAGCTCCTGCGCCCCGAGGCATCCGCCCAGCCCGAGCTGGTCGGGGCGTTCCTCAACGAGGCCGAGCTGCTCGCCGATCTGGACCACCCCTCGATCATCCGGCCACGGAACTTCCTGAACGAGGATCGTGAGTTCGTTGGTGGGACCGGCGCGGCAGCGCCGGCCCCACCAACGAAGCGTTGGGCAGGCATGGCGCTCGTCATGGAGCTGATCGAGGGCGCCGACCTGCGCCGCCGGCTGCGTACCGGCGGTCCGCTCGAGCCCACGCTGGCCGCCGACATCGCGGCCCAGATCGCCGAC
>Ga0075428_100003328_pt1 | contig 17580 bp, 18 predicted proteins | sample RhiMetdeltSRZDD2_FD_75291 | JGI IMG/M metagenome (GOLD analysis project Ga0075428, IMG submission 75291) | Populus rhizosphere microbial communities from Tennessee, USA - Rhizosphere MetaG P. deltoides SRZDD2 | ecosystem: Host-associated > Plants > Roots > Rhizosphere > Soil | place: USA... | reverse complement strand
CAGATCCTGGACCGCTTTACGCACTACATCGGTCAGATGGAGCCGAAGCTGCCGGAACTCTTCGGGCTCCTGCCCAAGAGCAAGCTCATCGTGACCAGCGTCCCGGCCTACATGGAGAAGGAGAGCACCACGCAGTACATTCCGGGCACACCCGACGGATCTCGGCCCGGCCAGGTCTGGGTCGTCACCTATGACTACGCGACCCACGACCTGCTCGACGACGAGGCCACCGCATATCACGAAGGCGTGCCCGGGCATCACATGCAGATTTCGATCGCGCAGGAATTGCCGGGGCTTCATCCGTTCCACCGCTCGCTCGGTTACAACGCCTACGTCGAAGGCTGGGCTCTCTATGCCGAGCGGCTTGGAAAAGAGGTCGGCTTCTACCAGGAGCCCGCGAGCGACCTCGGGCGTCTTCGCAGCGAGCTCTATCGCGCCTTGCGACTAGTAGTCGACTCCGGCGTCCATGCAAAACGCTGGTCGCGCCAGCAGATGGTGGACTACTGGAATCTCCACCTGCCGCCCGCGTCCGACGCGGAAATGGACCGCTACATCGCGTGGCCCGGTCAGGCGCTGGGATACAAGCTGGGCCAGTTGAAGATTCTTGAACTTCGTCAGCGCGCCCAATCTGAGCTCGGCCCGAGGTTCGACATCAAGGAATTCCATGACGAAATCCTGAATGCCGGCCCACTGCCCCTGGACATGCTGGAGTCCCGAATCATGGACTGGATCGCTAGTGTCAAGGGCACGTGAGAATCAGTGGGCGCTCACGAGTTGCCGCGCCAGCGACGCGCGAGCGCGGCGATGTACGCCGGATTGGTGTCGCAGCAGCCGCCGATGAAGCTCGCACCCGCGGCCACCCACACTGCGTGAAGTGTAATTGCTTTCAGAAAGGCAGCGATAAATAATCGCGCCTTGGAAAAAGGAAGACGGCCTTTCAACCGGCAGGTAAGAAAGGGGGGGGGTGAATCATGTCTCTACGCGCGGGCGCTTGCGTGGCGCTGTCTCTCTGCGCTTCAGGTCTAGTGTGTGCCCAGGATGTTGAGCGTGGTCCGGGCGACCATGACCTAGATGCAGTACTCAACATCTCTACGCTTCCACCGATTCTGCGCCAGAAGTTGAAACGCGAACTGCGCATCCACGACATCTCAATGTCGGTGCCGAAGAAGGCGCAGGCTGCGAGCACCGGAGGGGTGCTGTCCCCCGCGCATGATGATGCCGCAATAAGTCACAGATACCTACTCACAGATCTTGGCACCCTCGGTGGTACAGAAAGTTTTGCCTATGCCATCAACGATCATGGGCAAATTGTCGGACTGGCTCGGCTGGCCGGTGATACCTCGACTCACTCGTTTCTCTACAGCAACGGCACGATGACTGATCTTTCTCCGTTGAATAGCGGAAGCATACAAACCGTCGGACCAAGCGCCATCAACAACACTGGACAAATTGCCAGCGGCCTGGTTGTTGGCGGCGTCTACCTCCCTGCGATATCTGATAGTGCAAACGGCGACCTGACTCTGCTCGGCTCTCTTGGGGGTGTTACCGATTTTGGTTTCAGCGGAGTAGCGACCTCCATCAATAACTCGGGAGATGCTGTGGGCTATTCTTATACGGACACCATTAATCGACATGCCTTCCTGTATTCGAACGGCCTCATGACCGATATCGGCTCGTTGGGGGGCTATAGTGCCGCTCTTGGTATTAATGATGTCGGTACGGTTGTTGGGTTCAGCGCTACCGAGACGTCCGGGGGGCTGGCTCATGCATTTGTCTACAGCAGCGGCCTGATGAGAGACATCGACCCGCTTGACGGCGAGTTCTCTGAGAGCTACGCACGTGGAGTCAATAATCTCGGTCAAGTGGTCGGTCAGTTTTTTGACCAGGACCAGAGCAGTCATCATGCGTTTCTCTTCAGCGACGACACGTTCCGCGACATCGGTGTTCCCGAGAGCCCGGAAACGGTTGCTTTCGCCATAAATGACCGCGCGCAGATCGTCGGTGTGACGTTGGTCCCATATGAAGATGTCTGCTTCGACCCTACACAGGGGGGGACTGTCACCTGTACCAATTACATGCAGCACGCCTTTCTTCATGAAGGCGGCGGGCTGGTGGACCTGAACGCATCGATTCCCGCGGATTCGGGTTGGGAATTGGAGTGGGCATTCGACATCAACAATGATGGGCAGATTGTCGGCTTCGGGTTGGTCAACGATAAGTTTCGGGCCTTTGTTTTGACGCCCGCCATCAGTAGGGACCAGTGTAAGAAGGGCGCTTGGAAACAATTCGTCGGATTCGACAGCCAAGGAGACTGCGTCCAGTTCGTTGCGAGCCGGTAGAGGGCTGATTCCAGCCGGTCAAAAAGTGCCTGCCGAGTCTGCCTGCTCCACGAGGGTCAGCCACCCGCGACCCTCCGTTTCTGATTGAGAGTTAGTGTTGCGCTCATGAGTTGCCGCGCCAGCGACGCGCGAGCGCGGCGATGTAGGCCGGATTGGTGTCGCAGCAACCGCCGATGAAGCTCGCACCCGCGGCCACCCACGCCTCGCTTGCCAGGGCGTACTCCGCCGGCGACATCGCCTGCACCGTGCAGGCGTCGAGCGCCTCCTGGGTAGGCGCGCTCTCGCAACTGTTCGCGTACGCGCCGAGCGGTCGGTCCGTCGCGGCGCGCAACGCCTCGAGCGCCGGGTGCACCAGGCCGGCCGGCACGCAGTTCACCATGAGCCCTTCCACAGGTAGCTTTGACACCGCGGCTGCCGCGGTGGCCAGCGACTCGCCGCCGCGGAGCAGCGGCAGGTCGAGCCGCAGGTTCCACGAGATCCAGACAGGCAGCCCGACCTCCCGCGCGGCGCGCGCGGCCGCAACGCCCTCGCGCACGGTGGTCAGCGTCTCTGCGATCGCGAAGTCGACCTCGCGGGCGAGGATCCGCGCGATGCGCAGGTAGCCCTGGTACAGCTCAGGCTCGGTGCCGACGAGATCGGGGCGGTATGTCGTGTCGAGCGGCGGGAGCGAGCCCGCCACGCGCACGTCGCTGCGGCCGACCTCCTCGCGTGCCTCGTGCGCCAGGCGGCAGGCCCGGCGGGTGAGCTCCTCCAGCCGGTTCGCCATCGACTCGCGCTCGAGCAGCTTCGGCACGACGGCGTAGTTGTTGGCGATGATGACGTCGGCACCCGCGCGGATGTAGTCGCAGTGGATCTGCCGCACGAGCTCCGGGTCGCGCAGCAGCGCCAGCGCCGACCAGATGGAGCTGCGGTAATCGGGAACGGCCGCGCCTCGCGCCTTGAGCTCCGTGCCCATCGCGCCGTCGAGAAGAGTGATGGCCATGGTCACGAAGCATGGAACCGCATCGCAGCCGCCGGGTCAACGCTCGCCGCCGCCCGGTCTACATGGGCGGTCTAGGTGCCGCCGCAGGATACTGAGGACCGATCGCTAGCGGCCTGCCGAGAATCGGCGATCCACTTCCTCCCAGTTCACGTTGCGCATGAAGGCGTCGACGTATTTCGCGGCCGCGGTCCCGTAGTCCATGTGATAGGAGTGCTCGTACATGTCGAGCGCGAGCAGCGGCAGCGCGGCAATGGCGCCGTGCATGTGATCCCACGCCCACTGGTTGCGCAGCTCGCTCGTCGAGACGTTGTACGTCAGGACGCACCACCCCGATCCGCCTGCCAGCGACATCGCCGTGCGGCGGAACTCGGCCTCCCAGCCCTCGAAGCTGCCGTACGCCTGCTTGATCGCGCGCAGGACGTCGCCGCCCGGCTTGCCCTCACCGCCGAGGTTCCCGAAATACTTCTCGTGCAGGATGACCGATCCGACGCGGTGCAGCTCTTCCCGCTTCAACCCGCCGTAAACGAGTGGCGGCAGGTCGGCATCCTTCATCGCTGCAGCGAGTCGCTCCGAGATCATGTTGAGAGCCCGGACCGAGCCGATGTAGTTGTTCTCCCAGTGCGAGCGGAGCAACTTCTCCGACAATCCATCCAGCTTCGCGGGATTGAAGGGCAACGGCTTCGGCTCTCGCCCGCCCGACATCGGCCCGCGCACTTGTGTTGTTGGAGCATCCATCCCTGCGCTCACTGGACGATCGCCATCGTGCTCTGTCGATCACGAAGGGGCCTGGGGCCACCCGTGCGTTTCGTGGGACGCGCGCTTGCGCCAGGCATAAAGCGCGTCATAGACCGGCATGGCATGCTCGAGCAGCAGGATGTCGTCCGTGACATTCACCGACATCCCGAGCGAGATCGCGAGCAGGCCGGGCGCCTCGCGCGACTGCTCGAGCTGCGCAGTGTCCGCCGCGCGCACGATGGCGGCCACCTCGTCCAGCACCCGATCCTTGAGCTCGAACTCCTCGAGGAACGCATCGAAGCTGCAACGCGGTCCCCGGTGCGAGAAGGTCACGTCGACGATGTCGTAGGGCTCGGCGTCGAGCGACTTTGCGTCTGTGCGTACCTGGTTGGGAACCGTGTAGAAAAACTGCGCTTCGGGATCGATGAAGCGGCGTATCAGCCAAGGGCATGCGAGCCGATCGATCTTGGGTCGTTCGCGCGTAATCCAGCGTGAACCGCCCGGCACCCTGAGATCCGCCCGCAGCCGGGCCGTCGGAAAGCCGGCCGCAATCCAGCCTTCGATTCCGCCCGTTAGAAAGCGCGCGGCGTATCCGAGCTCCCGGAGCCCTTCTGCCGCCATGCGACTGAGCTCCCCGCCACGAAGGCAGCAGGTAACAAGCGGCCGCTCAGGCGGCAGAGATGCAGCCCATGAATCAAGATCCCCAAGTTCCCGTCGAAGTGCGCCGGGGATGATCCGTGGAGTGGCAGCCGCATCGACGTCGCGCCGTACGTCGATGACCAGTGGCGCCGCAGGCAAGCCAAGCAGCGCATAGAGAGACTCAGCCGAAATCTCGGTGGACATGTTCACCTCGTTGAGCCGGGTCCCGGCTCATAAGCCCAGAGAAGTTCCGCAGATGATTCCGCCCCGCTGCCCGTGTGCGAGAGCCACGGGACGTCGATGGCCCGGTACCCGTGTCGATCGAACCAGTCGAACATGGCATCGAACGCCGCGCTGAACTCCGCTCCCTGCAGGCTCAGTCCGCTAGTCGAGATCACGGCGCAACTCGCGGCCGGCAGGTGCCGGAAGGTCAGCTCCTGAGGGACCGATGCTGTCGCTTCGATCGGAGAAAGCAGCTCCACCTCGCCTTCCTCATCCGACAAAGGCTCCGTCAGCCGACAGTAGGACTCTGCCAGGGCATCGAGCCCTGCCTGCTTCAGCGCCGCCCGCGCAGCCGCGACCTGTGCCCGCATCCGCTCGTGCAGATGCGCGCGATCGGCCAGGAACGGTCTGACGACGACGGTCATGGCGGGACGCTTCCTCTCGCCCACCGTCAGCGCCTCGGCGCGGCTTGCGCCGCGCAGCAGAAGAAGCGCGCGCTGAAAGGCGCGCTTTTCGCGCGCGTACCGCAGGTCCAGGTCGCCGGCGAACTGGCTGAGCAGCCTCTCGGCCGCCACCCCTTCGGCGACGGCGATCCGCGCGATGTCAGCCAGCGGCAGGCTCATGTCGCGCAGCGTCCGGATGAGCCTTCCCAGCGGCACCTGGTCGCGCCGGTAGTAGCGGTACCCGCTGCCGGAATCGATCCTGGCCGGCCGCAGGAGTTGCTGCTCGTCATAGAGACGAAGCGCCTTCAGCGACAACTGTGTGGCCGCCGCGAATTCGCCGATGGACAGCAGGCGTGGAAGGTTCACGCCGGCACTCTATGGTCTGCCCCAAGGGCAGGGTCAAGCGTCCGCAAATATAGGGTGCCGTGCACGGCTACGTGGGCTGGCAGCTCACGCTCTGACTCGAGCTCCCATCACGGGTTCGGTCGCAGTATCCAGACCGACGCGGGTCCCTTGCCGGAGGCCCGGATCGCGACCAGCAGGCGATCAATCTCGGGGATGTAGAGTCCGGTTCTCGAGCCGCCGGAGGTCTGAAGTCGACCGACCCGCGTGTACTCCTCGCCCGAAGTGTCGAACGTGTCGACAAAGCCTTCCCCGCAGATCACATACAGCCGACGCCGGACCGGATCGACGAAGACATCGTCGGAATCTGCACAGACGTCGGTCCCGGCCAGCATGCGTCCCGTGAGCACCTGGAACCTTTCGAGTCGCGCTGGGCGCCTGAAGATGGTGATGACTTCACTCCTCGCCTTATCAAGCGCCATCGGATAATTCGCGCGCAGGCTCGCCGTTGGCCAGCGCGCGATCTGGCGCGGCACATCGCTCCCGACTACCGCGATCTCGCCGGCATCCGGAACGTTGACGAAGATTCTGGCTCCCGCGTCGTCGAGCTGAAAGCTCTCGGGATGGCCCTTGAGCGGGATGTCGGCGATCTTTTTCCGAGTTGCCGGATCGATGACCGCCAGCGCCCCATCCCCGTACCCGACGTAGACGCGCTGCGCCGCTCGATCGACGCGGACGTTGTCCGCATCCTCCCCGAGCGCGATACGCCCTTGCGCAGTGAAGTCAGCAGCGGCAAAGACGCCTACGGAGCCATCGCCACCGTTTGCCACGTAGATGGCATCGGTCGAGGGCTCGTACGCGATGCCCTGCGGCTGGTTAAACCCGGGTACGGTCCGAATGACGCGACCGGTCTTCAGATCGAGAATGCCGACGGTGTTGTTGCCGAGTTCCGCGACGTACAGACGCCGCCGTGTTGAATCGAACGCGAGGTGATCGATGCGCCCCTGGACGTCGCCGAGATGGATCTTTGATTCCAGCGTCAGAGGCTTGACATCGCCGGCAGAGGACGCCGCCGGGTGTTCGTTGGCCGCGATCACGATGGGGCTTTCCAGGCTGATCGCGATGACGAGCGCCGTACACGCGCTCGAGACCGTGCACCTGCGGCTCGTCGTTCCGCCTGGTGAAGAACGCCTCGATTTCATTGCACCGAGCTCAGCTCGGCAAGGCGGTGATCGGCGCTATGCTGTCATCGACCACCCGCATCGAAGGAGGACCTGTGGGTATGCTGATCATCAAGGCACTGGTCACCGCCGTGGTGGTCATGGCCATCAGCGAACTGGGCAAGCGCAGCACGCTGGCGGGTGCGCTCCTGGCCTCGCTTCCGCTTACCTCGCTGCTGGCATTGATGTGGTTGTACCGTGACACCGGCAGCGCCATGCAGGCGGCGGACCTGGCGCGTGGGATCTTCTGGCTGGTACTCCCATCGCTGGCCTTCTTTCTGGTGTTTCCAGCCGTAGTGCGGGCGGGATACGGGTTCTGGCCGGCGATGGGCGTGGGGGCATTCGCCACGGTGGCTGCCTATTCCGTGATGTTGTGGCTGGACCGGGCGTTCAACCTGCGGTGGTTCGGCTGAGAACACGCGGCGACGGCACGAGCCAGCGTGTGTACATGACTGCGACCGCGAGGAGTGCAGCATAGCAGCCGATATACTGCCCGCCTCCCCCCTTTGATCGATCATCGATGGTCGCCGGCCGCCGACTGAACACCCCGCGCTCAGGTCCCCCGCTCGCCGACGCCGGCGGGCTCACGATGCTCCGTGCGCTGCCGGAGACCTTCCAGTACACGCGGCATGCGCTGCACCTGGTGTGGTCGACGAGCCGCGGTCTCACGGTCGCGCTCGCGCTGCTCACGATCCTGTCGGGTACGCTGCCCGCGGCGATCGCCTGGGTGGGCGCCCAGATCGTCGACGCGGTCGTGGCCGCACTGCCTGCGCGCGGCGGCGCCGGAATCCAGGACCTCGCGCACGTGCTCCGCTACGTCGTGCTCGAGGGCGTGCTGGTTGCGGCGATGGCTGCGGGGCAACGCGGCCTCTCCACTTGCCAGTCGCTCCTTCGCGCGCAGCTCGGGCAACGCGTCAACGAGATGATCCTCGAGAAGGCGCTTACGCTCGATCTCTGGCACTTCGAGGACTCCGAGTTCTACGACAAGCTCACGCGGGCCCGGCGCGAGGCGTCGGTGCGGCCGTTGTCGCTCGTGATGCGGAGCTTCGGCCTGGTACAGAACGCGATCGCGCTCGTGAGCTTCGGGACGTTGCTCGCGCAGTTCTCGCCCTGGGCGGTGGCGGTGCTGCTGCTCGCGGGGCTGCCGTCCTTCGTCGCGGAGGCCAAGTTCTCGGGCGATGCTTTCCGCCTGTTCCGCTGGCGCTCGCCCGAGACGCGGATGCAGATGTACCTCGAGACGGTGCTCGCGCGCGAGGACCACGCCAAGGAGGTGAAGCTGTTCGAGCTCGGGCCGCTGCTGCTGGAGCGTTACCGCGCGATCTTCCGCAAGGTCTTCCGCGAAGATCGCGCACTCACCATCCGGCGCGACAGCTGGGGATTCGTGCTCGGGCTCGTGAGCACCGGCGCCTTCTACGCGGCCTACGCGTGGATCGCGATAAGCGCGGTGCGCGGGCAGATCACGCTCGGGCAGATGACGATGTACGTGATGCTGTTCCGCCAGGGACAGTCCGCGGTGTCTGCGAGCCTCGCCGCCATCGGCGGCATGTACGAGGACAACCTGTATCTCTCGACGCTGTACGAGTACCTCGACACGCCGGTGGCGGCGCCGAGAGGCGAGATCGTCCGCGGACCCGACCCCGCGGACGGCGTGCACTTCGAGCACGTGAGCTTCACCTACCCTGGCTCGACCGAGCCCGCGGTCCGCGACGTCTCGTTCCATCTCCTCCCGGGGCAGAGCCTTGCGCTCGTCGGCGAGAACGGCTCCGGCAAGACGACCATCATCAAGCTGCTCACGCGTCTCTACACGCCGAGCTCAGGGCGGATCCTGCTCGAAGGACGTGACCTGGCCGAGTGGGACGTGTCGCGACTCAGGCAGCGCATCGGCGTCATCTTCCAGGACTTCGCGCGGTACCAGCTCAAGGTGGGCGAGAACGTGGGCGTGGGCGACGTCATGCACTTCGAGGACGAGCGGCGCTGGCGCGAGGCGGCGGACCTTTCGACGGCCACGCCGTTCGTCGAGACGCTGCCGGAAGGGTTCCAGACGCAGCTCGGCAAGTGGTTCAAGGACGGACGCGAGCTCTCCGGCGGCCAGTGGCAGAAAATCGCGCTTGCGCGTGCCTTCATGCGCGAGGGCGCCGACATCCTGGTGCTCGACGAGCCCACCGCCGCGATGGATGCGCGGGCCGAGGCGGAGGTGTTCGAGCAGTTCCGCGAGCTCGCGCAGTCGCGGATGGTCATCCTGATCTCGCACCGGTTCTCCACGGTGCGCCGGGCCGACCAGATCCTCGTGATCCAGGAAGGCCGTATCGTCGAGCGCGGCAGCCACGACGGGCTCATGGCGCTGAACGGGCACTACGCCAACCTCTTCCAGCTGCAGGCGCGGGGCTACCGGTAGCGAGCGCCGCGGGCGTGTGCCAGAGTTGGATTTTGTTGTGTCGCGACGGGCGGACGGAGGTCGGCCATGGCATTACCCAGTTGGATCGCTGATCACATCAACCTCTACCGGACCGATCCTGAGAAGGCGCACTTCTTCGACTGCTCCGTCGGCGGGGGCAAGCCGATGACTCCGACCCTGCTTCTCACCACCCAGGGGCGGAAGTCCGGCCGCGACATCTCGACCCCGCTCATCTATGGGCGGCACGGCCCTGCGTACGTGGTTATCGCCTCGAAGGGCGGCGCCCCGGATCATCCCGACTGGTACAAGAACCTCGTCGCGAACCCGGTGTGCCACATCCAGGTATCGAAGAACGGCTATCGCGCCCAGGCGCGCACGGCGACCCGCGACGAGCGCCCGCAGCTCTGGGCGCAGCTGCAGGAGATCTATCCGCCGTACGACGAGTATCAGCGCAACGCCCAGGGGCGCGAGATCCCGGTGGTGGTGCTGGAGCCTGTGGCGGCCGGCTGAGCCGGTTCGCGAGTGTGTCGCCGCGGTTCATCAAGGCCGGGAAGTTGTGCCGCGCGACGGGTGTTGCGTGCAACGGGCTGGTGCTGCTTGCCTTCGCGCTCGTCGCCGGTCCGGCGCTGGCAGACAATCGGCCGTTCCGCTGCGGCAGCAAGATCATTTACGTGGGTATGACGCGTGCCAGCGTGCTGGACTACTGCGGTGAGCCGACGAAGAAGAGCACCGAGCTGCGCGAGGTGCGCAGCGACAAGAACCGTATCCTCGGCGTGACCGAGATCGAGCGGTGGCTCTACGACTCCTACGGCGCGACGCGCTCGCTCGTTTTCCTGGACGACAAGCTGCAGACCATCGAGAGTTTCTAGCGGCCTGAACGCTTATCCAGGTTTAGCCCGCTGCGTCGATTTCGATACCGGCTTGTCACCGGCCGGCCACCGACTCCGCACCCTCCGCCGGACAATACTGTCTGCGAGCCTCAGATGGAGCGCACGCATGACCACCACATTCCAGTTGAGCGCAATCGACCTTTTCGATGTCGCCGCCCTGTGGGACGAGGACACGGTCGAATCCCGCGAGCTTGCGGACCTGCGGATCTGCCGCGTCAGCAACTGCGACGATTTCGCCGACGGCGGCGACCAGTTCTGCCCGAGGTGTCGTGACGAGATCGACGCGGTGCGCGCGATGCCTGCCCGGAGAGCGGAGCGGCGATGAGTCCCGGACCGCAGTCCATGGGCCGACCACCCCGGGGCTGCAACTGTCACAAAGCCTTCATATCCGCGTAGCTAGGATGCGCGTTCCGGGCTCGGGGGTATTCCTCGGGAGGCCGAAGGGAAGGGAGAGGTACAGCCTCATGACCAGCGGTTGGAATGCCATCATGCAGTACTCGTTCCTGCGAGTATTTGCCAACGACCAGACCATCGATTCGGACGAGCTCGCGATGATCGAGAAGCTTGCGCTGTCCGATTCGCAGGTCGACGACCAGGAGCGCGCGATTCTGTCGCGCGTCTTCGCGCGCGTGAACGAGCGCACGTGCACTCCGGCCGTCTGGCAGGAAGTCTGCCGCTTCAAGGAGCGCTACCAGATCCCATAACAGCGCGCGGCGTCGCGGCGCCTGAGGACAGCACAGCCGCAGGAAGGCGAGGAATCGCAGCCGCGCGCTGGCCGGGATCAGCTCACGTTAATCGGCAGCGTCTTCCAGCCACGGAACCGCGCGCGGACCGAACGGACGGGTGTGCCGACGACCTCCATGCGCGGAAACCGCTGCGCGGCCCGCAGCATCGCGATGCGACCCTCGAGCCGCGCCACCGCCATCCCCGCGCAGGCGTGCGCGCCCGCCGCAAACGCAAGGTGCGGATTCGGAGTACGCGCGATGTCGAAGCGATCGGACTCGGGGAACGCATCGGGATCGCGGTTCGCGGCGCCGATGCCGAGCGTCAGGTACGCGCCGGGCTCGAAGCTCACCCCGCCGATCTCGATCGGCGCGCTAACCAGCCGGTTGCCGAGCTGGTTCGGGCTCTCGCACCGCAGGCACTCCTCGACGCAGGTGCCGATCAGCCCGGGCTGTGCGCGCAGCCGCTCGAGCTCGCCGCGGTTGCACATCAGGAGCTCGAGACCGTTGCCGATCAGGTTGGTCGTCGTCTCGTGGCCCGCATTCAGCAGGAAAATGCAGTTGTGCAGCAGCTCGTGCTCGGCGAGCGGCTGCCCACCCGTCTCGTCGCGGATCAGCCGCGTGAGCAGATCGTGGTCGCCCCCCGGCGCGCGGCGCCGGTCGGCCACCAGCTTCGCGAGGTAATCGAGGAACTCGCGTACGCTGCGCTCGCCGAACGACTGCTGCTCGGGTGTGAGCACCGGCTCGAGCGCTCCCAGTATCGCGAGCGACCAGTTGCGTAGCGGCGCCCGCTCCTCGCGCGGCACGCCGAGCAGCCCGCCGATGACCTCGACCGGGATTTCCGCCGCAAAGTCGGCGATGAGGTCGCCGCCGCCGTGCGCTTCGAGCGCATCGAGCAACCTGTCGACCATCGCGACGACCGTGGGCTCGAGCGCCCTGAGCGCGTGCGGCGTCAGCGCGCCGACGATCTGTCGCCTCACGCGCGTGTGGTACGGGGCGTCGTTGAACACGAGGCTCGTGGTGTGATGCGCGTAGAGCGGCGAGTCGACGCCGTACTTCGGGCCGAACGCGGCCCGCTTGTCGGAACTGAAGCTCGAGCGGTCGCGATAGATCCGCTCGAGATCGGCGTACCGTGTCAGCAGCCACGTGCCGTCGGGGCAGCGGTGGACGGGCGCGCGCTCGCGCAACTCGGCGTAGTAGGGATACGGATTGCGGTAGAAATCCGGCGGCAGCGCCGTCAGATCGAACCCAGGGCCCACGCGCGGCACGGGCATCTGCTTGGGTGTCAGCGAGCCGCGCTCGCGAGGCGCTCGGACAGCGCCACGATCGCGCCCGGCGATTCCACGTGAGCGTTGTGGCCGGTCCCCGATATCTCGAGTGCCGCGGGGCAGTGCGCCCGAAGATGCTCGAGCGTGATCATCGGATCGGATGCGCCGCGCGCGAGCAGCACCGGGCAGAGCGCACTCGCGGCCAGGCTCGCAAACGGCGCGCCGGCGACGAGCGCGGTCTGCGGATCGGTTGCCAGCGCGAAGCCACCGTCGGCGGCCACGACACCGCGCGCGAGAGACGCCGAGTCCGGCGCTACGCGCGTATCGAGACCCGACACCTTCCGATACCGTGCCCACGCCTCGGCCTCGTCCGGGAAGATGCGCACGGGTTTCCGGGCGAGCTCCGCCATCGCCGCGATGTCCGCCTCGCTCCACTCGATCTTGGGACCGATGCCGAGCACGGACTCGACCCGCACGCCGAACCAGCCGCTCGCGAGCGCAAGACCGACGTAGACGCCGAGCGAGTGCCCGATGATCCGCCAGGACCGATCCGGTCCCAGCACCTGCGCGACCGCCGCCGCCAGCGCGCCGACGCTGTACAACGGCAGGGGCGCGGACTCGCCGTGCCCGGGCAGGTCGACGACGAGCCACTCGCCGTCGCCGCGCGTGTCGAGCTCCTTGCACACGCCGCGCCACACGGCACCGGTCGCACCGAGGCCGTGAAGCAGCAGGTACGCACCCTCGCCGAGACCGCCGCGCTCGCGCCAGATCATCCTTGCCATGCGGCGTTCACTATGCACCAACGGCACGGCGGGTTTCGATAGCACCGAAGCGAGGCCCCGGACCCCGCGATCAGGCGATACGCAGATCCCGCGCAACCGAGGGCGAGTGGACCGGGTCGGTCGCGGAGGGCCTGCTGGCGGGGTTCTCGGCGCTGCGCGCCGCGCGAGCGACCTCCGCCTCGTAGCTACGCGACGCGACGACGAAGCAGAGGGCCGCGACCGCGCTGAAGAGCGGCATCACCGTGAGCGCGGTATCGAGACCGAACGCGTCGGACAGGGATCCTGCGATGACCGGCCCCGCCGCAAGACCGAACAGGTTCTGAAACAAAGACAGCACCGACGCGCCCGTGGCCCGCAATCCGGGGTGCGTGACGTGGATCACGATGGCGGACACCGGGCCGACCGTGCAGGTCATCATGAAGCCGCCGAGCGCGATCAGCGCGATCTGCGTTCCGCCGGCCATCGCCGGTCCGGTGCCGGCGAACGTGGGCACGAACAGCACCAGGGTGAGGAGGCACAGCGCGGCCATGATGTACGCCTTGCGTCGCGGGCGCCCCGCGCCAACGCGGTCGACGACCACTCCCCAGAACATGCTGCCCGCGGCGCCGACCAGCACGATTGCGGCGGCGTGGACACCGGCGACTCCGGCGGCCATTCCGTGGTAGCGATTGAGGAAACTCGGCAGCCAGGCCCAGATCGATGAGACGACGATGAGCTGCGCCGCGGCACCGAGGCAGACCCACCGGATCGTCCGGGACCTCGCCAGGGCCTTGACCGCGAAGGCGGCCGCGCCGGGCTTCGGCTGCGCCGCGGCCGCATCCGGTCCGAGCGCGACGGTGCGGTAGTCGCGAACCTTGAGATAGAGCAGTGCCAGCAGGAGGCCGGGGAAGCCGACGACGCCAAACGCGGCCTGCCAGCCCCAGCGTGTGGCGATCATGCCGCCCAGCATCACGCCGAGCACCGATCCGACCGATGCGGAAGCGAAGAGCGCCGCGAGCAGACCGGCGCGCATCCGCTCGGGGAAGACGCTGGCGATCAGCGCCGCGCCCACCGAGCCGTATCCCGCTTCCCCCAGCCCGACGAACGCGCGGGCGGCCATCAGCTGGCCGTAGTTGCGCGTGAAGAGGCAGGCGATGCTCGCCAGGCTCCACACCGTCGCCATCACGGCGATGCTGCGTACGCGGCTCCAGCGATCGGCGAGCAGCGCGATTGGCATGCCGGCCAGCGCGACGGTGACCGAGACGATCGAGACCAGCGCGCCCAGCCCTCTGTCGGACACGCCCCACTCCCCCTTGATGTAGGGGAACAGCGAGACGATCACCTGGCGGTCGAGATAGTCGACCATCATCAGGCCGATGGTCATCGCAAAGGCGAACCAGGCCTGCCGTCGGCCGAACGGATACTCGTCCGCCGTGCCGGGCGCGGCGGTGTGCAGCTCAAGTGTCATGTGACGACCAGGGCGGTAGGAGACCGCCGGCTATGGCACCAGTACCGTGGCGCCCGTCGTCTGGCGCGACTCGAGCGCTCGATGCGCCTGCGCGGCTTCTGCCAGCGACAGGACCCGCTGCGGCTCGCTCCTGATCTTTCCCGCGAGCACCAGGCCGAAGAGCTCATCCGCCATCGCCAGCATGTGCGACCGGGGCGTCGCGTAGTGAATCATGGCGGGTCGGGTGACCCATAGCGAGCCCTTTGCCGCCAGCATCATCGAGTCGATGACCACGGGCCCCGAGGTGGTGCCGTTGCTCACCAGCGTGCCGCGCACCTGGAGGCTGTCGATCGACGCCTGGACCGTGTCCTTGCCGACGGAGTCGTAGACCACCGGCACCCCCTTGCCGTCGGTGAGCTCGCGCACCCGCTGCGCGATGTTCTCGCGCGAGGTGACGATGGTGTGCGTGCAGCCGTGCGCTCGCGCGATCTCGGCCTTCTCATCGGAGCTCACGGTGCCGATCATCGTGACACCGAGCGCGCGTGCCCACTGGCAGGCGATCAGCCCGACGCCGCCGGCCGCCGCATGATAGAGGATCGTCTCGCCGCCCTCGAGCGGGTACACCTGGCGGAACAGGTACTGGGCGGTCATCCCCTTCATCATCAGCGTCGACGCGGTGCGATCGGAGATGCCGTCGGGCAGCGGTATCAGGACGTTCGCCGGCATGATGCGCACGTCCGAATAGGCACCCTGGGGCCCAAGCAGATAGCCGACGCGGTCGCCGACGCGAACATCGGTCACGCCGGGGCCGACGGCCTCGACGACGCCCACGGCATCCGAGCCAAGCCCGTTCGGCAGCGGCAGCGGATAACGCCCCGAGCGGAAATAGATGTCGATGAAGTTGACGGCGATGAACGACTGCCGGACGCGGGCTTCGCCCGGGCCAGGATCGCCGACCTCGATGGACTCGAGCTTGAGCACTTCGGGCCGACCGGTCTCATAGAAGCGAATCGCGTTTGGCATCGTATCCTCGAAAAATCTCGTTCAACGTCACTCGGCCGCGACGGAGGTCGCGGCCAGCTCGTCGATCAACGACAGGGCGCGCGGCCACTCGCCGAAGCCCGACGCGGGATTGAGATGGCCGACCTCACCGAGATCGACCACGCGACTGCCCCAGGCCTCCGCGAGCGCGATCACGCGGTCGTACGCCGCCAGCGGATCGTTGCGGCTCGCCGCGACGATGCTCGGAAACGGGAGCGGGTCTGTCGGCACCGGCGTCCAGCCGAGCGCCTCCAGCGCGTAGGTGGTCGGGAACCCGGGCGGCATCGGCCGCTCGAAGTCGGGCGGCACCGCGAGCAGCGCGCCATGGACATGACAAAGGGTCTGCTCTGCCCAGTGCGCGACCGTGATCACGCCGCCGCTGTGCGCGACGATGATCATCGGCCCGTCGATCGCAGCCGCCGCCTGCTCGATGGCCCGCACGCGCGCGGCGAGGTCAAGATTCTCCCGGCCCATCGGCAGCACCGTCCGCACGCGCGGAAGCCGTGCGGCGAGCAGCGTCTGCCAGTGCTCGTCCACGTGGTCGCGCAACCCGGGGACGATCAGGACCGTCGGAATCGTCATGGCGGTGTCAGGCCACGCTCTGCAGCGACCCACGCTGCCGCGGCTTTCGGTTCGGCGCGAAGCCGTTGCGCGCCAGCGTCTCGTCGGCGTCCTTGTAGAACTCGCCGATGCGGTAGATCTGGCGCGCCTCCCGGCCATTCGCGATCTCGCGGCCGAACTCGCGCGAGATGCGCACCAGCTGCTCGACCTGCCGGACCGAGCTCATCTTCGCCTTGCGGTCCTGCGTCCAGAGGTTGTCCTCGTTGCCGCAGCGGACGTGCAGACCCATGGCGATCGCCATCATGTTGAGCGGCAGCACGTTCAGCATCGAGCTCTCGAGCGTCAGCACGGCGCCGTCGGGGACGGCGCGCACGAAGTTCGCCAGGTTGTAGATGTTGGGCTGGTCGAATCCGCCGCCGATCGCGACCCAGGTCAGGATCAGGGGCACGTTGCAGGTGCCGTTACGCATCATGCGCTCGACCGTCTCGAGCTGGGCGATGTTGGCGAGCTGGAACTGCGTCTGGATGCCGTTGCAGGAAAGCCGCCGGATGTGCTCTTCCACCCACTCGGGCCCGGCGGGAATGGTCATCTCGCGATACGCGCGGTAGGTGCGCGGCTCTGCGAGCGAGGTGCCGGCGAGATCCGCCTCGCACATCTGCTCGACGATGTTCATCTGGTTGGTGTTGATCGCGATCGTCACCTGGTCCGGCGCGGGCTCGAGCTCGGCGAGCATGTGACGCGTGTCATCGTTGAGCCACTTCGCGATCGCGCCCTCGCCCTCCGGCGCAAAGGAGATCGAGCCGCCGACCTGGAGGATCATGTCCGGCACCGCGACGCGCAGCCGCGCTAGCAGCTCGTTGAACATCGACAGCCGCTTTGAGCCGTGACCGTCGAGCTCGCGCACGTGCACGTGCAGCACGCTCGCGCCCGCGTTGTAGCAGTCGACCGCCTTCTGCACGTGCTCGTCCATCGTGACCGGGATGTCCTCGGGGAAATCCGCAGGCATCCACTCGGGTCCGTACGGGGCGACGGTGATCACCAGCTTTTCCTGGTTTTCGGGGAACAGCGAGCCATCGATGAAGTTCATGGTCAGTCCTGGTGAGCGTTGATCAGTGGTCGATCGAGTTATCGAATCAATACGGCCGATCACCGACGATGCCGGCGCGCTCCATCCGGCGGTGACAGGGCGGGTAGTCCATGACCGCGTAGTGCTGCGTGCAGCGGTTGTCCCACATCGCCACGCTGTTCTTCTGCCAGCGCCAGCGCACCTGGTACTCGGGGATCTGCGCCTGGCTCACGAGGTACTGCAGCAGCTGCGGGGCGCCGGGTGCGAAGTCCTGTCCGTAGCGCACGTTCTGCGCGGTGTGGAAGTTGGTGAAGTGCGTCGTGAACGCGTTGACGAACAGCACCCTCTCACCAGTGTCCGGGTGCGTTCGCACTACCGGGTGCTCGGCATCCGGAAACTGCGCCTTGAGCGCGAGGCGTTTCTGCATCGGCATGGATGCGCCGAATGTCGCCTCGATGCTGTGCCGCGCGCGCAGCCCCGCGATCTGCTCCTTCACGTGGGCCGGCA
>Ga0075428_100003327_pt1 | contig 17580 bp, 16 predicted proteins | sample RhiMetdeltSRZDD2_FD_75291 | JGI IMG/M metagenome (GOLD analysis project Ga0075428, IMG submission 75291) | Populus rhizosphere microbial communities from Tennessee, USA - Rhizosphere MetaG P. deltoides SRZDD2 | ecosystem: Host-associated > Plants > Roots > Rhizosphere > Soil | place: USA... | reverse complement strand
TGTTCTTCCTCGTGCTGATCGCTCAGTGGCTCGGCCGCCGCTACGGCGTGAAGGATTATTAGGGTGAACGCACGTTTCGGTCCGGCTGAAGCCGGACACTACGGACGCATCGCTAGAGTTTCGGTCCGGCTGAAGCCGGACACTACGTACGCATCGCTGGAGTACGCATCGCTGGAGTACGCATCGCTGGAGTACGCATCGCTGGAGTACGTAGTGTCCGCCTTCAGGCGGACCCGGAAGAGTGAACGACGCCGTGCTTGACGTCACAGGTCTCTTCACCGAATACGCGACGCCGAAGGGCGAGCCGGTCAAGGCCGCGCAGGATGTCACGTTCACCGTGCCGGAGGGACGTCTCTTCACGCTGCTCGGTCCGAGCGGCTGCGGCAAGACGACGACGCTGAGGTCGATTGCGGGGCTGGAGCGGCCGAAGGCGGGCGAGATCACGGTCAAGGATCGCGTGGTGTTCTCGTCGGCGAAAGGGATCTTCATCGCCCCGAACCGCCGCGGCTTCGGCATGGTGTTCCAGTCGTACGCCATCTGGCCGCACATGAATGTGTTTCAGAACGCCGCGTTCCCGCTCGAGGTCGGCAACGGACGTCATTCACGGGCGGGCATCCAGGACAAGGTGATGAAGGTCCTCACCGCCGTGCAGCTCGATCACCTCGCCCAGCGCGAGGCAACCACTTTGTCCGGCGGCCAGCAGCAGCGCCTGGCGCTGGCGCGGGCGCTGGTGATGGAGCCGGCGCTGCTGCTGCTCGACGAACCGCTGTCGAACCTCGATGCCAAGCTCCGCGAGAAGATGCGGTTCGAGCTGAAGCGGCTGCAGCGCGAGCTGAAGATCACGACGGTCTACGTCACGCACGACCAGACCGAGGCGCTGGCGCTGTCGCACGAGATTGCGGTGATGAACGAGGGCCGCATCCAGCAGATCGGCACGCCGCGCGAAATCTACGAGCGCCCGGCGAGCCAGTTCGTCGCGGACTTCGTCGGAAATACCAACTTCATCGAGGGGTACGTAGTGTCCGGCTTCAGCCGGACCGTCGTGAGATCGGAACTCGGCGATGTCACGGTGCAGACCGATCAGGACCTGCGCCCCGACGACCGCGTCGCGATCTCCGTACGTCCGGAGGACGTCGACCTGTCGGAGACCCGCCCGGCCGGCGACAACGTCTGGGAAGGGCGGGTCGAACAGAAAGTGTTTCTCGGCGAGGCCGTGGACTTCCAGGTGACGGTCGGCGCCCGCACGCTGCTCTCGCGGCAGCACCCGACGCTGCGGACGAAGGTCGGCGAAGCGATCTTCGTGCAGCTCGATCCGGAGAAGTGCGTCGTGCTCAAGGTTTCCTGATGGCGAGTGACCGCTGGGCCTCCGACGTCATCGTCGATCTGCTTCACGCCTACGACCTGCCATACGCGGCGATAAACCCCGGCGCCAGTTATCGCGGCCTTCACGACTCGATCGTGAACTACGGCGGCAACCGCCCGGTGATGCTCCTGTGCCAGCACGAGGAGACGGCGGTGCAGATCGCGCACGGCTACGCCAAGGCGACCGGGAGGCCGATGGTGGCGATCCTGCACAACCTCGTCGGCCTGCTGCACGCCAACCTGGCGATCTACTACGCCTATATCGATCGCGCGCCGGTATTCATCATCGGCGCGACCGGCCCGATGGACGAGACCAAGCGCCGCCCGCGCATCGACTGGATCCACAGCGCGCAGGACCAGGGCGACGCCGTGCGGGCGTATACGAAATGGGATTACCAGCCGCACACGGTTGACGGCGTGCCCGACTCGTTCGCCCGCGGCTATGCGGTGATGATGACGGAGCCGCGCGGACCCGTCTACATGTGCTATGACGCCTGGCTGCAGGAGCAGAAGCTCGATCACTCCGTGACGATGCCGCCGGCGAACGGGGCGAAGGTCCCGTCGCGGATCGGCGCGGACCCGGCCGCGCTCGAGCAGGCCGCCGATCTGATCGCGGCGGCGTCGAAGCCGGTGATCATCGCCGAGTACGTCGGCCGCGAAGCCGACGGATTTCACGCGCTGGTGAAGCTGGCAGAGACCGGCGGCATCCCCGTTTACGACGTGGACAGCCGCCTGAATTTTCCGTCGCGGCATCCGCTCAACATGAGCGAGGCGAAGGACGTCTTCCGCGACGCCGATCTGATCGTCTGTCTCGACACCCGCGACTGGGAGCGGCCGACGCGCGAGCTGGTGAGCGCGACGCGGGAAGTGACGTCGGTTGTGCCGAAGAGCGCGAAGTGGATCGAGATCGGCTTCGGCGATCTGGAGTTATCGAGCTGGACCCTCGACTACCAGCGGCTGTTGCACGCGGACCTGCGAATCCTGGCCGACACGACCGTGGCGCTGCCGGCGCTGACGAGCCTGCTCGAAACGCGCATCGCCGGTGATCCGAAGCTCGCCTCGCGCGTGAAAGCGCGCACGGACGACACGGCGGCGAAGAGCGCCGCACTGCGGCAGAAATGGGCCGGTGCGGCGAAAGAGGAGTGGGACGCGAGCCCGATCACGCTGCCGCGGCTGGCGTCGGAGGTGTGGGACGCGATCCGGCAGGAGGACTGGGTACTCACGGCAGGGACGCTCGAGCACTGGACGCGCAAGCTGTGGGACTTCGACCGGCCGTACCGGCATCCGGGCCGGTCGCTCGGCACGGCGACGCAGTTCGGCATCTCCATCGGCGTTGCCCTCGCGCACCGCGACGCGAAGCGCCTGGTGGTGGACATGCAACCCGACGGCGATCTGATGTACGACGCAGGCGCTCTCTGGGTCGTGGCCAAGCACCGGATCCCGATGCTCGTCGTGATGTACAACAATCGCGCGTACTACAACGACTGGGAGCACCAGATCCGGATGGCGAAGCTGCGGAGCACGCCGCTCGAGCGCGCACACATCGGCATGGACCTCGACGACCCTGCGCCCGACTTCGCGGCCATGGCGAAGTCGATGGGTTGGTACGCGGAAGGGCCGATCGAGAAGCCGGCGGATCTTTCCGCCGCACTGAAGCGCGCGATCGCAAAAGTGAAGTCGGGCCAGCCGGCGCTGCTCGACACCATTACGCAGAAGAGATGACAACCATGAAAACAATTGGCGTGATTGGCGCGGGCCGCATGGGTCAGCCGATCATCGGTCACATCGTGCGCAAGGGCTTTACCGTCATCGCCTACGACATCGACGCCGAAAAGCGCGACGCCGTGGCGGCGCGAGGCGCGAAATCGGTGGAGACGGTCGCGGCGCTGGCCACAGACAGCGACATAGTCCTCATCTGCGTCGGCTACGACCGCCAGCTCCGCGCGCTGGTGTCGGCGGAAGGACTGCTGAAGCATCTCCGGCGCGATACCATCATCGCGGTCCTTTCGACAGTCCATCCCCGCACGATCCAGGAGCTCGCCGACGTCGCCGGCCCGTTCGGCGTGCATCTCGTCGACGCGACGATGTGCCGCGGCGGCCGCGCCGCAGACGAGGGCACACTGCTGTCGTTCGTCGGCGGCGACGCGGCGATTGTGCAGCGGCTCAGGCCGGTGCTGTCGTGCTTCGCCTCCGACATCATCGCCACCGGCGCGATCGGCACCGCGCAGGTGGCCAAGGCGGCGAACAACATGGTGATGTGGGCGGTCCTCATCGCCAACCACGAGGCGCTGGCGCTGGCGCAGCGCTCCGGCGTCGACGTCGAGCTGCTGAAGGAGGCGCTGCTCAAGACCGGCGCGGAAAACTACGTGCTCCGGCACTGGGGCAGCAACACCATGGCGTGGGCCGAGGACGACCTTGAGATCGTCCAGTCGATGGCTCACAATGCCGGTCTTGGCCTGCCGCAGGCGGGCCTCAACCGCGAATTGTGCCGGACGCTCAAACCAAAGCGATTCCGGCTGGATGAATATGGCGTCTGAACCAAACGAATCGCACTACCACTCGAAGAAGGATCGGATTTTCGTCCGCGCGCTCCAGGGTCACTACAACCTCAAGGACGAGCTCGCGCGCCTCAGGGCCATGCCGCGCGTGCGCAAAGGGCGCGAGATCAACTTCACCGACGGCCCGCAGACGTTCAGCCGCCACTACGTCGAGCCGAAGGATGGCATCACCCAGATGTTCCACCTCCACATCGAGGAGTGGGGTCCCGGGGCCCGGTCGCAGAAGCACGGTCACGTCAACGAGGCGGCGTTCTACATCCTCGACGGCGAGGGCTACGAAATCCACGACGGCATCCGCTACGACTGGAAAGCGGGCGACGTCTCGATCGTGCACAACAACTGCGTGCACCAGCACTTCAACGGTAATCCGACAAAGCCGGCGCGCGCGCTGGTGATGAAGACCAAGCCGATGTTCATGTTCATGAACATGCTGTTCCAGAAGCTGGTCGAGCCGCGGCCGACCGAGCCCGCGCCGGGCGCCGAGAACTTCCGCGTCCGCGAGAACGAGACCAATTTCAATCACGAGGACTGACGTGGCCTGGAGCGAATCGAAAGCGTGGCGCGCGGGGACGGCGAACCAGAAGTTCTACCAGGCTCTCCTGGACGATGCGTCCACCGCGCCGGCGCGGAACGCGAAGCGCAGGAAGGTGATCCACCCCGAGGAGATGCCGTGGGAGATGGCGCGGCAGGGTCTGTTGAAGCACCTGATCAACGAGGGGATGAATACGCGCATGGAGACGGTGGACGCCTACATGCAGATCATTCCGCCCGGCAGCAAGTCGGGAAAGCATCGCCACCTCGCGGAAGAGTGCCTCTACGTGCTCGAAGGACAGGGCTACGACCTGCACCAGGACTGCGACGTCGAGATCACCGACACTTATCACTGGACGCCGCAGCCCGAGGTGAAGCGCTACGAGTGGGAGGCGGGCGATGTGATCTACATTCCGCCCAACACGATTCATCAGCATCACAACGCCAGCGCCGGCAAGCCGGTCCGGCTGATCTCAGTCATCAACCGGATCTTCAAGGCGTGCGGGCTGAATGACCTCGAGCAGATCGAGAACGCGCCCGAATACGATCCCGCCGTCGTCCTGAACGGCGAGATCGTCGACGCCTACCTCAGGGGCCAGGTTCCGACCACACGCTGATGGCAACGACGAATACCAAAGACGCCGTCGTCTCCACCGATCTGGCGAATAAATTCGCTGCTGAGAAAGAAACGCCGTACACGCGCTGGGTGAAGGCCGAGGGGCTCGACATCATCAGCTCCTTCTACGTTCCCGACCTTCACACCGTCGAGCTCAAGCCGTGGGCGCGGCGCGGCGGGCGCGGCGTGTTTCTGAATCACGATGCGTCGCGGACGTCGAACGACTGCTACGTCTGCGAGATTCCGCCGGGCAAGGAGCTCGCGCCGCACCATCAGCTCTACGAGGAGATGATCTACATCCTCGACGGGCGGGGCTCGACGACCGTGTGGAATGAATCGGGCGGGCGGATCGCGTTCGAGTGGAGGGCCGGGGCGATCTTCGCGATCCCGCTGAACGCCTGGCACCAGCATTTCAACGGCTCCGGCAGCGAGCCCGCGCGCTTCGTCTCAGTGACCAACGCGCCGGTGATCATCAACGCGTTCGGCGATCTCGATTTCGTGTTCAACACCCGCTACGACTTCAAGGATCGCTTCAACGGCGAGCCCGAGTACTTCGCAAATCGCGGCGAGCAGCGCGGCCTGCTGCTCGACACTAATTTCGTGGCGGACGCCATCAACCTTCCGCTGATCGCCGCGAAGGAGCGGGGCGCGGGCGGCGGGCACATCCGGTTCAGCATGGCCAAGGGCCACATGAACAGCCACATCTCGCAGTTCCCGACCGGGACCTACAAGAAGGCGCACGCGCACGGTCCCGGCGCGCACGTCATCATCATGAGCGGCGAAGGCTATTCGCTGATGTGGCCGGAGGGGGAGGAGCCGAAGCGCTACGAGTGGCGCGAAGGGTCGATGATCGTGCCGCCGAACCTCTGGTTTCACCAGCATTTCAACACCGGCACGTCGCCGGCGCGCTATCTCGCGTTCAAGGCCGAGGGCGTCGCGATCCGGAATGCCCAGGGCGTGCCCAAGGCGTGGATTTCGCGCCGGCAGGGCGGAGACCAGATAGACTACGCGGACGAAGCGCCGCGCATCCGGCAGTGGTTCCAGGACGCGCTGGCGAAGCGCGGCATCGAGTCGCGGATGGAAAAGGCCTACGAGGCGGAGCTCGCCGAAACCAGTACGTAGTGTCCGGCTTTAGTACGTAGTGTCCGGCTTTAGCCGGACCGGTGACGCCATGAACAGATTCCTCATCCTCGCGCTCGCGTGTGTCACCGCGGCATGCGGCGGTTCCGCGCCAGCGGAAGAGGCGTCGCCCGTGGCGGAGCTCGCCGCCTACGACGGCGCTGACCGGCTGCAGAAGCTGATCGAGGGCGCCAAACGCGAGGGCGAGCTGACGATCTACACCTCGGCGCAGACGACCGACCTCGGACCGGTGATCGAGGCGTTCGAGAAGAAGTACGGCGTCAAGGCCAGCATCTGGCGCGCCGGATCCGAAGCCGTCCTCAACCGCGCGCTCCAGGAAGCCCGCGCCGGCCGCCACACCGTCGACGTCGTCGAGACCAACGGTCCCGAGCTCGAATCGATGTCGCGCGAGCAGATCCTGCAGAAGATCAAGAGTCCGCAGCATGCCGACCTCATCGCCCCGGCGATTCGCCCGCACGGCGAGTGGGTGGGCACGAGGCTCAACGTGTTCGTGCAGGCCTACAACACCAAGCTGGTGAAGAAAGAGGAGCTGCCGAAGACGTGGGAAGACCTCACCGATCCGAAATGGAAAGGACGACTCGGCATCGAGGCGGAGGATTCCGACTGGCTGGCCGGCATCCTGGGCGAAATCGGTGAGGAGCGCGGCAAGAAAGTGTTTCAGCAGATCGTCAAGACGAACGGCATCTCGAATCGCAAGGGGCACACGCTGCTGACGCAGCTGGTCGCGTCCGGCGAAGTGCCGCTGTCGCTCACGGTCTACAACTACAAGGCCGAGCAGCTCCGCCGCGAAGGCGCGCCGATCGACTGGTTCACCATCGGCAACGCGATCGCGCGGCCCAACGGCGTCGGCGTCGCCCGGCGCGCGCCGCATCCGCACGCCGCCATCCTGTTCTACGACTTCGAGCTGAGCCCCGAAGGGCAGCAGATCATCGCTGACCGCGAGTTTGTCCCGACCAGCACGAAGATCGACACGCCGCTCAACAAAGTGCCGATGACGTTCGTCGACGCCCGCGTCTCGATCGACGAGTACGACAAGTGGAAGAACCTCTATACCGATCTGTTCGGCGCCGGAAGATAGAATCACGACGATCACGGTTTTTGGAAACCACGACGGCACGACGGTCACGACGTTTCTTGAAAACAAGTTTGTCCTGGTCGTGCTCGTCGTGTCCGTCGTGGTTGATTCTCTTTGTGCTCTTCGTGGCGGGGTGCGGCGGAACCGCGCCTGAGCGTTCCGACAACACCCTCACCCTCTACACCACCATCGCCGAGAAAGATCTCCCGACGCTGCTCGGGCCGTTCGAGGCCGAGCATGGCATCAAGGTGAACGTCTGGCGCGCGGGGACCGATCGCATCATGCAGCGGACGATGTCGGAAGCGGCGGCAGGTCGCTACGACGTGGACGTGATCCACTTCGGCTCGCCCGAAATGGAAGCGCTCGCGCGCGAGAACCTTCTGCTGCCGATCGATTCGCCGGTGCACGCCGACCTGCAGCCAGGCTCCGTCCCGCCGCACAAGCAGTGGGCCGCGACGCTGCTGTCGGTGTGGGTGCAGGCCTACAACACCACGCTCGTGCACCGCGAGGATCTGCCGAAGTCGTACCGCGACCTGCTCGATCCGAAGTGGAAGGGAAAGCTGGGCATCGAGGCGAAGGATCAGGACTGGTTTGCGTCCGTCGCCGACGTCGTCGGTGGCGAAGAAGAGGGCGTCGAGTTCTTCCGCCAGCTGGCCGCGACCAACGGCGTGTCGGTGCGTGTCGGGCACACGCTCCTGAACAACATGGTGATCTCCGGCGAGGTGCCGCTGGCGTTGACGCTCTACAACTACATGCCGGAGCAGGCGAAGAAGAAGGGCGCGCCGATCGACTGGTTCGCGCTCGAGCCGGCGATCGCCCGCTCGAACGCCGTCGGCGTGGCGCGGCACGCCCCGCACCCCGCCGCGGCGCGCCTGTTCTACGACTACCTGCTCGGCGAGGACGCGCAGCGTTCCTTCGTCAGCATGGACTATGTGCCCAGCAACACCAAGGTGCCGTCGCCGCTGGCAGGCGTGAAGATCGTCCAGACCGACCCCGTCCGAACGCTGGACGAGGTCGATAAGTGGACCAGGTTGTTCGAGGAAACCCTGCTGAAGAGATGAACCACGACGAACACGACGTGCACGACATCACTTGTAAAAAGTAACGTCGTGGCCGTCGTGCCGTCGTGGTTCAGGCTTTACTTCCAGGCGCGGTTATCGACGGTGTTCTCGTAGGTCGCGCCCGGCACGGTCATGTTCCACTTGACCGTCCAGTTGTAGGTATCCTCCCACCGCTCGCGCGTGTAGGGCTGCGGCGGCGCGTGCAGCAGCCGCCACGTCTGGAAATCCTTCTCGTCGAGGCGTCCGCCGGTTTCCGCCACCAGGTAGTGGACGAACGGCGTCGGATCTCTCTCGATCAGTTCGACCGCGCGCGCCTGGGCGCGGAACATCGCGGCGAGCGTCGGGCCATCCACTTCGTCCGACGCCGCCTCGCTGCGCGTCGAATGCGATTCGATCAGGATCCGCAGCCCTTCCTTCTGCGCCACGCTGATCCACGGCTCCATCAGCACGACCGCCGCGACCTCGCCGCGCTTCAGCGCCTCGATCCGCTTCTGCATCGAGCCGGCGTTGGTCGTCTTCACATGCTCAGGCTCGAGGAAGCCCTCGACCATCTTCAGCATGGTGAAATGCGACCCGTTGTTCGGCGTCACCGAGATCAGCTTGTCCTTCAGCATCTCGGGCTCGTAGATCTTCGAGCCGTTGTCCACCACTATGGCGAACTTGGACATCGAGGCGCCGAGGGCGACGATCTTGCGGCGCCGGAGGCCGCTGGTGTCCGCCTCGACCGCGCGCTTCATGATGCCCCACTCGCACATGCGGTACTGGTCGATGCCGCCGTCGTTGTAGACGGAATCGAGCGGCCGGTCGAATACCGTATCGAACTTGACGGTATGCGACGTCGTCACCTGCGCCATGCCGGGCGTCGAGACGAACTCGATGTCGAGCCCCTCGTCCTTGAAAAATCCCTTGTCGCGGGCGACCAGCACCGGCAGGTCGTGTACCGCGTTCATAACGGCGACCTTATGCTTTCGTTTCGTCAGTTCCTGAACGGCCATGGTGTGTTTTCTCCGGTTCAATAGCCTAGGTGCGAATGCCGGGGAGATCAAGCGATCCGTTATTCCATAGGGCCCTAAGCTGTTGTAGGCTTTGCCACATGCCGCTGCTCATTCGCGCCGCCGCGCTCGTCTTTTGCGCGTCCCTGTGGGGCGCGACCCAGACTGTCGTAGACGCCGCCGCTCAGACACCCCCGGCGGCCCAGGCTGCCGCGCCCGCCGCTGACGGCAAAGAGATCCTCACGCGCAAATGTTTCCAGTGCCATCAGGCCAGCATGTGGACCTCGCTCAGAGGGGACCGCAGAGCGTGGGAAGGCGTGCTCTACCGGATGGTCGGCCGCGGCGCGCTCTGGACCGAGGCTGAAATCAACGCCATGGCCGCTTTTCTCGCACAAACGAGAGGACCGAAGTAACTCGACGTCCAACTCCCAAACTGCCAGTTCCCAAGAGAACGCCATGAGAAACTTAGTCGCTCAGCTCCTGACCAACGGCATCTCGCGGCGCGACTTCGTGCGCCGCCTCGTGGCCACCGGCGTCACGACGGCCGCGGCGAACTCAATCGTCGAATCGGTCACCGCGATGCAGCAGTCCGGTACGCCGGTGTCGCCCGAGGCGATTCGCATGTTCACCGGCACGGGCGGCGAGCATTTCGCCGAGCAGCTGATCGCCTCCGGTGTGAAGTACGTCTTCGGCAACGCTGCCAGCGAGGACGCGCACTTCTACGAAGCGCTCGTCGATCGCCCCCAGCTGCAGTACATCCTTACGCCGCACGAGGGTCCCGGCGCGGCGATGGCGGCCGGCTACGTCAAAGCCTCCGGCCAGCCTTCGATCGTCATGGAGGCGGCGGTCGTCGGGCTGACCAACGCGCTCGGGCAGATGTTCAACGCGTGGAAGGAGCAGACGCCGCTCGTCTTCTACTCGTACCGCACGGAGGATTCGCTGGCGGCGGGGCGTGACGGCTTCGAGGAGCTGCCCGGGCAGGAACAGCTGACCGAGCCGATGACGAAGCTGACGTGGTCATCGCGCGCGCCCGCGCAGATTCCGGAGACCGTGCGCCGCGCGTTCCGCGTGGCGTGGACCCCGCCGTACGGCCCGGCCTACATGAACTGGCATTCCGACTTCACGTCGGAGAAGTTCACGGCGGAGATCATCCGGCACGATCAGGTGGACCCGCGTATGCGCGTCCGCCCGAACCCGGTCGAGGTGCAGCGCGCCGCGAAGCTGCTGGTCGAGGCCCGGCGTCCGCTGCTGATCGTCGGCGACGAGATCTACAAGGCCAAGGCGTTCGACAAGGTCGTGCAGCTCGCGGAGCTGCTCTCGCTGCCGGTGACGCAGGCGCGAAGCGTGCACGCCAACTTCCCGCAGCAGCACCCGCTGTGGGTTGGCGGCCTTCCGGGCGGACGCGTCGAGTCGCTTGCCTACCCGACCGAGATGGACGTCGTCATCAACATCGGCAACAAGCTCCAGCACAACTCGACGGCGCCGATCGTTTCGCGCAAGACGGCGTTCATCGACATGCGCAACGACGCGGCGAGCATCGGCAACGTGATGACCACGGCCGCGCCGCTGGTGGCGGACGTCGGCTACGGGACCGAGGACCTGCTGGCGGCGGTGAACGATCTGATGACACCAGCGCTCAAGGCGCGGATGGCAGAGCGTGCCGAGGAGACGCGAGCGTTCAGCGCGCGGGCGCGGCAGCTGCGCGGGCTCGTGTCGCGCAATCCGTTGTGGGATGCGAGTCCGCTCGAGGCGGACCGCGTCACCTACGAAGTGGCGCAGTGGGCCGACCGCGACGCGATCGTGGTCCACGAGGCCGGCTCGGTCGAGATCGCGCACAGCTTCGAGTTCGATCCGCGAGGCGGCCGTGAGCTCTTCTTCTACTACGGCGCGCATCTCGGATCGGGGATCGGGACGGCGGCCGGCGTGCAGCTGGCGCGGCCGGGCAAGCAGGTCGTCTGCCTCGTCGGCGACGGCTCATTCCTGTTTGGTCCCACGGCGCTCTGGAACATGGCGCGCCTGCAGCTCCCGGTCACCGTCGTCGTCTACAACAACCACGCCTACAGCGGCCCGCACAACCGCGCCCTGGCGAACCTCGGAGGCACCGGACGGTCGATCGACGCGAACAAGTTCGTGCACGACTACCTGGGCAAACCCGATATCGACATGGCCTCGATCGCCAAGGGCTTTGGCGTGGACAGCGAGCGGGCAAAGACGCCCGCCGAGCTCAAGGCCGCTCTCGGGCGCGCGCGCAGGCACGCGGCGGAAGGAAAGCCGTATCTGATCGACGTCGAAGTCGCGCGACACGGCCCGGGCTGGACAGAGGATCCCTGGGTACCAACGCTCTCGCGCGCCTGAGGCGCAATAACCACGACGATCACGACGAACACGAACAGTGCTTGTCGTGACCGTCGTGCCGTCGTGGTTGAATTCGTCGGGGAGGTCACGATGAAACAGCATGTGCGCCTCGTCTTGTGTGTCGTCGGTGCCGTGTTTGTGGCGGCGGCCGCGTCATCCATCAACGCCCAGGTCGAGCCGCTACCACTGTGGGCGTGGGCGCGAAGCACGCAGCCCAAGCCGGGCGACAAGGCAGCTCCGCAGGCCGCTCCCACCAGGAATCTGCGTCCCAACGAAGATCCACAGGAACAGACCAAGCCGAGGGCCGTCCCCGCGAGCGGCGCTAGTTATTCGCTGGTGGACGTTCGCGACGGCCACAACGTGATCGACTGGTTTCCCGGCGACCATCCGGCGATGCCGCCGATCATCAAGAACGGCCCCGCGAGCCTGGGGGAGACCGCCAGGGGCTGCGGCTCGTGCCACCTGCCGAACGGCAAGGGGCGGCCGGAGAACGCGCCGCCGGCGGGCCAGCCGGTCGGCTACAACATCCAGACGCTGCGCGATTTCCGTGACGGCAAGCGCGTGAGCGCCGATCCGAGAAAGCCGAACGTGCCGACGATGACGGCGCTCGCGAAGGCGATGACCGAGGAAGAGATGCGGCAGGCAGCCGAGTACTTCTCCTCGATGGCGTGGACGCCATGGATTCGCGTGGTCGAAACGGAGCGGATCCCGGAGATGGAGCTCGAAGAAGGCAACATGTACATCACGGTCGGCAAGGAGCCGCACGAACCGCTCGACGGCCGCATCGTCGAGACGCCCGAGGACGCCTATCAGGCCAACATGGTTCGCAATCCGCGATCGGGATGGGTGGCGTACGTGCCGGTCGGCAGCCTGGCCAAAGGCGAGAAGCTCGTTGATGCGGGCCGCTGCGTCACGTGCCACGGGACCGACTTGATGGGGTCGGGCGACTTTCCAGGTATTGCCGGCCGCTCGCCCAGCTACATGATGCGCCAGCTGTGGGACATGAAGCGCGGGACGCGGAACGGCGTCTATACCGTGTTGATGAAGCCGGTCGTCGCCAACCTGAGTGCTGACGACCTGACGGCTATCGTCGCCTACCTCGCTTCGATCAAGCCACCGACCCGGACGCCGACGAGTTCACAGTAAGCAATCAACCACGACGATCACGACGAACACGAACGCTTCAGTCGTGGCCGTCGTGGCGTCGTGGTTTCCTTCAGATCGTCAGTACGTCACTCTAACCCGGTACCGGAGCACGGCGGTTCCGTCGGCCGCGACCGGCACCATGAACTGTGTCGCCCACGCGGCGGTCTTGGTCCACTCGTGGCTGGCGCGCACCATGCGCCACGTGCCGCCCACCGGCTCGTTCACCTCGACGGTGATCGGCGCCGTCTTGTGGTTCCGCAGCGTGATCTCGAACTCCACCTCGTAGGTGTTTGGGCCAACCTTCTGGAAATCGGTCTGGTTGCGCTCGGCGACGACGTCGAAGGCGTTGCCGATCTTGAGGTTGAGCGTTTCGTCTTTCGGCGTGTGGCCGATGCGATCCTCGCCGACGAACTGCACCCCGCCTTTGGTGTCGGCCTGGTAGACGCGCACGGTGCCGGCCGGCATCGGCATGCCGAGGCCTGCCTTTTCTTCGTTCTTGAACTGGTAATACACCTGCACGACGTCCTTGATCGGCGCGCCGGGATGGTAGGTATTCCGGTAGTAGACGTTCTGCCCCTCGACGACGTAGCGCTTGCGGACCGGGACGCCGGTGCCGCCGAGCAGGCTGACCTGCTTGGTCTCGGCATTGTTGATCGTCGTCCGCCGGCCGAGGGTGTAGAGGTGGTACTCGGAAAACGCCTCCTCCTGCATCGGCGCGGCGGCGGCGAGGTCCGCGTTGCGTGCCTGCTCCATCATCACGCGCCCGAGCGCCTGGCGAACGCGATTGAGTTCCCCGGCCACGAGCTGCAGCCGCGCATTGGGAAACGCAGTACCGCTGCCGTTGGTAAGCGTGACCCAGCCGTCGAGATCCGCGGCCTTGTCGTCGCGCCCGACATTCAGCACGTAGTCAGCGGCCCACGACAGTTTGCCGGCGAGGTACGCGGCCTCGACGCGGTGCTGCTCGGCGCCGCCGTTCTGCAGCGTCCAGATCAGCGTTGGCCGTGAATACAGATTTCCCGGCAGCTCGGGGAAGCGGATGTGATCGGCGTGCAGCCCGGTGATGATTTCGCCGCCGATCTGCCAGACGGGCGCGTTGTTGTAGCTCAGGAGCCGCGCCGTCACTTCCTCCGGCGTGGTCGTCCCGCCTTGCTGCCGCATGCGCACGAGCGTCACGTCGCGGCCGACGTACTTGCGGAGCAGCTTTTCGGGCTCGAGCAGGTCGTACTCGTAGTTCTGCTCGAGGACGTCGAGCTGTGCCGGCTGCGTGATCGAACGGAAGTGAACGGTGGCGGGATTGACGGTCGCCGCGATGTCCATGAATCGGAGCTCGCCGACGCCGCGCGCCAGGCGCAGCTCGCGGACGTCGCGCACCAGCGCGAGGTCGGAGTTGTACACCGTGACGGCCAGATCGACCTGATCGTCGAGCGTCGTCTGATCCTGGTCCCGGGCGGGTGCCGGATCCTGAGCGGCCGCAGGCGCGGGCCTGGCGCCCGGCGCCTGGGCCATAGGCAGTACGAGCACCCCGGCGCTGAACACGACGGGAGCAAACCAGAAGCGAGCGGACATGGGACGGCTCCTTTCAAAATAGGGCAGCTATCCCTAGAACGGGCCGGCTCTGATTTCTTGCAGCCGGGGGGAACGGAGGGGGCGGAGGAAACGGAAATTTCACAAGGAGGAACGGAGAAACGGAGATTCTTCGGGTTTTGACGTCTGCGCGTGTGTGCGCTTGTTCGTTTCTGCCTGTGGTTGCCGTTCATGCGTCGTCACAATCTGCGTACCTCAACAAACCACTCCAGCGATTTCGCAGTCTTCAGCGGGACCGCCAATTGCTCACCTCCGTCTGCATGTTGGCCGACACGCCGGTGAACGTCATCACCGGTCAAATCATCGGAGCCGCGATCGAAGTCCATCGGATTCTGGGCCCCGGGCTGTTCGAATCTACCTATATGCCGTGCCTGCAATTCGAGCTGGCTGCGGCCAAGATGCGTTTTGTCGCCGAACGCGCGGTGCCGATTTTGTACAAGGGGCTGCATCTCGACGCGAAGTATCGAATCGACCTGCTCGTGGAGGATCTCGTCGTCGTCGAAGTGAAGTCGTCAGACCATGTGCTGCCGGTGCATCAGGCCCAGCTGCTGACATACATGCGGCTGACAGGATGTCCCGCTGGATTGCTGATTAACTTCAACGTGCCCAAGCTGATCGACGGCGTGACGCGGTTGTTCAATCCAACTGCGTGCGGGAGCTAGTGCCACGCCGGTGACCGCGCTTTGCGCGGCAATGGATAGAGCGCTACCCGAATCACAAGCCGGGATCGGGTAGGGCTTGTGATTCGGGTAGTGCTCTATCCTCAGCCGGCCCGACAGGGCCGGCATCACCGGCGTGGCACCTCCGTGCCTCCGTTGCTCCTTGTGAATGTTGTTTTTATCAGCGCACGGCATTCCACGTCACACCGCCGTCGCCGGTCGCGAACTGACGCCCATCAGCCGTCACGACGGTAGCGTTGCGGGCGGCTGACGCAGTGATCGCCGTCAGATCGACGGTCTCAGGAAATGGTATGCGCTGCCACTGGCGGCCGGCGTTGGTCGTGCGCAGGACAAGACTTCCACGCCCAACAAGCCAGCATACTTCCGGCGCGGGTGAACTCCCGGCGGTGAGTTCCACTGTGGCGCCGGCTTGTTGCGTTGCCCAGGTCGTGCCGCCATCCGCCGAGTACTGGACGGTCGGGCCGGGGGCAACGCGCCAGCGAATCCGCGCGTTCGGCGACACAACCTCGAAGGTGGATGCCGCGCGCGTGGCGGCGGTATCTGTCGCCGCGCTTGCCCCCGCAGCCGGAGCGGCCTGACGGTTGAGTGCGCGTTCCTGAACCGCGGCGGGTTCGCTCTGGGCCACCTCGGCGCGGCGTTCAGGCGCGGAGCCCTGAAGCCTTCCGAGCGCCGGTGACTCGGCTTTCAATGAAGGTTCAGTCGGTGCAGCCGGGGGAGGCGCCGCCACGGGCGGCGGTGCAGCGGGCGCTGCGCGTCCCGCTTCCACGGCCGCATCGCGGTTCTTCGACTGCTCGTCGGCGCGCGCATCGACTGGAATCTGCAGTGGCTCGCTGGTGACGACCTCGGACGATGGAGGAGGTAATGGCGGAGGCGGCGCTCCGGCAACCTGGCGTTCTGATACTGGCTCAGTGGGCGGCGGCGCGTTTTGACCGGGAACCAGCACCCAGAGCGCAACAGCGGTTGCGGCAGCGGCGGCGGGCACGAACCAGTTCAGAGCGCGTCTCCTCCACGCGGGCATCTCGCCGGCTGCCTCGGCGGATGCGCCCACCGGTGCTTCCGCTCGCGCGATCGCGGCGGCCAGCGCCTGGCAGTGATAGCAGTCGGCAATGTGTCCTTCGACTTCGCGCCGGAGTGCGGCGGGAAGCGTGTCGTCGGCGAGCGCGGCCAGCGTCTCGGCATCCGGGCAAGCGTCCGCCGGCGGGGCCGGATCCTCCGGACGGGTCTGGCGAAGCAGCCGCTCGATCGATTGGTCGCGATCGGTCGTCATCGCCTCATCCTCTCCCTCGGCGCCGATTCCAGGATCTTGTCCCCACGATTCTCACTTTGAACGTCCGCCTCAGGATTTCTTGCAGCCGCCTTCGCCGAGGCTTCGGCGCCCGAGTTGGCTGAGTCATTCAGCAATCTGTTGAGGTCCAACGGGCCGGCATCCTCGGTGACGTATGCGAAACAGCGTTCGATCTCGTCCGGATCGAGTGCTGCCTCGCGCAGCTGCCGCTCGACTTCGCGCCGAATCGTCTTCCGGGCGGACGACAGGTGCCGCGACACGCTCGCCTCGTGCTCGCGGAGCAGGCGGCCGGTCTGAGCCAGCGTCAGTCCCTGCGCATAGTAATAGAGCAGACGAAGGCGGTCCCGCGCGTCGAGCCGGGCCAGGGCATCGCGAAATGCGGCATGGATGAGCGGAAGATAGCGATCGCGGTCTGGATCCGGAGCCTGCGACGCCGGCGCCGCGGGCTCCTCGTCCGGGAGGGGCGCGGTTCGCGTCCTGGCGCGTGCGCGATCGACCAGTCGCTGCGCCAGCACTGCGCGCAGCCATGTCGCCAGGCTGCTGCGGCCATGAAAGTAGCGGAAGAGCGAACGGCCAACCTGCATCCCGAACAGGTCGGCGTAGAGCGAGTCGGCGAGTTCGCGGGCGCCGCCGTTCGGATCCATCGCGTCCGCGGCGCGATACAGCACCGGGCGGTATTCGAGGACGAAATGTTCCCACGCGGCGTCATGCCCCGCCGCGCACGCGCACGCGAGCGCAAGCTCCTCGAGTCGCAGCGAGCCCAGATAGCGTTCAAGATCCCGCGCGGAGTGGGTGCGGCCGGCGAATGCCTTTGCGGCACTCGCCTCGAGCGCGGCGGCGAAATGATCGACAGGAACCTGCCACCGGCCGGCGTTCGCCTGCCGGTATAGCCGCTCGACGACCGCCTCGTCTATGCTCCGCGCCATCAGTGATGCACGACTGTACGACGCGCGGGGCTGCTTTTGCAGCTCATACGTGTCTCGGGCTGCAAGCAGATAACTTCGCCGGAGCGGGCACGAGTCAAGTTATGCTTTCCCGCTATGAACACACGCATTCTTACCGTCTTATTGCTTGGCTGGTTTGCCGTTCTCTCAACTGCGCCCGCGCTCGCCCAGCAGCCGCAGCGCGCGCCGGTGCGCAGCATCACCCGTATCGCCGGCGATCTGTACCGGGTTCAAAACAACGAGCACTACAC
>Ga0075428_100003325_pt1 | contig 17584 bp, 9 predicted proteins | sample RhiMetdeltSRZDD2_FD_75291 | JGI IMG/M metagenome (GOLD analysis project Ga0075428, IMG submission 75291) | Populus rhizosphere microbial communities from Tennessee, USA - Rhizosphere MetaG P. deltoides SRZDD2 | ecosystem: Host-associated > Plants > Roots > Rhizosphere > Soil | place: USA... | reverse complement strand
ACCGCGGTCCCCGGCATGGAAATCTGCGAGCTGCTGACCAACACGGCGAAGGTTGCGGACAAGATCGCCCTCGTTCGCTCCGTGACCTCCCCGCTCGGCGAACACGGGCTGGCCAACCATTACCTGCTCACTGGGTACAAGCCTTCGCCGGTGCTGCAATACCCGAGCCTCGGGTCGGTCGTCGCGGAAGTTCGTAGCGGTCGGCACACGCTGCCGCCATATGCGGCGATTCCGGACGCCTCGGCGGTGATGGGAGCGGGGTTTCTCGGGGCGGCCCGGCAGCCGTTCGCGGTCGGCGGGGATCCGGCGAAACCCGACTTCCGCGTGCGCGATCTCGACTTCTACCCCGGCGTTTCGACCGGCCGCATGGACCGCCGTCGTGAGTACGTCGAGCAGCTCGATCGCTTCCAAAGGAAGGCGGAGGCCGAACCCGACCCGACATTCGAGCAGGCCTATCGGCTCGTCACCTCGCCGGAGGCCAAGCGGGCGTTCGACTTGTCCGAGGAGAAGCCGGCGGTCCGTGCGGCCTACGGCCCGCGGACGCTCGGCCAGAGCTGCCTGTTGGCCCGACGTTTGGTCGAGCGGGGGGTCGCGTTCGTCACCGTGAACAATCCCGGCTGGGACACGCACGGCGACCTGGTCCTTCGCCTCAAAGAGGGGTACGCCGGTGCGAAAGTCGGCGTCGGCTTGATCCCAACGTTCGATCTGGCCTTTGCCGCGCTGGTCTCGGACCTCGCCGACCGCGGCCTTTTGGACGAGACCCTGGTGATCGCGATGGGCGAATTCGGCCGCACGCCGAAGGTGAACACCGCCCGCGGCCGCGACCACTGGCCGCGAGTCTTCAGCATCGCGCTGGCCGGCGGTGGAATTCGCGGCGGACAGGTATTTGGCACGAGCGATCGCGTCGGCGAGAGCCCGGCCGACAAGCCGGTCACGCCGGCCGACCTGGCCGCGACGATCTTCACGCTTCTCGGCGTCAGCCCATCGAAGGAATTACACACGTCGGATGGCCGGCCTGTCGCAGTTAACCAGGGTGGCAATGTGATTCGGGAGCTGGGCGCATGAGGCCGGCGTTGCTTTGGGTTTGGCTCGTCGCCGCGTCGGTTGCATTCGCTACCGAGCCGCCGGTAACAGCTCTGGCCTTTACTCCCGACGGCAAATCGGTCGTGGTCGGGTCCCTGGCTGGCGTGCATGTCCGCTCCTGGCCGGAGCTGAAGTCCGTCCGGTCGCTGCAGACGGAGTTGTCGCACGTCCACGATCTCGCTTTTTCCCCCGATGGCAAGACGCTGGCAGTCGCGGGCGGATCGCCTGCGGAAAACGGAACGATTGAACTTTTCGACTGGCCCGACGCGAAACTCCGACACCGGGTCAGCCTGCACAAGGACATCGTCCATGCCGTCGCGTGGGCGTCGGATTCAGCAACGCTGGTCACCGCGAGCGCCGACCAGACCGTCCGCCGGCTGAATGCCCGGAGTGCCAAGGCCAGTGCAGTTTTCGAAGGCCATTCGCGTGGTGTATTTGCGGCCGTGTTCTTGCCCGGCGACAAACAACTCGTGACCGCGGGCGGCGACGAGACGCTCCGCGTCTTGGAGGCTGCCACCGGCAAGGTCGAGCGAATCCTCTCCAACCACACCCGGTCGGTCACTGGCCTCGCGGTGCGGCCGGCCGCCGATCCGCCGATGCTCGTCTCGATTAGCGACGACCGCACGGTCCGGCTGTGGCAGCCCACGCTCGGCCGCATGGTCCGATTTGCCCGCCTGACCAGCGCGCCGCGAGCCGTCGCTTGGACCGCCGACGGCACTTCGATCATGGTTGCTTGCAAGGACGGCGCACTTCGCGTAATCGACCCGGAGACGGTCGAGGTCCGGAAAACCATCGAGGCCATCGACGGGGTCGCGTACGCGCTGGCTGTCGCGCCGGACGGTTCGGTCCTCGTCGGTGGCCGCGATGGGCAACTGCGGCGGGTGAAGTTGGACGCGGACAAGCGATAACGTCCGACCTCTGCCATCTGCTATACCATTCCCAACCTTGCTCCCAACTTGCCGGAGACTCGCCGATGCTCCGCCCGTTCTTATCGTCCGTTCTGTTCGTCGCGTTTGTAATCGCTCCAGTCCGCGGGGCTGACATCGATTCGGCCGCGATCGACACCCTGGTGGGTGACACGATGAAGGCCTTCGATGTGCCCGGGGCCGCCGTCGTAATCGTGAAGGACGACAAGGTCATTTACCTCATGGGGTTCGGGGTGCGCGAAAAGGGCAAGTCGGAACCAGTCACCCCGGACACCGTATTTGCGATCGCTTCGTGCTCGAAGGCGTTCACGGCGACCGGCGTCGCGATGCTCGTCGCGGACGGAAAGATGGGCTGGGACGACCCGGCGCGTAAGCACCTCGATTGGTTCCGGCTTCCCGACGCGGCGGCTGATCGCGAGGTAACAATTCGCGATCTCTTGTGCCATCGCACCGGCATGCCGCGGCACGACATGCTTTGGGCCGGAACCGCCAACTCCGCGGAGGACTACATTCGGGCCTACGGCAAGGCCAAGCCCGCTACGTCGTTTCGCTCGACGTGGGAGTACGCGAATGTGCCGTTCACGACCGCTGGGGTTGCGTCGGGTCACGCGGCCGGATGTGACTGGCCGACGCTGATTCGCACGCGGATTTTCGAACCTCTGGGCATGAAGACGGCCTACTGCTCGGCCCGCGAAGCGCTCGCCAACCCGGATCACGCGATCCCGCACAACCGCCACCCGAACGGGACAATCACCCCAGTCAACCGGGCGGATGTCGATAGCGTCCGCGCCGCGGGGAGCATCAACGCCAGCGCTCGCGACATGGGCCAGTGGCTGCGCCTCCAACTCGCGGACGGCCGGATCGACGGCAAGCGGCTGATCCCGTCGGCTGCGCTGAAGGAGACGCGCACGGCCCAGATGGTCGTCCGACAAGAGGGGCGGTGGAAGATCTTCTTCCCGGAGAAGACAACGAAGCATCTGAGCTACGGCCTCGGATGGTTCGTGCATGATCACCGGGGGCAGTTCGTTTGCTCCCACGGCGGCACGCTCGACGGGTTCCGGGCGCAGACCGCGATTGTTCCGGACAAGAAAATCGGAGTCGTTGTCTTCGGTAACCTCACCCCGTCCACTTTCCCCGAGGCGCTGAGCAAGACGCTGTTGGACAAGTTACTCGACCTGCCGTCGGAGGATTGGAACGCCTTCTACCAGGAGCAAGACCGCAAGACAGAGGCCGACCGCATCGCGGCGTTCAAGAAACGTGAGTCGGAGAAGAAGCCGGGCACGAAGCCGAGCCGCGAATTGCCCGCGTATGCCGGCACCTATTCCGAACCGGCGTACGGCCAGGCCGAGGTCGTCGCGGGCAAGGATGGCCTGCAGCTCAAATGGGGCCGGCTGACGTTCCGGCTCGAACATCACAACTTCGACGCGTTCACCGGATTCGTGGTCGCCCCGCCGGACGAAGCGATCCGCAACGAGCGCGCGTACTTCGGCGTTCAGTTCCGGCTCAACTCAGCTGGCAATGTGATCGGGGTGCAGTTCCTCGACCAGGAGTTCACCAAGAGCAAGGACGCACCCAAGTTTGACATGATCATTCGCGGCGGCACGGTGTACGACGGGTCGGGCAGCAAGCCCCGCGTCGCGGACGTTGGACTCCAGGGCGACAAGATCGCTGCTGTCGGCGATCTGTCGGAGGCAACCGCGAAGACCGTGGTCGATGCCAAGGGCCTCGCGGTGGCCCCCGGCTTCATCAACATGCTGAGCTGGTCCAACGAGTCGCTTCTCGCGGACGGTCTGTCCCAGAGTGAATTGCGCCAGGGGGTCACCACGCAAATCATGGGCGAGGGGGATTCGATGGGGCCGGTCAACGAAGCGATCAAGAAGCGGATGAAGACCGAGCAGACGGACATCAAGTACGAGATTGAGTGGCAAACGCTCAGCGATTACCTGACGTTCCTCGAACGGCGTGGGGTCACGCAAAACGTGGCGTCGTTTCTGGGCGCCACGACTGTCCGCGAGTACGTCGTCGGCCGCGGTGACCGCAAGGCAACGCCGGAGGAGATGGACCGGATGCGCAAGCTCGTCGAGTTGGAAATGCGCAACGGCGCCCTCGGGATCGGGTCGGCGCTCGAATACGCCCCGGCCTACTACGCGGACACGGCGGAGCTAATTGAATTGTGCAAGGTCGCGGCGAAGTACAAGGGCAAGTACATCTCACACATGCGCAGCGAGGGCCGGCGGCTGCTCGAAGGCATCGATGAAGTCATCGCGATCAGTCGCGAGGCTAAAATCCCGGCGGAGATTTACCACTTCAAGGCGGCCGGGAAGGACAACTGGTCGAAGTTGGACGCGGCCGTTGCCAGGATCGAGGCGGCGCGAATGGACGGGTTGGCGATCACCGCCGACATGTACTGCTACACGGCCGGGTGCACCGGGCTGGATGCCTGTGTCCCGCCGTGGGCCCAGGACGGCGGCCTCGCCGCGATGCGCCGCCGGCTCCGCGACCCGGACGCGCGGAAGAAAATCAAAGAGGACATCGAGACCAAGACCGACTGGCCGAACTTCTACCAGAACGCCGCAGACCCAAAGAACATTCTCCTCGTCGGGTTCAAGCAGGACGCACTCAAGCCGCTTCAGGGCAAGACGCTTGCGCAGGTTGCGGCGGAGCGCAAGACCGGTCCGGTCGAAACTCTGATGGATCTGTTAGCGGAGGATGAGTCGCGCATCTCCACGGTCTACTTCATGATGACCGAGGAGAACGTGCGGAAGCTGATCAAGCTGCCATGGGTCAGCTTCGGGTCGGACGAGGCGTCGCAAGCCCCGGAGGGTGTGTTCCTGAAGTCGATGCCGCATCCGCGGGCGTACGGCAACTTTGCCCGTCTGCTGGGCAAATACGTGCGTGAGGAGAAACTCATTTCCCTGGAGGAGGCCATCCGCAAGCTCACGAGCCTGCCGGCTACGAATCTGGGCCTGGAGCGCCGCGGACAGCTAAGAGACGGGTTCTATGCGGACCTGGTGGTTTTTGATCCCGCGGCGATCGCGGATCGCGCGACCTACGAAAACCCGCACCAGTATTCCGTGGGCGTTAAGCACGTTGTCGTCAATGGAGTGCTGGCTCTTCGGGACGGGGAACCAACTCGGGCCAAGCCGGGTCGGGCACTGTGGGGCCCAGGTCGCGTTGAGAAATAACGAGAGTTTTGCGCTCCTATCCGAGTCGCGTGTCCCCGAACCCGTCGCGCGGCGTGATGGCGGGGTTCTGCCAAAACTCGGCAAGCGTGTGCGCATCGGTTATGAAGTCGGCCAACGCCTCGGCCTGCCAGTCGTCCAGCCGCTGCACGCGATGGGCCAACAGCGGGTTGGTGTCCGTCAGTCGCTGGGCGATCTGGTCGCGAAGTTCGACGGCCGTGCACGATAACGGATGTATGCCGGACGACACCTCGAGAATCTCCACCAGCTCCGTGAGGTGAATGTTGAGCGCAGCCATGCCTTTCCCTCCAAATAGAGGACTCGGCGGGGACGGGGCTCGCGAGGGGTAACGGTATGACGGTGCAATCGTCGTACCGAAAACCAATCCGGCTCGAAGTTCACTGCCGCAAAGAGTTTCCGCATTGACATGAATTCGTCTGCTGCATTGCGAACTCTTGAAATTGAGCCACACCTGCTCGATCGCTCGGCCCGCGCGGCGGAATAACAAAAGCCCAGTCGGCGATACGCCCGCCCCGCCAACTTTCAAATTCTGTTCAAGTCATTTGGCCGACTGACCGGACGCTTCAGATTCCTCTCACAATCCCCGGCCCCGACTGACCGCGACCGGGCCCAAACCATTCAGTCAAACCGCACGAGAGGAGCCCTCTGATGTCCCGCGCGCTGTGGACCCGGCTGCGAGGTCCCCGTTTCCGTTCCGCCCCGCGAAAGCCGAGCCCGTTTGTCCCGGCCCTCCACGCACTGGAGGCCCGCGAAGTGCCGGCTGTCACCGCTTCGTTCTTGCCCGGCGCGCAAGTCCTGACCGTTTTCGGCGACTCGCTGGCTAACACGATTACCATCAGCCGCAACGCCGCCGGCCAGATCCTGGTCAACGGCGGGGCAGTGCCCGTCTTCGGCGGCACACCGACCGTGGCGAACACCGCCCAGATCCAGATATTCGGCCAAGGTGGCAATGACACGATCACGCTTGATGAGGCCAACGGGGCACTTCCCAAGGCCAACCTGTTCGGCGGCGCCGGCAACGACACCGTGACCGGCGGCTCCGGTGGCGACATGCTCTTCGGCCAGAGCGGGAACGACACGCTGCTTGGCAAGGGCGGGTTCGATTTCCTCTTCGGCGGCACGGAAAACGACGTGCTGACCGGCGGCGACGCGGACGATCAGGTGTTCGGCGAATCCGGCAACGACCGGATGATTTGGAACCCGGGCGACGACACGGACCTGAACGAGGGCGGTGCCGGGATCGACACGGTCGAAGTCAACGGCGGTAATGGCGACGAGATTTTCACCGCCACCGCCAACGGCACGCGAGTCCGTTTCGATCGATTGAATCCCGCCCCGTTCTCGATCGACATTGGTACGTCCGAGAAGCTGACTCTGAACGCCAACGGCGGCAACGACTCCTTCTCCGCGACCGGCAACCTGGCGGCGCTGATCCAGATCACGGTGGACGGCGGCACGGGGAACGACACGGTCCTCGGCAGCAACGGCGCTGATCTCCTGCTCGGCGGCGACGGCGACGACTTCATCGACGGCCAGCAGGGTAACGACAGCGCCAACCTCGGCGCCGGCAACGACGTGTTCCAGTGGGACCCGGGCGACGGGAACGACATAGTCGAAGGGGGCGACGGCACCGACATCATGCTCTTCAACGGGTCCGCCGGGTCCGAAGAATTCGAGGCCTCGGCCAACGGCCAGCGCGTCCGCTTCACCCGCAACCTCGGCAATATTGTGATGGACCTCAACGATGTCGAGCGCATTGACTTGAACACCCTGGCCGGCATTGACAAAACGACGATCAACGACCTGTCCGGCACCGATGTCGTCGAGATCAACGTCAATCAGGCCGGGACGATCGGCGGGTCGGCCGGCGACGGTGCGGCCGACATCGTGATCGTCAACGGCACCAACGGGAATGACATCATTGACGTCGTCGGCGCGGGAACGTCGGTCTCCGTCCTCGGTCTCGCGGCCCGGGTGAACATCACCAACGCCGAGGCGGCCAACGATTCACTCGTCATCCAAGCCCTGGGCGGCGACGACGGCGTGACGGCGACCACGCTGCCCGCCACGGTCATCAAACTGACCGTGGACGGCGGCACGGGAAATGACACGATCAACGGCTCGCAGGGGGACGATTTGATTCGCGGCGGCGACGGCAACGACTTCATCTTCGGCGACAACGGCAACGACCGAGCCGAGATGGGCGCGGGCGACGACGTCTTCCAGTGGAATCCCGGCGACGGCAACGACACCCTCGAGGGCCAGGCCGGAACTGACACCATGGTGTTCTTCGGTGCCAACATCAACGAGAAGATCGACATCGTCGCCAACGGCGGGCGGGTGCTGTTTATCCGCGACATCGCTAGCGTGACCATGGACCTCGACGATGTCGAGAAGATTGACTTCCGGGCCCTGGGCGGCGTGGACGCCATTACCGTCGGCGACCTGAGCGGCACCGACATGACGGACATCGGCCTGGACCTGCGCGGGCCCAACGGCGGCGGCGACGGCGCGGCCGACACGGTCACGGTGAACGGCACCCAGGGCGACGACACCTTCGGCGCCGCGGGCGACGCGGGCGGGGTCAGCGTTTCCGGCCTGAAGGCGAAAGTCAACATCTTCTTCGCGGAGCAGGCGAATGACATCCTGACGCTCAATGGCCAGGGCGGGGCCGACGTCATCAATAACTCGTCGCTGAAAGCGGACGGCATCCAGCTCGTGGTCCTTGGCGGACTGGGCAACGACACGATCATCGGTGGCGATGGCAACGACACGTTCAACGGGGGTGACGGCGACGACACCGCTTTAATGGGCGCCGGTGACGATACCTTCACGTGGAACCCGGGCGACGACAACGACATCCTGGAGGGCCAGGCCGGCTTCGACACGATGGTCTTTAATGGCGCCGTCATCGCCGAGAAGATCGACATCCTGGCCAACGGCGGGCGCGTCCGCTTCACCCGCGACATCGCCAACGTGACGATGGACCTCAATGATGTCGAAGGCATCGACTTCACCGCCCGTGGCGGCGCTGACAGCATCACCGTTCACGATCTGTCGGGCACGGATGTCACAGAGATCAATCTCAATCTTGAATCGACTCCCGGCAGTGGAGTCGGCGATGGCGCGGTCGACACGGTGACCGTCATCGGCACGAATAATGACGACGTGGCCGTGGTGGTCGGCGACGCCAGTGGTACGTCGGTCCTCGGCTTGGCCGCCGTGGTGAATATCACGGGCGCTGAAGCTGCCAACGACAAGCTGACCCTGAGCATGCTGGCCGGCGACGACGTGGTCGAGGCTTCGGGCCTGGCGGTCGGAGCAATTCAGCTCGCCGCCAACGGGGATGACGGCAATGACATCCTGTCCGGCGGGGCGGGCAACGACACCTTCTTCGGCGGGGCCGGCGACGACGTGCTCATCGGCGGGGCCGGCCAGGACGTCCTCGACGGCGGGGACGGGGACAACACAGTGATTCAGTAACGACCGTTCGCCTATTCGGCCCCGCTCACGCCCAAGCGCGGCCTGCCCGCAACCTTCTTACCCATACGCCCCGGCGGACTGTCCGCCGGGGTTTTTTTGCCAGCAGCACCCAACCAGAAAGAGACTCACTAATGAGCTGGCTCAACCGCGCTTCCAGTACGTCTCGACAGCCTTGGCGGCGGTTCGTTCCGCGAATCGAGGAACTGGATGCCCGGCTCGCCCCGGCGGTCACCTCCACGTTCAACCCTGTCGTCGGCCTTCTTTCGGTCGCCGGCGATGCACTCGACAACACGATCATCATCAGCCGAAATGCCGCCGGCCAGATCCTGGTCAACGGCGGGGCCGTCGCGGTCCAGGGAGGCACTCCCACGGTGGCCAACGTTGCCAAGATCCAGGTGTCCGGCCAGGGTGGGAACGACTCGATCGCTCTGAGCCAGGTTAACGGCGCGCTGCCCGCGGCGGTGCTGGTCGGCGGGGATGGCAGCGACACTCTGACGGCCGGGGCTGGGAACGACACACTGCTCGGCCAGGCCGGCAACGATCGGCTCTTCGGCGGTGGCGGCAACGACGTCCTGACCGGCGGCGACGGTGACGACCAGGTATTCGGCGAGTCGGGCGACGACCGGATGATCTGGAACCCAGGCGACGACACCGACCTGAATGCGGGTGGGAGCAACTTCGACCAGGTTGAGGTGAACGGGGCAAACGCGTCGGAAGTCTTCGCGCTGACCGCGAACGGCACCCGCGTCCGGTTCGACCGCACCGACCCGGCTCCGTTCTCCATCGATATCGGCACCAGCGAAAAGCTGGTGCTCCGAGCCAACGGCGGCGACGACTCGTTCGTAGCCAGTGGAAGTCTGGCCGACCTGATTCAGATCACGGTCGATGCCGGGCCAGGTAACGACTCCATTAGCGGCAGCAATGGGGCGGACCAGCTCTTCGGCGGGGATGGGAATGATTTCATCGACGGCAATCAGGGCAAGGACACCGTCTTCCTGGGGGCCGGCACGGATCGGTTCCAGTGGGATACGGGTGATGGCAATGACACGCTCGAGGGACAAGGCGGGATCGACACTCTACTGTTGAACGGCTCGGCAGTGTCCGAGAGCTTCAACCTCCTGGCGTTCGGCGGGCGGCTGCTCGTGGTCCGGCAACCCCTCGACGTGACGCTGGACGCCAATGACTTCGAAACGGTCACGTTGAACGCCCTCAGCGGGGCCGACACGATCACGGTCAACGACCTGACCGGCACCGACGTCACGCGGGTGAATCTCCACCTGGCCGGGCCCGCCGGAGTCGGGGACGGTGAGATCGATCACGTGGTTGTCACCGGGACGAACGGAAACGACGCGATGATCGTCGCGGGTGCCGGCGGCGCCTTGTCCGTCAATGGATTACACACATCCGTGACTATCGACGGGTCCGAGGCGGGCCTCGACGAACTTAATATCAACGCCCTCGGCGGGAACGACAAGGTGAACGCATCGGCCCTGGCGGGCGACGTGGTCGGATTCGTCGTGGACGGTGGAGCCGGGAACGACTCCATCTTCGGGAGTGCCGGCGTCGATTTCCTCATCGGCGGCGTCGACAACGACTTCATCGACAGCAACCAGGGCAACGACGGCGCCCAACTCGGCGCGGGAGACGACACATTTGTCTGGAACTCCGGCGACGGCAACGATCTCGTCGAAGGCGGGGACGGGGTGGACGCCCTGCGCCTCAACGGGTCCGTGGCCGACGAACTCCTTGATCTGCGGGCCAACGGCGGCCAGCTCCGCGTGACCCGCGACGTCGGCAACGTGTCGCTGGATGTCAGCGCCGTAGAGCGCGTGGACATTAATCCCCTCGGCGGGGCGGACGCCGTATTCGTCAACGAGTTGACCAGCACGGATGTGACGGCGGTCAACGTAGACCTGGCGGTGGCAGGACTCGGCGACGCTCGGGCGGACAACGTCTTCGTCCTCGGAACGGCGGGTGTGGACGCGATCAACCTTGCCGGGTCCGCGGCGACCGGCGTGGCGGTGACCGGGCTCGCCGCCCAGGTGAATATCGTGCACAGTGAGGCTCTCCTCGACCGGTTGACGGTCAGCACCTTGGGCGGCGGCGACGTCGCGGACGCGTCCCTTCTAAAGGCCGGCGTCGTCGGCCTGACACTCAACGGCGGGGCGGACGGCGACGTGCTGTTCGGCAGCCAGGGGAAGGACCTGGTCATCGGCGGGACGGGCGCCGACACGACGCTTATGGGGGCCGGGAACGACACGTTCGCCTGGGACTCCGGCGACGGGAGCGACGTCATCCAGGGCGGAGGGGGCATCGACACGCTGAACTTCAGCGGCTCCGGCGCGGACGAGGCCATCAACGTCTCGGCCAACGGCCCGCGGCTGAGCCTGTTCCGCAACCTGGACGGCGCGGCGCTCGACGCGGACGACGTGGAGACCGTGACCGTCAAGGCCAACGGCGGCGCCGACACCATAAGCGTCGGAAGTCTGGCCGGGACGGACGTTAAGCAGGTGAACGTAAACCTCGGCGTCATCGGGACGGCCGGGGACCGTTTGGCGGACACAGTTATCGTCTCGGGGACCAACTTGAAGGACACAATCTCCGTGAGCGGCGCGAGAGCCGCGGTGGTATCCGGCCTCGCCGCCCAGGTGAAGGTCACCGGTGCCGACGCGGCCAGCGACCGGCTGATCGTCGATGCCCTGGCCGGCAACGACTCCGTCGATGCTTCGCTCCTGTCGTCCGGGGTCATTCGCTTCGCCGCGGACGGCGGGGAGGGGAACGACGTGCTAATTGGCTCGACCGGGAGTGACACGCTGATCGGCGGGGCTGGCATTGACGTCCTGAACGGCGGGGCGGGCACGGACCTCGAGATTCAGTAAAGCCGTTGCGATCAATCGTCGCGGGCGCGCTCGGCGGGGTGTGCACGCGACGGCGCATCCTGGAAACCTGGGATCCTCCCGGGCGCCCAAGGCACCTGGGCCCCGTGTTCGCGGCTCGGCGCGGGCGTGGAAAGCCTGGCCGACTCGGGGAGACAGCCATGCCCGCGCCGAGCCGCGGGCATGGCGCCCCGTATCGACATCCTCATCACATCCTTGAGCCTGTTTGTTTGGCAGTTTTGCCGCGCAATCTTGGATATACCTGCAGTAGTCACTTCGATCGACCTCGCAACAGGAACCTTGGAATGTCACGTCAACTGCCACGCAGCTCCCTGCGACTGCACGCGCTCGAGCCTCGCGAGATGCCGGCGATCATCGCCTCGTTCAACGCGACCACGGGCACATTGACTGTGGCCGGGGACCAGCTCAACAACTCAATCATCGTGAGCCGCGATATCGGCGGCGCCATATTCGTCAACGGCGGTGCCGTACTGATTGCCGGCGGCTCGCCCACGGTCGCCAATACGACCAGGATCCGCATTCTTGGCAACCGGGGCGGCGATACCCTGCGTCTCGACCCGGCCAACGGTGCGCTTCCGCCGGCGGTAATCTCCGGTGGGCCCGGGAACGATGACATATCCGGCGGGACCGCGGCGGACACGATCCTGGCCGGAGCCGGGAATGATCTGGTGGATGGCAATCCAGGAGACGACATCATCTTCCTCGGGGCCGGCATCGACACCATGATCTGGAACCCAGGCGAGGGTAGCGACAAAATCGAAGGGGAACTCGGTCAGGACCAATTGACCGTCAACGGGTCGAATGGCAACGAGATCATGGAACTCGGTGTCAATGGCACCCGCCTGCGGTTCACCCGCGACGTTGACAATGTCGCCCTGGACGTCGCCGGTGTCGAGACCGTGGACGTCAACGACTTCGGGGGGGCCGACCGCATCATCGTGAATAACTTGGCTGCCACTGCGGTCCGCCAAACCAACCTGAACCTGTCCGCGGACGCGCAGAACGATCAAGTGATCCTGAACGGAACGAACGGGAACGACTCGATCGTGGTGGCGGGGAACACGGGTCTGGTCACGGTAACCGGGCTGTTACCAGCTATTCAACTGAACCTCGCCGAAGTGGGCGACGATCTGACCGTCCATGCGCTAGGCGGGAACGATAAGGTGATTGCGACCGGCCTGGCGATTGGGGTATTGGATCTGGTGGTGGATGGCGGCAGCGGTAACGACAACTTGTTCGGCAGCCAGGACGCCGACATATTCATCGGAGAGGACGGCAACGACTTCGTGTTCGGTGACAACGGAGACGACGTGGCGTTGCTCGGGGCCGGCAACGACACTTTTCAGTGGGACCCGGGTGATGCGAACGACACGGTCGAGGGCCAGGACGGCACCGATCGGATGACCTTCAATGGCAACAACGCTAGCGAGAGCATCGACATCGCGGCCAACGGCGGGCGCGTTCGCTTCTTCCGCAACGTGGCCAGCGTGACTATGGATCTGGATGACGTGGAACGCGTGGATTTCAATGCCAAGGGCGGCGTTGACGCGACTACCGTCAACGACCTGACCGGGACGGACCTGAAAGAGATTCGAGTCGATCTGGCAGCGGCCCCGCCCGCGATCGCCGGTGACGACCAGCCGGATCGCGTGATTGTGACCGGGACGAACGGGAATGACACGGTCAACGTCGCGACGATCGCGGGCCAGACCTGGGTGATTGGGCTGGCCGCGAAGGTCGTGATCTCGCACGCGGAGTCGCAGATCGACGAGGTGACGGTGAACGGCCTAGGCGGCAACGACACGCTCTCGTCTACCGCGATGGCCGTCAGCGGGCCGCTCGTGACGTTGGAGGGTGGGGACGGCGATGACACCATCACGGCCGGCGCCGGCGACGACGTCTTGCTCGGCGGAAACGGCAATGACCGTCTGATCGGGCTGGCCGGCGACGATCTGATCGACGGCGGAGCGGGTGACGACTCGGTCACCGGCGGGTTGGGGGACGACATCCTGAACGGCGGCGATGGGACCGACACGATCGATGGCGGCCTCGGCGACGACGTGGCCGCGAACGGGGAGACGGTCATCAACGTCTGATCTCTAGCGCGAATTCTGACTTCGGACTCTGCGGCTGACCTACGAATCAAGTGGTAAGCCACGAAGTCTGCGGACCGAGCGGCCAATGTTCAAACGTATCTGGACGATCCTCCGCGACGCGGCCGCGGAATGGGTTAATGACAACGCAACGCGCCTGGCCGCCGCACTGGCCTTCTACACCATCCTGTCAATCGCCCCGCTGCTGGTCATCGTCACCGCCGCGGCCGGAAAGATCTACGGGTCGTCCGAGGTCGCGACGGAAAAGCTCGTGAACGAGGTCCGCGGATTCGTCGGCGACGTGGGAGCCGAGGTGGTGAAGACCACATTGCAACACGCCGATCGGCCGAAAGCTGGCCTCGTCGCAACGGTCATCGGTGTCGTGACGCTGCTCTTCGGCGCGTCCGGGGTCTTCGGTGAATTGCAATCGGCCATGAACGTCGTCTGGAATGTGAAACCAAAGCCCGGGCGAGGTATTTGGGCGACGATCCGCGACCGCTTCCTGTCGTTCGGGATGGTCCTGGTCGTCGGGTTCCTACTCCTGGTTTCGCTGGTCGTCACCACAGCCCTCACGGCCCTGAATGAGTACCTGGCTGGCCTGGTGCCCGGGCTGCCCACCCTCATGCACACCGCGAACCTGGTTCTGAGCATTGCAGTCGTGACGGTCCTCTTCGCGATGATCTTCAAGGTGCTCCCGGACGTTCGGATCGCCTGGCGGGATGTGTGGTTCGGGGCCGCGGTCACGGCGGCTCTGTTTACCCTGGGCAAGTACCTGATCGGGCTGTACCTGGGCCGGGCGGGTGTAGCCACGCCATTCGGTGCCGCGGGATCGGTGGTAGCATTTGTGGTCTGGGTCTACTACTCGGGGCTGATCCTGTTTTTCGGGGCGGAACTCACGCAGGTGACCGCCAAGCACGCGGGCCGGCAGATCGTGCCGACGGAAAACGCGGAGCCCGCCGGCGCGGCGTACGCCAAGCAACGGGTGAAAAAGTTCCGCTGAAGTCGGCGCTTGTACCCGCGACTTCGTCCGGGTACCTTCGCGGGACGAACGCGTTTTGACCCGAGGGACTCACCATGCGCCATTCACTCGTCATTTCGGTTTTGCTCGTCCTGGGTGCGTTGACTCCGCCCGCCACGGCCGAGACCCGGAAACCGAACATCCTCTTTATCGTCGCGGACGACCTTGGCTATGGCGACCTGAGCATTCACGGCTGCAAGGACATTCCGACGCCGAAGATCGACTCGATCGCGAAAAACGGCGTGCGGTGTACCAGCGGCTACGTCAGTGGGCCGTATTGCTCGCCAACCCGCGCTGGCCTTTTGACCGGACGTTACCAACAGCGTTACGGGCACGAGTTCAACCCGGGGGCGAAGCTGGATAACCCCGAGATCGGCCTGCCGTTGACGGAGACCACGCTGGCCGACCGCCTCAAGGCCGCGGGCTACCGCACCGGGCTGGTGGGGAAATGGCACCTGGGTTACGCGGACAAATTCGTGCCGACCAGCCGCGGGTTCGAAGAGTTCTTCGGCTTCCTGGGGGGAGCCCATCCGTATTCCCCCGGGCCAAAGGGCCACCGAGGGATTCTCCGCGGAACCAAGGAGGTTGAGGAGCACGAGTATCTGACCGACGTCTTCGCCCGCGAAGCAATCGCCTACCTGGACCGGCACGCGAAGGAACCGTTCTTCCTTTACCTCTGCTTCAACGCCGTTCACGGCCCGATGCACGCGTCGGAAAAGTACGCCAAGCGATTCGAATCGATCACGGACGAGAAACGGCGCACGTATGCCACCATGCTGACGGCGCTGGACGACGCGGTGGGACAGGTGTTGGCGAAGCTCGCGGCGCTAGGGATCGCCGATGATACGCTCATCGCGTTTATCAGCGACAACGGCGGGCCGGAGCCGGTGAACGCGTCGGACAACGGCCAGCTCAACGGCGGGAAGGCGACCACCTGGGAGGGCGGAATCCGCGTTCCGTACTTCGTCCAGTGGAAAAACGGCAAGCTGCCAGCCGGTACGACGTACGACCATCCGGTCATCCAGCTCGATCTCGCGCCAACGGTCCTGGCCGCCTCCGGCGTGCCAGTGAACCCCGAATGGAAACTGGATGGGGTCAATCTGCTGCCACACCTGCGCGGCGAGACGAAGGAAGCGCCCCATGCGGCACTTTATTGGCGGTTCGGCGGCCAGATGGCCATCCGGGCGGGCGACTGGAAGCTGACCAAGGCGGTGACCGGTGGTGGGCGTGCCGGTGGCGGCGGTGCGGCGGCCCGCCGAGACAAGGCGACGGTCGAAGGGGCCAAGCTGTTCAATTTGAAGGACGATACTGGAGAGCAGTCCGACTTGGCGGCCAAGTTCCCAGATAAGGTGAAGGAACTGGCGGCAATCTGGCAAAAGTGGAATGGCGAACTGGCCGAGCCCTTGTGGGGACCGCCGGTCAACAAGAAGAAGGATTGACGGCCGGGTGGAGTTGGACGGTGCTAGAACAAGTCGAAGAGCGGCGCGCCCGTGCTGGCCGGCACCGTGAAGCCGTCGGGGCTGATTCGCGTATCCGGCGGGATGTCGAGGGCGTGTAGTACGGTCGCGGCGAAATCCTCGGGCGATACCGGGCGGTCCTTGACGTACGCGGCGGTCCTGTCGGACGCCCCGTACACGCTGCCGCCGCGAACGCCGCCGCCGGCGAGCATCGCGGAGTAGCAATTCGGCCAGTGGTCGCGGCCGATCGCGCCCGCCCCTCGGCTGATTCGCGGCGTCCGGCCGAACTCGCCGACCAGCACCACCAGCGTCGAGTCGAGCAATCCGCGGATTTCCAGATCGTCGAGGAGCGCGGATACCGCGACGTCGCATCGCGGCAGGGCGAAGCCGAGGCCATTCCAGCCGTTTCCGAAGATGCTGATCCCGGCGTTTCCGTGCATGTCCCAGGTCTCGATGCTCATGAACTTGTCGCCGGGCGCCAGCCCGGTCCACGCGACGACACTCACGAGCCGCACGCCGGCCTCGACCAGCCGGCGGGCTAACAGCAAGTGCTGCCCAAGCGGGTTGCGGCCGTAGCGGTCGCGAACAGCCACTGGCTCGCGGTCGATGTCGAATGCCGCGCGGGCCTTCGGACCGGTCAACAGGTCAGCAGCGCGCTGGTGGAAGCGGTCCATTCCGGCTGGTGACCGCGGAGGTTGGACCTCATTCAGGAGCTTCAGCCGATCGCGAACACGTTCCTGCGCGAGTTCGCTCGCCGTCTCAAAGGCGCGCACGCGATACCCGGGGATCGCAAGATTGTCGTCGTGGCTCGTGCCGATTACGAGCGGCGCCTGGCTTGGGCCGAACGTCCCGCCGGTGACATAGGTTGTTTCCGGCGGCATTGCGCCACCGCCGAATTTCTGCAGCCACACATGGCCGGGCACATTGGCGCTCGGCGGTTTCAACTTCGTGATCATGGCCCCAACGGGCGTCGCGCTCATCTCCGGCTTCGACCGGCCGGCCAGGAGCATGCGGTTGGCGATGTCGTGGATCGGCTGCGTGTGCGACATCGACCGGATGACAGCGAACTTGTCCGCTCGGCGGGCGAGCTGCGGCATCAATTCGCCAACGCGGAAGCCGGGCACCGCGGTTGGGATCGGCTTATACGGCCCGCGAAGGTCTTCGGGTGCGTTCGGTTTCGGGTCCCAGGAATCAAGCTGCGAGAGGCCGCCATACTGGTAGATGAAAATGCACGACTTTTCCCGCGGCGTGCCGGCGCGAAGCAGACCCGGCAGACCGAGCCAGCCGATCGCTCCCGCGACCAGGAGCTGGCGACGCGATGGTCGAGCGGCGGGGGACATGGTGGATTGATGTTACCGCCGCTCAGCGGCAAACACAACGGCTGCCCTGCGACTATCGCCACACACTTTCCTCAGGCTCGTGCG
>Ga0075428_100003321_pt1 | contig 17605 bp, 18 predicted proteins | sample RhiMetdeltSRZDD2_FD_75291 | JGI IMG/M metagenome (GOLD analysis project Ga0075428, IMG submission 75291) | Populus rhizosphere microbial communities from Tennessee, USA - Rhizosphere MetaG P. deltoides SRZDD2 | ecosystem: Host-associated > Plants > Roots > Rhizosphere > Soil | place: USA... | reverse complement strand
CTCGACGAGATCGTCTGCGAGGCCGAGTACGCGCAGACCACCGAGGACGTCGTGATGGAGTCGTGGACCATCAAGGCCGGTTGCGTGGCAGGCGTTTTCGCCAGTTGGCAGGGCCGGGTCGGCGGCAAGACCGTCGTCGACCTCAACGTGCGGTGGCGCAAGGGCCAGACGCTCGACCCGGACTGGAAGGTCGACGGCGACCCGTGGAAGATCACCATCGACGGATTGCCCACCGTGACAATGCAAATCGGTTTCCTGCCGCCGCCCGACTTCATCGAGAACGCCAAGACGATGGAAGATTTCATGGGACTCGGCCACATCATCACCGCGTTGCCGCCGATCCACGCGATCCCCGCCGTCGTCGCCGCCGCGCCCGGCATCGTCACGTACAACGACCTGCCGCTGACGCTGCCGCGCGGCATCGTGCCGAATTAGCGCCGCCCGGCTACCCGCTTCTTCGAGACCTGCTGACCGACATCGCGATAACGCGCGCCATATCTCGGTACGGCGAGCGCGCCCGCATGCCGTGCTGCCGTGATGGCACTGCGCATCGGCCGGGCCAGCCCCGCGAACGACGCCATGTCGAGCACCATCGGGGTCAACAGCCGGTTGTGGACGAAAGCGAACGCGCTGCCCGATTGCGGATCGGCCCAGCCGAGGGTGCCGCCAAGGCCGATGTGTCCAAATCCCTTGAGCAGCCCGGGGATCGGCGATTCGTGGTAGCCGAGGTGGAATGGCATCGGCACGACGATGTTCAGGTCCGGCCAGGGCCTCGGATTTCCGATCAAGCCCTGCGCCAGCTCGTCGGAGAGGAATTCGGTGTCGTCGATGCTGCCGCCGTTGGCGATGGCCGCGTACATCTTGGCCAGAGCGCGGGCGGTGACGACACCGTTTGCGGCGGGCACTTCACCGTCCAGGAACGGAATATCGCCCTGCACAAACGATTTGATGCCGGGGAAGAACATCGCCCCGAATGCACCGGAGAGTGGCAGGCCGGCCACCTTCGGCGCGACGAAGTTGAACACCGGGTTGGTGCGCGTGCTCTGCGGCGCGAGAATCTGTGCGACCTTGGTCGGTGAGCCCGCAGGCGGCCGGCCCAGGTGCAGACCGTCGGTGTCAAGCGGTCGGGCCACCTCTTCGCGGATCAGCTCACGCATGCCCTGGCCTGTCACCGCGCGCGCGAGCCCGGACAGCAGCCATCCGTACGTCAGCGCGTGGTAGGCGGGCCAACCGCGCAAATGGTCGACCGACGCCTCGGCCAACCGCTCCTCCATCAGCTTGTGGTCCAGCAGGTCGTCCTTGCTGACACCCTTCAGGTGCGATAGCCCGGACCGGTGCCGCAGCACGTCGCGAATGGTGATGGTGTCCTTGCCATTGGCGCCGAACTCGGGCCAATACGTCGCGACCGGCTCGTCGTAGGACAGCAGGCCGCGATCGACCAGACGGTGAATGACGGTCGCCGCGACGCCTTTCGTCGCGGAGAACACCATCGCGCCCGTGTCGACGGTCCAGGGCTGCTCGGCCGCGCGGTCGGACCACCCCGTCCACACATCGACGACCGGCCGCCCATCGATGTACACCGAAAGCGCGCCACCACCGAACCGCTTGCCAGGAAACAGACCCGCGAACACGCGCACGACATTGGAGAACCGCGAATCGGCCGCACCCTGGACACCGCGGGGCAAACCTTCCTCAGCGCGGAGCAGCGACGGCTTTGTCATACAGCTAACAATGCGTCGAGCACGCTGCCGTGCATGCGGAATCGCAATATTCAGCCGACGACCTGCAGGACGACCGCCTGCAACCGGGCGGCCGCCGGTCCTTCAAGGATCACGTCCTTGAGGATCTTCGCCTGATTGCCCTCGACGGTGAACTCACCGGGCTGCGGCTGGTTGCCACCCTGCACCTCGTACTTGACGGTGAACGGGGTCTTCGGCAATGGATGGAAGCCAATGTATTTCGGCTCGATCGTGTACTTGTAGGCACAACCAGGACCCGGCTCGCAGTTCTGCTCGGTGACGACGACGTTGATCGTGAACTCCTTGGGTGTGGGCACCGAGGGCGGCGGCGCGAGCGTCGTTCGCGGCGTTGCGGTCGGCTGCTGCGGTTTCGAGTGGTCGCCGAAGATCAGGGCAGCCGCGATGCTGATGCCGCCGACAAGCATCGCGACGATCGCGAGCGCCGCGAGCAACTTGCGGATGGTCTGCATCTACTCCCCTTGTCGGCCGCATCTGGCATTCGAAATCGCTCCGCATGCCAGATGTTAGGCGCTGCGCGGCGTCGGGAAGCAAAGGTCGGCAGGCGAGTCAGTGTTGCGGACGCCGACGTCCAAGGTAGACGGTGAAGACGATCGCACCCACGGCCAACAACGCCACGATGGCCGCGCCCCCGATCAGGGCAACGTCCTTGGCGCTGAGGCCGGTCGGAGACGAATCGCTGACCAATTGCATCGGGTAGTCGCCGGGCAGCGGTCCCTCTGCCGGCGCCTCCATGCCCGGGAACGACTGCGTCTTGTGCACCTCGAACTCTCGCTCGCCGGTGGGGCCCTGCTTCCATTCGCCCCAGGCAGGCGCCACGCCGTCGAGGAGAACCTTGTGCTCACCGACGGTGGGATCCGGGCCGACGTCGACGACCTTCTTCACGCGGATCGGCTTGTACTCCGCGTTGGTGTATTTCACCTTGACCGGCACGTTGGCCTTCGTGATCACCGGCGGTGGCGGAGGCGGAGGCGGCAGACCGGGACCGGGGACGAAGCCGCCGCCGAAGAAATTGCCCACTGCGATGTCGATGGGTATGCCAAAAGCACTGAGCCGCACCGCCGTGAAGTTGTACGAACCAAGTTGGGGCACTTCGGTCACGATGCGTCCCAGCGGTGGAATCAACAGAATCCGTGGCGCACCAGCCAGGAGGTAGACCACCTGGAGCGGATCGGGGAACGGGTTAAATATCAGCGGCCGGTAGAACTCGTCGTACTGCACCCACTCCTGCTGCCAGAGCACCACCCTGCGCTCGGCGGCAACAACGCCGTTTTGCGCGGGAACGTTGGGCGCGGCATTCGCGTCCGGATTCGGCGGAGCGATGATCAAGTCCCTGATCCGGGTGACCTGAGCCTCCGGCGCCGGGGGCGGGTTCTGCTCGACGGGCACCGCCTGCTGGGCAGTCTTGAGGTCCTGCGGCTGTGCGGCCAGCGCGACTGGCTCAGCCACCTTGTCCACCCCCGCGGCCGGCTCGGCGCTTGTCGGACCTGAGGTGCCACCAGCGGGATTCGGCTCCGCGGAAGTCGTGCCGCCCGGGGGACTCGTGCCGCCCGTCGAAGTCGCGCCCGTCGTCTCGGTGGTCGCGGTGGTGGACGTCGTGCTCGACGGCACCAGTCCCGCAGGCACGCTCGGAGACGTGGACGTCGTGGAGGAGGACGTCGCGGAGGAAGTGGTCGTCGTCGTCACGCCTGAGTTCGCCGTCGTCGTCACGCCTGGGTTCGCCGTCGTCGTCGTGACGGCTGTCGTGCCTCCCGGTGCCAGTGGCATCGGCGCGGCCGTCGTCGTCGTCGTGACAATCTCGGCGGGCGTCGGGATCGGCGCGGCCGTCGTCGTCGTGACAATCTCGGCGGGCGTCGGGATCGGTGCGGCCGTCGTCGTCACGATCGCAGGATCCTCGGTGATGATCGGCGCCTGCTGCCGCGTGGTGACGATCTGAGGTTGCTCGGTCACGACCGGCGCCTGCGTCACGACCGGCGCCTGCGTTACGACCGGCGCTTGTGGAACCACCGGCGCCTGAATGACCGGCGGCGCCTCGTAGGTCGGCTCGTACTGCGGAACCGTAGGCACGGCTTCGGTTGTCGTTACGTAGATGTCGGTAGGTTCGGCGAGGACTGGGGAAACTCCCGCGCTAAGCGCGGTCAACGCGATCGCAGCACCTGACGCCAGGACAACTGCTACGCCACGAGCACGGCAAATACCAAGTGGCACAAGCATCGTGGCTCAACTCCTCTCCACGTTGCGGTCAAGGTCACCAGCAGGGTTGATGCCGATCGACCTGGAACAGATTGGCGGCGGCGCATTCGCCGTGCTCGTTGACGACGAGGCCGCGGACCTGCCAGTACAAGTCGGTGGTGGCTCGGGTGGCCAGTCGCGCTGCGAGGTCGAAGTAGTTCATCGGGGGGTTGGCGCCGGGCACCGCGAGAATGCCCCGGGGGGTGTCCCAGCCGTCCTTGTTCAAGGTCGAGTGGCATTCCGCGAAACCGGGCGGCGGACCTGCCGGCGGGCACCCCCCGAGCGGAAAGTCCGACGAGAAATCCATCGAGAAGAAGCCGGTGTGTAGGTCGGCTGGAAGGGTGGCCGGATCACATGTGGGCATCAGCGGTGGCGCCAGACGCTCTAGCTGTCCGGCGGCGATGTTGTCCTCGACCCAGTTGGAGTGCGAGTAGAAGTCCTGGAGTGCGTGAGCCAGGCCGCCAAACGCCGCACGAGCTGCCGGCCCGTCCGCGAGGTCGCTGCCGTTGGGCCCGACGGGCTGCGATCCGCTCATTACGATCGGCGTGAAGACGTTCCAGGCTTGGACTGCGCGGTCGCAGATCTCGGCGGGATTCTTCGCGTCGTCGATATGGCGGAACTCATCACTGAAAAACGCGTCGCTTCCGACGGCGCCGGCACCAGGCGGCGGGCCGACGAATATTTGGTTCAGGGTGGCGTCGTCGACGCCGGCAGGTGTTAGCGCATCACGCGTGACGCGCTCGTGGTTCTGGATGTAGAAGGCTTCGGCATCCGGTGCGGTAACGCCGACGGTTGCAGCAACGACGGCCATCCCCGTGATCATCAGTACGCCCGGCCGGAGTTGACGGAAAAGCCCCATCACAAATCCCCCTGATGATCCATTTCAGCTAAGTGCCCCAGATGATCGGGATTGTGTCAGCGCGCAGCCAGGAATTTCACAGAATCGGCAAAAATACCGGCTCAACTTCGCATCTTGTTGCGCGGAGAGGGCAACTGCACGGACCGTTTCGACTTCTGACCAGCAAATTTTTACGCTTTCGTCCGCTGCACTCGTGGACCGATAGTTGTCGCACTGGTTGCGTGCTCAAGCGGTAGCGGCCCCGCAATACCCATTGCGTCGCGAATCGGCGGCCTATGGTGATGGCTGTGAACCTGCTGGTTTGCTGCCGTCGGGAGGCTTCGTGAAGGGAACGCCCTTCGGCCGCTACGAACTGATCGAACTCTTGGGTCGTGGTGGCATGGGCGAGGTCTGGAAGGCGTTTGACACAGCCACCCAGCGGGTCGTTGCTGTCAAGGTCCTGCCGGCGCAACTGGCCGCCGATCCGATGTTCGAGCAGCGGTTCCGGCGCGAGGCCTTTACAGCTGCGGGGCTCAACAATCCTCACGTGGTGCCGATCCACAACTTCGGCGAGATCGAGGGTCGACTCTACGTCGACATGCGCCTGATCGAGGGGGAAGACCTCGAGCATGCCTTGGCGCACGGCCCGATGGACCCGGACCGGGCCGTGATGATCGTCGAGCAGATTGCCTCGGCGCTCAACGCTGCGCATCGGGTCGGCTTGGTGCATCGCGACGTCAAGCCCTCCAACATCCTTCTTGCGGAGGAAGATTTCGCGTATCTCATCGACTTCGGGATCGCCCGTGGTGCAGGCGAAACCAAATTGACCGCAACCGGCAACGTCGTGGGCACCTGGCCCTACATGGCGCCCGAGCGTTTCACCACCGGCCAAAGCGACACTCGCTCAGACATTTACGCGCTCGCCTGCGTGCTCTACGAGTGCCTGACATCGGTTCGGCCGTTTCCGGGCGACAGCGTCGAGCAGCAGATCGCCGGTCACCTGACGACCCCGCCGCCGCGGCCCTCGATCACCCGCCCGGGCGTGTCACCGCAACTCGACACGGTGATCGCAACGGGCATGGCGAAAGATCCCGACGAACGCTATGGCACCACAACGGAATTGGCTCACGCGGCTCGAGAGGCACTGACCGCTGTCATACCGAAGCCGCCGCCTGATCCACAGCACACGGCGGTGGGGGCAGCGCCCTCGTCTCCCACCGAGGTCCACACAGTCGAGCGTGTTGGCCAGGCCTGGGCACCCACCGAGGCTCGCATGCCCACAGCTGATGACGAAGCCTGGACACCCACCCAGGCGGGTCCGCCTGACCACGTCAGGAAAGCGTGGGCGGCCACCGAGGCCGGTCCGCCCGACCATGTTGAGAAGGCCTGGGCCCCCACACAAAACCGGCCGGTCGAGGAGCTCCACGACACCTCGCCGCCCGAAATCCATACCCCTGATCAGTGGCCCGAAGCCGTGCGCCCGTTGCCATGGTGGCAACGAATGGCGGTGGTGATCCCCATCGCTGCGGTCCTGGTGATCGCTGCTGTCGTCACAATCTTCATCGTCGTGATCGGAGGCGGCAGCGAAAACAGACCGCCCCAGGCGGCAGCTCTCAACGGCACATACACGGTCGAGTTCGGCGCGGATAAGAGGCCTAACGGACAGCCATACGGAAACCCATCGGGCGGACCCGAGACGTGGGTGATCAAGTCGGCGTGCCAGACCGAGGGATGCGTGGCGACCGCATCGAAGGTCAGCGGATCTCAGTCTGCGGCGTCGACGATGGTGCTCGACCAGATCGGCGGACGCTGGACAGCCGTCAGCGCGACGCACGGGACGTGCATGAACAGTCAGGCCGAATTCTGGGAAACAATGTCGCTGCGGGTTCAGCCGGACGGAACGCTGGCCGGTGAATTCATTGTTCGGTCGACGGCAAGCTGTGCCACCGATCAGCAGGTGAAGTTCACGCGCGTCGGGGACGTGAAACCCGATGTCTCGGTTGCCGATCCCCAGACCCAGCCGCCGCGTGTGCCATCACCAGCCCAAGCTCTGCACGGCAAGTACCAAGAGACGGACACCTATGCCGACGGCGGTCGCAACGCGGAAGTGAATTTCGACATCGCGACCTACTGCCTGCGCACCGGTGATCGGTGTCTGAGCTATTGGCAAAATCCCAACGACACAAAGACTTTGGTCTTCTCCCAGAATCAGTGGGTCTTGGCGAACACGGCGAAAGACGCGACGTGCAAGAACGGCAGTCGTGCCCACGGCGAGGTAACCCTTCAGTACCCGCTCCCCCAGCCGGCGCAGGATCCGGTCGCACTGCTCACCGGGCGGGGCCACTACACGGTCACCGGTGAGTGTCCGTTCAACAGCGACTTCGACTCTCGCGTGCAGCGCACCGGCGACTAGACCAGCCCTGCGACGAACGCCGCGGCCTGATCGGTCATGCCGGGAACGTATTGGTGGTGCGACGCCCTGTTGTCCATGTCGCCCTGGCCGCATATCGGGTCGTTGGCGTTGCACAGGTCGATCGTTTTGAACCCGTACGCAGGACTCAGGCCGTTCAACGGACCGAGCAGTTTGTCCACCGGGTTGCCGAACACCGCTACAGCCGCCACGTGATCGGCGGCCTCGGGAGGCAGCGGCGCCCCTCCGCCGCCGAGGCCAGGTATGGCAGCGACGCCGGGTATCGCACCCACTCCCGGTATCGCACCCACTCCCGGTATCGCACCCAGTCCCGGTATCGCACCCACTCCCGGTATGGCTGCCAGGTTTGGCGTGGCACCGACAAGGACGCTGATAACAGCGGCACCCTGTGAGAAGCCGCCGAGCACCAGCCGGGTCGCGGGACAGTTCCCGATCATGAACCGCACGTGATTGTTGGCATCGTTCACGCCGTCGGTCACCAGAAGAAAATTCATGTTCGCCGCGTAGTTGACCCCGTACATTCCGACCGACCTCGGCGCCACCTTGGAGCGCAGCGAGTCAACGAAAGCCTGGCCCACCGGTCCCCCGGGGAGCGCATCACCGGTGCCGCGCGCGAAGACGACCTCGATATCGGGACACGGATCGGCGGCGACGGAAGGGGTGCCTATGGCCGCAATCCACACAGCGCCCGCCGTCAGTGTGGCGGCGCCAAGCAAGCTCGCGATCCGACGTGGCCGCGCCACGTCAATGGCCACCACTCGATAGTAGGCAGCGGTTGTCAGAGCCGTGTGCACTTGCGAAATCCGATCAGCGCTTTGCGCCCAGTTCCTTGCGCTGGCAACAACGTTCCCTTCCGCCGCGACGATGTGCCAGCATGGATTCGTGAGCGCACGCCGAGTCGTGTGTTTCCTAGGTTGCGGGGCGTTGATGTGGGCGCCCTTCACAATGTCGTCTGCACACGCCGCGCCCTGCCCCGACATCGAGGTGGTGTTCGCCCGCGCGACGACCGAGCCTCCTGGTGTCGGCCAAGTCGGGCAGGCGTTTGTCGACTCACTTCGCTCGCAAGTCGGAAACAGATCCGTCGCTGTGTATGCGGTCGACTATCCCGCCTCCGAAGACTTCACGAATTCCGCGTCGGCTGGCGCCGACAACGCCCGAGCTCATGTCCAGGCAATGGCCGCAAACTGTCCAGCAACCAGAGTCGTGCTCGGTGGATATTCCCAAGGCGCGCTCGCGATAGATTTGACTACCGCGATCCCACTATCAATGGCTGGGTTTACACCCGCCCCGATACCGCCCGAGGTCGCGGATCACGTTGCAGCCGTTGCCGTTTTCGGCAACCCCCTGGACAGATACATAGGGATGCCGCTGACAGCGGTCAGCCCGTCGTACGCGGACAGGACGATCGACGTGTGTGCCGCTGGCGATCCGATCTGCTTGCCCGCCGGCGGTATGTCGACGCCGACGCGAGAAGAGATGTTCTCCGATGCGCACCTGTCGTACGTGAAGTCCGGATTGGCGAGTCAAGGCGCGGGTTTCGCCGCCGGTCGACTTTAGCTTTCGCTGCAACGGCGACCCGCACACTCCACAGACAGTTCAGGCCGTCGCTCGGGCCGTGGTAGTACCTATCGATTCTTGGAGTTGAGTGGCACTGGGCTAAGAGTTCGGTTAAGTTACGGCGGTGGCCGAACTTGTAATCCTGGCGACCGGGGTGCTTGGAGCGGATGCCTCGCAGGCCGCCTACTTTCGGGGTTTCCTGGCCGATGAGCTCGCACACGTCGTATTCGAATTGGCCCACAGCCGTGCTCGGTTACGCGAATGTATGGAACGCGATCAGGTTGTTGGGCTTCGCGGGATGGCGCGGGCGCGGAGGGCGGTTCGTGACTTGGAAGCCAAGGAGCGCGAGTTGGATCGAATGATCGCTGCGGTCGACCGCCGGTTCTCCGCCCTGTGGGTTCGGGAGGGTTAGGCGCGCGCCATCTCTTCCTTGAGCGCTGCGACGAAGGCGTCGACGTCGGCCTCGGTGGTGTCGAACGAGCACATCCAGCGGACGTCTCCGGGGGCCTCGTCCCAGAAGTAGAACCGAAACCGCTCCTGCAGCCGCACGCTGACGTCGTGCGGCAGCCGGGCGAAGACCGCGTTGGCCTGCACCGGGTAAAGGACCCGCACTCCGTCGACCGCGCGCACCCCCTCGGCGAGCCGCTGGGCCATTTCGTTCGCGTGTCGGGCGCTACGAAGCCACAAGTCCTTGGCCAGCAGCGCCTCCAGCTGCACCGAGACGAAGCGCATCTTGGAATGCAGTTGCATCGACAGCTTGCGCAGATGCTTCATGTGGCTGACCGCGTCCCGATTGAGCACCACGACCGCCTCGCCCAACAGCGCGCCGTTCTTGGTGCCCCCCATCGACAGGATGTCCACGCCGACGTCGGACGTGAACGCCCCCATCGGCATGTCCAGTGACGCAGCCGCATTGGCGATCCGCGAGCCGTCCACGTGCACTCTCATGTCGCGGGCGTGGGCCTGTTCACATATCACGCGGATCTCGTCCGGCGTGTACAGCGTGCCCAGCTCGGTGCTCTGCGTAATGGAGACGACCTGCGGCATGGCTCGGTGTTCGTCGGCCCAACCCCAGGCCTGCCGGTCGATCAGCTCGGCCGTGAGCTTGCCGTCGGGCGTGGCAACTGTTAGCAGCTTGAGCCCGGCCATCCGCTCGGGCGCACCGCCCTCGTCGACGTTGATGTGTGCACTCTCGGCACATACCACTGCGCCCCAACGATCGGTGATCGCTTGCAGTGCAAGCACATTCGCACCCGTGCCGTTGAAGACGGGAAACACCTCTGCGGAAGCGCCGAAGTGGTCGCGGATGATGCCCTGCAGGTTTTCGGTGTAGGCGTCGTCACCGTAGGCGACCTGGTGTCCGCCGTTGGCCAACGCCAGGGCCGCAAGGACCTCCGGGTGAACACCCGCGTAGTTGTCACTCGCGAAGCCGCGAACGTCGGGGTCGTGGCGACGCCGGGCATCTGTTGTAGGAGAGTTCACGTCGCCTTCCGGTTACCCTCGTCATCCCAGTTCGCCGCCACCTTCTTGCTCGGTTGCACGCGAGGCGGCTCGCCCGGCATCTTCGGATAGTTGGGCGGATACGGCAGGTCGCCGAGCCCGCGTTCCTCGTCGGCCTTGACCATCTCCAGCAGCGGCTCGAGCGACTGTGCCGTCGAATCGATGCCCGCCCACGGGTCGTCGCGACGGGCCACGAAATCGGGCGCGGAGGTGATGGTGTAGTCGTCGGGGTCTGCGTCACGCAGCTCGTCCCACGTCAACGGCATCGACACCGTCGCGATGGGCGTCTTGCGCGCCGAGTACGCCGACGCGAACGTGCGGTCGCGGGCGTTTTGGTTGTAGTCGATGAAGATTCTCGTGCCGCGCTCTTCCTTCCACCACGACGTGGTCACCGCATCGGGGGCCCGCCGCTCGACCTCGCGGGCCAGCGCGATACCGGCCCGGCGCACCGCGATGAAATCCCAGTCCGTCTTGATCCGCAAGAAGACATGCACGCCACGGCCGCCGGAGGTTTTCGGATATCCGACCATGCCGAGTTCCTCGAGGACCGGCTTGAGCACATCGACCGCGATCGCGCTGGCCTCCCGAAAACCCGTGCCCGGCTGTGGATCCAGGTCGACGCGCAGCTCGTCGGGATGCTCGGTGTCCGGGCAGCGCACCTGCCACGGATGCAGCGTGATGGTGCCCATCTGCGCCGCCCATACGATCGCCGACGGATGAGTCACCTTCAGCGCGTCGGCGGTGCGGCCGGACGGAAACGTCACTTTGCAGGTTTCCAGATAATCCGGGGCATGCTGCGGGATTCGCTTCTGGTAGATCTCCTCGCCCTCGATGCCGTCGGGGAACCGCTGCAGATGCGTCGGCCGATTCCTCAATGCCATGAGCATGGGGCCGCCTGCCACAGCGAGGTAATACTCGACGAGCTTGCGCTTCGTCCCGCCGGAGCCGAGCTTCGGGAAGTACACCTTGTCCGGGTTGGTCAGCCGGACCTTGACGCCGTCGACATCGAGTTCTTCTGCGGGCGTTGGCATTACGTAGACTCCAGCACGTCGTAGAGGTCGAAGGTGATCGGTACGTCGAGCTGCTCGAAGGTGCAGCTCTGCGGATCGCGGTCCGGCCGCCATCGCACGAACTTCACCGCATGGCGAAATCGCTGGCCGTGCACGGTGTTTCCCTCCATCTGGTCGTACTGCACTTCGCACACCTTTTCGGGACGCACCGGGATCCACCGCTTGTCGGCGGCGGAGTTCCACCGGCTCGGCGCCCCGTCGACCGCTTCGTCGCCCTCGCGCAACGGCTCGAGGTCGGCCAGCAGCTTGAGTCGGTCTTTCGCGGTGAACGACGCGGCACCGCCGACCATCTGTAGTTCGCCGTCGTCGCGGTGCAGCCCGAGCAGAATCGATCCGACGCCCTCGCCGCTCTTGTGGATGCGGTAGCCGATGGCCACGCAGTCGGCGTCGCGGGCGTGCTTGACCTTGACCATCTCCCGCTTGCCCGGCAGATACGGGCCGTCCAACCGCTTGGCGATCACGCCGTCCAGCCCTGCGCCCTCGAAGGTGTCGAGCCACTGCGCGCCCTTGTCGGGGTCCTCGGTGGTCCGGGTGACGTGACACCACTGCTTCTCGTTCACCGCCTCGGACAGCGCTTCCCGGCGGACCCGGAACGGCTCCTTCAACAACGACCTGTCGCCGGTAGCCAGCGCGTCGAAGCCGATGAAATGCGCGGGCGTCTGCTCGGCCAGCATCTTGATTCGACTCGCGGCAGGGTGAATGCGCTGGGACAACGACTCCCAGTCCAGCCGCATGCGCCCGCCGATATCACGCGGGACGACGACCTCGCCGTCGAGCACGCAGCGCGGCGCCAGCTCGTCAAGCAGCGCCTGTTCCAGCTCTGGGAAGTAGCGGCCGAGGTCCTTGCCGCTGCGCGACTGAATGATGACCTTGTCGCCGTCGCGGAACACCAGCGCGCGAAAGCCGTCCCACTTCGGCTCGTAGGACCACACCCCCGCTTCGGGTGGCACCTTGGCCTGGGCCTTGGCCAGCATCGGCTCTAGCGGTGGCAGTACGGGTAAGTCCACGATGTCCATACTCACGTAGACCGCCAAAGCCGGGCAATGTCATCGCCGCAGTTGAGGCGGCACCCGTCTCCTCAACAGCGCGAAGGACGAGGGCCATGAGCTTGTCAGGGTCCACTTCAGTGGTGGGTCTTGATCCTCGCGTCGACCTGATCACGGCGCCACGGTGCCGCTGTTGGGTCCGCGGGGCACCGGTATCAGTGGATTCGAAGGCTGTCCCGGCGGGTTCTGCAGCACCGGCGGGGTCGTGGTCTGTCCCGGCTCTTGCGGCAAGTTTTCTGCCTCCGCCGGCGGAGCAACGCACTCACCTATGTTCGCGTCCCAATCTCCGCCAGAATTCGCACAGCAGCCCTTTTCAAAGCGGATGTATTCATCGCCTTGCTTGTGCGGATCTAGGCCGGGCGGCCAAGTAGCGATGCACTTGTCGTATGCATCGAGATCCCATACGCGTTCGGCGCCCGCGGTTGCGGCTGATCCGATTGCGATGCCTGCCATGAGCGCGGTTGCGGCCAGACATTGACTAATGCGGGCGCAGATTGTGGTGTAGTTCGTTGATGTCATTTCTGGTCCTTGGTGTCGAGGTGGTGTTGGTGCCAGCCGGTGATGTCCGGCCTGAAATTGTGTGTTTGCGGGAGGGGTTCCCGACTGCGCGGATCGTGCGTCGCGGCGCCGTAGCTGAGTGCGAGAAGCGCTTCATGCCGTGATGCTCGTCCACTGGGAGTGGCGGCACATGAGGCGTTTGCCTCAACTTCTGCCGTGACCGTGTCGAATGGCGCCAACGACGAGTCACTCGTCCACGTTGAGGGCGCCAAGACTAGCCAACGTCGAATGGTTGATGGCGGTGACACTGGGTCGCTAGCGAGACCCTCTGGCTTCGAACCTGGGCAATCTTGACAAGTTCAGTGAAGACAGCCGTCCCACTTCGGCTCGTAGGACCACACCCCCGCTTCGGGTGGCACCTTGGCCTGGGCTTTGGCCAGCATTGGCTCTAACGGTGGCAACACGGGGAGGTCCACAATCTCCATACTCGACTAGACCGTCGAGCCCGGGCAATCTCATCGGCGCGCGAGAATGAACCGGTGCAGCTGCCCGTGATGCCGCCGGTGTCGCCGATGTTGGCCAAACCGGTTCGGTCGATCCCACCAGGCGCCTCGTATGAGCCGAAGTGGGACGGGTTCAGGACAATCTGCTTCCGCGACCGCGACGAGGTCGAGCTGGGCAGCCGCAACGAACGGCCGATGACCCGATACTTCCCGGAAGTGGTGGAAGCGATCATGGCCGAGCTGCCGGAGCGCTGCGTGGTCGACGGAGAGATCGTCATCGCCACCGACCACGGTCTGGACTTCGAGGCGCTGCAGCTGCGGCTGCACCCGGCCGCGTCGCGGGTGCACATGCTCGCCGAGCAGACGCCGGCCTCGTTCATCGCATTCGACTTGCTGGCCCTCGATGATGACGACTACACCGATCGGCCGTTCAGCGAGCGCCGCGCCGCCCTCGTCGACGCGTTGGCCGGCTCCGGCTCCTCGGTTCACCTCACCCCGGCGACCGCAGACCTGGCCACCGCCGAGCGCTGGTTCGACGAGTTCGAGGGCGCCGGCCTCGATGGGCTGATCGCCAAGCCGCTGACGATCACGTACCAGCCGGACAAGCGCGTCATGTTCAAGGTCAAGCATGAGCGAACCGCCGACTGTGTGGTTGCCGGCTACCGCGTGCACAAGTCGGGTGATGACGCAATCGGCTCGCTGCTGCTCGGGCTCTACAAGGACGACGGCCAGCTTGCCTCGGTCGGCGTCATCGGCGCCTTCCCGATGGCAATGCGACGGCAACTATTCAACGAATTACAGCCCCTCGTCACCACTTTCGACGATCACCCGTGGAACTGGGCGGCCCATATTGTGGGTGACCGCACACCGCGCCGTAACGAAGGCTCGCGCTGGAACGCCGGCAAGGACCTGTCGTTTGTGCCGCTACGGCCCGAGCGCGTCGTAGAGGTCCGCTACGACCACATGGAAGGCGAAAGGTTCCGCCACACAGCGCAGTTCAACCGCTGGCGCCCAGACCGCGACCCACGCTCATGTACCTACGCGCAACTCGAGCGCCCGGTCACCTTCGACCTTGGCGACATCGTTCCGGGACTCGTCCCAAGCGATGCCTGAGGAGGGCGGCGTTCCCGGAGCCAGGGTGTTTGGGCATCCTTGGGCTATCAAGGATGCGTTGACAATGAGGTTAATTTGGCCCGCCAGCGGGTAATCTCTCGGCGTGCCAGACTCCGTCGGGGTGACCAGAATCCACTTCTGTTTCGCGTGTGGCTACCCCACGTTGGGCACTGGCCTTTGCGCCACTTGCCAATCCGCGGAAGTGCTGAACTTCAACGAATCGCCCGGCGCCACCCTCTTTACTTTTCCGGCTGGCGCCTAGCCGGCGCAGTCACAGGCTCCGTCAGTCTGTGCGCAGCAACGGTCCGAGCGGTCCAAGATCGATGTTCAGATCCTCGGGTTTCAGACCGAAATGCTCACGCAATTCGTCCATCTTCTCTTCGAGCAACATCAGCGTCGTTCCGATCCGCTCGATCTGTTCGTCAGTGAGGTCACCTCGATCGACCCGGCGGATAGCCTGACGCTCCATCAATTGCCGCAACAACTCGACCAAGGTCAACACCAGACTCACCAGGCCGCGTTCCACCGACTCGGGATCTGAGTTGATCCGCTGCCGAGGTCTCGGAGTGGCGGACGGTTGTTCCCAGTCCCATGGCTCGGTCATACGTATCCGCCACCATCATCGTCGTCGTCGGGAAGCAGCGAACCCACGGACGAAATCAACGTGCGCAGCGAAACGATGACGAGGTCCACGTCGGCGATCGACAGGGTGATATCACCCGTGATCACGACACCGCCGCCCAGCACGCGATCAAGCAGGTCGACGAGCGCGATCCGCCGATTGTTGTCTGCGGGAAGTACCTCGGTCACGCGTTCATCACATCCCCGGCGAAGGAGTAGGGCGGCCACGGACCCGTGATCTCGAGCTCGATTCCTGCGGTGGTCTCCTGAAGCGCCGCAACTGCTTTGCGGAAGTCGTCTTCCCCGGACTTCTCTACCAAATATGTGCCGTTCAGTACGGTCCAGTTGTCCCTGCCCGACAGGCTCGGGTCACTTGCGGGTTTACGTTTGCCATCCACCGCGTGCTTCATCAGCGCCGCGTGAAGCCGCTCGGCTTCGGCCGCCGCCGCACGATACGCGTGCTCCTGAGAAGATAGTTCGCGTTTCCGCTTCATCAGATATGCAGTGCCCGAACGCCGTTCGCCACTCTTCTGCGGAGACGGTTCGTCTCTCGATGCCAGGATCGATGGATCGGCATACGCTTTGACGCCGAGTTCATCGCGACCCGTCACCCGGTCCAAGGCAGCCAAGAACTCGCCATGCCTCGTATTGAGAACCGTTCTGACTCGTTTGTCGTCGAGATAAACGGTGGCCATGGTGACCGGCACAACTGGCCCGCAGCGTGCGATGGCCGATATGACGGCATCATGGGCGCGCGCCTTTGTGGCCAACCAGTCCAGATCTTCGAGGTGGCGCCGCAACGGCTCCGCTCCGAATTCGTACAGCGGGACGGTTCCCACTACCGCCGCGAGGCCGTCGGCTGCGACAAGCCGTATCTCCTCACCAGCGACACCACTCAAGCCGTCGACGACACCGCCGGCTGATTCGGCCGCGATGATCGCATAGAGCCAAACCCCGTCACCCTCACTCGACATCCTCAGGCTCCACGCGTTGCGATGAAACGGCCCGGCGTTGGCCATTACCGGCCTCGAGTTGTTCAATTCTGGAACGCAACCGTTCGTTTTCAACCTGCAGTTTGGAATCCTTGCCAGTGAGCCACGGGTCGTGCTCCCACCAGTCGATGCCGACCTCCTTGGCGGTCTCGAGGGACGCGATGACCAACCGAAGTTTGATCGTGAGCAATTCGATATCTAGCAGATTTACCCGGATATCTCCGGCGATCACGAGGCCTTTGTCGAGGACCCGTTCCAAGATGTCACCGAGGTTCGTGGATTGCGGACTGCTCACCGCGCCGCCGTATCCGCGCGGCATCGGGGACCGGTTGTCGTCCGATAGCGTCACCCGCCGTCACCCCCGTCCGCGGTCTGGCTCCTCAGGTAGCGACGAGTCCTGCTGTAGGCCAACAATTCGCCGTTCAAGTCGAGTTCGACTTCATACAGCGCGAGGATGTCCGACGACGATGGGATTCGGCGGTCCTCGATGACTTCGACCTCGACCAGCCAGCCATCTTCTGTTGGCGACACCGAGGTCATCTGGACCGGCTCGCGGTCCGTCATCTCCGCGATGTACTGCCGAGCCAATTCCGCCGCTTCCCGTGCTGTGGCACGGGAGGATTCCCTCCTCGGACGTGCGCGGGCATCTTGTGCCATTGCTCTCACCCGCCTTCAGGTTCTGCCGTGCTTGGGGCCTTCGACGCAAGTCTCGTCTGGAGTATCCGTTCCTGGGCCTCTTCCTCTTCATCAGCCGAGATTTCTCCGCGTTCACGTGCCTCCTGCAGCTCCTCGAGCTGACGCCGCGTATTCGCGGGGCTGTGGAGTTCTTCCTCGGCTTGGCGCTGAAGGATTTCGCCAAGTGCTATCACGCCCCTGATCGGCGCGAAGGGCGACAACACGATTGCCGAAAGGATTCCCATAGCGATCAGCTCGCCGGTGCCGAGGCAACCACGAAATCGTACGGCGCCAGCGGGCCCAGTAATCGCAGCTGGATCCGGCCCTTGCCCTTCTCGTTTAGCCGGTCGACGACTTCTTGCACGTCTCCCTCGCGATCCACCTCAGCCAACAGCGCGACGTGCGCTGCATCCCATTCGTGCGTGGGTTCTCGGACATTGACCTGTCTGGCGACATCGTTGAGCTGGTCTACCACCGTCTGGGTATCCGCCTGGCGTTTGACTTCAACAGTGTTGGCAATGAGTTCTCCGAGCGCGATGCGTGAATTACGGGTCGCGTCTTCGGATTTCGCCCGGATGTCGTCCCGCAGCGCACGTGCCTGGTCGTTCTCGTCGAGCAAGTCGCTCAAGAATCGCTTCTCGTCATAGCGTCCCTTGATGACGTATTCGGCCTGACCCTCCAAGGCGTTGAGCGCCTCGGCGAATTCGTCGTGATGTTCCCGCAACAACTCCTGCGCGACGGACTTGGTGTCGGTCATCACGGCGCCGAATCG
>Ga0075428_100003320_pt1 | contig 17606 bp, 15 predicted proteins | sample RhiMetdeltSRZDD2_FD_75291 | JGI IMG/M metagenome (GOLD analysis project Ga0075428, IMG submission 75291) | Populus rhizosphere microbial communities from Tennessee, USA - Rhizosphere MetaG P. deltoides SRZDD2 | ecosystem: Host-associated > Plants > Roots > Rhizosphere > Soil | place: USA... | reverse complement strand
GCATCGGGTATGGGATCGAGCGCGAGCATCAGCGCGGCCGGTTCCAGCGGCAGCCCCATGGCGAGTAGAACGGGGATGTTAGATGCAGCGAACGTGACCTGGCCGGGCAGGCTGACCGATCCCAACGCGATGACGATCGCGACCAGCCCGCCGGCTGCGAGCTGAAACATCGACAGGTCGACGCCGTAGAGCCACGCGACGAAACACGCAGAGCCAAGCGTATTCGCGGGACTCGTTACCCGGAACAGCGAGACTGCGAGCGGCAGTATCACCCCCGCGATGCGCGCCGGTATCTGCAGCCCGCGAGTCGCGGCTTCCAGCATGACCGGCAGGGTGGCAAGCGACGACTGCGTGCCGAAGCCGACGCCCTGCGCCGGCGCTGCCGCACGCGCAAAGCGCCCGAACTCAACTCCGCCGAGCCAGACGGCCACCGGATACATCGCGAGCAGCACCGCGCCCTGTAAGCACGACTGCACGAATACGAGCCAGCCGGCCGCGCCGATCAAGCCGGAACCCGTGCGCGCAGCCACCGGCAGGATGAGTGCGAATACCCCCAGGGGCGCAACCATGAGCACCCAGCCGACGATCACGAGCATGGTCTGCGCAATCGTCCGGAGGAGCTCGACGAGCGACGCGCGCTGCGCCGCAGGCAGGCGCGTGAGCGCGAAACCGACGATGAGCGCAAAGAGTACCAGCGGGACCATCGCGTTGCCGGCGGCTGCCGCGATCGCGTTCGACGGCAGCAGGTTTGCGAGCTGTTCCGCCAGCCCGGGTACTGCGGGTGCGGACCCGCCGTCAACGGGGAGCAGAGCGTCCGGGCTCACCGGTCCGCCCGGCCACAGCGCATACACAGCGGGCGCCGCCAGCGCCGTGGCGACAGCTACTGCGGCGGTCAACGCGACGAACAATCCGAGCGCGAGCGCCGTCGCCCGGCCGGCTGCAGCGGCGCTGCTCGCGTCCGCCACTCCGACGATGACGAGGGAAACCACGAGAGGCACGACCGTCATGCGCAGCGCGTTGAGCCACAGCGTGCCGACAGGAGAAACGAGCGCCACGAGTCGCGCCGCGAAATCGTCGCCGGCGAGCGTTGACAGGGCGCCCGCCACAATCCCGAGCGCCAGCCCGATCAGCACGCGAGCGGTGGTCGACAAAAGCGAGCTCCCCTCTTTGTTGCGGGCCCCGTCACAGCCGGACGCAGTCTACAGGCGGCTAGTCGCAAGCCGGGTCGATTATTCCAAAATCGTGAATGGAGAATACCGATTATTGCCATTTATGTATCCAATGGAACGCCGTAGTCTCGCCGCCGTCGGATGGTTTGGCTTACGAAGGAGGACAGGACATGTCCAAGCGCAACTCCAATGGCACATTCCTGGCTCGCATGATTGCCGGGCTCACGCTCGCGATGACTATCGTCATGGGTTCTCTCGGGTATGCCCTGCACAACTCGCAGGCGTTTCTCTGAGAGGTTACTCTGAGGGCGCATGTCGGCGCCTTCCCAACGCAACCGCACCGGATTCGCCGTCGCCGGAGCGGTGCTGCTGACCTGGGCATGCGGCGGCGCTCAGTCACCCGAAAGCCAGGTTCGCGCGGTGATTGAAACAGGCGAGGCGGCCGCCGAGGCACGCGACCTGTCCGCGCTGATGCACCTGGTCTCGCCCGACTATCACGACGACCGCGGACGCGACAGCCGCGAGCTGCGGCACTACGTCCACGGGTATCTCATCGCCAACCAGTCGATCCGCCTGCTCACCCGAATCGACAACATCGAGTTCCCATACCGCGACATGGCGCGCGTGGATCTCACGGTGGGGTCGCTCGGCCGCGAAGCAACTGAAGACAGCTCCTTCGATCTTGCCGCCGACGTCGAGCAGCTGTCGATCGAGCTGCAGCTCGACGACGGAGAATGGAAGGTAACGCGAGCGCAGCGCAATCGGGGGCAGTGAAGTCGTAGGCGGGGGACGCCGCGACGACGTGCCGCCTGTCGGAGTGTCAGCGTCGTGCGTGGACATGACCGCGCAGCGACGTTGCCTTGACCAGCACCCAGACGCGCCGCCCCGGCGCGAGTGCGAGGTCGGATGCGGCCGGACGCGTGACGCGCGCCAGCAGCAGTGGGCCGCCGACGTCGATTTCGACGAGTACCGCCTCCGGGCCGTCGTCGACGATCGCTCGGATCGTGCCGTCGATTTCGTTCCGTATGCTCAAGCCTGTGGGCTTGTGTGTTGCGAGCACGAGATCGCGCGCGAGCACCTGCAGCCGGACCGCCTGCCCGGCGCGGAGCCCGGTACCCGATGCAGTGATCGCGCTGTGCCCGACGCGGATCTGCGCGAGGCCGGTGCCAGGGTCGGTCGATTCGACCTGCCCGTCGACGACCGAACCCGCCAGCTCCGGCCCGAGCACCGCGCGCAGCTCCGGCACCATCGCGATCCGGGCCACGTCGCCCTCGGCGGCGACCCGACCCTGCTCGAGGAGCACGACGTGGCTCGCGAGTCGGACGACTTCCTCGAATTCATGGCTCACATAGACGATCGGGATCGCGTGCCGGTCGCGCAAGGCCTCGAACCAGGGCAGCAGCTCTCCGCGCCGCGCCGCGTCAAGCGAGGCCAGCGGTTCGTCGAGCAGCAGAAGTCGCGGCCGCGACAGCAGCGCGCGCCCGAGCGCCACCCGCTGGCGCTCTCCGCCCGACAGCTCGTGTGGCCGGCGGCGGAGCAATGCGCCTAGGCCGAGCAACTCCACGGCATCGGCGAGCTCCGCCTCGGTGCCGCGAGGCTGCGCGCGGCGCTGTCCGTAACGCAGGTTGCCGGCGACGTCGAAATGCGGGAACAGCAGCGGATCCTGGAACACATAGCCGATCCGCCGCCGCTGCGGCGGCAACGAGTAGTTTCGAGACGTGTCGTGGAGGACCGCGCCGTCGAGCGCAATGCGGCCGCGATCCGGCAGGAATAGCCCTGCAATCAGGTTTATCACCGTGGTCTTGCCGCTGCCGGAACGGCCGAAGAGGGCCGTTACGCCCGGCGTGGGCGCCGCGAATGTGGCTTCGAGGTCGAAATCGCCGCGGCTCAGGCTGACGTCGACTTCGAGCATGCATCAACGCCCGATTCGCCGCCGCAGCACTCGCGATACCCACTCCGCGAGCACCAATCCGGAGAGCCCGAGCAGGAACGACAGCCCCGCCAGCCGCGCGGCGAGCGCATCGCCACCCGGCGACTGCAACGCTGTGTACAGCGCAAGCGGCAGCGTGCGCGTCTCGCCGGGTATGTTCGACGCGAAGGTGATCACGGCGCCGAACTCGCCGAGGCCCGCCGCAAAGGCGATGATCGCGCCGGCGACGATGCCGGGCGCCATCAGCGGCAACGTGATCGTCCAGAACCGATCGACCGGACCCGCGCCCAGGGTACGCGCCGCGTCCTCGAGCCCGGGATCGATCGACTCGAGCGACAGTCGTATCGCGCGCACCATGAGCGGAAAGGTCATGACGGCTGTGGCGAGTGCGGCGCCCGCGGACGTAAAGGCGAGGCGGATGCCGAAGGTTGATTCGAGCCACGCGCCGAGCGCACCTCGCGTGCCGAACACAAGCAGCAATACGTAGCCCACAACAACGGGCGGCAGCACCAGCGGCAGATGCACGATCGCATCGAGCACGGTCCGCCCGAGGAATCGCGAACGCGAGAGGAAGTATGCGATCACGATCGCGAGTGGAAGGCTGAATATGACGCTGCGGAGTGCGACATACAGGCTCAAGCGCAGTGCTTCGAGTTCCATCGTGCCGTCTCGCCCGGCTGGTACGCTATCCGGAAGCGCTGGTGGCCGCCCGGATCCTCTCCTCGGTGCCGTGTGTCTCACGCAGGAAGAGGGTTCCCACGACGAGCGTCATCGTCGCGACGATCACCGGGTACCAGAGACCGTAGTAGATGTCGCCGGTCATCGCGACCAGCGCAAACGAGACTGTAGGAAGGAAACCGCCAAACCAGCCGTTGCCGATGTGATAGGGAAGTGACAGCGAGGTGTAGCGGATGCGCGCCGGAAAGAGCTCGACCAGCCAGGCGGCGATCGGCCCATAGACCATGGTGACCAGCAGCACGAGCAACGTCAGCAGCGCGAGCACCATCGGGTAATCGATCCGATCCGGGTCTGCGCGCGTCGGATAGCCCGCCTTCGCGAGCGCCGCACCCACTGCCGTCGAGAATTCCGTGCTCCTCGTCTTGAGCGTCGCCGCTTCCAGTGCCCGGCCGTCGAAAGAAGGGAGCTCGACGTCGCCGACGCGGATGCGCGCGACACCGGCATCGGCAGCGGCCTGGTTCGCATACGGCACACCCGCTCGGGCGAGCGCGGCGCGCGCGATGTCGCAGGAGTCGACGAAGCGGGCGCGCCCAAGCGGGTCGAACTGGAAGCTGCAGCTCCCGGGAGCCGCGATCACCGTTACTGGCGTGGCCCGCGACGCGGCTTCGAGCGCCGGATTCGCGAAATGGGTGATGGCCTTGAAGACCGGGAAGTAGAGCACAGCCGCGAGCAGGCAGCCGGCCATGATCACCGCCTTGCGGCCGATGCGATCGGAAAGCGCGCCGAACACCACGAACAACGGCGTGCCGATCACGAGCGCCGCGGCGATCAGCAGGTTTGCGGCGAGCGGATCGACCTTGAGCGTCTGCGTGAGGAAGAAGAGCGCGTAGAACTGACCCGTATACCAGACGACCGCCTGCCCCGCGGTGGCACCGAAGAGCGCGAGCAGCACGATCCGCAGGTTACCCCACTCGGCAAACGACTCCCTGAGCGGCGCGCGCGAATGCGAGCCCTCGGCCTTCATCGCCTGAAACACCGGCGATTCGTCGAGTTGCAGCCGGATGTACACCGACACCGCGAGCAGCACGATCGACAGAAGAAACGGTATGCGCCAGCCCCAGGTCTCGAACGCATCGCCGAGCGTCGTGCGGCAAACGAGGATCACGAGCAGGCTCAGGAAGAGCCCGAGCGTGGCGGTGGTCTGGATCCAGCTCGTGTACAGGCCGCGCTTGCCGTCGGGAGCGTGCTCGGCGACGTACACGGCCGCACCGCCGTATTCACCGCCGAGCGCAAGTCCCTGCAGCAGCCGAAGCGTGACCAGGATGATCGGTGCGGCGACGCCAATCGTCGCGTACCCGGGCAGGAGACCCACGATCGCGGTCGACAGGCCCATGATCACGATCGTGATCAGGAAGGTGTACTTGCGTCCGACCATGTCCCCGAGGCGGCCGAACACAATCGCGCCGAACGGCCGCACCGCGAACCCGGCGGCGAAGGCCAGCAAGGCGAAGATGAAGGCCGTCGTTTCGTTGACGCCGGAAAAGAACTGGCGCGAGATCACTGCAGCCAGCGAGCCGTAAAGGTAAAAGTCGTACCACTCGAACACCGTCCCCAGGCTCGAAGCGAAGATCACGCGGCGGTGCGGGCGATCGATGCCTCGCGTCGGGGTGCTGGTCATGGCGGCGCAGCGTGCCGGTTTTCGAGGGTCGCGCGCAAGCCCGGACGCGCCACCCGAGTGGTCCAGGCTGTCAACCGCCGCCTGCAGGCTGCGTTTGGCTCTGCGAGCGCCCGCTTGCACATCTTCGAGGAGCGTCGATGGCTAACACGATTTCCGGCGCGTTTGCCCTTGCCACCCTGTCGCTGCTCTGTGCGTGTGCGACACCGAGCTCCGGCACGGTCTATTCCCGCAACGAGGCACGCACCGCCTGGTCGGTCGTCGAGGGTCGTGTAAGCGACATAAAGCCCGTGAAGATCGAGGGCAACAAGAGCGTGCTTGGCACCGCCGGTGGCGGCTATGTCGGCTACGAGCTCGGGCGCACGATGGGCAGCGGGCGAGGCCGGGACCTCGCGGGCGCCGTCGGCGCGGTCGCGGGCGCGGCGACCGGCCAAGTCGTCGAGGAGCGCGCGACGCGCCAGAACGCGCTGCAGATTACGATCGACCTGGATCGGGGCGAGACGATCGCGGTCGTGCAGGCTGCGGATGTCGCTTTCGCGCCCGGTGAGCGCGTGAAGGTGCTGCGCCGCGGGGACGGCGCCGCGCGCGTCGCCAAGTTGTAGGTGCCGGGTTGAACATTCGCAGTTATTGCGCTCGGCAGGTCTGCATCGCAGGTTCGTAACTGCGAATGTTCAACCCGGCACCTATGGAGGTGTGAGTCCCTCCGAATAGAGGACCTTGCCCTCCGGCGTGACCGCGATCGCGTCGACATCGCCGAGAGTGTCGATAAAGCGGATGCCGTCCTCCGCACCCATGACGAAGACGCTCTTGGTCAGCGCGTCGGTGCGAGTCGCAGTCGCTGCGATGATGGTCACCGATCTGAGCTTCGCCGCCGACCGCCCGGTCCTGGGATCCAGGATGTGGTGATAACGGACGCCGTCCTCCTCGAAATACCGTTCGTAGTCCCCGGAGGTCGACATGGCGGTGTCGGTTAGCGGGATACGGAGCACCACCTTGTGTTCGTCATCCGGATGCCGGATGCCTACGACCCACGGGCGCCCGAGGCGGTCGCCGATGATGCGCGTGTCGCCGCCGGCGTTGACCATCGCGCGGTCGATTCCGAGCGCCTGGAGCACCGCGATGCCCCGATCTACCGCGTGTCCCTTCGCAATGCCCCCGAGGTCGATGCGAACACCGGGCTGCCGGAGACGCACCGAATGCGTTTCCGGGTCCAGCTCGATGTGGCGGTAGTCGATGCCCGGTAGAGCGGCTGCGATAGCCTCGGCGTCGGGATGCACCCGCGCGCGATAGTCGTACAGGTAGCCCACGCTCGCGTAGGTGACATCGAACGCACCGCCAGTGAGCTTCGAATACTCGATCGACGTTGCGAGCAGGTCGTAGAGTTCGCGTGACACCCGCACGGGAGCTGTGGCCGCGGTCGCGTTGACGCGCGACAGCTCGCTCTCCGGCTTGTAGGTGCTCATGAGCGCGTCGATGCGCCGGAACTCGGTGAAGACCGCATCGATCGCGGCCTGGCCCCGGGACCGATCCGTGCTCCAGAGCTCGACCACGCAACGCGTGCCCATGATGGCCTGCTCGCCCTGCAGCCACTCGGCCTGCGCGGGCACGGCGATGAGTGTGAGCAGGAGAAGCAACGCCGGGATTGGACCGCGGATCGCGCCGCCGCGAGGCATGCGCGTATCGAATCTCATGCCGCGGAGCCCTGCGCGGCCGTGAGAATCGACTGCAGAACGGGCATGTCGATGTTGCCGCCGGTCAGCACCACGATCACGGTCCGCCCGTGAGTCGGGAGCCGCGCGTTCCGTACGCACGCGAGTCCCACCGCTCCGCCCGGTTCGACGACGAGCTTCAGGGTCCGCGCCGCCCAGGCGACGGCGCCGCGGACCTCGTCGTCGGTTGCGACCAATCCCCCGGCGAGCAGTCGGCGGTTGATCTCGAAGGTGATCTCCCCCGGCGTGGGCGCCATCAGCGCATCGCAGATCGAGCCGCTCAACCGCTCGTTCCGCACACGCCGGCCGGCTGCAAGCGAGCGCTGGTGGTCGTCGAACCCCGCAGGTTCCGCCGTCCAGACGCGCGCGCCGGGGATCCGTGCCTCGAGCGCAAGGGCGATACCCGCGACGAGTCCGCCGCCGCTGCAGGGCACCACGACGTCGTCGGGAGTCACGTCCAGATCAGCGCACTGCTCGGCGATCTCGAGACCCACGGTGCCCTGGCCTGCGACGATATCGAGATCGTCAAATGCCGGCACGACCACCGCCTCTCGCTCGGCAGCGATCCGAGCGGCGATCTCCTCGCGACTCTCGCGGTCGCGATCGTACCCGACGATGCTCGCGCCGAGCGCGCGCGTGTTCTCGAGCTTGGTGCGCGGCGCGTCGTGCGGCATGACGATCGTGGCCGGCACCTCGAGCAGCCGGGCGGCGGCGGCCACGCCCTGCGCGTGGTTGCCGGAGGAGTAGGCGACGACGCCGCGGCGGCGCGCCTGCGGGTCGAGTTGCGCCAGGCGGTTATAGGCGCCTCGGAACTTGAACGACCCGGTGCGCTGCAGAGTTTCCAGCTTGAAGAGGATACGGCCGCCGGTTTCCGTGTCGAGCGGCGTCGCCGCGAGGAGCGGCGTGCGCCGCGCGTGACCGAGCAGCCGGTCGCGGGCCGCTTCGATATCAGCGATCGTCGGCAGGCGATTCATCGCACGGCCCATTGAGCGCGGAAGCGGGTAGAGAGCAACATTGGCGCGTGAGCGTACACCAAGTGCTGCCGCCGGGTTGTGAGCCACGTTGCCACGGCTGCCGCCACCGCGGCCTCGACATGACCTCGAGCCACGCGCAGAAGCAGGGCTATCTCGCACGGGTGCTGGCCGCGTGGTCCGATCGCCTGCGACCGCTCCGCGCCGTGCCGGATGCAGCGCGACTCGGTTACCGGCAGCGCGTAACCCTGAACGCGACGCACGACGCTGCCACCGGGTGGCGCTTCGGCCTGATGCGACGCGACGAGCTGATCGCGATACACGACTGCCCGGTGCACGACGAACGCGTGCGGGCGCTTGTGCACCATCTCGCGGCGCGCCTGCCGGCACCGCACGTGTTGCCGCTTGCCTATCTGCAGGTCGCGGGACGGCAAGCGACACTGATCATCAAGGCGCATGAGGTCGCGGCGGCCGCGCTCGACGCCGCGCTCGACGATCTCGAATCGACCGGGATCGAAGGTCTGTGGCTGCATCTTCATCCCGCTGCGGGTCGCCGGCTCTTCGCGCGCTCCGGATGGCGTCTGGTCTGGGGCTCCGGGGAATCGCGCGACACACTAGGGCTGGTACACGGCCCGACGGCCTTCCTGCAACCGCTGCCCGCGCTGCATCTCGAGGCGCTCGCCGCCGCCGCCGCGCATCTGCGCGCCGGAGAGAGCTCGCGCGTGCTCGATCTCTACTGCGGGCACGGTGCGACGCTGCGCATGTGGACCGGTACCGGTGCCCGGGCGCTCGGTGTCGAGCTCTCGGGCGAGGCGGTGCGCGATGCGGCCCGGAACGCGCCGCGCGCCGAGGTTCTCCGCGGCGCCTGCTCCCAACGTCTGCCGCAGATCCGCGAGTGGTGGGAGACGGGCGGCGGCGAGCGGCTCGCATATGTCAATCCGCCGCGCTCCGGCCTCGACGGTGACGTGGCGGAGGCGCTGGCGCGGCAGTTTCGTCCGGCGCGCATCGCATACCTCTCCTGCAGCGCCGGCACGCTCGCCCGCGACCTGCACCTCTTCGAGACATCTGGATACGGCATCGACGCGATCCTGCCGTTCGACTTCTTTCCGCAGACGCATCACGTCGAGACGCTGGCGCTGGTCCGCCTCGCGGAGTAAGCGGCGCCGGTTCAGCGCTTCCGGCCGCGCTCCTTGCCGTTCTCGCGCAGCAGCGCCGAGCGCGCGGCGGTCAGCTCGCGCCGGCGGCTCGGACTCACGTGCGGATAGTGCAGGCGGAGCGAAGACAGCGCATCGACGATCACGGCGGCGACGACCAGACGGGTGAACCACTTGTGATCGGCGGGTACCACGAACCAGGGCGCGTATTCGGTGGCGGTGTAGCGGATCATCTGTTCGTACGCGCGCATGTACTCATTCCAGTGCGAACGCTCGCGCACGTCCCCGGCGGCGAACTTCCAGTTCTTCTCGGGCTCGTCGAGCCGTGCGAGGAAGCGCTTCCGCTGCTCCTCCCGGGATATGTGCAGGAAGAACTTGCGGACGACCGTCCCGTTGCGAACCAGGTAGCGCTCTACTTCGCGGATGTCCTCGAAACGTTCGTCCCAGATGCCCCGGGTCACGAGCCTGGGCGGGAGCTTCTGCGCCTGGAGCAGCTCGTCGTGGACGCGCACGACGAGCACCTCCTCGTAGTACGAGCGGTTGAAGATCCCGATTCGACCGCGCTCTGGGAGGGCCCGGAAGCATCGCCACAGGTAGTCGTGATCGAGCTCCTCCTCCGATGGCGCCTTGAACGAGGTGACGTGGCAACCCTGCGGGTTGATACCGGAAAAGACGTGCTTGATCGCCCCGTCCTTCCCTGCCGCATCCATCGCCTGGAAGATCAGCAGCACCGACCACCGATCCTGCGCGTAGAGCTTGTCCTGCAGGTCCGAGAGTTCCTTGACGCCCTTCTTGAGATCGTCCTGTGCGCGATCCTTGTCATCCTCGGCAAACCACAGGGTGTCCGCCGGGTCGATTCGCGCGAGCGAGAAGCCGCGGCCGCTGGTGATGCGATACGGTGCGATCAGTTCTTCGGCGGATCGGCGACGGGGGCTCGTCTTCATCTGCCGTGACTATAGCCAAATCGCCCCCGGCCCGCGGTGCTGCGTTAGGATTCATTGCGCAGGGGCCGGCGGGTGTGCGGGGTGCTGTTTGAATCGAGATCGCATGCGACTATGGGATGACCGCGGCGGAAGCCGATTTGTAGACATCGTTGGTGTCGCTGTGGCAGCGCTGATTGCACTCGGATTCCCGATCGCGGCGCAAACGGCGCGCGCGGAGCCGCCGACGGCGCCGTCACAGCAGCGGCCGCGCGTCGGCCTGGTGCTCGGCGGCGGCGGCGCGAAAGGCGCTGCGCATGTCGGCGTGCTGTCGGTGCTCGAGGAGTTGCGCGTACCGGTCGACTGCGTGATCGGCACCAGTATGGGCGCTCTCGTAGGCGGCACCTACGCTTCGGGGCTGACCGCTGCCGAGGTGGACACCGCGATCCGCCGGATTTCCTTTCAGGAAGCGATCGGCTTCGAGGGCGAGCGCAGGCAGCAATCGATGCGCCGGAAGCTCGCGGGTGACATCTACAGCAATCGCTTCGAATTCGGTCTTCGCGACGGCGGACTCACGGCTCCCAGCGGCTTCATAAGCACGCAGAATATCGAGCAGACGATCGGCCTATTGGTCTCGCGCAGCCTCGGGGTTCGCGATTTCGACAAGCTGGCGATACCGTTCCGCGCCATCGCGACCGACATGCAGACGGGTGAGATGGTCGTGCTCGATTCCGGAGACCTGCCGCATGCACTGCGCGCCAGTATGTCGATCCCCGGTGTCTTCGCGCCGGTGATCATCGACGGGCGCGTGCTCGGCGACGGCGGCCTGAGTCGCAACGTTGCAGTCGATATCGCGCGCGCGACCTGCGCCGATGTCGTGATCGCCGTGTCCGTGCCCAACCCGGTCCCCACCGCCGAGGAGCTGCAGTCACCGCTGACCATGGTCATGCGGACGATTGACGTGCTGGTGGGCGCGAACGAGCGCCAGCAGCTCGAGACACTCGCACCGCACGATGTCTCCATCGTGATTCACACGGGCGACATCACCAGCGGCGCGTTCGACCGCGCGAACGACGCGATACCGCTTGGCCGGCAGGCGGCGCTCGCCTATCGCGAGCAGCTATTGCGGCTTTCGGTCGGCGAGTCGGAGTATGCGGCCTGGCGCACGGCCACCAGCCGCGACGAGCGCGAGCGCGTGCAGCTCGCGGACGTGCAGGTGCATGGCCTCGAGCGCGTGCAGGAACGCCATGTCGTCGAGAAACTCGGGCTGGAGCCCGGCTCGGTAGTCGACGAACGGGAACTGCGCGCGCGCATCAACCGGCTTTTCGCGCTCGGGGAATTCGAACGCGCCGAGTTCGCGCTGCGCGGCGATGCAGTGCGGCCGACGCTGGATGTGTTCCTGCGCGAGAAATCCTGGGGGCCCAATATCGTGCGGTTCGACGTCGGGCTGCAGATGGGCACTGACAGCAACACGGCGTTCGTGATTGGCGGGGACTACCTGCGGACGTGGATCAATCCGCTCGGTGGCGAGGTCCATGGGTCCTTGTACCTGGGCCGAACCAGTACCGCGGAGCTGTCCCTGTACCAGCCACTCGATCATGCCGCTGACTATTTCCTGGAGCCCGGCCTGACGGCCCGCCGCTCGGTGGAAGACCTGTTCTTTGATGGCCAGGCCGTCGCCCGCTACGACTTCGAACGTGCCTACGGATTCCTCGATGTCGGCCGGGTGCTTGGGACCCGAGCGGAGCTTCGGGCGGGAATCGTCTCTGGAATCCAGTCGGCGGATCGCGACATCGCGGACACCGCGCTTCCGGATGCGCCCACCGAGGGGTACGGCGGCTGGACGGCACGCTTCGTCTACGACACGCGCGATCGCGTGGACCTGCCCAGCCAGGGCTGGCTCGGGCGCCTGAGCTATTTTCACTCTGACGAATCGCTGGGCGCCGAGACCGTGCCCGCGTACGAGAAACTCGACGCCCTCGTGGCCGGGTCGTATCGCTTCGCCAATCAGCTCGTGCACTGGCGTGCGGCCGGCGGCACGTCCTTCGATACGCCGTTGCCGCTCTACGACCTGTTCGTGCTCGGTGGACCGATCAGCTTTCCCGGTCTGAACCTCGGCGAATTGCGCGGCGAGGACTACTGGCTCGCCTCGACGATGTACATGCACAAGATTGCCGACCTCAGCAGCCTGTTCGGGCAGGCGCTGTACCTGGGGTTTGCCCTGACGGCCGGCGACATGCAGGGCCGGATCGACCAGGTTAGCGAGAAACCGCTGTACGCGGGCTCGCTGCTGCTCGGGGGGCGCACACCGCTCGGGCCACTGCGGCTCTTCTTGTCCGTCGCAAGCAATGACGACTGGCAGGTCGTGCTCGGAATTGGCCGGCCGATCGAGGAGGGCGTGATCACCGATCCGGTGTGGTGATCCTCACTGCACACCGGGCAGCCAGACTTGCGCAGCCGACGGCCGCCTCTGGCGCGGGAAGCGCGTCGCAGCGGCCTGGCTGGCGTCGGCTTCGAGCCGCGCGCTCCCAGTATCGATCACGCTGCCGCACGCACCGGTCGAGAGCCACTCGAGCGCCGCTGCGGTGAGGTCTTCCGTGGGGTCGCCGGGCTCCTCGGTCAGCGTGTCGACCGCGGCGCAGGCAAAGGTCATGGTCGGCGCCAACCCGCCGAAGAAATCTCCTTCGTCGAGTGCATTGACCGTATTGAAGGTCACGAGCCGCATCCGGTCGGCGCAGCCCGCCAGGTCGAAAGCGCTCTGTCCGACCGGCTTGCCGAAGGTGTCGGTGCCGACGATCGCGACCTCGACCCACGGGCGGATGGTGTTGATGTTGAGCTCGCTCGCGGACGCCGTCGCCTCCGTGGTGAGAAAGGCGATGCGCACTGGCGCAACTGATTGCGCTTGTGCACCGAAGGTGCGAGTCACGTTCGAGCCGGAATGCCGAGTGTTGAAGAGCGTGCGCGACATGACGTCCGAGGTGCTCCGCGCGCCGCCCAGCAGGTCGCCGAGCAGCTCGTAGGTCGTGATCAGGCCGCCGCCGTTGTAGCGCAGATCGACGATGAAATACTGGATCCCCTGCGCGCGGAAGTCGCTGAACACCGCTCGCAACTGTTCGTCGGCGGTGGAGATATAGCTGCGCAGGCTGATATAGCCCACGCCCGACGTGCCGGCGAGCGGCAGGATCCGCACGCCATCGTCGTCGGGCACCGGGTCGATCGTGACCGTGCGCTTCGTCAGCGATACCTCACGCGTCGAGGCGGACGGGTCTGCAAGGCGCAATCCGCGCTGCAGGCCGATCTCGGCGGGACCGAGCACGTCGCTGATGGTGTCGCCCGAGGCGAGCAGGTCGGCAGTTGCGACGAACCCGCTGCCCGTATCGACCGCGACGATCTCGTCACCACGATCGATTCCGGCTTCGCTCGCCGGGCTCTGCTCGAAGACCTCGCTGACGAATACCGTCGGACCGGGGTCGGTACGCGTGCGCAGGCCGAAGCCGATGAACTCGCCCTCACCGAGCAGCGCACTGTCCTCGTCCCGCGTCGTGAGAAAGCTGAAGAAGCGGTCCTTGCCCTGCTCGCGGGCCGTGGCGGTCAGCTCGTCAAGGAGCTCCGCCGCCGTCGGGAACTGCGCCAGATCGACGCTCGCGGGCAGCAAGTCATCGAAGTAGTACCAGTCGCCGGTCGTGGCGAGGACCCACTCCTTCTGGGCGGTCACACCGCAGGCGTCGTTGCCGCTGCCGCCGCCCCCGCCGCTGCAGGCGGCGGCGAGGACCCCTACGGCGAGCGCCGGCAGCACCGCCCGGAACAACGAGCCAGATCTCCAGGAATCCTCGATTTGCACCGGCGCAGTATCACAAACACGCAGCGCGGAATACCGCTGCAGGTGTCGACGCCGGCGTCGAGCCTTTTTACATATCATGGCCGTTCCCTTCAGCGGGACGAGCTAACGCATTGATCTAAAAGGGGATGCGAATAATGGCGTGGATCTTGCAAACCTTGAGATTACAAGAAAAGGAAGCAGCTGCAGCCAGTCTGGGGAGACCGGCGAGGCGGGCGGGTGACCATGATCATGAAAGCGTTCGGGTTGGTGCTGCTGGTCCTGGGACCGACGGCAGCGGCGTATCTTGCCGGGTACACCGACGTATCGCAGTACTTCGCGCTCGGCGCCGTGCTCGCCATCAACCTGACCCTTCTCGCACGCCCGATTGCGCCCTTCGCCGCGCTGTTGCCGATGGCTTATGCGGCGGCAGCCGTGACCTCGGAGTCGACCGACGGTGTCGCTGCGCTGATCGTCGCGGTCGCGGCCGCGGTCGGCGCCGCGAGCTCGCAGGGGCTGCACCGCGGCCTGCTTTCGGTGCTCGCGGCGGCGCTCATCGGCTCCTTCGAGCCGGCCTCGGGCCCGACCGTGTTCGAGCGTGCGGGCACGATGCTCGCGGGCTGCGTCTACGGTGTGATCCTTGGCATCACGCTGCTGCGCAACGTCGAAGTCAAGAGCCGCGCCGTGCATCCGCAGACGGCGCTGAGTTACGCGGTTCTGCTCGCGGTGCTCGTGCTGATCGCCTGGCTCGTGGCGCGCGTGGCCGAGTTCGCGCACGGCTGGTGGCTGCCGCTCGCCGCAGCCGCGATCGGTGAGCCCGCGCTCGACCGACCGCCCGGGCGCGCGGTGGCGCGTCTCGGCATGGCACTGCTCGCGACGCTACTGCTCATAGTGCTGATCCAGTCTCTCGACGTCCCGGCGTTGCGCGTGCTGCTGGTTGGCGCGCTGCTCCTCCTGATGCTTACTGTCGGCCGCCAGACCGCCGCGCTGCAGGCGCTGCTCCTGACGCCCGCGGCGGTGCTGCTCGTCCAGCACCGCGACCTCGAGCACTCGGTGATCGATTACCTGAGCACTACCCTGGTCGCCTGCGCGATCGTGTTCATCGCGACCTTGCTCGGCAAATGGGTGCTCTGGACCCTGCGGCCGGACGCGGGCCGCCTCGCAGCCTAGCCGCCGCTGCTACTTGTCCATCTCCTCGAGCAGCCCGACCAGGTCGTCGGCGTGCTCTTCCTCCATCGCGAGGATGCTCTCGAGCATGCGCTTGGTGGTGGTGTCCTTGTCGCCGATGTAGTTGATCATCTCGCGGTAACTGTCGATCGCGATGCGCTCGGCGACGAGGTCCTCCTTGATCATGTCGATCAGGTCCTCTCCCTCGACGTATTCCGCGTGACTGCGCGAGGTGAGCCCGTCCGGATTCAGGTTGGGCTCGCCGTTGAGCTGCACGATCCGCGCGGCGATCTGGTCGGCGTGCTGCTGTTCCTCGTTTGCGTGCTGCAGGAACTCGGCCTTGACCGCGTCCGCCGCGATGCCGTCGGCCATGAAGTAGTGCCGCTTGTAGCGGAGTACGCAGACGATCTCCGTCGCCAGCGCCTCGTTGAGGAGCTTGAGTACCGTCTCGCGGTCCGCCGTGTAGCCGGGCGTGACCGCACCTTCCATGATGTGCTCTCGGGCGCGCCGCCTGAGCATCATGACGTCCGTCAGGAATGGCTTTTCAGACGTCTTGGCCATCGCGGGATCCTCCGTGCGCGTGCGCCATCAACTGGATGGGGCCGGTTCCGAGCGTAGCACGTCACTCGCGCCCTTCGGCATCGGACGGTTCCGACGCAACGGTTCGGCCGGCCAGTCGGCGACGGAGGGCGCGAGTCGCGGTATGCGTCCATCCGCTACAATTCACCGTTCATGCCAGCCACATCCACGCGCCGTGCCGCCGCCCCCCACGGCGCCACACAGAGACCGCCCGATGCGCCCCGCTAACGAGATTTCCGCGTCGGCGGCGCCAATCGAAACGGACGCCATCATCGTCGGTGCGGGCCCGTGCGGGCTGTTCCAGGTGTTCGAGCTCGGGTTGCTCGGCATCAAGGCGGACGTCGTCGACTCGCTCCAGCATCCGGGCGGTCAATGCACCGAGCTCTATCCCGACAAGCCGATCTACGACATCCCGGCGCTGCCGGTATGCGGCGCGCAGGAGCTCATCGATCGGCTGCTGCAGCAGATCAAGCCCTTCGAGCCGCGATTCCACCTCGGACAGGAAGTGGCCGAGCTTGCTCGTCGCGACGACGGCCGGTTCTTCGTGCGCACCGCGCTCGACACCACGTTTCTCGCTCGCACCGTGGTAATCGCGGCCGGCCTCGGCTCGTTCCAGCCGAAGAAGCTCGCCGTCGAGGGTGCAGATCTCCTCGAAAGCCGGCAAGTGCACTACCGTGTGCGCGATGCCGCGCGGTTTCACGGCCAGCGGCTCGTCATCTTCGGCGGCGGCGACTCGGCCCTCGACTGGGTGCTCGACTTCTGCGGCAAGGCCGCGAGTCTTGTCCACGTCCATCGCCGCGCGGAGTTCCGCGCCGCGCCGGCGTCAGTGGCCCGGATGCACGAGCTGGTTGCGGCCGGGCGGATGCAGTATGTAGAGGGCACGGCGGCGGCGCTCCGCATCGGAAACGGTGGCCGGCTCGAGGGTGTCGAGGTCAAGTGCACGGATGGCACGATGGCGGGGTTCGACGCCGACCACGTGCTCGCGTTCTTCGGGCTGCATCCGAAGCTCGGCCCGATCGCCGAGTGGGGGCTCGCCCTGGAAAAAAAGGCAATCCGGGTCGACACTGCGAAATTTCAGACCACCGTACCGGGAATATTCGCCATCGGCGACATCAACCACTACCCGGGCAAGAAGAAGCTCATCCTGAGCGGCTTTCACGAGGCGGCGCTCGCTGCCTTTGCAATCGCCGAGCACCTGAATCCGGCGAAGAAGGTGCACCTGCAGTACACCACCACGAGCCCGATCATGCAGAAGCGGCTCGGCGTTGCGGGCTGAGCCGGCCGCGATGAACGCCCTGCTGGCCGACCTGCTGCGCCTGCTCGAACTCGAGCGCATCGAGATCAACCTGTTTCGCGGCGCGAGCCGCGATATCGGGAGCGCGCAGGTATTCGGAGGTCAGGTCCTGGGACAGGCGCTGGTCGCCGCCAGCGCGACTGTCGACGATCGGGACGCCCACTCGCTGCACGCCTATTTCCTGCGGCGCGGCGACTTCAACGCGCCAATCGTCTACGAAGTTGACCGGAGCCGCGACGGCGGCAGCTTTTCGAGCCGCCGCGTTGTAGCGATCCAGCACGGCCACCAGATCTTCCACATGTCCGCATCCTTCCAGAAGCCGGAGACCGGTCTCGATCACCAGCTTTCCGCACCCATCGTCTCACCGCCCGAATCCCTGCCGGATCACATGACGGCGTTGCGCAAGCGGCTCGACAGCCTGCCCCCAGAGCGGCGACGGGTATGGGAGGGAGAGCGGCCCTGGGAATTCCGCCTCGTCGAGCCTGTGCCGGGCAAGCCGCAGCCGGCCGACAGCGTCCGCCATGTCTGGTTTCGGGTGACCCA